>Ga0082335_1001974_pt1 | contig 40324 bp, 34 predicted proteins | sample Subgrocontami58m_FD_72375 | JGI IMG/M metagenome (GOLD analysis project Ga0082335, IMG submission 72375) | Subsurface groundwater microbial communities from S. Glens Falls, New York, USA - GMW37 contaminated, 5.8 m (SPADES assembly) (version 2) ...
CGACCATCCCCCTTGCCCGCTTCCTGGCAGGAAGGGGGTGAAAATTGTATCTGGGGGACACCCCCAGACCCCCGCCAGTCCTTCTCCGGAAGGACTGGGCCTTCCTTTTTCAGCACCCTGCTAGTCGGCGCTCGTCAGTTGGCTTACGGCCCCAGTCTGGCGCCCGGTCTGTCCCGTCCGGCCCCCGGTAAGGAGAACTTATGGGCGACTACACGTTTGCTTCCCCGCGCATAGCCGTTGAGGACTCGTACGACGCCATCTACGAGCGTTTCTACAAGGAAGGCGTCACTGACGGGCTGCCTATCGTACCGCCCACGGAGGAGCGCGTCGGGCGCATGGTCGCCGCGTCCGGACGGCGGCCCGATGAGGTCGTAGCGGCGGAGGTGCCTCCGCGGCGCGCGCCTGCGACCGTGGAGAAGATCGCGGTGAACGCCGTCATGGCGGGCTGCGCTCCGGAATACATGCCTGTCCTGATCGCCGCAGCGCAGGCGATGGCCGACCTTGACCTGAACCTGTACGGGGTGACTACGAGCACCAGCCCCGCGGCTCTCCTGCTGGTCATCAACGGGCCCATCCGCCGGAAACTGGACGTCAATTGCTCCTCCGGGTGCTTCGGCCCGGGCTGGCGGGCCAACGCTACGATCGGGCGTACAGTCCGCTTCATTCAACTGAACATCGGCGGCGCCGTCCCCGGCTCCGTCAGCAAGTCCACGCAAGGCTCGCCCGGCCGCTATACGATGTGCGTCGGCGAATTCGAGGAGCAGTCACCCTGGGAGCCGCTGCACGTGGAGCGCGGGTTCAAGAAGGAGGACAGCACCGTCACCGTGTTCTCCGCGGCCAGCACCATCAGCTACCTGGACAGTCATTCCAAGTCCGCCAAAAGCTCCCTCACCATGCTCTCTCACTGCATGGACATGGTCGGCAGCAACAACATGCTGTTCGCCGTCGGCGAGGTGCTTGTGGTGATGTGCCCGGACCACGCCAGGCTGTTGGCCCGTGACGGGTATTCAAAACAGGATGTCAGGCGCGCCCTCTTCGAGCTGACGCAATGGCGGCCCCTCGACCACTGGGCACCCGAGTACCACGACCAGCTTCGCAAACAGCCGGGGCGTGTCATAGACGGGAGAGTGGCGTTGACCCAGAAACCGGAGGACTTCGTCTTCGTCATCGCGGGAGGCCCTGGAGGCTATCACTCGACGTTCGTCCCCTCCTGGGGAGAGTCGCTCTCCGTCACGCGAAAGATCGAAGAGGCGTAGGCCGCGCGCCGGCTACACCGTCAGGCGACGGTAGAGGAACGGCAGGCGCTTGGGAAGCGTCTGGATGTCCGCCAGCACCTCGTAGCCCATGTCGGAGCACATGGTCTTGAGGTAGTCGTGGCCGGAGCGGTCCACCGTCAGACAGAACGGCACGATGTTGCGGCGGCGCGCTTCGGTCAGCGCCATCTTCGTGTCGTGGACGGCGTACTCGCGCTCCACCCCCTCGCGTGAGTAGCCCCTGTCCTGCGGGCGGCCATCGCTGATGAGGAACAGTATCTTGGTCTTGGCGTCCTCCTTGTCCAGCTTGGTCACGACGTGGCGGATGGCCGGGCCCATGCGCGTGGCGTGCAGCGGCGCTATCTTGTCAATGCGGCGCTTGACCCTGTCGCTGAAGGCCTCCGTCAGGTCCTTGATGACGAAGAACTCCACGTTCTCGCGGCCATAGCCGGAGAAGCCGTAGATGCCGTAGCGGTCGCCGACAGTCTCCAGCGCCTTGATGAGCAGGACGGTGCTCTCCTTCTCGATGTCAATGATGCGCTTGTACGTGGGCCTGCCCACGTCCTCCCGGCGCGACTTCAGCCACGCCATGTAGTCGCGCGGGTCGTCCGGCGGGTCGAGCTTGTCCGTGCTCCGCCGCGACTCGTCAATGGCCTCCGCCGTTGACGCGCTCATGTCCAGCAGGAAGGCCACGGCCACGTCCCGCTCCACCTTGTTTCGACGCCAGTAGATCTTGTCGGTGGGCGTGGCGCCCGCCTTTTGCTCCACCCGCGCCTCGATGACCGCATCCAGCTCCAGGTCCTCCCCGTCCGTCAGGAAGCGCAGCTTGCGAAGACGCTCCATGGAGACCATCTCAAACGACCGCTTTATCTCGTTCACCAGGCTGGAGTAGGAGTCCAGCGTCCGCTGGAAGAAGTCCTCGCCGCCCTCCTCCATGCGCCGCTCGCGCACGCAGCACCAGCGCGGCTTGTAGTCGCCCGCGCGGAAGTCCCACTCGCTGTAGAGGAACGTGAGCGGCTCGTGCACGCTCAGCGAATTGCCGTCGTCCTCGGACTTGTCCAGCCCGAAGCCTTTCGCCTCGTCCTGCCGGGCCTTGCGCTGCCGGGCCGCCTCGTTCAGCAGGTTCTCCACGAACTGCCGCTGCATCCCCTCCACCTGGCCCTCGGCGGCGTCGTCCATCTCGAACTCGACGCTCTTCTCCAGGAACTGCTGAAGGGCCTGCGACAGGCGCTGCTGGCCCTCCGCCTTGCCCTGCTGCGGGTGCGTCGTCCGCAACTTCGAGAGAAGCTGGACCAGCTCCGGCTTGAAGTCGCCGCGGTACTCGACGCGCCGGGGCGAGGTGTACGGACTCTCTTCCTGCTGCCCCTTCTGCCCGCCCTGCTGCCGCGGCCCCTGGCCGTCGCCGGAGGGAGGCTGGTCCGGCGCGGGCTGTCCGGACTGCTGCGGCTGGGGCGCGCCGCCCGACGCTCCGGCGGACGGCTGCATGTCCTCGTTCTCCTGCCGCTGCGGAGCGTTGGGCACGGCCCGGATAAGCTCGTACAGGCGGATGGTCGCCTCTGCGGTGTCCTCCACCCGCGCTTCCGGCCCGCGCAGGGTGGACGTGGTCTGGGCAATGGCGGCAAGCACCGGCCCAACGTCCGAAGGGAACTGCCCGGCGGAGGCGCCGTCGTCCAGGCTGACGCGCACGAGGTACTCCACGAGGGCCTCGCGCAGGGGAAGCTCCGCGATATCGGCGCGCTCCGCCAGCGCGTCCTGCTGCACGCGCCGGTACGACTCCCGGATGCCGGCGTATTCCCGCTTGACCAGAGAGTCTATGCGCGTGTCCTCCAGCGCGGTGAAGATGTCCGCGGCCAGCCGCCGGTCGTCGAAGAGATCGAAGAAGCGCGCCAGCTCTCCGGCGTCCGCATGGCCGTCCTGGGAACGGGCCGCCAGCGTTTTGCGCCGGGACTCCGGGAACAGGGCCGCCTCCCGATTGAACGAGAACTCGAAGCTGCCGAACTCCAGGTGCGCCACCTGGTGCGTGGACACGACCTTGTACCAGCCGAAGTTCTGGTCCTTGAGGGGGTAGCGCTCCACCACGCCGGGCAGGTAGATGGTGTTGCCCTCGGTGGTGGGCGACTCCTGGGCCGCCCAGCCGATCCCCTTGGCCTTCAGGTCGTTGGCGGGACTCAGTTCCACGCCCGTGCCCGCCAGGGCGCGGCAGTACATGCGTAGAATCTCACGAACGCGCTCAAGCTCCACGCCGGAGGCCAGCCCCTCCAGCACCTCTTCTCCCCGCGTGGACTCAAGGCGGAAGTAGGCCAAGCCTCCCTCGGGGTTCTCCGCAAGGATGCGGGCGCCCTCATGGAACCACCGTCCCAGACGCTCGGCGCGGATGCGCTTCAGCACACGCGGGGCGTTGCGGAGGAACTCGGGGACCGTGGCGGGAGCTGTCTCCATCAACTGGTCCGCCATGTCCATGACCTCCCCATGCAAAGCCGGGTCCATCTGGGCCAGCGCGCGCGAGCATTCGTTGAAGAAGATGAGGGCCGCGCCCTGCTCCACACGGGCCAGGGCCTCGGCCATGGAGAGAAAGCGGCTTCGCTCCGGCTTGCTGACCCGCGCCAGCACCCTGCCGCCCGTCTCGAAGGCGGCGCGCGCGTCCCGCCAGCTCGTCTCCACCAGCGACATCGTAAAGCCGAGAAAACCGTCCCTGTCCTCCTGGTCAATCTTGGAGAGAACGCCTTCGGCCAGGGCCATGCACTCGGCGGCCATGTCGTACGAACGGGCGGCCAGGGCGTCGGTGAACGCGGCGTAGCGGCGCAGCTCCGGCAACGGCAGGTACCGCAGGAGGCGCGGGCTCTGCTCAAAGAACCGGCAGGCCAGCGCGCTGGACTTCCACGTGCCCTTGTACAGCCCCCTGCCCAGCTCCGCCCAGTCGCTGACCTGCGCGGGGGCGAGAGAGTCCAGGGCGCCGGGCCCGGCGCGGAAGTAGGCGGCGGCCAAGTTCGGCGAGTCCTGCGCCAGCGTGCGGCCCGAGCGCGCCCACGTCTGGAACTGGGGGAAGGAAAGCTTATCCAGAACGGCGGGGGTCGCGCCGAAGTACTCCGAGGCCGCTTCCCACGAACGGAAGCTGTTCTGCGCTATGGCGACCCCTTCGTTAGCCCACGTCGCAAGGTTCTCGCGGGAGAGCCGCCCCCCTATGAGGCGCTCAGCCTTCCGGAACTCGCTTCCAAGGGAGACGTGGAAGCGTTGAAGGTCCCGCTCGATGGCCCCTAACGACCGCTCTTCCCCATCCATACCGGCGCACCTTGCTGGGGGCCGAAGACCACGTCCAGGAACTGGCGCAGAATCCGCGCCGTGATGCCCCAGATGACATGCTGCTCAAAGTCGAACGTGTACGCGGGGTATGGGCGGATGGGCGCCACCGCAGCCGTGTTCAGGTGCCCGTGCTCCAGCAGCGTCGAGAGGGGCACTTCCAGCACCTCGTCAATCTCTTCCGGGCTGGCCGTGAACTCATAGGGGTATGGTATGACCCCCACGTAGGGCGAGACGATGAAGCGGGTGTTGGTGATGACGTCGTCCAGCTCTCCCAGGAGTCGCACGTCCCCGCTGCGAATCCCCACCTCCTCGCGGGCCTCGCGCAGCGCCGTGGTGAGCAGCGTGGAGTCCTCAGGGTCGCGAGAGCCGCCGGGGAAGGAGATCTGTCCCTTGTGGTGCAGGACGCGGGTGGTGCGCTTCGTCAACAGGACGTGCGGCACGTCCTGCTTGTAGAACAGCGGCACGAGGACGGCCGCGGGCGTCAGGTGAGCGTCATGGAGAACAAGCTTGCTGCGTTCGTCCAAAGCGCGCTGGACACGCGTTTCCAGCGACCTCGCGTCGCGCGCCTGCTCCCCCCGCCGTCCCTCGCGGACGATCCGTCTCGCCATAGCCCCTCGTTACTCGAAGATGCTGGATACGATCTCATCAATGCTGCGCTGGACGTCCTTGTCGTCGGTGAGCGCCCACGCCACGGCGACCTGGCAGGCGCGGCGCGGTGCGACGCCCCGCGAAATGAGCTTGCCCGCGTAAATCAGGAGCCGTGTGCTGGCGCCCTCCTGGAGGCCGTGCTCCTTCAGGTTGCGCACCTTCTCGCCCAGTTTTGCCAGCCCCTTGGCCACATCCTCCGACACGCCGCTTTCGTGCTTGATGATCTCCTGCTCCAGCTCCTTGGGCGAGTAGTCGAATTCAATGGCCACGAACCGCTGTCGTGTGCTCTGCTTGAGGTCCTTGAGCACGCTCTGGTAGCCCGGGTTGTAGGAGATGACCAGTTGGAACCCGTCGCTCGCCTCGATGACCTGGCCGCGCTTCTCCACGGGAAGAAATCGCCGATGGTCGGTCAGCGGGTGGATGAGGACCGTGGTGTCCTTCCGCGCTTCCACGATCTCATCCAGGTAGCAGATGGCCCCCACCTTGACGGCGCGGGTCAGCGGGCCGTCTATCCAGCGGGTGGTGTCGCCTTCGAGCAGATAGCGCCCCACCAGGTCGCTTGCGGTCAGGTCCTCGTGGCAGGCGACGGTGATGAGCGGGATGCCGCTCTCCGCGCCGTCGCCATCGCGGCGGCTCTTGCGCCGGGCCACCGTCAACGGACGGCCCAGGCGATAGGCCATGTACTCCACAAAGCGCGTCTTGCCGCAGCCCGTGGGCCCCTTGAGGAGCACGGGAATCTTGGCATGGTACGCCGATTCAAAGACCTGGACCTCGTCCGCCACCGGCAGGTAGAACGGCTCCTCGCGGAGCACGTACTCCTCGACGAGGTATTCCTTGAAAGGCTTGCTTTCCAGTTCGCTAACGTTTGACATCGCCCGCGGGGTCCTTCCTGCTCGCCACTCGCTCGTCCCAGAGCTTCCTGACCTTCTGCCGCACCTCCGGAATGGTGCAGTCGGTGTCAATCACCGCCTGTGATTTGGCCACGCGCTCCTGAGTGGAGAGCTGCGACCGGATACGCGCCCGAATCTGGTCCGCCGTGAAGTTGTTCCGCCCCTGAATACGCTTGATGACCGTGTCCTCCGGCGCCACCGTGACCCATACCTCGTCCACAAGGCTGTCCCAGCCCGACTCGATGAGGATGGCGGCTTCCAGGACGACGGCCCCGACGCCCTGCCGGCGGCCCTGGTCAATCCTGTCGAACAGCATGGCGCGCATCCGCGGGTGAACGATCTGGTTCAACCGCTGCAGCGCCGCGGGGTTGTTGAACACAATACCGCCGAGCTTCTTGCGGTCAATCTCGCCGGTCGGCCCCAGAACACCGCTGCCCCACTCGGCGACGATGTCCTGGTACGCGGGCGTGCCGGGCAGGTACGCCTCGTGGCCGACCTTGTCCGCGTCAATGATGGCCGCGCCCAGCTCCCTGAGCGTCTCCGTCACCGTGCTCTTGCCGGTCCCTATGCCGCCCGTCAGGCCGATGGTGATCACGGGCCTCCTCCTGTGTTGCCTATCCTATCAGTGTACCTATTCGGCGATAGCGCGGTCAAGGGCGATAGCAGATATGACCTCACCCCCTCAGTCCCCCGCTTCCTTCGGCTCCGCTCTCCGAACAAAGTATCGGAGTCCGCTCTGCGGATGCGGACAGGACAGGCTCTGCAGGAGCGGGGGAGGGAAAGGGGCTTACTTGAAGGACACCCTTCGTCCTTCCGAGGAAGGATTAGGCAGACTCTCCCAGACCCTCCGGCAGGGTTGCGCTCTGCACACCCACACCCGACGCGGCGGAGAGGGGAGCAAAACAGGACGGGGGACACCCCCGCGCCCCCGGCCCCGATGCATCGGGGCGCTCTCCGTACATGACAGCCTCCAACTCCCACTTTGACAAGCCTTGCGAAAGCACGCCATGGCTTCCAAGAACGACGGCGCCGCCAGACTGAGGCAATTCCTGCGATGCCGCAGAGGGAGCCTGGTGCGGCCCATCCGCGAGAACGGCGGAAAGAAGCGGAAGGATGGTCGGGGTGGCCGGATTCGAACCGGCGACCTCGTGGTCCCAAACCACGCGCGCTAACCGGACTGCGCTACACCCCGTACCCCTCATCATACACGACCAGCGCGAGCGCCGCGCGATGCAAGTGGGGCTGGCCGCCCCGCTTGCATATCCCGCGCTGCCGTGTAGAATAGCACCATTCTCGCGCAGGGGTGGGCCATGTCTCCCGAGTTTACAGACCTCCTCGTCGGATCGGTCATATTCGGCGCGGCGCTCGCCGTGGGCGGCGGCTGGTTCTGGGCCTGCGCCCACCTGACGGAGGCCTGGCACGACCAGAAGAAGGTCCGCATGCCGCGCTGGCTTCTGCTGGTGCTCACCTTCGGCTACGCAAGCGCCAAGTCCGACTGGGAGAAAGAGCGCTCGGTCAAGAGCAGCGGCGGCCTGCGATGGCTCGCGTACGCGCTGGGCCTGGGCCTGCCTCTCTTCGTCCTGGCGCTCACCCTGCTGCGCCTCGTCACCACCCGGCGACTGGACGTCAACGACCTTCAGTACCTGGTGCTGGGGGCGGTCGCCCTGGGCGTCTGGCTGGTCATCACCACGCTCGTCCGCCGCTCGGTGGAGAGCTAAGTCTTCTAGACCCTCACCCCCTGTATCCCCCGCTCCCTGCGCAGGGAGCGGGGGACAGAGAAAAGAGTTTTTCGGGAGGACACCTCCCGAACCCTCCGGCGGGGACTTCGTCCCCTGCACCCCTTCTCCGGCCCAGCCGCAATTGCGTTCTGTCGTTCCCTTGCCAATGGAATGGGGGAGGAACGTGAACCTGGGGGATACCCCCAGACCCCCGGCAGGGCTGCGCCCCTGCACCCCCTGCGAGATAGCCCCTAGCCCCCGCTGTGCTTCTGCCGGACGAGCGGCAGGACGTCGCGGGCGATGGTCTCGAACTGGGCCATCACCTCGGAGGGTGGGCACGTCGGCGAGAACAGGATGTGCCGCGCCCCCGCGGCGATGAACTCCTCGATTCGCCGCGCGCAGTCCTGGGGCGTGCCCAGCACCACGTACCGCTCGACGATCTTCTCGAAGGGCTGGTTGTAGCGCTCCTGGAGCGACTTCGCCGCGACGCGCGCGGCCTCCGCCACGGTGCGTCCCACGCAGATGAACTGGTACAGCCCCGGCGTGATGCGAGCCGGGTCGCGCCCCGCCTCGCGCGTGTACGCCTGCACGCGCGACCAGCCGTCGCGATACTGCTCCGGCGCGTAGAGGTAGGGCATCCACCCCTGCGCGTAGCGCGCGGTGCGCCGCAGCGCGGCGTCGCGGCGTCCGCCCACCCAGACGGGCGGCCCGCCCGGCGTCAGCGGCTTCGGCTCCATCGTCGCGTCCTGCAGAGTGAAATATTTGCCCTGATAGGTGGTCTTCTCCTGCGTCCAGAACCCGCGCATCACCTCAAGCTGCTCGTTGGCGCGGCGGCCCCGTTCTGCGTGGGGCGCTCCGCAGGAGTCGAACTCCCGCTTGTTCTCGCCGCCGATGCCCACGCCCAGGATGAAGCGCCCGCCGGAGACGTGGTCCAGCGTGACGGCCTCCTTCGCGAGGATGGTGGGATGGTGAAGCGGCAGCAGGACGATGGACGTGCCTATCTGCACGCGCTTCGTGCGGGCGGCGAACGCGGCGCACACCGTCATGGCGTCGAAGGTGGGACGCCACCAGTCGGTGATGTGCTCGCCCTGCCAGATGGAGTCGTAGCCCCACGCCTCGACCCTGTCCGCGAAGTCGAGGACGCTGACGCCGCCCTCCGGCTGGGGATAGGTCGCGCCGAACGTCACGGTGGGCATGCTGGCCTCCTCGCGCTGTGAATCGCCGCCGCCAGTCTAGGTGCGCGGCGTGGCGGTGTCAATCGCGCCCTCGCGCCGCGCGGATGCGCCGGGAGGCCGCGCCAGCAGCACCAGCGCCGCGGCGACCACGTACATCCCCGCGAACGGGATGAACGCCCACGTGTAGTCGCCGCTCACGTCGTACACCCACCCCGCGAACACCGGCGACAGCGCGGACAGCAATTGCAGCAGGGGGAACGTGAAGCCCCGGATGGCGCCGAGCGACTCGCGGCCAAAGTACGTGGCCCACATCGTCGGAACGAGCGACAGGTAGCCGCCCAGCGCCAGGCCGTACACGACCGCGTACGCGTAGGCCATCGCGGGGGTGCGCGCGACGATGAGGAGCACGAGGCCGATTGCGCACAGCGTCATCACCAGAGGCATGGTCCAGCGCACGTGCAGCCGCTCCACGACGAAGCCCCAGATGAGCGCGCCCACCCCGGACAACACGGCCACCATCGTCAGCGCCACGATGGCGACGCTCTCCGGCAGCCCCGCGTCCGTCAGGCGGGGGTACATGTGCAGATTGATGGCGATAGCGACCATCAGGGCAAGGCAGTTCGCCACCGTGAGCAGCCACATGGCGGGCGTGCGCAGCGCCTGCCGGAGCGAGAATGACGTCTCCACCTTCGCCGCGCCCGCTTTGGACAGCTCCGGCAAGCCGGAGGGCAGGCCGTCCGGCGCCAGGCCCATGTCCTCAGGGCGCCGGCGCAGGAGCAGCGCCGCGGGCAGCAGCGCGACGACCAGCACGCCCGCACCCACGGCCAGCCAGCCCGTCCGCCATCCGTAGGCGACGATGAACACCTGCGCCAGCAGCGGCCACGTCGCGGTGCCAACGCGCGTCGCCACGGAGTAGAAGCCGAGAGCGCGCCCTCTGCGGCGGTAAAACCAGTTCGCGACGGCCACGCTCCCGCCCAGCTCCATGAAGCCCATGTCCGCGAGTCTTCCCAGGCTCAGCAGGACGTAGAACTGCCACGCGGCGGACACGCCGGAAATCGCCATGAAGCTCAGCCCGAGGACGGCGACGCCCGCGACGATGAACCGGCGCGGCCCGTAGCGGTCCATGAGCGGCCCGACGGCCATCGCCACGACGCCGCCGATGGCGAAGCCGACGCCCGCCATGAGCGACACTTCGGCGCGGCTCCAGCCGTACTCGGCGGTCATGGGCTTGATGAACACGGACAGGAGAGGGTTCCGCGAGGCCACCTGGACGAAGCCGACGGTCAGCGTCGCCACCAGCACCAGCCAGCCGTAGAAAAAGCCCTGGGACCGCTCGGAAACGTGCTCTGTCCGGGCCATCTACGTTCCAGCGCTCCGACCGGGGGACAGGACCAGCGCGCCCGCGGGCTGGTACACGCCGCTGACGACCATCTCCAGCAGCGGGCTGCGCCTGCCCGCCGCCCTCTCCTCGTCCGCGCGGGCCTGCAGGCCGCGGTTGAACGACTGCACGTCCGCGATGGACAGCTCGTACAGGGCCAGGTACCGTCCGTTGCCGATGCGCTGCCGGGCGCAGACGTAGCGCCGCGCGGAGAGCACGCCCGGCGTTTTCACCACGTTGGGCACGTGCACCGTGTCGTACCACACGTTGAACTCAGCGTCCCGCGCCGGGTCATTGCAGTTGGTGACGACCACGGACATCGCGTTGGCCGTCCCGCTCTGGCCGGAGGGCCGCCTCGGCCCCATCGGCGTGTAGATGCCCGTGACGACGATGTCCGCGAGGTCGCGCCACTCGCCGCGCATCTTCTCCGCCTTCGCCTCGCGCTCCAGGGCGTCGTTGAACGCGCGCGCGTCGGTCACGTCAAGTGCGTAGAGGAGCGCGTACTGCCCCTTTCCGTAGCGTTGGACCGCGCAGGCGTAGCACCGGCCGGACACGACGCCGGGCGTCCGCGCGACGTTGGGCATGTGCACGGAGGTCAGCCATCGGCGCAGGGTGTCGTCCTGGCCGGGCTGCCTGCTGTTGACGACGGCGACGAGCAGCGCCCTGTGCTCTCCTGTCAACACAACGCTTTTCCCGACACGCCTACGCGGGCCGACGCCGCGTTCCGCCGAGAGGCGCGTAGATGCCGCTGAGGACGACGGCGTTCAGCTCTGGCACAGGCCGCTGCCCGCGGGCCTTCTCATCCTCGACCAGACGATGGAGGTCATGGTCCAGCCTCTCGAAGTCGTCCACCGCCAGGTCGTACACGGCCATGTACCCGCTCTGGCCGAAGCGCTGGTGGACGCACTTGTAGCGCTGCGCGGAGAGCATGCCTCGTACCTGCAGCACGTGCGGGAGATGCACCGTGTCGTACCAGCGGTGGAACTCGGCCTCCCGCGCGGGATCGGCGCAGTTGGAGACGACTACGAGCATGGCCGCAGGGCTGCGTCGCGCAGTCGTGTTTTCCTGCCGCTTGCCCAGGGGCGCGAAGACGCCGCCGAACGGCACCTCGATGAGATTGCTCCACTGCCCGCGGGCCGCCTCCGCCTGGCGCATGGCGGCGAGGTCCGCAGTCAACTTGGGGAAGTCGCTGGTGTCCAGCGTGTAAGCGGACATGTACTGGATTTTGCCAAGACGCACGTGCACGCACGTATAACGCTGGCCGTCCACCACCCCTGGTGTCCGCAAAGCGTCCGGAATGTGCACGGTGTCGAACCAGCGGTTGAACTCATTCTCCCGCGTGGGATCGTTGCAGTTGGCGAAATAGACCATCAGAGGCCCGGGACTTCGCGGCAGCATGACATCCCCCTGTTGGCTACGACACGCGCTACCCCGCGGGCCGTCGCTGCGTTCCGCCGAGGGGCTTGTAGAAGCCGCTGACGACAACGGAGTTCAGGTCCGGCACGGGGCGCTCCCCGCGGGCCTTCTCCTGCTCCACCCCGCGTTTGAGGTCCTGGTCCAGCCTCTGAAAATCGTCCGTGGCGAGGTCGTACACGGCCATGAACCCGCTCTGGCCGAAGCGCTGGTGGACGCACTTGTAGCGCTGCGCGGAGAGCATGCCCCGGACCTGCAGCACGTGGGGGAGATGCACCGTGTCGTACCAGCGGTGGAACTCGGCCTCGCGCGCGGGGTCGGCGCAGTTGGAGACGACCACGAGCATGGCTATCGGCTTGCTCCCCCTGGCCGCCGCGCTGCTATGCCGCTTGCCCAGAGGCGCGAAAACGGCGTTCACCGGCGCGCTCAGGAGTGTGCTCCACTGCCCGCGGTCCGCCTCGGCCTGGCGCATGGCGCCGAGGTCCGCGTCCATCTTGTGGAAGTCGCTGGTGTCCAGCGTGTAGGCGGCTATGTACTGCATTTTGCCAAAGCGCGGATAGACGCAGGTGTAGCGCTGGCTGTCCACGATTCCGGGCGTGCGTACCACGTCAGGGACGTGCACGGTGTCATACCAGCGGTTGAACTCCTCCTCCCGCGCGGGGTCCTTGCAGTTGGCGAAGACGGCCAGCAGAGGCCCGTTAGTTCGTGGGAACATGCTCACCTCCCTGACTAAGTACCTATCCGAAAACCCTCACCCCCTCTGTCCCCCGCTCCCTTGCCAAGGGAGCGGGGGAGGAAACGAGAAGCTGGGGGGACACCCCCCCAAGCCCCCGGCCCCGACGCGTCGGGGCACTCCCCAGTGCCGCGATTTTCGAATAGGCTCCAAGTGAAGCCGGGGCTTCGTGGCGCCCGGACGCCTACCGCTCGATGCGCCGCGTCACCGACATGGTGTCGCCAAATGTAGGAAGGAACGTGGAGTGGAGGGCGCCGTCGCCGCCGCCCACCATGATCATCCAGTCCTGCCAGCGCCGGACCATCGGCACTTTGCCGTTGATCTCGCGGCCCGGCCAGGTCTCCTGCTCCTTCTTGCGCTTGGATATCCAGTCCGCCGGCACCTGCGTATTCTCCCACACCCACTGCTTGAAATCGTTCTTGGTGGCGAAGATGCGCTTGATGAGTCCAACGTGGCTGGGGCACAGCAGCAGCCCCGGCTCACCCTTCCCCATGTGGAAGTTGTTGCAGCCCACGTCGCGCAGGGCGTACTTGAGGGTGAGCAGAAGCTCTTGCGGGTCGGGGCTGGACTCCAGGACGTTCTGCGTGCCCTGCACGCCGGAGACCGTGACGGTGCTCTCGTCCTTTTTGAAGCCACGCTCCACATGCAGCGGCTCCCAGGGGTTCTCCTCCTCGTTCTCCGCGATGCAGAAGGTGTACTTGCCGGGAGACCCCTGCGTGGCCTTGTCCACCGTGCCGGGCCACGCGCCTCCCAGGGTGAGCTGGATGAGGCGCACCGCACGACCGATGGTGGCGTTGGCCTGCCAGCCGGGCCCGAGGAGGCCGGACTTGTAGTTGACGTTCAGCTCGTCGCGGATGGGGCCGTTGATGATGACCAGGACCGCGATCGGGTTGGTGGTGGCCTGCATGCCGTTCAGGTTGAACTGCGGCTCCGCCATCGCGGACACGGCGGCAAGGAGCACGGGCATGTACTCCTTTTTGCACCCCGCCATGACCGCGTTGACGGCGATCTTCTCGACGGTCGCCTCGCCGTTCATGGGCGCGACCACGGCGACCTTCTGCCTGGGGTCCTTGCGGGTGTACTCGACGAAGGCCCGGACGCGGGCCTCGGTGGGCGGAACGACGGGCAGGCCGTCGCTCAACTGCTTCGAGAGGAGGTATTCGCTGACGGCCTCGATGGAGTCCTCGACCTGGGCGCGGCTGGAGCTGAGCTTGATATCAGGGGACATGGAATTCCTCCCTTATGACTGAAGATTACTGGTGACACAAGTCGAGGCCCGGACCGCCCGCCGGGACAATCCTGGGCCTCGACTTTCGAGTGCTGCTTTGCGGCGCTAGGCCTTCGTTGGAATCTTGGGCGTCGCCCCTGTCAGCTCCCCCACGACGGCGGAAAACGACTTGCGCGCGTGGGCGCGGACTTCCGCTTCCGGCAGGGTCTCCAGGGGGAAGGGCAAAATGACCTGAGGCAGGTCGGCCATGCCCTTGCCCTTCGCCGAAGCGTTGGCGAGGGACTCGAAGAACTTGGTGGACAAAGTGACGGTGGGGACTCCCCGCTTCTCCAGCTCGACGCTGTCGTGGATACACCACGCTGTGCAGGAGCCTCAGTTGCCCAGCCCGGTGATGACGGCGTCCGCCTGGGCCAGCTCCTCCATCGCCGCCTTGGGCGTGGGGCTGGACGCGCCCTTCTTCTTGTGGATGATCTTGGCGACGCCTTCGCTCTCCTTGAGCATCCTGGTGTACTCGTCGAAGACGATGCCCAGGCTGCGCCACCCGTTGTCAATGAAGCCGATGGTCTTGCCCTTGAGGCTGGGGATGCGAGGCGATACCTTCTGCTTCGCCGCGCCCGCCTCCGCCGAGGGCAGAAGGATCTCCACCATCTGGACCGGCATACTGTCCTCCTTCTGTCTGTTCGCTGCGCTCGTGTCACGTGCGGCCCCTGTTTGGATACGCGAGCCGCGCTGTTGCGCCCACAATACACAGACGTTGCGCGTGTGTCAAGTCAAAGAAAGGCTTGTCCATAGCGGCGCGGCGTCACGACCCCCTTGCGCTGTATGCTACGATACACTAAACGCGCACGCCTTACGGAAAAGGGAGGTCTTGGGGTGAGCACGTCCGGCTTCCGCGCCCTGCCCAGCGTTGACAAGGTGCTCGCTGACCCGCGCATCGGCGACCTGCTGACCACCTACGACAGAGAGGCGGTCGTCAATCTGGTGCGCTCCCGTCTGGAGGAGGCTCGCGGCCTCATCCGGGCGGGCAAGTCCGGCCCGGCTCTGGACGTCCTCGTGGAGTCCGTCCGCGCCCGCGCGCTGGCCCTGTGGAGCCCCAGTCTGCGCCCCGTCATCAACGCCACGGGCGTCATCATCCACACGAACCTGGGCCGCGCCCCCCTGAGCCGCGAGGCGCTGGACGCCATAGCGTCCGTGAGCCGCGGCTACAGCACGCTGGAGTTCGACCTGGCCTCCGGCCAGCGCGGATCGCGTCACGCCCACGTGGAGCACCTCCTGTGCCAGCTCACCGGCGCCGAGGCGGCCCTGGCCGTGAACAACAACGCCTCCGCCATCCTGCTGGGCCTCTCCGCCCTCTGCAAGGGCAAGGAGGTCATCGTCTCACGCGGCGAGGCCGTGGAGATAGGCGGCGGCTTCCGCATCCCGGACGTGCTGCGCCAGAGCGGCGCCACGCTGGTGGAGGTGGGCACAACCAACCGGACATACGTCGCCGACTATGAGGCCGCCATAACGGAGAACACCGCGGCGCTTCTCGCCGTCCACTCCAGCAACTTCCGCGTGGTCGGATTCACGCATCATCCCACACTGGAGGAGCTGGTCGAGCTGGGCAAGCGCACCCATATCCCCGTCCTGTACGACATCGGCTCCGGTTGCCTGCTGGACACGACCGCCTGGGGGATGGCCCACGAGCCGACGCCGCAGGAAGGGGTCGCGGCGGGCGCCGCCGCCGTCTTCTTCTCCGGCGACAAGCTTCTGGGCGGGCCGCAGTGCGGCGTCGCCACCGGGCGCAAGGACGTCATTGACCAGTTGAAGCGGCACCCGCTGGCGCGGGCCGTGCGCATTGACAAGCTCTCCCTTGCAGCCCTCGCCGCGACGTTGTTGCATTATGTGAAGAACGAGGCGGCGGACAGGATACCCGTCTGGCGCATGATCTCCGCGCCCGCCAAAAAGCTGGACCGCCGCGCAAGGGCGTGGGCCGCCGCCCTGGGCAGCGCCGCGCGCGTGGTGGACGGCGAGTCCACCGTGGGCGGCGGAAGCCTCCCCGGCGAGACGCTGCCCACGCGTCTGGTGGCGCTCTCCGCGTCGAACATAGAGGGCGGCGCTACTGAAGTGGCGGCGCGCCTGCGCCGGAACGACCCTCCGGTCATCGCCCGCATTGACGAGGAGATGCTGCTCCTCGACCCGCGGACCGTGCTTCCCGACGAGGATAAAGCCCTGCTCAAGGCCGTCCGGGCAGCCCTGGCGAGCTAGTGTAGTGCTTCCCAAATCTCGTTACCTGCGAGACACTGCGACGTTGGTCGCCTTTTGCATGGTCACTGGTCTTTTATCCGAGGAAGGGGAGTGAGGGATACTGGGGGTGATCCCCAGTATCCCCGTTCCTTCGCTCTCGCTCAGGACAGGCTACAGAGGCTCCGCCCCCTCTGGCTCCCTCGTGCCGGAGATTTCAGACGAACTCCTGCCATAACGAAGCGTTAGAAGCACTACACTAGTTTTCCCCGGCCCTTCGCCAAACTCTCGCGTCCCGTTAAGGGAGGATGTCCCATGTCTGCCATCGGCTGGCTCCGCGTCCACGATCCCGCTTACGCGGCCCGCGTCCTGGGCGTGCGCGCGCCCGCGGAGGCCCCATCGGGCCAGCCCGCCGCTGCACGGCAGAGCGCAAGCGCGGACGTTGACGCGCTCATGGCGCTGGTCGCGGAGCAGGCGTCGGGCGACGCCTTCGCTGCCCGCTGCGTCGCGCTCCTCGGCCAGGCGCGCGCGGAGATGGGCAACGAGCGCACCGACACGCGGAGAGTCGTCGCGGCGACGGAGGAAGTCAGTCGGCTGCTCATACGGGCACACGAGTCCGGCCGCGCCATGTCGCAGGTGGGGCTGCCGCTGGCGGCTTACTGCGCGGCTTGGCTCGGCGCGTTGACTTATCTGGCCTTCGGTGCGCTGCGCCTGTACCCGGACTCGGATGCACTGAGCGGACGCGGCGGCGCGGCGTGGCTGCTCATGGCCGCCGTGCTCTGGGGCGCGATGGGCGGCGTCCTGGACGCCCTGTTCGCGCTCTGGCAGCGCTTCGGCGAGCGCACGTTCGACGTGCGGTTCTGGCTATGGTATGTGCTCAATCCCGCGCTGGGCGCGGGGCTGGGGATTGTGGTCTATCTGCTGTCCACGACAGGCTACCTCGCCGTCACGGGCGGCGCTCCCGTCGCCGACGGCGTGGCGGCGCCACGGCTGAACCCGAACGGCGTTATCCTGCTGGCGTTCGTCGCAGGGTTCAAGCAGACCACGTCCTACGCCACGATGAGCAGAATCTTCAGCAGCGTGTTCAACGCAGGCGCGGACAGGGACGAACAGCGCGTAAAAGAAGAGCGATTCTAGGACGGCCACGGACGCCCGCATCTTCGCGGCAACGATATCGGAGGGCTTGGGCCTGGTCATCCATAGTCGTTCTGGTCGCACAACTAGCATCGGATGTTGTGTTCTTTGTTGCGCTTGACTTCGGCGAACTGCAGTGATATCAACTAAGCGAAACGACTAGCGAGCTGAATTTACAGCGCCTTTCTCCTTCTGCAAGCCAATGCAGGCTCAGAAAAGGCCGGGGTTTCGTGCGCCTGTCAGGTAATCGCAGCGCGTGCTCATTGATTAAGAAGCTTTCCGTCCAATGGCTGCGCTGAGCTAGGGAGCAACTGATGACAATCCGCGGCGGATATCAGCCCCATATCTTGCGCGTGGACCTCACGAAGCAGACCATAACCAAAGAGCCGCTGCCCAGCGAGAGCGTCCTGCGGCAGTTCGTCGGGGGGGTCGGGCTGGGGCTGTACTACCTCCTCAAAGAGGCGCCGATGGACGTCAAGGCGACGGACCCCCGTGCGCCGCTTATGTTCATGACAGGGCCGCTGGCGGGCACGCCCGCGCCAAGTTCCTGCAACTGGGTTACCATCTGCTTCCATTACAGCATCCCCTATGCCGCCGGCGTTGGTCACGGACACGGCTTCTGGGCTGCCTACTTAAAACATGCAGGTTACGAGGGCATCATCATCACAGGCAAGGCGGCCAAACCCGTCTATCTCTGGATTGACGACGACCGCGTGTCAATCCGGGACGCAAGTCACGTGTGGGGAATGGGTACGCGCGAGACAGAACGACGCATCAAGTTGGAGTTGGGAGACGAGGAGAAAATCAGCGTCGCCTGCATTGGGCAGGGGGGAGAGTCCTTGATGCCCGGGGCATCAGTGAAGGCGGACCGCAACCACGGCGCAGGGAAGGGGAGTCCTGGCGCCATTATGGGAAGCAAGAACTTGAAGGCAATCGCCGTGCGAGGGACAGGCCAGGTCCCTCTCGCGGACTCCGTAGCCCTCCTCGACACCGTGGCGACGTGGGAAAAGGACATGCAACTGCCGGAGCAGATGTCCATCTACAACCACCTGCGCGACGGAGGCATTACCCGCGCGTACATAAGAAGGGGCAACAACTACGGCATCGCTTACAAGAATATGACCGACCCGGAAGGTGGTCGGAGCTACGCTCAAAACTGGGTGAACGCGTGCAAGAGATGGAAGGTCACTCCCAAGCCCTCTTATAACTGCAAGATCGGATGCGCCTATGATGTGCAGATGACGGACGGCCCTCTTGCTGGCTACGTGTGCAGTTTCTGCGGCGGAGGGGAGAACACGGAAGGCGCCGCCGCGATGATCGGCGTGGACAACCCCTCGTATGCGATGATGCTGACCGATTATTACGACGATATCGGCGTGGAGGCTGGGACGTTCGGCAGCGTGGTCGGCATGGCCTTCGAGGCGTACAACCGGGGCTGGATTACAAAGACAGACACGGGCGGCCTGGCGTTGACCTGGGGCAACTGGGAAGCGGCGATGGCGCTGATCCAGCAAATGCTCAGGCGGGAGGGCTTCGGCGCCAAGCTGGCCGAAGGGCTCAAGCTCGCCCCTCGCATCCTGGGCGACGAAAAGCGACTCCTGAACGAGTTCCGCAAGATCACGGTGCACGTTAAGGGCGCGGGGGTCAACATCCACGACTGGCGACCGTGGTGGGGCACGCTCTTCGGTCAAATCATCGCGGGAACAGGCCCCTCGCACCAGGGACTGAGCTCCGATAATCGCCCCAACGACGAAGTCGGCTATCCCCAACTGACGCCCGGGGTCGTGGACACACTGGAGGAGGCGCTTAAGAAGGTTGACTCCGTACGAATGACGCAGTTCTGCAAGCTCTGGTGGGACAGCCTGGGCATCTGCTGGTTCGCCGTGTCCGGGGTGACTCACGGGTTGACATCAACTGCCCAGGCCGTCCGTCACACCGTTGGTTGGGATGATTACACTAATGAAGAGGCCATGGCCGTCGGCGAGCGCATTGTGAACATGATGCGGCTGGTGTACGTGAAACGAGGCTTCCAGAAGACCGAGGAGTTCGATATGGGGCCGAGGTTCCTGGAGCCAGCGCCTGCGGGCCCGGCAAAAGAGAAGACCCTTGCCCCGTACCTGGGCCCTATGGTGGATGAGTACTACAGGCAAATGGGTTGGGAGGTAGCCACGGGTCGGCCAACTCCCACGGGTTTGCGGAGGCTAGGGCTGTCAGCACTGGCGTAGCACTTACGTTTACCAAGGAGGCACGCTGTGGGTAGACTAACTATGACCAAAGGACTTCTGCGGAACCTCGTGTTCGTGGCGCCGATGGCGCTCTTCCTTGCAGCTTGTGCACCGGCTCCTCAGGCTGCACCCGCATCCCAACCTTCTCGCGCCTCCGCTCCCACACAGGCTCCCGCCGCGCCCACCGCGACTCCCACTCCTTCCGGCCCGCGCTACGGCGGGACGCTCCGCTACCTCGTGGCGGAGGAGCCCGCGTGCCTGGACATCTACAGATGCAACGCGGCGCACGCCTATCAGTCGCCGATGCAAAACCTCCTGGTGCAATACGACCCGCGAGAGGGGAAAATCCTGGCGCCTGACCTCGCTGAGAGCTGGCAGGCAAGTGCCGACGGTCGCACGTACACGTTCAAGGTCCGCCAGGGGGTCAAGTTCCACGATGGAACGCCATGGACAGCAGACGACATGCAGTTCAACCTGCAACGCATTGTCTTTCCGCTGAAGGGCGACGTCGGGCAGATGGCATGGGCGCTCGCTCCCGTCACGGAGAGCATCGAAAAGGTTGACAATGCCACAGTCCGCGTCAACCTGAAGGCTCCCTTCGCGCCCTTCTTGTCCGTTCTGGCGATTGACTACTACCCCATGTACTCCAAAGCCTACATCCTGGACAAAAAAGGGGACCCGGGCAGGTCGCCTATGGGCACTGGACCCTTCCGGCTGGAGAGCTTTACTCCTGGCGTCGGCGCGAAATTGACGAAAAACACCGACTATTGGGAGAAGGGGCTGCCCTACGTTGACGGTGTCCAGCTCGTTCTTGTCAAAGACCAGGCTACTCGAAAGGCTGCGATACGGACGCATTCAGTGGACATCACCGCCAAGATTTTCTCCGTCTTTTCCGCCGGCGAGGTTAAAGAGATTCAGAAGGACGCCACCCAAGTTGCATTCAAGCCGCTCAGCTCGGCTACCGCGCCCTGGTTCTTCCTGAACAGCACCGCTCCGCCGTTCAACGACCGAAGGGTCCAGCAGGCCATACACCTTGCCATAGACCGTGAGGCGGCCGTCAATATCCTAGCCGACGGACAGGGCAGGCTGGGCGGCTACTTCAGCAACATCCCCGGATGGGGCCTGACCGATCAAGAACTTCGACGATTGCCCGGCTTTGGCAATAAGGACGCAGAACGGGAGCGGGCCAAGAAGCTCCTTGCGGACGCAGGCTATCCTAACGGTTTCTCATTCAGCATCCTATGCCAGATGCTCACCAATAAGCCAGCCTGTGAGTTCGTGGCTGGCCAGCTTCAAACTATAGGCATTCAGGGGCAAGTGCAAGTCGAGGAGCTGGCTACTTTCTGGCCTCGGGTCCGCCGTGGCGATTTTCAGGCCTTTGTGATTCCTCCAGCCAATATCGCAGGCGATCCCGTCACTCAGGGGCGATTCTTTGTCCCCGGAGGATCCCTGAATTACACCGGACACAAGGACCCGAAGATCGTGGAGATGTGGACTAAGCAGACGCAGGAAATGGACTCCGCAAAGCGCCGGGACCTCATCAAGCAGCTCGACACGTATCTCTTCGAGCAGACCATCCCTAGCATACCCCTGGTGTCTCCACGTCTGTTCATGGCCTATTGGCCAAATGTCCAAGGCGTGGTCCTGCCCGTCACCGACTTTGCCGGAGGACGATTAGACCGCGTGTGGCTAAATCCGTAGGTCAGACCGTTCTCGGGGATGAGGGAGCGTCCGAACAGCGCTAGGTTCTGTTGGCAATTTGTATTTTCCCGCTCATGGTTCGACAGGCACACCATGAGCGGGAATGTCAAAAGAGCCTAGTCCCTGATCTCCCGGCTCGCCATGAACCCGCCGAAGGTGCCCCATCCGGGGCAGACGCTGGAGTTGCGTCCCCAGCCGCCCGCGACGACGATGTGGATGTCGTCCGGGCTGTACGCTATCGGCACAAGGGTGTCGTCGTTGTTGCGGTCCACCCACTTGGGCCAGGAGTCCAGCTCCTTCTCCAGGCTGTAGTAGCCGCCCGTCTTGATGAATCCCAGCCGCTTGCGGGCGTGCTCCCACAGGAAGTGCTGCACGTCCTTCTTGGAGTAGCCGTCGCGGGCGAGCTGGTTGGCGTGGTAGGTCCCCAGCGCCACGAGCGTCTGGCCCATCGTGACCACGTTGTTGTTGCCCAGGGTGGCGAGTGTGTCGCAGATGGTCATCATGACCGCCCGCGACTCGCAGATGGCCCCGACGTAGTGCGGCGACTCGCAGCCGAAGACGGTGACGGCGCTGGCCGAGGCGGACACGCCGTGGTCTTCGTGGACGGGCCCCCACGGGCTTTCTTTGTTGTTCTCGCCGATGCAGTACGTCCACTTGCCGGGGTGCGCCTGGTTCTTGCGCGCCGTCTCGCCGGGGCGCGCGCCGCCCAGGTTCCACAGGCCCAGAGCCACGGCGCGTCCGATGGTCCCGTTGGCCCGGTAGCCGTTGCCGAAGACGCCCCACGAGGCGTTGATGCCCAGCTTCTGCACGACCGGCCCGCTGACGATGATGAGCGGACAGACGATGTGCGCGGTGGTCTGCACGCCGTTCAGGTTGAACTCCGGCGCAAGCAGCGCCTCGAAGGCGGCCAGGACGGTGGGGAAATACTCCGGCAGGCACCCCGCCATGACGGCGTTGATGGCCAGCTTCTCCACGGTGGCCGGGCAGTACTTCGGCGGGATGTTCCCCAGCACCTCGTCCGGCTTGCGTTTTGTGGCGGCGAGCATGCGCTCCACCTTCTGGGGCGTCGGCGGGACGACCGGAAGACCGTCGGTCCACCCCTTCTGGTAGAAAAGCTCGACCGCGTCCTCGGGGCTTTGCGCTTCGATAAGGTCAGCCTGGAACTGCATCGCGTCCTCCTTAGTCGGGGTGGCTCCGGCAGCCAAAGATACCGCCTGCGGCGTCCGTTGTCCAGTGGCGGCTTGTGGCGGTCAACGGGCTTATGCTACGATAGAACTGAATCTATGCTAGACCGATGTAGCGGGGACCACAAATTCGGGGGGAGGAGTTGGTGGCCTTGACTGAACATCGGCGCGTCAGCCTGCTGCACACCTCTGATGTGCACCTGGGCTGGGACAGCAACCCGCTGCTCGTCAAACGCGCCTTCACCGCCGTCATTAACACCGCCCACAAGCTGGACGTGGACATCGTCATCGTCGCGGGCGACCTGTTCGATCACAGCCGTATCGAGAACGACGTCATCACCTTCGCCATCGCGGAGATGAACCGCGCGGGGCGGCAGGTCATCGTCCTGCCCGGCAACCACGACGTCTATGACGCGACCTCCGTGTACCACAGGGTGGACGTGGAGGCGGAGTGCCCCAACGTGAAGCTCATCCGCGGCCAGGCCGGTGAGATGGTGCGCCTGCCCGACAAGGGCGTCACGTTCTGGGGCAAGGCGATGGAGGAGCACCACCCCGGCTTTCATCCGCTGGCGGACGTCCCGACGCGCGCCAATGGCGACTGGTTCGTGGGCGTCGCGCACGGGCACTTCGAGCCGAGCGGGGCCGTGTCCGGCAGGTCGTCCCCCATCTATCCCGCGGAGATCGCCAGCGCGGGGTGCGACTACGTCGCGCTGGGGCACTGGCACATCCCGCTCGACATCTCCCAGCAGGGCGTCCGCTGCCGGTACTCCGGCTCTCCGGCGGGCTCCGGCTTCTCCGATACGCTGGGCGAGGTCTCCATCGTGGAGTTCGACCCGGTGGAGGGCGTCACAGTGCGCTCCCAGCCGCTGGAGGACCGGCCTCCGCAGCCGATGGACGACGAGGACTAGCAAGCTTTGCATTGGGCGCTAGTGTCCTGAATCCTTAGTCCTTCACAGAAGTCGAGGCTTTTCCCAGACAAAGCCATGTCTTCTGGGGTGCAGATACCTCACCCCCAGCCCCCTCTCCTGCAGGAGAGGGGGCAGATGTAAACTGAAGCTGGGAGGACACCTCCCAGGCCCTCCGGCGAGGCTGCGCCCCTGCACCCTGCATACTTATGCGATGGATTTCCAACTCAGGACACTAGATTGCCCTCCAACCTCACCCCTGTAGCCCCCTCTCCGCATGCGGAGAGGGGACAGCAAGCGAAGCCGCGGGGGTGAGCCGGGTTTGTTCACAGATCAATGCAGCACTGGTAGGCCGCTCCCCGACCGGCGTTACGACTGGCCCGGACGCTTGAATATCCTGTCCATCTTGGCCTGAATACGCGCCCTGCGGCGGGCCGTCTCCCCGGCGTCCGGAACGGCGCGGACAAGCTGCCCCCCCTCCAGCGTCACCTTGAGCCAGTCGCCCGGCCCGACGCCCGCGGGCAGCTTTGCAAGAGGCACCACGATCTGCCTTTCGTCATCGCCGACAAGAAGCACGGCCAACCCCTCATCAACCCTGTCAATGACCGCTTTCTCCACGGCTACCGCTCCGTCGTGACCTGGTAGGTCTGCCCGTCGGTGCGGACGACGACGGCGCCGCGCGTATCGGTGCCGTACACCTGGACGCCCGCGGCCGCGAGCGTCTGCAGCGTCTCCCTGTGCGGATGGCCGTAGGAGTTGCCGCTGGCCGCCTGATAGACGGCCACCTCCGGCCTGACGACGGCGATGAACGGCGGACTGCTGGACGTGCGCGAGCCGTGGTGCCCCACCTTCAGGACGGTGGAGCGCAGTGGCACGCCCGCGTTCAGCATGCTCTCCTCCGCCCGGCGCTCGGCGTCCCCCGTGAACAGGAAGCTGACCTTGCCGAACTCCAAGCGCACCACCACGGAGTTGTTGTTCCGGTCGGAGAACAGCGGGTCCACGGGGTGCAACACGCGCGCCTCCAGACTGCCCAGCTTGATGATATCGCCGCGACGCGTCGTTACGCCCTTCGCGCCGGACTTCGCGACGGCGTCCACGAACCGCTCGAACGTGAGCGTGGTGTTCGGCTGGCCGCTGATCCAGACTTCCTTCACGGGGAACGCGTTCAGCACGTCCACCAGCCCGCCGAAGTGGTCGGCGTCCGGGTTGGTGCCCACAATCACGTCCACCTGCTGCACGCCGACCTTGCGCATGTACGCGACCAGGCCGGACTGGCGGGGGCCGCCGTCAATCACCATTACCTTGCCCTCCGGCGTCCGCACCAGGATGGCGTCCCCCTGGCCCACGTCCACGAAGTGGACGGCCAGCTCCGCGCCGGCGGTCGGCGTGGGCGCGGGTGCAGGCGCGGCGGGAGAGCACGCGCCGACCAGGAGCGTGACGAGGGCCAGCGCGAGCGCAAAGACGACGGAGCGGAACATACACGCGGATTGTAGCACACGGCGCGGGCCGCCTGAGGAATTGACGTGCGGCTTTCCCCCTGATAGATTGCGCATGGCACGGAAATGGACGGCAGCCCGTGTTCCATCGCACGGAGCTGACCGTCATGGGGGCAGTATGACTGCGGAGCGGTCGCGTCCGACAAACCTCGCCGACGGACCGGCGACCGCTGGACGTCCATGGCCGTGACCGCAACTTCCGCGCGGGAAGCCGAACCGCGGCACTCCTACCGCTGGGCCATGCTCGTCCTCGTATGGGCAAGCTACGTTTCCTTTGGTGTTGTGAACAACTCCACCGCGCCGCTGGTCTCGGCCGTCATGCGCGACCTGGACTTGAGCTTCACGCAAATGGGGACCATCCTGGGCGCGTGGCCGGTCGTGTACATAGGAGTGGCATATCTGGCGGGCGCCTTCATTGACAGGGTGGGCCTGAGGGTCTCCGTGGGGATTGGCGTCCTGCTTGTGGCGCTCTCCGGCATCCTGCGAGGATTCGCCACGGGCTTCGAGACCATGCTGGCCTGCGTGGCCGTCTTCGGCCTGGGTGGGCCGCTCATCAGCATCGGCGCGCCAAAGGCGATCTCAGTATGGTTCGCCGGACGCGAGCGGGGCACGGCGGTCGGCTTCTACAGCACCGCGCCGACCGTCGGGGCCATTACGGCCCTGGCGACAGCCAATAGCCTGGTGCTGCCGCTGGTGGGGAGCTGGCGCGGCGTGTTCGTGTTCTACGGCGTCGCCACAGTGGCCGTCGCCGCCGTCTGGTGGCTGGCGGCCCGAGATGCTCCGCCCGGCGCGCAGGGTCCCCCCGCAGACCCGCACGGCAGGGCGCGCAACGACGGTGCGCCGCTGAGCATGATGGCCCTGGTGCGGATGCGGACGGTATGGACGATCCTCATTGTCGTATTCGGCGGCTTCCTGGTGGGCCACGCGATAAACGCGTGGTTGCCGCGGGTCCTTCAGTCCTACGGTATGACGGCGGTGGACGCGGGCCTGTGGGCAGCCGTGACGACCGCGCTGGGCCTGCCGGGAGTCCTGCTGGTCCCGCGCTGGTCCCCGCCGGGCCAGCGGCGCTACGTCGTCGCTCTGATCCTGGCTATGGGCGGGGCGGGCACACTGGCGATGAGCATGGGAGCCGGGCCGCTGCTGGTGGCGGGACTCGCGCTGTACGGCCTTCTGCGGGCGTCGCTTCTGCCCGTGCTGATTCTGACCCTTATGGACTCGCCCGCCGTTGGAGCGCGCAACATGGGCGCGGTGGCGGGCCTTGCCTTCACCACGGGAGAAGTCGGCGGGTTCCTCGGCCCTTTCCTGATGGGTTCCCTGCTGGACCTGACCGGTGCGTTTCTGAGCGGACTCGTGGTCCTCAGCATCATTTCGTTCATGATGATTCCGGTCACACTGCTTGTGGCGGAGCCACGCCGTTCCCGCGATGAAGCCGCCGCGACCTGAGCGCTTCGGTTTGCGAGGGCGGAAGCGAGATGGTAAGATAGGTTGCGCCGCAGTCGCCGGACGCCCGTCCGGTAGAGCGGTTGGCAGAGCGTTCCCCGGTAGCTCAGCGGTAGAGCTGGCGGCTGTTAACCGCAAGGTCGTAGGTTCGAATCCTACCCGGGGAGCCAGCAAATCTTTTGTCGCTTTTTTGTAAGCACTTCCTCCCCTGCACCCTATTGCGGGCGCCCTCTCTGCCATCGCTTCGCATGACCGTGGCGGCAGCCTGGCGGTGATTAGCTGATCACAACCGATTGCCGACAGTTCGAGTCCTACCCGGCCTGGGCTCACGTTGGCGCTTGGCCGGCTTCTGGCGCTCATGGGGAGTGAATCCAGGCAGCCTTAGCTAGATTGCTCACCCATTCGCCAACACCCAGGACCACGACGCCGGAAGGCAACGCCGATATGAGTGGCCTCGGTCCAAGCCCACTCGCCCCGACTCGACTCATATCGCTCCGTGTCCAGACCGGGTACGCAAAGAGTGGCGTATAGACTGGCCGGGGTGCCACCACCGTTATCTCACGCCCCCGCAGCCTGATCTCCTGAAGTATCTCCTTCGCCTGTTCTCGCCGCAGAACATCGCTCACTCCCGGATGCGCCCGCGTCCGAGGATTTGCGCCGGGCGGCGCTCTCTCCGGCTATGCGCCCGAAGGCAAAACACTCACTGACGTTCCCTCCCCCCGACGGATAGAGCATGCCGAACATGGACCCGAACTCCCCCGCTCCGTAAAGGCCTGGGATAGGCTCGCCATCCACGTTCAGTATCTCCGCCTTCGCGTTCCGCTTGGCGCCGCCCTGGGTGTTCGGCCCTCCGGGCCACACGCGGACGGCGTAGTACGGTGGCTCGTTCAAGGGGACGAGGTCGTCCTCGGCGCGATTGAAGTCCGGATCGCAACCCGCGGCGCAGTAGCCGTTGTAGGTGGCAATAGTCTTGCTCAGGACATCTGGGTTCATGCCGATCTTGACGGCCAGATCGCGCGGGCTGTCCCCCGATATGATCCAGCCCCGCTCAATCTCCGCGGAGTTGTCACGGCTCCACATGTAGCGTCCCATGGGGCCAGTGATGCCGCTGGTCTGGATTGACAAGCGCGCCGCGGTTATACGCCGCCGGTCGATAATCCAGTAGCTGGGGATGCGCGGGAAGTCCAACTTCTGGCTGTCAAAGAGGCCGCCTTCGTAGTACAGCGTGTGGGGCTTGACCCGTTCGTTGGTGTACCGGCGGCCCCATTTGTCCACCAGGATGAAACCGCACGGTTTTCCCGAACGCCTCATCCCCACCCACATAGTGATGCCATTGGGAAACTCGGGGAACTTCGCCACATAGCGCCCTGACACGCAGTTCATGTGCCACAGTTGCGCCCCCACATCCAGCACCATGCGCACGCCGTCACCGGCGCACGCCTCGCTGCCGGTGAAGTAGGCGGGGTACGCTCTCAGGTAGTTCAGCTTCATCTGCTCGTCGAACTCGAATCCGCCCAGGGTCAGGACGACGCCCTTCGTGGCCCTGATGGCTATCGTCTTGCGGCTGTCCTCTCCGGTCGCGGCCTGCACTCCAACCACTTTGCCGTCCAGGTCCTGAAGGAGTTTGACCGCGCTTGTGGAGTACATCACTTCAATCTGCTTTTTCCTGACGATGTCCTCGAAAAAGCGCATCATTCCCAGCCCCGAGTCCCGGAACCGATAGCTGCGGAATGTTTCGACTCCCGGGAAGTTGTGCTCCGCCCCCTCGCCGACCAGGGTCAGCTCCGCACCCATTTTCTCGACCCAGTCCTTATTGCTCAGCGCATGGTCTGTATACGCCCGCAGCAGACCATCCTCCGTCCAACCTCCGGGCGGCGTGTACATATGACCGCTGTCGGTCCGCGACAGCGCGGACATGTACCGCAGCGTGGCCTCTCTGTCCGTTGGCTGAAGGAAAACGCCTCCGGACATGTGGCTCGTGGAGTAGTGGTTTCCCGCATCGGGTCCCAGGCCGAACCTCTGCTTTTCCAGGATGACCGCCTCGGCGCCCGCCTCATGCGCCGTCACGGCCGCCGCGGCCCCGGCGGAGCCGAAGCCGACCACCACCACTTCAGTCTCTTTGTCCCACGCGCCGTTGCGAATCAGCATCGTCTCTCCTTCAGACAGTGATGTGGCGTCAATCCGGAGCGCACAGGACGGGCGCTCGCGGCCTTCCCTTCCTCTCCGGGTGAGCGGACGTTCCTCGGTCAGGGGGCTACGCTTTGAATACCTGTACGCCCTCCGACTCAAGGGACTGCTGGAAATACAAACACGTAGGGCTCTTCGGCGACATGCGGTCCTCACGCCCGAAGACGGCGCCGTCAAGAAGTCCTGCGAAAACCAGGCGGTACGCCTCTTGTACGAGCTTGTCCACTTCCTCGCGGTCGGAGGGGGCGCCGCCGTCCTGGAACCGCCGCCACCCGACAATTCTGCAGTCCTTCTGTCGGGTGGCCCATTGTTCAATGTCTTCCCGCTGCGCTTCGGGTCCGTAGGATCCCGCTTCGACGGGCGTGCCGATGCGGAGGTAGGCATGCAATTTCATGAGTGACTTCTCCCGAAAATCTGCCGGCAGGCGGAGGTCGTCCGCCAACTGACCGGTGTTATCGCCAATGTCCCTGAAACATATGTTGCGGTGTCCTTCATCGGCACAGCCGCAGTCGTCCGCGCACGACTGCGCTGCCCGGTTGACCCCGCTGCGGCTACAGTCGGGTCCCAGAATCGCTACAGGCGCTGGTACGGATTGCCGGGTTCCGCCCGTGTGGAAAGGACAACCTCGGCGCGCCCGGGCATTGTTATGCCGCGCTGGTTTTCCGCCCAGACCTCCACCGCCACGACATGATGGCCGTCCTTCACGTACTTGTCCTTGACGACGCCCTTGCATCGGGTGACGTCCATGATGTGGTTCATGGCCCGCGCTTCGATCTGCAGTGACTTGAGGAAACCATCATCGCCGATCCAGTTCGTCAGGAGGTGGGTGACCCATGACACGCGCTGCGGGCCGACGTCATAGGCGCCCGGCGCTCCGATGCGTTTCGCGAACTCATTTTCCCAGTGAACCCGGTTGGGAACGTCCCTGACTCCCTGCTCATTAATGATGCCTGCCGCCGGATGACGCTTGAAGTACCTGGTCCGAATGCCATGCGCGACATTGAAACGGCCGCCCCGTCCCGCGTACCAGCAGACCATGTCCGTGATGAGAAGCGGCCCTTTGATTACCGGCTTGAGGGACTCGCCTATTTGCACGTCCTCCCAGTAGCGGGGGTTGGCGCCCCTGACCTCTTCGGCCAGAGTCTCCGCCTCAATCCGGGCGATCTCTTCGGGGGAGTACGTCGGAGCCGTGAGGGCGCCGTACTTTTTGGTCTCGTGACCCTTGTCGCGCTCGATGCGCATGGAGTAGTCCTGACACTTAGCGACAACGACGCCGTTTCCGTTCCTGAAGACTTTCTCGGTGGTCTCAAGCAGCTGCCGTCCCGCGAAACGCCCCCGCTTTTCCTGGACGTCGGCCATGTACTCGGTGGGCGTCAGGCGGTCGCCGAGCCTGACAGGAACATACCATTCCCATCGGCAGCCGGACCAGAGGCCGTGAATGCCCGGCAAGGCGCCTCCCCGGCCGCGCTGCTTTTCTTCTTCGGTAAGCTTTCGTTTCCTTGCCGGATCGTCGTAGCCTCCTCCGTACCAGCAGCAGTACAGGAATGCGGGCGGAGCGATGACGGTCCTCCAGCCTGTTTTCGAGGCGTATTCCTCACTGCGATACAGTGGGTTCATGTCGCCGATGCCGTCGCAGAAATGCCGAATGTTGTCGGGGTGCGCCCACTCACAATAGGGCTGCGTCCAGGGCCGCTCGATGCCGATGCGTCCGCGCAGCGCGGCTATGGCCTCGTCAGTGATCTTTGGAAACGTCTGCTGTGTCGTCATAAGCTGTCCGTCCTTTCCTTGCCCTTCGATGCCTGCGAGAGAAGCCTGCCATCACCGGGCGATGCACCAGAGGGCCGCTCACGCAGCCCCGCTAGTAGATGGCCTTGCTTTGTTCCTTCTCCTGCACCGTTTCGCGACGCATGCCCAGCAATTCCTCAAAGACAAGCTCGTTGTGCTCTCCGAACAGCGGGGCGGGTTTCGCCGTGTCCAGAGAGGTGGCTGAGAGCTTCCACTGGGGGCCGATGACAGTGCGCTTCCCGAGGGCCTTATGCTGAAACTCCTTGTAAATACCCCGTGATTGAGAGTGCGGATCAGTGAAGAGGTCCTTGCTGCTCATGGACGGCAGGGCCGCGACTCCGGCGTTCTGGAGCGCATGCATGACGTCGTAAGGCTTCCTCGTCCGCGTCCATTCAGCGACTGCGGAGTCCAGGGCAGCCCGGTTTTTCCAGCGTACGTGGGGGTCCGCGAACCTTGCGTCGGTTATCCACTCTGGCCGCCCCAGTACCCGGCAAAAGGCCTGCCACTCCCGCTCGGACCCCACGGCGATACTCACCCATGATTCCTTGTCTACACAGGGGTACACGTTGTGGGGAGCCATGACGTCGTCTTCATTGCCCTTGCGGGTGGGATTCCTGCCGTTCATCGCGTAGTCAAGGTACATTTCGCCCAGCAGCGCTCCTACGGATTCCCGCGCGGACAAGTTGATGTGCTGGCCCTCGCCGGTCTGCTTCCTGTGGTACAGCGCGGCGGCGACGGCGAACGCGACGGTCGTCGCGGCAGTCGCGTCTATGGTGGCCCGTCCCTCCGTAGGTATGCCGCCAACGTATCCCGTCGCATCTGAAAGGCCCGAAAGAGCCGCGAATATGGCGGCATAGCCTGCGTACTGCCGCTCGGGACCCTGGTTCCCCATGCTGGACAGGGATAGCATGATGATGTCCGGCTTTTCCCGCCGCATGTCGGCATAGCCCAAGCCCAGCTTGTCCATTTTCCCCGGCCGCATGTTGGCCATCGCCACGTCCGCGATGCGGAGCAGCCCGTTCACTATCTCCCGGGCGTCAGGGTTGGTAAGGTCAACGGTGATGCTCAATTTGCCCAGGTTGTTGTCGTTGAACCGCGGGACCATGTTGATAACCTTCGGGTCAACGGAGCGCGATGGAGGGCGGCGCCCCGAGTCCAAATAGCGCCTGCTTTCCACCTTAATGACCTCGGCGCCCATGAGGGCGAGTAACGTGGCGCCGTACGGACACGCCATCTGCGTGCTGAAGTCCAGGATGCGGACGCCGCTGAGCGGGTATTTGGGCATGGGAGTCATCGCATTCTTCCTTCCTATATCACGCCGGCCAGCCGCAGTTCGACCATCTCAGCCTTGCTGATGCCCAAGCGCCTGGAGTATACCTCTTCATTGTGCTGGCCAAGCAGAGGCGCTGGCCTCTTGAATAACAGCGGCGTCCGGGAAAAGTGGTAGCCGGCGGTGGGGTACTCCAGCTTACCCACGATCGGATGTTGGAGGTCGGTCATGAAGCCCTGGGCGCGCGTCTGCGCCGAGCCGATCGCTTCACCGATTGTGTACACGGGGCCGACCGCGCAGTCGTGGGCCTGGGCCTGATGGTACACCTCATCTTTGGTATGGGCCTTTAGCCATTCGATAATCAGGCCATTGACTTCTTTCTTGAGCGCTACCCTGCTGTCGGCGTTCTTATAGCGTTCCTCCTGAGTCCACGCCGGCCTGCCCATGATCTCCACCAGTCCCTCCCACATGCGCGCCTCGAAAGCCATGACCACCGCGAACCCGTCTTTGCAAGGCATGAGGCCGCCGATGGGAAGCTCACGCACAGCCCGCGTTTCGACGAAGCCCTCGTTTGGGTACCGCGCCAGCACGACACGACTCAGGGCCATCAGCGCCTCTTGTTTCGAGATGTCAACATGTTGCCCCGATCCTATGGTGTCCCGTCCGTAGAGGGCGCATGCGGCGGCAATCGCGGCCGTGAGCCCGGCGATGTACTCGCCGAAGTACCCGGCCATCTTGAGGGGTTCCCTGTCCGGGTATTTCGCGTAGCCCAGGCCGCCCGGAAGGGTGTACCCTTCTCCTCCCGCGTGGAAGGTGTTCAACGGATACGCCTTGTAATTCTTGTACGGGCCTGATTGACCAAACGGGGTTATGGATACCATGATCAGTTGAGGATTCATAGCCCGCAAGGCCTCGTAGCCGAGGCCTGCGATGTCGAGTTCGCCCGGCTCACGGTCTTCAATCAGCACGTCGGCGTTCTTCAGCAGTCGCAGCAGTATGTCCTTGCCCGACAGCGTGTCGAAGTTGAGCGTCACGCCGCGCTTGTTCGTATTTGCGTAGAGGAACAACGCGCTTTGCTCGCTGTTCGGTACATCGCCCAGGAAGGGGCCCCTTGTCCGTGCCTTGTCCCCGATCAGCGGCGGCTCGACTTTGACGACATCGGCGCCCAAGTCGGCCAATAACTTGCCGCAGTAGGGCGCCGCCGCGATCTCTCCTATTTCGATGACGTTAACACCTTCGAAAATCTGTTTGCTCATGCCACGGTCCTCTTTTCCCAGGATTCATGGGCGGGACGTCACGCTAGCGAAGCCTCGGGTCCAGAACGTCCCGCAAGCTGTCACCTAACAGATTGAACCCGAACACGGCTAGGCTTAGGGCGACGCCGGGGTACAGCGCCATCCAGGGCGCGGCCTCCATGTACTCCCGGCCTACTCCGGCCAGCATGCCGCCCCAGGATGGGGTTGGAGGCGGGCTGCCCACCCCAAGGAAGCTCAGAGACGCCTCAACAATGACGGCCGCCCCCAGAGCAGCCGTGGCGTACACGATGTATGGCGCTATGCAGTTGGGAACAACATGCAGGAATACGATTCGTAGCGAGCCCGCCCCGAGAGCTTTGGCGGCCGTCACATACTCGCACTCCCGGACCGATATGGCGGCGGAACGAACAATCCTCGCTGAGCGAGGCATTTGAACCGTCGCGATGGCGATGATGACATTCTCCACGGATGGCCCCAGCACGGACACCATTCCCAGCGCCAGCACGAGAGTGGGAAAGGCCATCACCACGTCCACCAATGACCGCTGTATTATGATGTCCGCACGGCCCCCGACATAGCCGCTCACAACGCCGAGAACTGCCCCCGTTCCCGTCCCCAAGGCTATCGCCAGCAACGACACATAAAGGGAGATGCGGGCGCCATACACGATTCTGCTAAACACGTCCCGCCCGAAGTTGTCCGTGCCCAGCAAGTATTGGCCGCCCGGCGTCGTCAATGCCGCCCCGTAGTCCATCGCGTACGGGTCATAAGGAGCAATGATCGGAGCGGCCAACGCCACCACGACCATCAGCGCTACGCCGAGGCCGCCGATGGCGCCCAGGGGCTTACGCTTGCAAAAACGCAGCAGCGACGCGACCATGCCCGACCGAGTAGATGCGGCCGAAACGGGCATGACCGCTCCTATGGATACGTCGTGCGCCATGTCTCCTCCGGAATCCCAAGGCGTGCGGCCGTTCAGTTGTAGCGAATCCGCGGGTCCAGCCAGCCGTACGTGATGTCGACAAGAAGATTGACGCTCATGACCACGATGGCGAGCAGCAGCATGAACGTCTGAATCACGGGATAGTCCCTCTCTTGTATCGCGGACACCAGAGCCAGACCCATTCCGGGTAGCATAAAGATGGACTCTGCTACAACGGACCCTTCCAGTGCCACAGCTACCTGGATGCCGGCGAGCGTGACAACGGGAAGAAGCATGTTCTTCATCGCGTGGCGCACGACTATCACGCGCTCCCTGAGGCCTTTGGACCAGGCGGTGCGGATGTAGTCCTGGCGCATGACCTCGAGCATAGTAGCGCGCGTCATGCGCGCGAGGTACGCTGACAGATAGTACCCTACGGCGAGCGCGGGCCACATAATCTGCTGAATGTTGGCTACGGGGTCCTCAAAAGGCCCCACAAACCCCATAGGTGGAAACCAGTTGAACCACGTGACAAGGAAAAACAGAATCAGCGTCCCGGTCCAAAAGGAAGGCAACGTCAGCCCGAAGACGCTGACGACACGAGCCACGTGGTCCGTAAGCGTATCCCGCCGGAGGGCTGAGATTACTCCTACGGGTATGGCGATGAGCACGGACGTCAACGCAGTGAGCACTGCCAGTTCGAAGGTGACGGGGAACCGCAGTTTGATTTCTTCCACGATCGGACGACCGGAGTGCCATGAGCGCCCAAGGTCAAGGCGAGCAAGACCCCATATCCACTCTCCATACTGGACGTGAAGAGGCTTGTCCAAGCCCAATTCCGCCCTGACCCTGGCGAGGTCTCCTTCCCTAGCGACTCCCTGTCCTCCTGCTGTGACGATTGCCGTTGCAGCGTCCCCGGGCATCACGCGCATGACGAAAAAAGTCAGCAGCGTCACCCCCAGAAGGACAGGGAACGTCATCAGTATCCGTCTTACGATGTAGGTATGCACTCAGGCGCCCCTTGCCGATCGTTGGATTCCGCCCAGGGTCTATTCACCGGTCTTCCACGTGTCCTCATAGCGCTGGCTGTCCAGTTGGCCGGCCCCATCCAGGTGCAGGTTGCGCACTCGATTCCACGCAGCGCGGTAGCCGTCCGGGTGCGCGATGACAACACCCAGGACCTGTTCTACCGATAGATAGTGGTCTAGAGCGGCCGACAGCTTTCGGGCGTCCGCCTCGTTGACAGTCTGCGCCACTTTGTCAAACAGCGCGTCCACTTTCGGGTCTGCGATCTGGCTGTACACCTGACCCGAACTCGTGTAGTACTCCGCGATGTCATCTGGATGACCCGTGGGCATGGAGAGGAGTTGGAAGTAGGCAGGGAACTCATGCTTGGAGGAGGAATCATAGTACGCGGTGAGCGGCAGCACGCGCAGCTTGGCGCGGAGGCCTATTTTGCTCATCTCGTTCTGCAACCACTCCCCTTCCTTCTGGTCCGGCTGCCTCACCGCCAGGATGAAGTCCGTTCCACTCGCATACCCCGCCTCGGCCATGAGCTTCTTCGCCTCCGCTACGTCCTGGTCCTTGGGCTGCCTGAAGCCCGGCATTTTGATGACCTCGGACTGCGGCATGGACCATGGAGACGGGTAGATGGCTCCTCCCATAACACCGATGCCGTCCGCCAGCAGATCAAGGGCCGCCTGGCGGTTCGTGGCAAGATGGACCGCCCGCCGCACACGCAGGTCGTCAAAAGGCTTCAGCGCGGGGTTGAATCGGACGGCGTATTGCAGCGCTGTCTTGACAAGGTAGATGCTTGCCTTTCCGGTAAGCTGTTCCTTCACGATTTTCAGCTCCGGTGGGGTGAGGTATGTCCCTCCACCCACGGAGGTGAGATCCACCCGCCCCGACCTGAAAGCCGCGAACTGAGTGGATCTGTCGGGGATGATGTAGTACGTAATGCCGTCCAGATACGGCAGGCCCTTGATGCGATACTGGGGGTTCTTCTCCAGCACAACAGATACGCCGTGCCGCCAATCCTTGAGCTTGAAGGGACCCGTGCCGATCGCCCGAACGTCCAGCACCTTGTCGGTGTACTTTCCATTGGCGTCCTTCATCAAGTGCGCTGGTGTAATGGGCTGGCGCGATTCGCTGACGTGCATCAGAAACACCGAGTCGGGTCTTTCGAGCGTCGCGCGAACGGTATAGGGGTCAACTATCTCGACCTTCGTGATAGAACGGTAGTAGGCAGCAAGAGCTATGCGCGTCGAGGGCGGGTTCGCCTTGGTTTTGAGGAAGAAGGCGACGTCCTCCGCGCTGAACGGTTTCCCGTCCTGCCACTGTACGTTCTTGCGGAGACGGAACGTGTATACGCGCCCGTCCGGGCTGACCTCCCAGGACTCAGCAAGATCGGGGACAATCTTGTTCCATGGGTCCAAGGGGTCACGCCGCAGAACGTATTCGTAAATCGGGAAGGTGACGTGGTGTGTCGTGATGCTCGGCTCTTTGAACGGGTTCAGCGTCGCAGGCTCCGTGCGGTGCGCGATGGTCAACGTGCCGCCGTAGACGGGTTTCTCCCCCGGCTGGACCGCGGGGACAGGCGTCGCGACGCGCGTGGGAGTAGCCGCCACTTGGGGCTGTGGGACACGTGTCGCCTGCGCTGCGGGAGGCGGCGCGCCGGTGCTTGCCTGGGCAGGTCTGGGCGACGGCGCAGCACTGGGCGCCTCCGCCCTGGGTGCGGAGGCCGAAGAAGGCGCCGGGGCGGCGGCGGGAGCGCAGGCTGCCGTTGCCATCATCAACAAAGCCGCCATGACTCTGCTCCATCGTAATACGTCGCGCTGATGCATGCTCTCTTCCTTTCTCCGATGTTGCATTTATCGGATAGCCCCCTGCTGCACCATGTTGCTGAACTCCACTGCCGTGAGGCCGAGCAGTTCCTTGAACACGTAGTCGTTGTGCTCCCCCACAAACGGGGCTCGTCGTCTCAAAGCCCCGGGCGTCCGACTCAGCTTCCACGGAATGCCATAGACCACCTCTCCCTGCAAAAACGGGTGGTCCAGGCGTTCGTACACGTGTCGGGCCTTGAAATGGGGGTTCGCGTACTGCTCCGCATAGGACATGACCGGCGCCGCCGCGACGCCAGCCCCTCGGAGCAACCGCGCCGCCTCTTCCGATGCGAATCCCGACGTCCAGAGCGACAGATGCTCGTCGAGGTCCTTCGCATGACGGACGCGCTGCGCCGCGGTCGCAAAGCGGGAATCCCCTGTCCATTCCGGGTCGCCCAAAACGCGGCAGAGGTTTCGCCACTCGTCATCGCTGCCCACGGCAATAGCAACCCACTGGTCGTCTCCCTTGCAGCGGTAGTTCCCGTGCGGCGCCATGTCGGGGTGCCAGTTCCCCCTCGGCTTCGGGACATTTCGCGTCAGCGCGAATTCCAGGAACGCCTGCCCCAGCATGGTGGCCGTCGCTTCCCATGCGGACAGGTCCACGTGCTGGCCGCGTCCCGTGCGGTTCCTGTGCCACAGGGCCGTGAGCAACGCGACCACGGCGTACGAGGCCGCGGTGGCGTCTCCATAGCCGGTGCGCATTCCCGCGAGCACCCCGTCGCCATATCCCATGACGCTGTCCACGCCGGCGAGGGCCGTCATTGCGGGAGCATAGACCACCATATCGCTCAGGGGACCGTGCTGGCCCGCGGAGCTGAGCGACACCATCACCAGCTGTGGATTGAAGCGGCGCAGCGAGGCGTAGTCCAGACCGGCCCGGGCAAGCACTCCCGGAGCAAAGTTTTCGAATACAGCGTCGCTTTCTGCGACCAGCCTTCCCAGCAGGTCCCGCGTACTCGGCTGAGTGATATCGAGCGTCACGTCGAGCTTGTTTCGGCCAACGCTGTGGAAGCTCGGACGACGCTCCTCCGGGTTCGCCTCTCCTTTTCCTGGGTTGCCCACGCGAAAGCCGTCCAAGTGCTGCCGGGATTCCACCTTGATGACCTCGGCACCCATGTCCGCCAGCATTTGCCCCGGCTGGCCGCCCGCGAGAGCGGTGCCGAAGTCAATGACGCGATATCGCCCCAGTGGCATCGCGATCGTCGTCCCGGTCATCACGCTGCACCCGACACTCTAGATGACTCCGGTCCGACGAAGGTCTCGAATCTCCTCTTCGCTCAAGCCCAAGTCGCCCGCCAGCACGTCCTCGGTGTGCTCTCCGAGCTTGGGAGGCGGGCGACGCTCCGGAAAGGAACTCTCCGAAAATCTGTACGGTGACCCGGGCATCGAAATAACGTCGCAGTCCTCCAGACGCATATTCACGAAGAAGCCCCGTTGCTTCAGATGGTCATCCCGCGTGACCTCGTCTATCGTTCGGACCGGCGCAACGGGCACGTGCGCCTCCCGGCACATTGCAAAAATCTCGTCTTTTGTATGCGCCATAAACCAAGGGGCTAGAAGATCATCCACCTCTCCCGGGTATTCCTTGGCCATTGCGCGCCTGTCGCGATATCGGCTTTCCTTTGTCCATTCAGGGTCTCCCATTACCTTCACAAACCGAATCCATTGGGCTACTTGAGGCGCTATCATACTTATGTATCCATCTTTACATCGCCACAATCCATTTGGGAAAATCTCGCCCCGGCCACTTCTGTTGGGGTGCCTTTTCCCCGTCAACCCCTCCCAGATATACAGCCCCGTGTGCATGGCGGCGCAGCAGTCGGTCAGAGACACATCAACGTGCTGACCGAGCCCGCTGCAATCGCGTTCAAGGAGAGCGAAGCAGGTGGCGACGCAGCCATAGAGCCCGCCGGCGTATTCCATAAGGTCATATGGGGGCGCCAGTGGCTCTCTGTTCGGCTGCCCATTCATGACGCTGACGCCTCCCATAGCGCTTATCTGAATGCTGTGGGCGCGGCAGTCATGATAGGGGCCAGTCTGACCGAAGGAAGTCAAGGAGGTCACTACCAGAGAAGGCGACACTTCTCGAAGCTCTTCATATGTTAGTCCCAGTCGCTGCATAGCGGCGGGCGGATTGTTTTCCACGAGTACGTCCGCGCGCTCTAGGAGACGGAGCAGCAAAGCGCGCCCCTGGGCGCTCTCCACATTGAGAACTATTCCGCACTTGCTGGCGTTCAGGTAGATGAAGAGGGGGCTTTTCCCTGAGGCGGATGCATCTCCTGGAAACGGACCTCGTCGGCGCGCCTCGTCACCTGAGCGCTGCTCGACCTTGATGACCGCTGCCCCCAGGTCGCCCAGCAACTTTGCGCAGAAAGGGGCGGAAATGTTATCGCCAAATTCAACAACTTTGAGTCCGCTGAGCACGGATGGCGAGACCATTCGCTGCTCCTTGTCCTTCAGGCCCAATCAGTCGAAAGGACGCCAGGAGAATGAACCGGACGCTCCGTAAGCGGAACCTTTTGGTAGACGGTGTGTCGTGGTCCCTTTGGCCAGCACCGCAAGTGCGCACAAAGACTGGTACCGTCGCTCGTACTTATACATCCATCAGTGTCTTTTGTCAATGGCTATTACTCGCGTTGCGTCGGGCATCGCCAGCTAAACGAAACTACGCGGCGCAAGGAGGCGTCATCCGGCTATTTGTTCCGCAAAAGCGCTGTTCTTGCGCCGCGATCCGCGAGCATTGCAGCGGACGCCATCGCGTCCACCGAAAGGCGCGCGGCGAAGGGCGAATACGTCCAGATGCGCTACGAGCATGTGAGGCCGGCAGAACGCACTAGGCCCGCAGGCCACCGGCGCAAGTCCAGCAAGAGGCTCCGGCCCCGCGAAGACTGGACCGTCTACCCGGTGCCGCCGGTTGTTTCTCCGGAGGTCTGGGAGCGCGTCCAGCGCCGCCTGGAGGTCAATAGAAGCTATTCCAAAACGCAAGACTAATTTTAGACTATGGTCAAGCACACGTAGGGGAGGCTTGACCATGCACGCGGAGTTGACCGATAGCCAATGGGCTGTTATTGCACCCCTGCTCCCCACCCGCAAACGGCGAGGGAGGCCCCGGGCTGATGACCGTACGACGCTCAACGGTATTCTGCACGTGCTGCGGTCCGGATGCCGCTGGCAAGACATGCCGCGGCGATACGGGGCGCCCAACACCTGCTGGCGTCGGCTGGCCCACTGGCAGCGGACGGCACCTGGGAACGCATCTGGAGGACACTCCTCGGCGCCCTGGATGCCCAGGGGAAGCTGGTTTGGGCCCAGGCCTTCCTGGACGGGAGCTTCGTGCCCGCAAAAAGGGGGGCGCAGCCGTCGGGGTTGACGCGGAAGGGCACCAAATGGATGGTCGTGGTCGAAGGACATGGCGCCCCTATTGGGGTCCTTTTGGCCAGTGCGCAACGGGCAGAGATCACCCTGGCCCCGGCGACGCTGGCCACGGTGCGCGTTCCCTCGCGGCAGGGACGTCCCCGGACCAGGCCGCGTCAACTGGTCGCCGATCGGGGCTACGACAGCCGTTCCTTCCGCCGCAGCCTGCGTCAGCGCGGGATTCGTCCCTGTATCCCGCCCCGACGGTTGCAGGGACGCCGGCGCCCAGGTCGTCCCCTGCACAGCTTCCCGAGGGAGTACGCCTGCCGTTGGATCGTGGAACGGACCTTCGCCTGGCTCGGCAACTATCGGCGCTTGCTGGTCACGAGCAGTTCTCCGACCCTGCGCTCCTGCTCCTCATGCGGCAACTTGATTAGCGACCGCAACGTATGCGCTCTTATCTGCTGCCCCATGATCGGGTCTCCCAACGCACGTACCGCCTCTTGCAGATTTGGCGGCAGGCGCAGGAGCTGCATCACCTGTGTCACGTGAGTTCTGGTCACGCCCATTTCCCTCGCGAGCGCCGCTCTGGACGGCGCCCCCCCGCTCCCGGGGGCGTGCTGC
>Ga0082335_1001975_pt1 | contig 40318 bp, 37 predicted proteins | sample Subgrocontami58m_FD_72375 | JGI IMG/M metagenome (GOLD analysis project Ga0082335, IMG submission 72375) | Subsurface groundwater microbial communities from S. Glens Falls, New York, USA - GMW37 contaminated, 5.8 m (SPADES assembly) (version 2) ...
GCCCTCGTGGCGCGCGATCCGTGGGCGACCGTCGCCGGCCATCGCGCGCTGCTGCTCGACGTGAGCGGCATCGTTGCGGCCGCGGGGCTTGCGGTGGTGTTCATCGCGTCGGCGATCCGTAACACGCGGGCGCTGTATGTGGCGGAGCCCTTGCCGGGCCGTTCCCCGGTTTCAGGACAAAGGAGTGCGCCTTTGTGTCATTCGTGTCCTTTGTCTTGAATCAGCGGCGGTTGGGCGCCTTCGCCGCCGTTGGCGCTCTTGGCTTCCTGCTGCAGCTCGCCGCGCTGTGGTCGTTGATGGCGCTCGCCCGATGGACGTGGCTGCCCGCCACGATCGTGGCCGTCGAGATTGCGGTGGTCCACAACTTCCTGTGGCACGAGCGCTGGACGTGGCGCGATCGCCTCGCGAGCAGCGCGGGTCACGTGCGCGGCGCGTGCCGTTCAGGCCGGCGATTCCTGCGGTTCAACGCGGCGACCGGCCTGACCTCGATTCTCGGGAACGCCGCGATGACGGGTATCTCGGTCGGTGTGCTCGGCATGCCCGTCATTCCGGCGAACGCGCTGGCGGTGCTGACGATGAGCGTCGCGAATTTCGTCGTGGCCGATCGGTGGGCGTTCACGGTCAGGCTGAAGTACGACGCCGCGTCCAAATGGGCCCGGACGAGGTGCGGTGCGATGTCCCTCGCCGCACTCTTCACGGCTGCGGCGTCGACCCGGGCCGAGACGCGGCTCGGGCCCGTCAACCAGCCCGAGACGGTAGCGGCATGGCATCGCTACGTGGCGGAGACCGAGGCGCGGCTCGAGCGGCGCGGGACGCCGCCGGCCCGAGCGCGCGACGCGGTCCTGGCATCCGGCGCCAGCATCGCCGTGCCGTCGGGAACCATCAGCGACTGGCGCGGATCGGTGTTCATCCCGTCGGTCACGCTCGATCGCCTGCTGAACACGCTGCTGCACCCCGGCACGCCGCCTCCGCAGGACGACGTCGTGTCGTCACGCGTGCTCTCGCGCGGAGACGATTCGCTCCGCGTCTCCATCCGCCTCGTCCGCCGCGCCATCGTCACGGTGAGCTACGACACGGAACACGAGATGCAGTTTCGCCGCTGGACACCGACGCTCGCGACGGCGCGCAGCGTCGCGACGCGGATCGAAGAGGCCGGCGGGGCGGACCACGGGTTCCTGTGGCGCCTCCACTCGTACTGGCGTTATCGGGAACTGGATGGCGGCGTGCTCGTGGACCTGGAATCGCTGACGCTCAGCCGTGACGTCCCGTGGCTCGTCCGGCCGATCGCCGCGCCGCTCGTGGATCGCATCGCGCGGGAGTCACTGGTGCGGACGCTCGACGCGCTGCGACGGTATCTGCAGAGCTGACGCCCCGCGGCACGCCGGGGCTCACACGCGATGGCCCGCGACGGCTTCGTGCGCCGGGCGGCGCCGGATGAATGGCGCGTCCCTGGGATCGCACGAGTTTGTGGTACTCGGCGCTCATCCGGCTCGTGACCGGCCCGACAATGCCGCTGCCGATGGGTCGGTCGTCCACTGCCACGACCGGCACCACCTCCGCCCCGGTCCCGCAGATGAAGACCTCGCGCGCGGTCCACACGTCGAACAGCGTCAGCGGCTTCTCCTCGACCTTGATGCCGAGGCTGACGGCGAGTCGGACGAGCGTCTCGCGCGTCACGCCTTTCAGGTTGGTCGCCGTCGGCGGCGTCACCATCCCGTGTTCGGTGACGATGAACACGTTGTCGACCGTGGCTTCCGAGACCCAGCCGTGCACGTCGAGCATCAGCGCTTCGTCGGCGCCGCGATCGTTCGCCTCGATCTTCGCGAGGATGTTGTTCAGATAATTCAGCGACTTGATCGACGGGCTCAGGGTGTCGGGCGAGTTGCGCCTGAAGGTGGACGTGATCACGCGAATGCCGGCCGAGCCCGTTGTGTACATGGTCATGGTCGGGCGGGCGATGACGATCAGCTCGGCGCGCGGGCACTTGCGCGGGTCGATCCCGAGATCCCCGGGACCGCGCGTCACCACGAGCCGGACATAGCCGTCGGTAATCCCGTTCCGCCGACAGGTCTCGACGACGATGTCGCAGACCTCGGCGGGCGAGTGCGGGATCTCGAGGCGGATCGCCTTCGCGGAATCGAACAGGCGGTCGATGTGGCGTTCGAGCTCGAACAGACGACCGTTGTAGGCACGGATGCCCTCGAAGATGCCGTCGCCGTAGAGCAGGCCGTGGTCGAAGACGTTGACCGTCGCCTCGGCGGCCGGGCGGAACGCGCCGCTCACGTAGACGAGACCATCGACCGGGCCGCGCGCTACACTTGGACTGGTTGCTGTTGTCATGGTGAGCCCATCATGCCCAAGACGCCCGTTCTGAAAGCAGGCCAATCCGCGAATGGCTTGTTTAGAGCGCTGAAGACCGACGCACGCGGGCTCCCGCGCACGCGGCCGCTCTACCGGCGCCTGGTGACGCTGGTCGAGGGCGGCATCGCACGCGGTGACCTGCCGCCGGGATTTCAGCTGCCCCCCGGGCGCGAGCTCGCGTCGGCCATGCGCGTCAGCCGCGCCACGGTCGTCAGCGCCTACCGCGAGCTCGAGGCGCGCGGGCTGGCGCGCGGGTACGTCGGCCGCGGCACGTTCGTCTCGGCCACGCCGGACGCCGGCAGCGCGCCGTTCGCCTGGCGCGGCAAGATCGCGGCGGCGGCGCTGCAGTCGAGCGACACGACGGTGCGCGACCTGGTGCGGGCGGCCGCCGATCCAGCCCTCACCTCCCTGGCGGCCGGCGTGCCCGCGCTCGACTGCTTTCCGACCGAGGCCTTCCAGCGGGCGATGAACACGGTGCTCGCCAGACACGCGGACACCGCCTGGCGCCACGGGCCGACCGAAGGGCTGCCGCGCTTCCGCGCCGCGCTCGCCACGCGCTTCGGCGGCGATCCGGAGCACATCCTCGTCCTCGCGGGCGCGCAGCAGGGACTCGATCTGCTCGCGCGCTGCCTGATTGATCCCGGCGACGCGGTCGTGGTCGATCGCCCGGGCTACCTGGGCGCGATCCAGACGTTCCGCGCCGCCGGCGCGAAGCTCGTGGGCTGGGACATCGCGCGCGCGGACATCGACGAGCTCGAAGAGCTGCTGCTGCGCTACCGCCCGAAGCTGGTGTACACGAACCCGACGCATCAGAATCCGACCGGCGTCACGATGCCGATTCGCCTGCGGCGCGAGATGCTGGAGCTGGCGGCCCGTTACCGCGTGCCGATCATCGAGGACGACACGTACCGCGAGCTCTCGTTCACCGCGCCGTCGCCGCCATCGCTCTTCACGCTCGACGAGGCCCACACCGTCGTCATTCGCATCAACAGCTTCTCGAAGATGCTCGCGCCCGGGCTCCGGCTCGGGTGGATCAGCGCCGTGCGGCCGATCGTCGATCAGCTCGCGATGATCAAGCAGCGGTGCGACCCACACACGCAAAACCTGTCGCAGCTCGTCGTCTGCGAGCTGCTGGAGCACGGCGTGTTCGATCGTCACCTGGTGACGCTCAGGGCCGAGCATCACCGGCGCCGCGACGCGCTGGCGCACGCGCTGCGGCAGCACGTGCCGCCGGGCGCGCTGCGGTTCGCGGTCCCCGACGGCGGGATGTATCTCTGGTGTCAGCTCGAGCCGCGCGTGCGGGCCCGCGCGGTGCAGGCGTACGCGCTCGGCGAATCGGTGATGGTGCTGACCGGCGAGCCGTTCTACGTGGACCAGGGCGGCGGCCACCAGCTCCGCCTCTGCTACACGGCCCAGCCGCCCGCGCGCGCGGACCAGGCGGCACGCACGATTGCGCGTGGCATCGCCGCGGCCGCGTCCGACCGCTCATCGAGCGTACGCCTGGTCTAGAATCACCGGATGCGAGTCGTCAACCGCACGGCCGTCACCATCACCGGCGCGCAGCCCTTCATCGACTGGATGCGGGAGACCGACGCCGACTTCAACAAGGGCGCGGTCACCGTGCCCCGCGCGAAGGCCTACGGGTCGGCGTTTCTGCTGCCGGAGTTCGACCTCGAGGAAGACATCCAGGAGTGGGTGGAAGAGAACGCCGCGTGGATCTTCGAGTTTCAGCTCGCGGCGTGGACCGAGCACGAGGCATCGTGGCCGCCCACGCGCGACCTCGAGACCTTCCGCGACTGGTTCCGCATCGACATCCACAGCGTCGTCGTCGATATGGCGGACGATGAGATCGAAGGAGAGGAGCTGTAGTGCTGCTGCACCTCGTGTGCTTCAAATACCGGGCGGACGTGGAAGGGGCCGCACGCGCGCTTCACCGCGAGCGGCTGGCGGCGCTGGGAGACCTGGACGTGCTGGTTGACCTGAAGGTTGGCGAGGACGTCGTGCGGTCGCCGCGGTCGTACGATACCGGCCTCGCCATCACGTTTGTGAATCGCGCGGCGCTCGACGCGTATCAGACGCACGAACGCCACGTGCCGGTGGCGCAGGTCGGCGTCAGCCTCTGCGAGCACATCGTCGCGGTCGATTTCGAGATATAACCGGGCCCGCCGCGCGACGAGAAATGACCGCGCGGCGGTTCATCTTGGATCTGCTACGATCCGCCCGAACCGTCCTTCATCACACGAGGTTCCCATGTTCCACGTACAGGCAGGCGTCAGGGCAGGCCTGAGGGCCTGCGCGACGACCGTCATCGTTCTCGCGAGCATCGCGATCGCCGCGCCGCGGGCGCAGAACAAGTCGGCCGCGCCCAAGCTCACCACGCCGAAGGAACAGTTCGGCCACGACATCGGCGACGACTACTACCTGGCCAACTACACGCAGTACGTCGAGTACCTGCGGAAGCTGGACAGGGAATCGGACCGGATGACGGTGATGGAGATCGGGAAGACCGAGGAGGGCCGGCCCGAGCTGACGGCCATCATCACGTCGCCCGAGAACCACAGGAAGCTCGCGCAGATCAAAGCGAACAACCGCCGGCTCGCGCTCGCCGACGGCATCACCGACGAGCAGGCGCGGCAGCTCGCGCGTGACGGCAAGACGGTGGTGTGGATTGACGGCGGCCTGCACGCCACCGAAGTGCTCGGCGCCCATCAGCTCGTCGAGACCATCTACCGGCTCAACTCGAAGACGGATCCGGAGACGATGCGGATCCTGAACGACGACATCATCCTGTGCACGCTCGTCAACCCCGACGGCATGGAGCTGGTCTCCAACTGGTACATGCGCGAGCCGGACGAGAAGAAGCGGACCACGAGCGGCATCCCGCGGCTGTATCAGAAGTACATCGGCCACGACGACAACCGCGATTTGTACATGATGAACATGTCGGAGAGCACCAACGCGAACGCGGTGATGTATCGCGAGTGGTACCCGGCCATCATGTACAACCACCACCAGACCGGCCCGGCGGGCGCCGTCCTCTTCGCGCCGCCGTTCCGCGATCCGTTCAACTACAACTTCGATCCGCTGGTCGTGCTCGGCATCGACACGGTGGGTTCCGCGATTCACACCCGCCTGGCGGTGGAAGGCAAGCCGGGCGCCGTGATGCGGTCGGCCACGAACTACTCGACGTGGTTCAACGGCGGCATCCGCACCATGGCCTATTTCCACAATCAGATCGGTCTGCTCACCGAGACCATCGGGCATCCGACGCCCGTCGAGATTCCCTTCGTGCTCGACATGCAGCTGCCGCGTGCCGACGTGCCGAATCCGATTGCGCCGCAGACCTGGCACTTCCGCCAGTCGATCGAATACTCGGTCACCAACAACTACGCCGTCCTCGACATCGCGTCGAAGCGGAAGGAAGACTTCCTCTTCAACATGTACAAGATGGCGAAGAACGCCATCGACAAAGGCAACCGCGACAACTGGACGATCCATCCCAAGCGGATTGAAGCGGCGCGCGAGGCGATTGAGGCGCAGGCGGAGGGCGCCGGCCGCGGCGGCGAGAACACCGGGCCGCGCGGCGGGCGCGGCGGACGCGGCGCCGGCGCGCCGGTCGCGATCTACAACAGCGTGCTGCACGATCCGGCGATGCGCGACCCGCGCGGCTTCATCGTGCCGTCGGATCAACCCGACTTCCTCACCGCGACCAAGTTCGTCAACGTCCTCATCAAGGGCGGGGTCGTCGTGCATCGCGCGACCGCGCCGTTCACGGTCGGCGGCAAGTCGTATCCGGCCGGCTCGTGGGTCGTGAAGGCCGCGCAGCCGTTCCGCGCGCACGTGATGGACATGTTCGAGCCACAGGATCATCCCGACGACATCCCGTATCCCGGCGGGGCGCCGCGCCCGCCCTACGACGTGACGGGCTACAACATCGCGTATTCGATGGGCATCAGGTTCGATCGCATCCTCGACGCGTTCGACGGTCCCTTCGAGAAGATCCTGGATGTCGTGGCGGTGACGCCGGGCCCGGTCGCGCCGGCGCCGGAGGCCGGCGGCTACCTGCTGAGCCATCAGGTGAACGACGCGTTCATCGCGGTGAACCGGCTGTTGAAGGCGAACGAAGAGGTCTTCTGGCTGCGGTCGCCCTGGACGGTCGGCGGCACGACGCATCCGACCGGCGCGATGTACATTACCGCGAAGGCGTCCACGCGGCCGATTCTGCAGAAGCTCGCGACCGACAAAGGTCTGAGCTTCGGGGCGGTCGAAGGGCGGCCGGCCGACATGCTGAAGCTGAAGCCGGTGCGCATCGGGCTGTGGGATCAGTACGGCGGCTCGATGCCGTCGGGGTGGACGCGCTGGCTCCTCGAGCAGTACGAGTTCCCGTTCGAGGTCGTGTATCCGGGAACGCTCGACGCGGGCAACCTGAACGCGAAGTTCGACGTGCTCGTGTTCGTCGACGGCGGCATTCCCGAACGCGACCCTGCGACAGGCTCGGGGCAGGCGGGCGGCGGCTTCGGCGGCCAGCCGGCGGCGGACACGATACCCGCGGAGTTCCGCGGATGGCTGGGACGTGTGACGGTGGCGAAGACCGTGCCGGAGATCAGGACGTTCGCCGAGAACGGCGGTACGGTGCTGACGATCGGATCGTCCACGGCGCTTGGCCATCACCTCGGGCTGCCGATTCGCGACGCGCTCGTCGAGCGCGTGGCCGGGGGCGCCGAGCGTCCGCTGCCGCGCGAGAAGTACTACATTCCCGGATCGATTCTCGACGCGCGGCTCGACAACACGCAGCCGCTCGCCTGGGGCATGGACGAGCGGGCGATGGTGTTCTACGACGAGAGCCCGGCCTTCCGGCTGATGCCGGGTGCCAGCGTCAAGGGCGTGAAACCGATTGCGTGGTACGACAGCCCGACGCCGCTGCGCAGCGGCTGGGCGTGGGGCCAGCAGTACCTCGACCAGGCCGTCTCGATCGTCGAAGCGCCGTTCGGCAAGGGGCACGTCGTGCTGTTCGGCAACGAGATCACCTGGCGCGGACAGCCGCACGGCACGTTCAAGCTGCTGTTCAACGGCATCTACTACGGCAGCGCCACGCCGACGTCAGCTGGGGTGAGGACGAGCGACAGGCCATAGCGACTGGAGTCACGGCTGAGGCACCAGCTCGGGCGACGGGATGAAGTTGTAGAGGTGCCGCCCCACGATCTCCTGGATCACGACGTCCGGGTGCTCCTTCGTCACGGCGTCGGCGTCGAAGTCGTTCTGCCAGAGATAGACCGCGCGGCTGAAGTGCTCGGAGAGAAATGGCACGAGGCGCGAGACGAACGAGTCGCGGAAGATCACCGCACGGGGGAGTGACGAGTCGTCGATCTCGGTGACGATTCGTCCTTCCTCGTCGGTCGGCGTGGCGCCGGCCGGCTCGACCACCCGCGCGTGGCGCGGGCGCCTGGGTGCGAGCGTCAGGTTGATTTCGCGCAGCACCCGCTTCAGTCCCATCATCCCCGCCAAATCGAGGCCCTCGACGTTCCGCTCCACCGATTCGAAATCGTCGCGCGTCCAGGCCGGCGGCGTTGCCGGCACGCGCGCACGGACCGCGGTGATGATCTGCTGATACGCGACGAGCGCGCCGCGATCGTTCCAGTGCGTATCGGTCTGCTGGTAGATGCGCTCGCGCGCCTTCGCGTCAAAGAGCGCGGGACGGACGTCCACGGCGAGGCCGGTGTCCTGCAGCGCGGTCAGCAGCTGGTCGGTCCTCGACAGGTCACCGACGCGGACGATCGTCGCGGGCATCTCCTCCGCGTACACCACGTGCTTGTCCGGCGCGACGGTGAACACGTAGGCGATGCCGCGCGCACCGAGCCAGTCGCGCGCCCGCAGCACCGCCTCGCGCCAGTTCGCGAGCGCGTCCGGCGTCATCGGATCGACCTCGGCGTAATCCTCGACCGACGTGTCGTCGCCGTAGAAGAACCAGCCGCCCTCTCCCTTGACGACCGCCGCCGACGGCGACACGCCCAGCACGAACAGCCGGCTCTCGCCGTACCAGCGGACCAGCGTCGAGCGGAATCCGAAGTGGTCGTCGAACCAGTCGCTCAGACCGGGACCGAAGGCAGCCACCGACGCCCACGATCCGTCGACATGCGGAAAAGACGCCAGCTCGCGATTTTCGGCGCCGCCATCGGCGCCGTCCCGTCCCGCGAGGTTGGCCGCCAGCGGCAGCGAGATCACGCCGACGAACGCCGCGACAAGCAGGTAGTGCAGGCCTTCAGGCCTGCCGTGTGTGGCCATCAGAATCTGAAATAGATGAACGGGTTGTAGGTGCGCGCCGCGACCTGCAGGATTGACGCGACGAGCAGCGCCATCAGCGTCGCCGTGCCGAGCAGCGACACACCCCATGGCATGCCCGGCCGCTCCGCCCGCGCACACCGCTCCGCCAGCGCCGGCACCCACGGCGTCGAGCCGACCGCGCCGGCGCCGAGCGCCAGCCAGAGCTCCGGCGTCAGATACCACTGCACCGTGTACGGCGTCGGCGCGGCATTGGTGAAGCCGGCCATCGCTTTCAGGAACGCGATCGCGCCCGGCAGCGTCTCCGCGCGGAAGAACACCCAGCCGATCATCACCACCAGCAGCGTGTAGACGTGCGGCCAAATCGGCCACGCAAGGATCCCGGACCTAACCGCAGAGCGCGCAGAGATCGCGGAGCCATCTTTGTCTTTGCGGTCTCCGCGACCTCCGCGGTTAGACGTGATCCGCTCGATGACGAGAAATGTTCCATGCCACAGGCCCCAGATCGCGAAGTTCCAGCTCGCGCCGTGCCAGAGGCCGCACAGAACGAACACGGTGACGAGGTTTCGGTACCGGCGCGCCGGGCTCACGCGGTTGCCGCCGAGCGGGATGTACACGTAGTCGCGGAACCACGTCGACAGCGAGATGTGCCACCGGCGCCAGAACGCCTGCACGCTGTTCGCGATGTAGGGCCAGCGGAAGTTCTCGGGGAAACGGAACCCGAACATCCGTCCGAGGCCGATCGCCATGTCGGAGTAGCCGGAAAAATCGAAATAGATCTGCAGCGTGTAGCAGACGAGGCCGAGCCACGCGTGCGCGGGCGACAGCTCGCCGGACGGCAGGCCGAAGATCTTGTCTGCCGGGCCGGCGACGACGTTGGCGATGAGAACCTTCTTGGCCAGCCCGATGACGAACCGGCGCACGCCGTACGCGAAGTCATCGAGCGTCACGACGCGGCGCGCGAGCTGATCCGCAATGTCGCGGTAGCGGATGATCGGCCCGGCAATGAGCTGCGGAAACAGCAGCAGGTACAGGGCCGCGTGCACCGGACTCTTCTGGGCCGTCGCGTCGCGGCGGTACACGTCGACGACGTACGAGATGGCGTGGAAGGTGAAGAACGAGATGCCGATCGGCAGCAGCACGCGCGGCACGACGAGCCTCGACACGCCGGCGGTCGCAAGCAGCGCGTTGACGTTGTCGGCGAAGAAATTCGCGTACTTGAAGACGCCGAGCACGACGAGATTGACCGTGACGGCGACGCCGAGCCGCCGCGTCGCCGCCGGGGTCCCGTGCACGCGGTCCACCGCGATCGCCATCGCGTAGTTGAACGCGATCGACCCGAGCATCAGCCACGTGAAAGCGCCGCCGCCTTTCGCGTAGAAGAGCACGCTCGCGACGAGCAGCAGCCAGTTGCCATACGCCGCGTGCTGACGCGAGAACGTCGCGAAATAGAGCGCAAGGAGAACGGGAAGAAACAGAAAGAGAAAGGTGGGCTCGGTGAACAGCAAGGGGATTCGGGATTTGGGATTCGGGATTCGGGATTCGGGATTATGGATTTGGACTCACGGTGAAAATCAGGATGTGCTGGCGCGGCCGCGCCTCGTCCACGGTCATCTTGGGCTCGAGCCGGACTGGAATCGTCGGATCCTCGATCGTGCCCTGCACGAGCGTCACGTTCGTGAGGTGCCTCGTAGCCAGCCGTCGTGCGAGCATGTCGAGCATCTGCGGCTGCACGTCGTTGGCCCAGACCTGGCCGGTTGCGCCGACGCGCGCCGCGAGGGTCGCCGCGAGGACCACCGCGAGCACGCCGCCGCCGAGGACGCGAGTCGTCAATGGCCGCATGTGACTAGAATAGCAATAATGACCGACCCGACGCTGACCCCTTCACGTTTGTGGAAACAGATGACGGCCGCGCAGCGGCAGCGGGCCGCGCGCGCGTTCTGGGAAGATCCCGACGCCACCGACGATCAGGTGCAGGCGGCGTTGCTGATCGCTCAGCAGAAGAAATTCCGGCCGAAGACCGTCATCGGCCTCGACCTCGATCGCAAAGCGCGTCACCTCGCGACCCTCGGAGCGCTGCCCGACACGCTCGCGGCTCGCGCGCTCATCCTCTATCACCTGGCGGACCACCGGCCGATGATGGGGGCGTTTCTCGACGCGCTCGGCATCGCGCACGAGAACGGCCTGATTCAGGAGGACGACGTGAAGCCCGACGCGTCGAAGGTCGCGCTGGCCGCGGCCGAGATCGCGACGCGGTTTCCCGCCGAGGACGTGTGGGTCTATCTGCACACGCTGCTCTGTCAGGATCCGGAGACGTGGGGCGCGCTGCGAGACGTCGTGCAGAAGCCCTAGCCTCCAGCCTCTAGCCCCCAGCCTCTAGCCCCCAGCCCCCACGAGAGGCACGAGGACCTCGAATGTCGTGCCCCGATCCGGCGAGGTCGTGTAGGTGACCGTGCCGCCGGCTTCCTTGGCGATCCCGTAGACAATCGACAACCCGAGACCGGTGCCCTTCGACGGCGCTTTCGTCGTTACGAACGGCTCGAAGATGTGCGCTTGCACGTCGGGGTCGATGCCGACGCCGGTGTCGCGGACCGCGATGCGCGCGTATGCCCCGGGTCGGATGCCCGAATAGTGCAGCGCGCCGCGCTCGTCGAGCGTGATGGGCCCGGACTCGACGTCGACCGTCCCGCCCTCTGGCATCGCATCGCGCGCGTTGACGACGAGGTTCAGCAGCACCTGTTCGAGCTGCCCGGGTTCCATCCGCACCTGCGGGTTGCCGAACACGTGGATGCGCACCTGCACGCGGTCGCCGGCGAGCCGCTGCAGCATGCTGCCAAGCTGCTGCACCACCTGGGTCAGGTCCAGCACTTTCGCTTCGAGGGTCTGGCTGCGGCTGAACGCCAGGAGCTGTCGCGTCAGCTCCGCGCCGCGCTCCGCCGCCTTCCGAATCTCGTCCGCATCGTCGCGCGCCGGATCGCCGGGCGGAAGACGCATGGCCAGCAGATCGCTGCAGCCGAGAATGGCGGCGAGAACGTTGTTGAAGTCGTGCGCGACGCCGCGCGCCAGCCGTCCGACCGCCTCCATTTTCAGCGCCTGCCGCAGCTGTTCCTCGAGCGCGCGCTTTTCCGTGATGTCTTCGGCGATGCCTTCGAAGCCGCGGAGGCCGTCTTCGAAGTCGACCACGCGCGCCGTCAGGCGGACGATGATCGGCGTGCCGTCCTTGCGCTTCCACGTGACGTCGGTTGACAGCGCCTCGTCTTCCTGCGACCGGTACTCGGCAATCAGGGCCTGGCGATCGGCGGCCGACTTGTAGATCATCGCCATGTTGAGCGCTCTCAGCTCGTCGGTGCTGCCGTAGCCGAGCATGGTGGCGAGCGCGGGGTTCGCGTCGAGGATCGTGCCGTCCACCTTCGTGCGGTAGATGCCGTAGGCCGCGCCCTGGATGAGCGATCGATACCGGGCCTCGGACTTCCGGAGCTGCTCCTCGGCCGCCTTCTGACGCGAGATGTCGCGGGCGATCGCGTGCACGCCGGACACGTGGCCGTCCTCGTACACGAGCTGCACGTGCTGGCCCACCCAGATCGACTGACCGTCCTTCGTGACCGACGGGAACTCGAAATACGTCGTGGGCGTCTGCGCGGCCAGCTGTCGCCGATACAAGTCGGCGGCGGCTTTCTGATAGTCGGCCCGAATGAGCGTGAGGAAATGACGGCCGATGAGCTCGCGCTCCTCGTACCGCATGACGCGCGCGGCCGTCGGATTGACGTACGTGAAGCGCCCCTTGGCGTCGCAGTAGTAAATCAGGTCCTGCGCGTGCTCGACGATGTGGCGCAGGCGCTCTTCGCTGGCGCGCAGCGCTTCCTCGGCGCGCCGGCGGTCGGTGACGTCGCGGTAGTTCACGACGATGGCCTGGATGGCAGGCTCGTCGAGGCGGTTCACGGCAATGCCTTCGATATGCCGCCAGGATCCGTCCTTGTGCCGCATGCGGTACTCGGCCGGTCTGGGCATGCCGGGATGCGCGAGCAGGTCGGCGAATCCCTCGCGCGTCCTGGCGACGTCGTCGGGATGCAGCAGCTCGAACGCGCTGCGGCCCTTCCGCTCTTCCAGCGAGTAGCCGAGCAGGCGGGCGGACGATTCGCTCGCGAAGCGGACCGTGCCGTCCGCATTCAGCACGGCGATCGCGTCGGAGCTGTTCTGGACGAGGACCTCGAAGAGCGCGTCCATTCAGGGCTGCGGCGCGGTGGAAGCCGGGGCCGGCTTCAGGTACTTGTCGTACCAGGCGATGATGCCGCCGTGCCGTTTCAGGCCGCGATAGAACTGCCGGCTCCACTTCATGGTTTATGCGACTTACCTTAGCATAGGCGTTCATCCACGGCAGGCCTTCAGGCCTGCCGAAGTAGCGCAGGCCTTCAGGCCTGCTGAGTGAGGTCGCCATGCGTCGCGTCGTGTTGTCCATCATCTTTGCGCTGCTCGCTCGCGGGTCCGCCTTCGCGACCTGGTCCGTCATCGCCCTCGAGCAGAAGAGCGGCACGGTCGTCGTCGCGTCGGCGACGTGCGTCGCGCAGGCCGGGTTCGCCCGCCGGCAGCCGCCGGCGAGGGACCTCATGGATATTCAGGCGATTGTCGCGCCTGGGAAGGGCGTGGCGGCCGCGCAGGCGGCGGTCGATAACACGCGCGCGAACCAGAAGCTGATCTACGCGGAGCTCGAGAAGGGGACGGATCCCGTCCAGATCATCGAGCTGCTCAAGCAGGATCCCAACTTCGATTCGCGGCAGTTCGGGATTCTCGACATGCAGGGGCGGCATGCGGGATCCTCGGGCTCGAAGAACCAGGCCTCGTCGCTCCACCAGCAGGGCCAGGTCGCCGGCACCGGCATCTGGTATTCAATCCAGGGCAACATCCTGATGAACGACGACGTGGTGCACATGGCGGCGGCGGCGTTCACGAGCGAGAAGGGCAGCCTGACCGATCGCGTGATGGCGGCGATGGAGGCGGCCGACCGCAAGGGCGGCGACAAGCGCTGCACCTGTGACAGCGGGCCGAAGGTGGACGCGCCGTGCACGACGAAGACCGCGCACGTGTCCTACATCCTGCGCGCCGAGAAAACGGACCGGAACAAGCAGTCGTTCAACGACGGCGACTTCGCGATGTACCTGAGCGTCACCAACGAGGACATCAAGCCGACCGAGAACGCGAACCCGGTGAAGACGCTGCGCATGCGCTACGACGCCTGGAGGAAGAGTCACGGGGGGACAGATTAGGGCAAAGGGCAAAGGGCAAAGGGCTGAGGGCTGAGGGCTCATGCCGTTCGTCGAGCTGCCCGCATCTCTCCTCGCGCCTGGCGTGACGCGTGTCCGCGTTCACTATCGTGACGTTGGCGCCGGTCGGCCGATCCTCATTCTGCACGGCGGCTGGGGTTATGAGGTTTACCCGTTCGACCGGCAGATCGCCGCGCTCGCGCCGGACCATCGCATGGTGATTCCGGATCGCACCGGATACGGTGGCTCGGGACGGCTCGAGCGGCAGGAGGTCGATTTCCCCCGGCGCGCCGCCGCGGAGACCCTTGCGGTGATCGCGGCGCTTGGCCTCGACCGTCCCGTGCTCTGGGGCCACAGCGACGGCGCGGTGATCGCGCGCGATCCGCGGACCGAGCCCGGCGAGCTCGACGCGCTGCGCGCGGCGCTGGGGCAAAGGGGCGTCGGGTCCGCTTCGCGTGTCGGTCCCGCAAGGTTCGAAATCCTCGCTGAAGGCGGACACAGTCCGCACAGCGAGCGGGCGACGGCCGACGAGGTCACGCGCCTTGCTGCGGCGTTCGTACGCGGTCACCCACTTGGCCCACCCGCCCCACCTGGCCCACCCGACCAGTCATGATCGCGCTCGTTCCGAGTGCCCTCACGTGGATCTCTCGAGCCTGCAGACAAGCCTTGGATTCGCGATGGCGGGCGCGGTTGTGGGAGAGTATCTGGGGGCGACGCGCGGGATCGGTTAGGTGATCTCGCAGGCCGAGGGGACATTCGACACGCGACACCAATCGGTTCATTCATGGATGCTAGGACTCTCCTGTTCGTCGGCCTCGGGATCGCCTTCCTCGTCTACGCCGCGACGGTCGTCCGCGGCGGGCTCGCGATGCCCACGCCGCTGCAAACCGCGATTGGCTTCGTGACCGCGTTCTTCGACACGCTCGGCATCGGCTCCTTCGCGACGACGACGGCGGCGTACAAGCTGCGGCGGCTGGTGCCGGTCAAGCTGATTCCCGGTACGTTGAACGTGGGGCACACGCTGCCGACGATCGCGCAGGCGTTCATCTACACGAGCATCGTGCCGGTCGATCCGAAGACGCTGGTGCTGATGATCGTGGCCGCGTCGGCGGGCTCGTGGCTGGGCGCCGGCGTGGTGGTGCACTGGCCACGGCGCACGATCCAGATCGGCATGGGGATCGCACTCCTCGGTGCCGCGGCGTTGATGCTGATGACGCAGCTCAACCTGGTTCCTGGCGGCGGCGACACGCTGGGGCTGACCGGCCCGCGCCTGCTGATCGGCCTGGGCGGCAACTTCGTGCTCGGCGTGCTGATGATGCTTGGCATCGGGCTCTACGCGCCCTGCATGATCCTCGTCAGCCTGCTGGGGATGAATCCGACCGCGGCCTTTCCGATCATGATGGGATCGTGCGCGTTCCTGATGCCGACGAGCAGCCTGCGCTTCGTGACCACCCGCACGTACCACGTGAGGGCGGCGCTCGGCCTCGCGCTCGGCGGGCTGCCGGCCGTGCTCATCGCCGCGTATCTGGTGCGGTCGCTCCCGCTCGGCGCGGTGCGCTGGCTCGTGGTGGCGGTGGTCATCTACACCTCGATCAACATGCTCGCCACGGCCCGAGCAGACAGCGCAGACAGGCAGGACGGCCGGATGGCGGAAGTGAATGCGTAAACCCGTCGTGCTCATCACCGGCGCCGGCGGTGAAATCGGCCACAGCCTGGTCACGCGGCTTGCGGGATCCGGCTCGGTCATCACGCTCGACGTCAGCCTGCTCGATGCGACGCTTGCCCCGCTCGTGACGCGCGAGTTCACCGGATCGATCACCGACACGAGCCTGCTCGACCGCGTGCTCGCCGAGTTCGAGGTGGACCGCGTGTTCCATCTCGCGGCGCTGCTCTCGACGCGGTCGGAATTCACCCCCGTGACCGCGCATCACGTCAACGTCGAAGGGACGCTCAACCTGCTCGAGTTCGCGCAGCGCCAGGGCGAGTCGCACGGCCGTCCCGTCACCTTCATCTATCCCTCGTCCATCGCCGCCTACGGCCTGCCGAGCCTTGCCGCGAAGGCGGGCGCGGGGCCGGTGACCGAGGACGAGTACGCGCATCCGACGACGATGTACGGGTGCAACAAGCTGTATTGCGAGCAGCTCGGACACTACTACGCGAGGCACTACAAGCAGTTGTCGGCCGACGCCATCGCCCGCGTCGATTTCCGCTGCGTGCGGTTTCCGGGGCTGATTTCGGCGATGACGGCGCCCTCCGGCGGCACGTCGGACTACGCGTCGGAAATGATCCACGCGGCGGCGAAGGGCGACGCGTACGACTGCTTCGTGCGGCCCGACACGACCATTCCGTTCATGGCGATGCCTGACGGCGTGGACGCGCTGCTGGCGCTGGCGGCGGCGCCGCGCGACCGGCTCACGCGGAGCGCGTACAACCTCATGGCCTTCAACCCGTCGGCCGCCGAGATCCGGAGCGTCGTCGTCGCCGCGTTTCCGAGCGCCGCGATCGGCTACAAGGTGGACGCGAAGCGGCAAGGCATCGTGGATTCGTGGCCGGCCGCCGTGGACGACGCCGCCGCGCGCCGCGACTGGGGGTTCCGTCCCCATTACGACTTCGACCGCGCGTTCCGTGAGTACCTGATCCCGACCATCCGACAGCGGTACCATCGCTGACACATACGACGATCAACGCAGAAACCGCAGAACCCGCGGAGAAGCGTTTGGCTCTGCGAGTTCTGCGAGTTCTGCGTTTCACGTCGTCGCAGGTAAGATGTGCGCAGCCATGGATGCCGTCACCGCTTTTGCCCCTGCGACCGTGTCGAACGTCGCGTGCGGATTCGACGTCCTCGGTTTCGCGCTCAATGCGCCGGGCGATGAGGTGACCGCGCGGTTCCTGGAGGGTCGGGAGCACACGACTCCCGACCCCCTGGTCCTGATCGACGACATCACGGGCGACGGCGGCCGGCTCCCACGCGATCCGGCGAAGAACACGGCGAGCGTCGCGGCCCGGGCGCTCCTGACGGTGCTCGGCGAGCGCCGCGGCGTGGCGCTCACCATCCGTAAAGGGCTGCCGCTCTCGAGCGGCCTCGGCGGCAGCGCCGCGAGCGCGGTGGCGGCGGTGGTGGCCGTCGACGGCCTGCTCGGTGCGCGCACGCCGCTCGACACGCTGATGGCCTGCGCCTTCGAAGGCGAGCGGCTCGGTGCCGGCTCGGCCCACGGCGACAACATCGCGCCGGCGGTGTACGGCGGCTTCGTGCTCGTGCGCGTGCCCAATCCACCCGACGTCGTCCGCCTGCCGGTTCCTCCAGGCCTGACGGCCGTCGTCGTGCACCCGGACCTCGAGATTGAGACCGCCCGCGCCCGCGCGCTGCTCGGCACGACCGTGCCGCTCAGCGACGCGATCCGCCAGTGGGCCAACCTGGGCGCGCTCGTCGACGCACTGCACCGCGCGGATTTCGACCTCCTGTCGCGCGCGCTCGAGGACACGATCGCCGAGCCGCGGCGCGCCCCGCTTGTGCCCGGCCTCGCGGCGATCAAGCAGGCGGCAGTCGGCGCGGGTGCGCTCGGCTGCAGCCTTTCGGGCTCCGGGCCGTCGCTCTTCGCGCTCTGCCGCGACGCGGCCTCCGCGGCGTTGGTCGCGTCGGCGATGACGGCCGCGGTCAAGCAGCACATAGGCGGCGAGCCGCAAACCTACGTGTCGCCGATCGCGCCGCGCGGCGCCCACGTCGTTTCCCCGGCTCGCGCCTGACATGCGATTCGTCACGACACGGGGACAGGCGCCGCCGGTCTCTTTCGAGACGGCGCTGTTCGACGGGCTGGCGCCGGACGGCGGCCTCTACGTCCCCGAAACGATCGAGCCGTGGACCGCCGACGAGCTCTCGCGCCTGCCGCGGCGGACGCTCACCGAGATCGCGCTGCGCGCGCTGCGCCCGTTCACGCGCGGCGAAATCGACCCCGCCACGCTCGAAGCAGTAGTCGTCGAAGCGCTGAATTTTCCGATTCCGCTCGTCGAGGTCGAGCCGAACGTGTTTGCGCTCGAGCTGTTTCACGGCCCGACGCTGGCGTTCAAGGACGTGGGCGCGCGCGTCATGGCGCGCCTCATGGCGGTGCTGCATCGGGCCGAGGAGCCGCTCACGGTCCTCGTGGCGACCTCCGGCGACACCGGCAGCGCCGTGGCCCACGCGTGTCACCGCGTGCCGCACACGCGCGTCGTCATCCTGTATCCGGACGGCCGCGTCAGCCCCACGCAGGAAGCGCAGCTGACGATGTTCAACGGCGAGCGCGGGAACGTGCGGGCGTACGCCGTGTCGGGCAGCTTCGACGATTGTCACCGGCTCACGCGCGAGGTGTTCGGCGACGCCGACCTTCGCCGCAGCATGCGCCTGACGTCCGCCAACTCGGTGAACGTTGGCCGGCTGCTCCCGCAGTCGGTCTACTACTTTCATGCAGTCGCGCAGCTGTCGGAGGCCTCACGGGCTGCCGGCGTGGTGTTCTCGACGCCGAGCGGGAACTTCGGCAACCTGACCGCCGGTCTGCTGGCGAAGCGTGCCGGACTGTCGATCGCGCGGTTCGTCGCCGCCACCAACGTCAACGACGTCGTGCCCGAGTACCTGGCCACGGGGCGGTTCGAGCCGCGGCCGTCGGTGCGCACCCTGGCGAACGCCATGGACGTCGGCCACCCGAGCAACTTCGAGCGCATGCTCTGGCTGTATGACGGGGATCTCGACGCGATGCGCCGCGACATCGCCGGCATCCGCCACACCGACGACGACGTACGCGCCACGATTCGGCGAGTCTACGAGGAGCGCGGCTATCTGCTCGATCCGCACAGCGCGATTGCGTATGCGGGACTGAAATCGTCTGTCGCGTCGGGCGCCAGCCCGGCCGGGCCGGGGGTGTTCCTGGCGACCGCGCATCCGGCGAAGTTCGCGGAAATCGTCGATCCGATCGTCGGCCGCGAGATGGAGAAGCCGGCGCCGCTGGCGCAGGCCCTGGCGCGCCCCAGACACATCATCCGGATCGGCCCGTCGCTCGACGCCGTCCGCGCCATTCTGACGAACGACTGACGACTAACTGTGGGCCCAGTTGCGCCGGTCGACGAACGTCCTCGGCTCGAGCGGCCGACCCAAGGGGTACGACGAGGCTTCGCGTCGCGCCGACCACAGGAGCACCGGGCCGACCACGCGATCAATCGCCGCGGTGAGCCCACCGAACTCCCGCTCGATGTCCCGTCTCAACGCCCGGATGCGATCGCTCACGCGGCGGTTCGAGTCGCGCAGGAACCGCTCCATCGCCCACAGGGGCGCGCCGTATCCGCGCCGGAGCTTGTCCGCGTCCGCGGCAAACCGGGCCCGGACGCGCGCGTCCACGTCGTGCTCGTATCGCTGCCAGCCCGTCAGCATGGTGCGCATCATGCGGAACATGCTCGGCCCGTTCACCTCGTAGTCGCGCTCGAACGCGCTGTCGAGCCACCGCTGCGAATCGTCGCGGCCGATCGCGTTGTGCCGGAAGTTGAACTTGTACTGACCGTGAATGTCGGCGTAATCGATGTCGTCGAGGAGGCGTCCCTCCGCCGCCATGTCGGCGTGCAGCGGCGTGCCCGGCACCGGCGTGTACAGCATGAACTGGTGGCAGTCGGCGTCGTGGGCAATCGCGTGGTCGATTTCGGCGCTCATGGTCTCCGGCGTGTGGTGCTCCAGGCCGACGATGGTCGAGCCCTGCACGCGGATGCCGTGCGACTGCAGCTCCCGTGTGAGCGCAATCGTGTCGGTGTTCTTCAGCTTCATGTACTGCGCCTCGGCCGACTCGAACCCCATCCACACCCAGCTGACGCCCAGCTCGACGAGCTGCCGCATCTCGTACTTGCGGATCGCGTTCGCCGACGAGAACACGAACATCGACCAGGACTTGTCGTGCTTCTTCATCTGCTCGAGCAGCTCGATCGCGCGCCGCTTGTACAGCAGAAAGTTCTCGTCCATCATGAAGAACGTCCGGACGTGCAGACGCCGCTCCACGTCGCACATCACGTCGAAGAGCTGCTTGCCCGTCTCGTAGAAGTTGATGAAGCGGCCCTTGCCGCCGAAGAACGCCGACGTCGTGCAGAAGTTGCAGCCCATCGGACAGCCGACCGACGGGATGATCGTCGCCGCCGGATCGCCGCCGCCGCGCGGTCCTTTCAGCCCGAGCAGCCGGAAATCGAACGACGAGGGGATCGCCGGGTGCGCGATCGGCGCGTCGACCCTCTCCCCGAGGAACTCGCGAAACCATCGAATCCCTTCACCCTTCACGATGTGGTCGGCGTCGACGGCCTTCTCGATACCCGGAAGCGCGGCCACATGTCCGCCGACGACGATCGTGGACGCCGGCGAATGCTGGCGCACCAGCCGGCACATCTCGCGCACCTTGCCGACGTTGACGATGATGCCGGAGATGCCGACGACGTCGTAGTGGTGCGCGTGTAGTTCTTCCACGAAGCGCTCGCGCGTCGGGAAGTCGAGCACCGTGGACGGCGCCGCGATGTTCGACTGAATCAGCATGATGCCCCACGAGCGATGTGACATGCGGAGCGAGAACGGCCCCTGCGCGCGCGTCACCTGGTTGTGATACAGCTCCATCGGATTGATCGCGCGGCTGCCGAACTCATCGTCTTGTGCGAAGGGACCAAAGACCGACGTGAGAAGAATACGCATCCTGCGATGCTAGCAGCGACGTGCGCGCGGGGAGTACGATGACGAAAGTATTACACGCGCGTGTGACGGATTCCCGTCGCCGCCGACTATCCGACATGCACACGTATCGCCCTGACGTCCTCGAGCATCTGCTGCGGCACGGCATCCGCCCGACCGAGCACACGCGGCCAGATCTCGTGCGCGATTTCGTCCGCGATCTCTACAAGTACGAAATCCGCTGCCTGCGCGAACGCTACATGCGAAAGGAATTTCCCAAGCGCGAGTACGCCGGTCGTGTGGACGCGCTGCGCCGCCGCTACGGCGTCCTGTCGCTTCACGCGCGGGAGTTCGTCGTGGTCCCGCCCGAGAGCTAGAATGCGCAGACCGACGCCGAACCGGCTCATGACCATTGACCAGACGCAACCACCGGACGCTCAAGAGCTTGCGGCGCTCATGTACGACGAGCTGCGCCGGCTCGCGGCGGCCTACATGCGGCGGGAGCGGCCGGGTCAGACCCTCCAGGCCACGGCGCTGGTGCACGAGGCGTATCTGCGGCTCGCCGGTGCCGGTACGCCGTGGCACGACAAGCGGCACTTCGTCGGCATCGCGGCGCGGTCGATGCGGCAGATTCTGGTCGAGCGCGCACGCGCGCGCGGCGCCCAGAAACGGTGGGCCGGTCTCAATCGCGTCACGCTCTCCGATTCGCTGGCGGTGGCCGCGGATCCCGAAGGCATGCTGCCGGCGCTCGATGACGCGCTCGCGCGGCTCGAGCAGCTCGATCCCGAGCAGGCGCGGATCGTGGAGCTGCGCTACTTCGCGGGCCTCAGCATCGAGGACGCCGCGGACGCGCTCGGCATGTCGCCCGCGACGCTCAAGCGGCGATGGGCGCTCGCCCGCGCGTGGCTCTATCGCGACTTGAGCGGGTCGGCCTCGTGACCCCCGAGCAGCAGCGGCGCGTGCGCGACCTCTTCGACGCGGCGCTCGACCGCGATCCGACCTCTGATGCTGCGCGGTGGGTCGCGCGCGAAGCCGGCGACGACCCGGTCGTCCGCGACGAGCTGCTGTCGCTCCTCGATCATCATTCGCGCGCCGGCGCGTTTCTCTCCGAGCCGGTCGCCGATCGCGTGCCGGACCTGATGGCCGACGATGAGCCGCTCCTGGCCGGCGCCCGCGTCGGCACCTACACCATCGTCAGGGAACTGGGCCGCGGCGGCATGGGGCGCGTGTATCTGGCGACCGACGCGCGGCTTGGCCGGACGGTCGCGCTCAAGGCGCTCGCGCCGCATCTGGTGCGCGATCCGCGTCAGCGCGAACGGCTGCGCCGCGAAGCGAGGGCCGCGGCGGCGCTCACGCATCCCGGCATCTGCACTGTCTACGCGCTGGAAGAGATCGACGGTGATCTGTATATCGCGAGCGAATTCGTCGACGGTCACACGCTCGGCGAGGAGATTCGATCGGACCGCCGGCCTTCGTCAGCCGAGATCCTGGGCACGGCACGCGATCTCGCGGCCGCGCTCGCGAGCGCGCATGCCAGCGGCATCGTGCACCGTGATTTGAAGCCCGACAACGTGATGCGGACGCGAGACGGACGCCTGAAGATTCTCGACTTCGGCCTCGCGCGGACTGCGTCCGGCACCCCGGATGCGGCGCCCTCCATGACGCAGCCGGGCGTGGTGATCGGCACGCCCGCCTACATGGCGCCCGAACAGCTCAACGGCGAGCCGGTCGACACGCGCGCCGACGTGTTCGCCTTCGGCGTCTGTCTGTACGAATACGCGTCGGGCGCGCATCCGTTCGCGGCGTCGACGCCGCTGGCGACCATGGCGCGCGTGCTCGAGAGCGACGCGCGGCCGCTGGCCGCGCGGTGCCCTGACGTGCCGAGCGGCGTGGCGGAGGTCATCGCGCGGTGCCTGCGCAAGGCGCCCGCGGAGCGATTCAGCACGGCAGCCGACCTCGTGGCCGCGCTGGCCGTCGCGGAGGCGGCAGAGGCAGATGCCTCTCCGCATGCCACCTGGTGGCGCGTGCATCAGATCGTCATCGCCGTGCTCTACATCGTCGGGGCCACGCTGGCCTGGCAGATCAAGGATTGGATCGAGACGCCGGTCACCGTGTCGATCTTCCTCGCGCTCGGTGCGGCGGCGACCATTGGCGGCGTCCTGCGCGGTCACCTCGTGTTTACCGAGCAGATGAACCGGTCGCGTCTTGGGGCGGAACGGCGGCGCACGGCACGTGCCACGCGCCTGCTCGATCTGCTGACGAGCGTGCTGCTCTTCGCCGATGCGGCGCTGACCGCGAGCGTGCGCGCGCTGCCGGCTGTGGTCGCGCTGAGCCTGGCGCTCGGCATCGCGCTGGCGTCGATCGTGCTCGAGCCGGCGACAACCGCGGCGGCGTTTGGCGACGAACAACCCTGAACCCTGAACCCTGAACCCCGAACCCATGACTGTGGAATCCATGCTCGCTATAGAAATCCGTGAGCCCGGTGGCCCCGACGTGCTCGTGCCGGCGGAGCGGCCCAGGCCGGTGCCCTCGGCGGGCGAGATCCTGATCAAGGTGGCCGCGGCGGGCGTGAATCGGCCCGACGTCTTTCAGCGGCTCGGCCGATACCCTCCTCCGCCTGGCGTGACCGACATTCCGGGCCTCGAAGTGTCGGGTACGGTCGCGCAGCTCGGCGTCGAGGTGACCGGCTGGCAGATCGGTGATGCGGTGTGCGCGCTGGTCGCCGGCGGTGGCTACGCGGAGTACTGCGTCGCGCCCTCGCCGCAGTGCCTGCCGCCTCCGCGCGGGCTCGATCTTGTCGCGGCCGCCGCGATTCCGGAGACGTTCTTCACCGTCTGGACCAACGTCTTCGAGCGCGGGCGTTTGACGGCGGGGGAGTCGATTCTCGTTCACGGCGGATCGAGCGGCATCGGCACGACGGCGATTCAGCTCGCGCGCGCCCGCGGGTCGCGCGTCTTCGCGACGGCGGGATCAGCCAAGAAGTGTGCGGCGTGCGAGCGGCTCGGCGCCGAGCGCGCCGTGAACTACCGCGACGCCGACTTCGTGGCCACCGTCCGCGAGGCGACCCTCGGACGCGGCGTGGACGTCGTGCTCGACATGGTCGGCGGCGAGTACTTCGCGCGCAACATCGAGGTGCTGGCGGTCGAGGGACGCCTCGTGGAAATCGCCACGCTCGGCGGCGTGAAGGCCGAGCTGAACATCCAGACGATCATGCAGCGGCGCCTCACCATCACCGGTTCCACGCTGCGCGCGCGAAGGGTGGCGGAGAAGGGGGTGATCGCCGCGGCCGTCCATCAGCAGGTGTGGCCGCTCATCGAGTCGGGTGCGGTCAAGCCGATCATCCATGCGACGTTCCCGCTGCGCGATGCCGCGGCCGCGCACCGGGTGATGGAGTCCAGCGAACACATCGGCAAGCTGGTGCTCACGGCCTGATGGGGTAATCGGGTAGATTATCCAATCACCCAATCTGTTGGCGGAACCGCTATGGACAACATCACGAGCCTGCAGATCAGCGATGGCAAGCTCGGCGCGGGCGGCGGGGCGGCGCGATCCCGCCCAACGCCTCTCTGCTGTTCGACGTCGAGCTGCTCGACGTCAAATGACGACAACGATCAACGCAGAAATCGCTGAACACGCAGAGCCAGCCATTCTCTGCGGTTTCTGCGGGTTCTGCGTTTAACGTGGGGGACATGGACTACATTCGACTTGGCAACACCGGCCTGAAAGTCTCGCGCCTGTGCCTCGGCGCGATGACCTACGGCACGCCGGAGTGGCGTCCCTGGATCCTGGACGAGGCGACGAGCCGGCCGTTCATCCGGCGCGCGCTCGAGCACGGCATCAACTTCTTCGACACCGCTGACATGTACTCGCGCGGCGCGAGCGAACAGGTGCTCGGCCGCGCCCTGAAGGACTTCGCGGCGCGCGATCAGGTGGTCGTCGCCACGAAGGCGTTCTATCCGACCGGCGACGGCATCAACGATCGCGGCCTGTCGCGGAAGCATCTCTTCGACGCGATCGACGGCTCGCTGAAGCGGCTCGGCACCGACTACGTCGATCTCTATCAGATTCACCGGTTCGATTACGACACGCCGATCGAGGAGACGCTCGAGGCGCTGCACGACATCGTGCAGTCCGGCAAGGTGCGGTACCTCGGCGCGTCGAGCATGTTCGCGTGGCAGTTCATGCGGATGCTCGCCACCGCGGACGCGCACGGCTGGACGCGGTTCGTCTCGATGCAGAACCACTACAACCTCGTCTACCGCGAGGAGGAGCGCGAAATGCTCCCCCTCTGCCGCCTGCAGGGCATCGGCGTCATCCCGTGGAGCCCGCTCGCCCGGGGCTTCCTGGCGGGGAACCGGCGCGGCGGGCAACGTGGCGAGACGGTGCGCGCGCAGTCGGACGAGTTCGCCCACGAGATGTACTACACGGACGTGGACTTCACCATCGCGGATCGCGCCGCCGATCTTGCGCGCCGGCGCGGCGTGAAGCCGACGCAGGTCGCCCTCGCCTGGCTGCTCGCGAAGCCGGACGTGACCGCGCCGATCGTGGGCGCGTCGAAGCTCACGCATCTCGACGAGGCCGTTGCGGCCGTCGGTCTGCGCCTCGAGGCCGACGAGATGACGTTTCTCGAAGCGCCGTATCAGCCGCACCCGATCCTCGGTCACGCCTGACCGTGATCTCCCGCCAGTCGTTCGTCGCGCTGCGGCACCGCAACTTCCGGCTGATCTGGCTCGGTCTGATGGTCTCCTTCACCGGATCGATGATGCAGAACGCGGCGTTGCTCTGGCACGTGTCGCTGCTCGTCCCGCCCGAACGGAAGGGGCTCGCGCTCGGGATGGTCGGCCTCGTGCGCGTGGTGCCGGTGACGGTCTTCTCCATGATCAGCGGCGTCGTGGCCGACGCGTGGGACCGGCGCAGGCTGATGCTGTTCACACAGATCGGGGCGACGATCGTAGCCGGCGCGCTCGCGATCCTCACCTTCCGCGGCCTCGCGCACGTGTGGCCCATCTACGTGCTCGCGGCGCTGGGCGCGGGCGTCGGCGCCTTCGACCTGCCGGCACGCGGCGCGCTGGTGCCGACGCTCGTCCCGCGGGCACACCTGCCGAACGCGATCAGCCTCAACACGATCATGTTTCAGACGGCCTCGGTCGCCGGCCCCGCGCTCGGCGGCCTGCTCATCGCCGCGACGAGCGTCGGCTGGGTGTATGTCTCCAATGCCGTGTCGTTCTCCTTCGTGATCGTCGCGCTGCTGATGATGCGCGACGTCCCCGCTCGCCCTTCGGCAAGCGCAGGGCAGGCGCGCACCTCTGGCGAGCGAGACGATGTGTCGCTGCACGCGGCGCTCGAAGGCCTGCGCTTCGTCTTCCGCTCGCCGCTCATCCGATCGACGATGCTGCTGGATTTTGTCGCGACGTTCTTCTCGTCGGCCACGGTGCTCCTGCCGATCTTCGCGCAGGACATCCTGCGCGTCGGCGCCAGAGGGTACGGGTGGCTGTACGCCGCGCCGGCGGCGGGCGCGCTCGTGACGAGCGCCGTGATGGTGCCGCTCACCGAGCGGATCGAGCGGCGCGGGCCGACGCTCTTGTGGGCGGTGGCGGGCTACGGCCTGGCCACGGTGGTGTTCGGGATCTCGCGCTCGTTCTGGATGACATTCCTCTGCCTCGCGCTGACCGGCGCCACCGACACCGTCAGCATGATCATCCGCAACATCGTCCGCCAGCTGGAGACGCCGGACCGGCTGCGCGGCCGCATGACGGGCGTGAACATGGTGTTCTTCATGGGCGGCCCGCAGCTGGGCGAGCTCGAGGCGGGCGCCGTCGCCAACTGGCTGGGCGCGCCCTTCTCGGTCGTCAGCGGCGGCATCGGCTGCCTGATTGCCACCGCGTGGGTCGCGGCAGGGACGCCCGCGCTGCGCCGCTATCGCAGCTCGCGATCCACGATCACGAAGTAGGGGAGCGAGATGGCGGAGAGCGCCGCGGCGACGCCGAAGGCGGCCGAAAACCCGAACCGCTCGATCAGCCAGCCCACCGTCGTCGAACCGGTGCCGATGCCCGTGTCGAACGCCGCGAGAATCGCGCCGAATGCCGCACCGCGCCGCGACGCCATGACGTCGCGCAGCACGTAGGCGACGAACACGGGATAGGCCGTGCCGAACCCGACGCCGAACACGACGGCGGACGCCGCCATCGAGACGAGCGTGGACCCGGTCGCGAGCACGGCGAGGCCGGCGGCGATGAGCGCGAGGCACGGCAGGAGCACGCGACGGTAGCCGATCCGATCCGCCAGCGGTCCGGACAACGGACGTGTCACCAGGATCACGACCGCGAGCAGCGTCAGGTAGATGCTCTTGGGCGAGACGCCGATCGCGTCGGCGTACAGGGCGCTGAAGCTGGTGATGGCGCCGTAGCCGAACGAGTAGAGGAACAGCGTCAGCGACAGCGCGAGGATCCGCCATTCGACGAACGGCCGGCCCCAGGCGTCCACCCATCGCGCGCGGCCGAGCGGCAGCCGCAGCTGCACCTCCACGACACGGTCGTCCGGCAGGGCGCAGGCGATGGCGCCCATCAGCAGGTTGAGCGTCCCGCAGGAAATGCAGATCCATCGCCAGCCGCCGTGCTGCATGATCCAGAACGCGATCGGCGGCGCGACGGCGATCGCGGCGATGCTCGACATGCCCCAGTAGCCGATGCCTTCCGCGCGGCGTTGCTCGGGCAGCAGGTTCGTGAGGTACGCGGCCGACGCCGAGAGCAGTCCCGACCAGAAGACGCCGTGGACGACGACGAGCGCGAGCATGACGGGATAGCTGGTCGTCACCGCGTAGCCGATGGCGCAGAGCAGGATCACCGCGCTCGCGATGATGAGCGTGCGCCGGCGGCCGATCCGATCGCCGAGGGCGCCGGTGAGCGGCGCCGAGAGCGCCGACGCGTAGGTCAGGAAGCCGAGGAAGAGCCCCGCCGCGAACGTGCTGCCGCCGAGATCCAGGATGTGGAACGGCGCGGTCGGCAGGAGCTGAAACGCCGACAGAAACACCGTGAAGGTGAACCCGCACATGACGAAGAACCGCGGCGTGAACAACCGATCGGACATGAACCGTGAAGTATACGTGGTGTCGAGATCATCTCGCCGGCGTGAATTCTATGGTGATGTCGCGGTCGAGATTGATCTTGAGCCCCGCGGCGCCCGTGATGACGGCCTTGGCCTCGTCCGGTGTGGTCGCGGCCTGCAGTCGCGGGATGAGCGTCTCGTCCTTCAGCACCTCGTCGAGGTCGACCTCGAGGAGCGTCACGCGCGCACCGTCGATGTACGGGCTGCTCGTGCGAACCAAGGTGCCGGCGGGCTCGACGGCCAGCAGCATGCGCGCCCCCGCCAGCAGCGATTTGATCATGCCGAGCTGCCCCTTGGCCGCCGGCGACCCGAGCGCGTCGAGGAAATTCGGTTCGGGTACGGTGATGTGCAGGAGGGCGTTGCCGCCCGTCTCGTGCGTGATCGAGAAGGTGATCGTCTCGCCGTTCGTGCCGAGGCCCTGCGCGCGCACCGACAGGCCGCCCGGCGCCGCGGGCTGCGTGGACATCCGGAGTTGGCTCACGTCGGTGAACGCATACGTGGCCTCACGCCCCTGGCCGACAGGCGAGCTGAAGGGTGTGGAGGTGACGTAGCTGACGCCCGGTCCGATGCTGCTCACCAGATCGCGCGCCTGCTGCTCTGACAGGGGATCGACGCTCGGCCCGCGCCCGCCGCCGAGCGCGGCGAACTGCCGCAGTTGTGCCATTGCCGCCGTCGTGTACACCATCCGGTGGTCGATGGTGCCGCTGCCGTCGCCGCTCACCTTCAGGACCGTCGTCATCTGAAAGCACGCGCTCGACGCCAGCGCGGCAGCGAGCAACACCGGGAGCCTGATGGATCGCATCTGGACAAGATGCCACAGATCGGAGGAGGTCCGCGCTAGAATCGGCCGTATGTCGCTGAAGAGATGTCTTGGAATGCTCGCGCTCGTCACGGCCACCGGGCTCGCCGTTTCGGGTCGGTCGTGGTCCGCCCCTGACGTGCGCGCCCAGATCGAGGCGCTCATCAGCAAGAGCGGCGCCGACGTGGCGGTGGCGTTTCGGACGCTCGACGGCCGCGAGGAGCTGCTCATCCAGCCCGACGTCGACTATCACGCCGCCAGCACGATGAAAGTCCCGGTGCTCGTCGAGCTGTTCCGGCAGGCCCGCGCGGGGACGCTGAAGCTGGACGACCAGATCCCCGTCGCGAACCAGTTCCACAGCATCGTCGACGGCAGCCCGTTCACGCTGGACGTCGGCGACGACTCCGACGCGGACGTGTACAAGCATGCCGGCGGAGGGATGTCCTACCGCGACCTCGCGGAGGCGATGATCACGGTGAGCAGCAACTTCGCCACGAACCTGATCATCGAGCGCCTTGGGGTGAAGAACATCCAGCGGACGACCGATGCGCTCGGCGCCACCGGGATGCACGTGCTGCGCGGCGTCGAGGACGACAAGGCGTTTCAGAAGGGTCTGAACAACACGACCACCGCGCGCGCGCTGCTGACGTTGATGGAGGCGATCGCGAAGGGGCAGGCGGTCGACAAGGCGTCGAGCGACGAGATGGTCGCGATCCTGAAGCGCCAGAAGTTCAACGAGCGCATTCCCGCCGGGCTGCCGCCGGGGATTCCGATCGCGCACAAGACCGGGGAGATCACGAAGATCCAGCACGATGCGGCGATCGTGTATGCCGAACGTCCGTTTGCGCTCGTCATTCTCGTCCGGGGGCTGCAGGATTCGAAGGAGGGGTCGGCGCTCGCCGCCGACATCACGCGCGTGCTGCACAAGGCGTCGCAGGGCCCCGCGGCGGGCCTGGAGGTCCGCCGCGGCGACGACCATGCGCCCGGCGCCGCCTACCCCGCCGCAGGAGTAGCGCAGGCCTTCAGGCCTGCCGACCGAGACCCGACCGCTCAACTCCTGAGCGGGCTGATTCGCATCGACAACACGGCAGGAATCCCCTTGCGGTCCCCTGACGCGTTATGATCACATGATGGATTCCGCCTCGCCAGCCGAAGCCCCAGCCGCGCCGCATCTCTGCGACCGCACAGACATTCCGGGTCGGTTCAAGTGGAACCTGACCCACATCTTTCCGGACTGGACAGCGTGGCAGCGCGCGTACGACGAGCTGGACGTCAAGATCGGCCGCTACGCCGCGCTCCAGGGCACGCTCGCGCAAGGCGCCGACCACCTGCTCGCCGCGATGAAGCTGTCCGACGACATCGGCCAGCTCACCTACAAAGTGTGGTACTTCGCGTCGCTGAAGCACGACGAGGACCAGCGGGACAATCAGATCGACGCGCGCCGGCAGCAGGTGCAGATTCTGTTCGCCAAGGCCAGCCAGGCCAGCGCCTGGTTCAATCCCGAGCTGCTGAAGATTCCGCTGCCCACCGTGCAGCAATGGATGGCGCAGGACACCGACCTCGCGCTCTATCGCTTCGCGATCGAGGATTTGTACCGGCAGCAGGAGCACGTGCTCGACGACAAGGGCGAACACCTGCTGTCGCTGTCGAATCGCTTCTCATCCGCACCGAACGACGCGTACGCCGCGCTCTCGACCGCCGACATCAAGCACCCGACGATCAAGCTGTCCAAGGGCCCGGAGCTGACGCTCACCTACGGGCAGTACCGCGCGATCCTCGCGACCAACCGGAACCAGAGCGACCGTGCCGCGGCGTTTACGGCGTATCACCAGCTGTTCGACGCGAACGTGAACACGTACGCCTCGCTCTACAACGGCGTGCTGCAGCGCGACTGGTTTCACGCGCAGGCGCGCGGGTACCGCTCGACGCTCGACGCGGCGCTGCACGGCAACAACATCCCGGCGGCGGTCGTCGACAATCTCATCGACACGACCAAGGCGGGCACCGAGCCGCTGCGGCGATATCACCGCCTCCGCAAGCGCGTGCTCGGTCTCGACACGTATCACAGCTACGACGTGACGATTCCGCTCGTGGATTACGACCGCAAGTACCCCTACGAGCAGGTGCTCGACTGGCTGCCGGCGTCGGTCGGCCCGCTCGGGCGCGACTATCAGACGCAGCTGCGCGCCGTGCTGAAGGGCGAATGGATCGACGTGTACGAGAACCCGGGCAAGCGGAGCGGCGCGTATTCGGCACCGGTGTACGGCGTGCACCCGTACATGCTGCTGAACTACAACGACACGCTGGATGCCGTGTTCACGCTCGCGCACGAGATGGGGCATTCGATGCACACGCTCCTCTCGAATGCCCACCAGCCCTTCGTGTACTCGGCGTACACGATTTTCGTGGCGGAGGTGCCCTCGACGCTCAGCGAGGCGCTGTTCCTCGATCACATGCTCGCGCAGGCGACCGACGAGCGCGAGCGCATGGTGCTGCTCACGCACGCCATCGACGGCATCGTCGGCACCTTCTACACGCAGGTGATGTTCGCGGACTACGAGTTGCAGGCGCACCGGCTGGCGGAAGAAGGACGTCCGGTCACCGCCGAAGGACTGGGCGGCATCTACCTCGACCTCCTGCGGACCTATCACGGGGACGCGCTCGATTACGACGACCTGTCGGGTGTCACGTGGGCGCGCATCCCGCATTTCTTCAGCACGCCGTACTACGTCTACCAGTACGCGACCTGCTATGCGTCGAGCGCGCAGCTGATGCTGCAGCTCACCAGCGGATCCGACACGGACCGCGCCGCCGCGATCGACCGCTACCTGACGCTCCTCAAGTCCGGCGGCAGCGATCACCCGATGCCGCTGCTCGCTCGGGCGGGCGTCGATCTCAGCAAGCCGCAGACGGTACGGGCGGTCGTCGATCAGCTCGACACGCTGGTGACGCAGCTCGAAAACGCCATCGCGAAGCGGTCGTAGGGGCCCGAGTTCGCTTCAGCCGAGCGTCTTGTTCGGAACGCGCAAGAGACTGTGCGCGGCGCCGATGCAGGCGTCCATCACGACCGCGAGACCGCCCGCCCTGGCGCGCGCCGCGGCAGCCTCGCTGACGATCCCCGTCTGCAGCCACACCGCCTTCGCGCCAATCGTGACCGCTTCGTCCGCAATCCCGGGAGTGTCTTGGGCCCGGCGAAACACGTCGACGATGTCGACGCGCTCGGGCACGTCGACGAGCGAGGGATACGAGCGCTCGCCGAGGATCTCGGTCTCGCGCGGGTTGACAGGAATGACGCGATACCCCGCCTTCTGCAGCTGCTGCATGATGCCGTAGGACGCCTTCGCCGGATTCGACGAGGCGCCGACGACACTGATGGTGGTCGCGTCGGTGAGGAGCTGCTTCAGTTCCTCATCGGAAGGATTCTGATGGGTCATCCGCTCAGCTTATCGCGCGCGCAGCATGACGGCCAGCAGCGTGGCGATGGCGGCGACCTGGCCGACCCAGAAAAGAAACGACCAGCGCAGCACGTCGACCCGCATCTCGGTCAGCTCCGTCCGGATCGTTGACAGCCCGTCGGTGAGCGCGACGCGAAGCCCGGCGTCTCCCGTCGCCATCTCCTGCCGCAGCTCGGACTGCGTCCGCGTGATCTCCGCCCGGAGCTCCGCCGCGACGGCGATGAGCCGTCCGTCGAACCGCTCGGTCGTCATGGTGAGCATGTCGGTCTGGACCTCCTCGAACACGTCGCTCAGATCCTCGCACGCCTCGAGCCCCAGACGGTTCCGGAGACGGAGGCCGAGATCAGGTGTCCCCATACAAACCTCCCCATCGTTCCGCGCAGGGCCTGACCTCAAGACGACGATGCCATCGTCACGGCGGCTTGTCAAACATGTTTCGCGACCGCTGCACGCTATAATCCACCTCGCGCATGTCCCTCACGCCGGCGAGAGCCGCCATCGCGATCGGTGCGGCGGTCTCCGCGGTCGCCATCGCCTGCTCGCGCCCGGCGCGGCCCGCCGCGGACCTCGTCATCACGCGCGCGGCCATCTGGACCGGCAATCCCTCGCAGCCTGACGCGCAATCTCTTGCGATCATCGGCGACCGCATCGTCGAGGTCGGCGGCGCCGACGAGATCGAGCCGTGGCGCGGGCCGAATACCACCGTGATCGACGCCGACGGTCGCCGGGTGGTGCCCGGCTTCAACGACGCGCACGTCCATTTCGTGGACGGGGGCACGCAGCTCGACAACGTCGACTTGAAGGACGCAGACAGCCAGGTGGAGCTCGCGCGGCGCATCAGCGAGCGCGCCAGGGCGAAGCCTGGTGAGTGGATCCTCGGCGGCGACTGGGACGATCAGCGGTGGACGCCGGCCGCGCTTCCCACGCGCCAGTTGATCGACGACGTCACCAACGGCACGCCGGTGTTCGTCAGCCGGTACGACGGCCACATGGCGCTCGCCAACTCCGCCGCGCTCGGTCGGGCGGGGATCACGGAGCACACCCCCGATCCGCCGGGCGGCGCGTTCGTCCGCGACGCGACGACGGGCTTTCCGACGGGCATCCTCAAAGACGCCGCCATGGACGAGGTGAGGCGCGTCATCCCGAAGATGACGCCGGCGCAGCGCCGGCACCGCGTGAAGCGGGCGCTCGAGCACGCGGCCACGCTCGGCGTCACGAGCGTGCAGGACATGAATCCGGTGCCCGAGGACATCGCGGTGTACGCGGACCTGGTCAACCGCGGCGAGCTCACCGCACGGATCTACGCCGCGCCGATGGAAACCGGTTGGTACGACCAGGCCAGGCTCGGCATCCATCGGGCGTTCGGATCGTCCTGGCTTCGCATCGGCGCCGTCAAGGGATACGCCGACGGTTCACTCGGATCGACGACCGCGTACTTCTTCCAGCCCTACACCGACGCGCCCGGCACGCGCGGCCTGCTCTCGGAGGAGATGCAGGACGTGAATCAGATGCGCATCCGGCTGATGGCCGCGGACCACGCGGGCCTGCAGCTGTGCATTCACGCCATCGGCGACGCCGGCATCTCGCAGGTTCTGGATCTCTTCGACGACATCGTCCGCGCCGATGGCGAGCGCGACCGGCGGCTCCGCATCGAGCACGCGCAGCACATCGCGCCGAAGGATTTCGATCGCTTCGCGCGGCTGCACGTCGTCGCGTCCGTTCAGCCGTATCACGCGATCGATGACGGCCGCTTCGCCGAGCGGCGGATCGGCGCCGAGCGCGTCAGGACCACCTACGCCTTCCGGACGCTGCTCGACAAGGGCGTCCGCCTCTCGCTCGGCACCGACTGGTCCGTCGCGCCGCTCAACCCGATGCTGACGCTCTACGCGGCGACGACGCGCGCGACGCTCGACGGCAGGAACCCGGGCGGATGGGTGCCCCAGCAGAAGATCACGATCGCGGAGGCCGTGGCGGCGTACACAAGCGGGTCCGCGTTTGCCGAGTTTCAGGACGCCGAAAAGGGCACGCTCGCGCGCGGCAAGCTCGCCGACCTCGTGATCCTGAGCAACGATATCTTCACCATCCCGCCGGCGGAGATCAAAGACGTCAGGGTGCTCGCGACCATCGTCGGGGGCAAGGTCGTCCACCAGCGCAATCCCTGATGACCCTGAGCCGGACCAGACGGCTGGCGGGGATGCTGGCGGCCGTGCTCGCGCTGGCGGCACTCTCCGCCGGCGTGCACTGGGGCGTGATGGTGGCCGGCGGATCGGATTCGTACGGCTACGTCAGTCAGGCCGGGCTCTGGCGGCAGGGCAGTCTGGTCGTCCAGGAGGACGTCATCGGTCGGTCGCCCTGGCCTCTTGCGGCCGCGACCTGGACGCCGCTCGGCTATCGTCCCGCCCCCGGCCGATCCGACGCCATCGTCCCGATGTACGCGCCTGGGCTGCCGCTGTTGATGGCGTTCTTTCAGACCTTCGGCGGTTTCTGCGGCGCATTCCTGGTGGTGCCGCTCTCTGGGGCGCTGACGGTCTGGCTCACCTATGCGCTGGGCCGCCGGGTGTTCGACGGGCCGGGCATCGCGCTCTGGGGCGCGGCTCTCGTCGCGACGAGCCCGGTCTTTCTCTATCAGTTGATGAATGCGATGAGCGACGTGCCGGTGACGGCGGCCTGGACGCTCGCGCTCCTGCTGGCTGTCATGAGACGGCCGATCGCGGCCGGGCTCGCCATGAGCGCGACGATCGCGATTCGCCCGAACCTCGCGCCGCTCGCGCTGGTGCTGCTCGGGTGGAGCGCGCTGGTCGAGTGGCGCGACCGAGGCGGCCGCGCCGCTGTCGTGTCCGCCCTCGGCCTCGCGACCGGGATGGCACCCGGGATCGTCGGCATCGCCTGGCTGAACGCGACGCTCTACGGATCGCCATGGACGTCGGGCTACGGCACCACGGCGGATCTCTACTCGTTGCGATTCGGCGCCGCCAACCTCCGGCACTATGCGGTGTGGATGGGCGACGTCGAGACACCGGCCGTGGCGCTCGCGGCGTTGTACTTCATGGCGCCACGGTGGTTTCCGCCGGCGCGCATCGCGCATGCGCGACTCCTGCTCGGCGGCGCGATGGCGTGCGTCATCGCCTCCTACGTGTTTTACCGGCCCTTCGACGTGTGGTGGTACCTCCGGTTTCTGCTGCCCATGTGGCCGGTGATGATGCTGCTGACAGCGGCCGCCCTCGAGGCCATCGCACGGCGCTCGATGCGAGCGGCGTATCCAGTGGCGATCGCGACGATGGCGGGGCTGCTCGCGTGGCACGGCCTTTCCGTCGCCGCCAATCGAAGCGTGTTCGACCTCGGTCGCGGCGAGCGCCGCTACGTCGACGTCGCGCGATTCATCGACAGCCACACGCCGCCCGATGCCGTCATCCTCAGCGTGCAGCACAGCGGATCGCTGCGGATCTACGCCGGCCGCCTGACTCTGAAATACGACGTGCTCGACCCGGTGTGGCTGGACCGGACCGTCGACTACCTGCAGTCGGTGGGCAGGCGGCCGTATTTCGTCCTCGATGGCGGGGAAGTGGACGCGTTCAGGCAGCGGTTCGGCGTTCTGAACCGCACCGGCGCCCTCGACTGGCCGCCGCTTGCCACGCTTGGGTCGATCGTCGCCGTCTACGATCCGATCGATCGCAGGCCGGGATCATCGCCGCTCGCGATTGCCCGTACGCGCGCCCCTCGCGGCAAAGCGCTGTGCGATCCGCCTCACAGCTGGCCGCCCCTCCTGCGGATGAAATAGAACAGTGCCGCGACGACGACGACCAGCGCCTCGACGGCGAGCTCCCGGCGCGTGGCGTTCGACAGCAGCCAGACGATGGCGGTCGCCGCGAGCAGCGGAATCACCGGCCCGCCGGGGACGGCGAACGGGGTGCCGTCGGCCCGCACGTTGCGCCGCTGCAGCTCGTAGGACGCCACCACGCACATCAGATACAGCGTCAGCGCGGCGACGTTCGCCAGGATGGCGAGCTGCGTGAAGCTGCTGCTCGCCGCCAGCGTGCCGACGATGCAGGCGTGGACGGCGATCGCGACGTAGGGCGTGTGAAACCGCGGATGCACGCGCGCCAGGACGCTCGGCAGCGAGCCGTCACGCGCGAAGGCGAACAACGCCCGCGGGCTGCCGAGCATGTCGCCTGACACGTAGCCGAACATCGAGATCATCGCGCCGGCCAGCACGAGCAGCCGGCCGCCGTGTCCGAGCACGCGGCTCGCGGCTTCGGCGAGCGGCGCCGCCGCGTGTTCGGCCATCGCCGGCCCCAGCAAGCCCTGCGCGACCCCCTGAATCAGCAGATACAGCGTCGTCGTGATCGCGAGCGCGGAGAAGAGCGCCCGCGGCACCGTGCGCGCCGGATCGCGGACCTCGCCGCTCGGGACGAGCGCCACTTCGAGCCCGACGAACGCGAAGATCAGGATGATGGCGGTCCGTCCGACCGCGGAGACGGTCGGCACCGCCGGCCATCGCAGGTACTCGGGGTTGACGAACCAGATGCCGGCGGCGACCAGCACCAGCAGCGGCAGCAGCTTGAGAACCGCCGTCAGCTCGACGAGCCGGACGCCGAGCTTCACGCCGCGCACGTTGACGCCGGCGAGTCCGGCGAAGAGCGCCACGATCACAATCGAGCGCCCCACGGGCGTCGCGGTTTGCGGCCACGCCGCCCCGACGGATCCGGCGAACGCACTGGCGACCGACGCCACCGCGAACGTGGCCATGAGGAAATACAGCACCCCGGCGAGGAATCCGACGAACGGGCCGAACGCCACCTCGACATACGCGTAGAGCCCGCCGGTCAGCGACACGCGGCTGCCCGCCGCCGCGAAGCAGCAGACGATCAGCGCCATCAGCACCGCGCAGACGATGTAGGCCATCGGCGCGGCGGGGCCGAGTCCGGCGGCGACGGCCGCCGGCAGCACGAAGATGCCGGCGCCGACGGTGACGTTGATGATGCTCGCGGTCAGCTGGCGCGCGCCGATGGCGCGCACCAGCCCGGCTTCGGATGCGACAGACATGCGGCGCGACTGTACCTCGTCTTTTCGTCTGATCAGGCGGCCGTGTGGACGGCGGCGACTTCGGCGGCGGCCCTGCGGCCGCTCTCGACGGCGCCGTTCATGTAGCCCTGCCACCTGATGCTGGTGTGCTCGCCGGCGAAGAACAGGCGCCCCGCCGGCCGGGCCAGCCAGGCCCGCAGGGCCGGGTCGAAGCCCGGATCGAAGTACGCGTAGCCGCCGCGGGCAAACGGATCCTGCTCCCAGACGATCTGGCGCGAGGCGGTGACGTCGGTGCCGTGTGATCCGAGCCAGTCGAGCGACAGCGCGAGGCCCCGCGCGCCGTCCTTGGCGACCATGGTCTGCGTCGCGTCGCTCGCGCCGCCGCCGGCCAGCAGGCTCAGGATGCCGGCGCGGCCGCGCTGTTCCTCATTGCCGTCCCACACGGCCCCGAACGGCAGCGGCGACCCGAACGCGCGCGGGCGGCCCGGCGCGCGCCAGAAACGGTGGGGAAACTGCAGGAGCGTCCTCGTGGCGCGGCCGTACTTGAGGTGGACGACGGCGTCGTGCTGCTGAGCGGGCAGCGCCGGCGTGATCGGAATCCGGCGCAGCAGGGTCGCCGGCAGCGCGAGCACGACATAGTCGCAGTTGATCTGCGAGAGCGCGCGGCCGTTCTTCACGCTCACGCGGACCGTGCGCCCGCGGTGCGACAGCGCGACGACGTCGGTGCCCAGGTGCAGGCGGTCGCCGAGCGGGGCGGCCAGCGCGGTCGCGAGCCGGTCGTTGCCCCCGTCGATGCGATACATCGCGCCCGGCCCGGGCGCATCGCCGGCGGAAAACTGATCGACCAGCGCGACGAGCGACAGCTCGTCGGGGTCCGCGAGAAAGAAGCCGCGCAGCCCCATCGCCGTGGCCCGCAGCTCTTCGTCGGCCTTCACCTCGTCGAGCCACGTCGCCACCGACCGGCGCGCCAGCTCCGCGGTGATGGGCGAGTCCCAACGCTGTTCCGCGAGGGTGTACGGCGTGGTCAGATCCTTCAGCTGGTGGGCCAGCCGATCCCATCCGCGCAGCGCGCTGCGCGGCACGATGCGCGGCTTGCCCAGGCCGTCCAGGCGCACGTAGCCGAAACCGCCGCGCAGGATGCGGGTCAGCTTCAGCCCGAGCTGTCCGGCCAGCTCCCGGATGGCGTGCTGGTCCTCGTCGATCATGTCGCCGCCGGCTTCGGCGTGCTGGCGCTCGGCGAACCCGTCGCGAATCGTCCAGACGCGGCCGCCGACGCGCTCGCGCACGTCCACGACGGAGACGCTGGCGCCCAGGGCCGTGAGATCGTGCGCCGCCGCGAGGCCGGCGAGCCCCGCACCAGCCACCAGCACCGAGACGCCGTTCAGAGTCGTTGCATCCACGCCCTCACTCTAAATGGAAAACGGTGCCGCATACGCTAAAGTTTGCGCCATGGCTGATGGCGGTGATCGTGTACGACCCGCAGGCAGGCCGCGACGCCTTCGCCGCGACGCTGCGCAAGGCCAGGGACTAGGCGCGCGCGCAATCACCTGGCGAATCACTTGAAGAAGCTCGTGCCCGTCGGCCGTGGCGTCCGGCTTCGGCCGGACCACACGTCCGAGCCCGTAGGTGGTGTCCGGCTTCAGCCGGACCTACCCGCTGATCGCTGCGGGACGAGGGGACCGAGGCGGTGATGGTCCGCTACCCGCGTGAAGGCACGCCCTCCGCGAATCGAAGCACGTCGTGGACAGGATGCCGTGCAGCCATCCACGGGCCGTAGCTGAGCCGGAGGGTCGTGTTAACATCCGGCGCCAGTTGGAGATGGAGCGGGCTGAAGATTCTCGAGGATAGTGGTTGTTGGCTGCGAGAGGAGGACCGTGACATCGAATTGGTTCTTGGCGTTCTCCCGAGCGTTATTGCCACCGTCCTCTGCGGTCTGGTGAGCCGCGATCGTTGATATGGCCGAGTCTGAAAGTAGGCACGCCTCCGAAGGAGGCCATATGAAAGCGCCTGTCGTAGCCCTTGTTCTCACGCTCGCGGCTCTGGGCAGATTTACGCCGCTCGGGGCACTCGGCGCCCAGCAAGTGGCCGACATGGCCTTTCGGCCGACAGTCGAGACGCCAGCCTATCGGGCTGGGACCGGGCCCGTGGTGCAAATCGACGAGGCCCACCGAAATTTTCACACAGCCACCGGGCGGTATGGGCCGTTTGCGGAGTTGCTGCGGCAAGACGGCTACGTCGTCAAAGCATCGGCCGTGCGGTTCACGGCGGAAGCGCTTCGGAACGGTCGAGTGCTGGTGGTCTCCAACGCGAACCGCGAGGAAGATCCGAGGGGCTCGACAGACCGCTCAGCGTTCAGCGCCGACGAGATCGCGGCGGTGCGGAATTGGGTCGCAGGTGGCGGGTCGCTGCTGTTGATTGCCGATCATCAACCGTGGGCTCCGGCGGCGGAAGCGTTGGGTCAGGCGTTCGGGATGCGCTTTCGTAGCGGCATGGCGAGGAGGCCGGACGACCCCACTGGCCGACTGGTGTTTCGAAAACGAGATCGCACATTAATGGACCATCCAATAACGAACGGGATCACCGAAGTGGCAACGTTCGCTGGTTCCTCGTTCGAGATGGAGGCCCGCGGCGAGCCTTTGCTCGTCTTCGGGTCCGACGTGTACTCATTCTCCGAGCAGAACGATAAGAGCCAGGTTCCAGTGAAAGGTCATTTGCAGGGCGCGGTGTTGCTGTTCGGTGAGGGGCGAGTCGCCGTGTTTGGTGAGGCGGCAATGTTCACCGCCCAACTGTCGGGGCCGGACTATCATCCGATGGGCATGAACGCCGCGATTGCCAGACAGAATCCCCAATTCATACTCAACCTGATGCACTGGCTCACAAACACCCAATGAGGCTCTTGACTTAAGCGTCCGATCGCCGGCCTGGAGTCGCACGCCCGGTCGAACCTGGATTGGTGCCAGTCGGCTCCCATCGGCTTGGAGCCGGCGGCGCGAAGAGACGCGCGCCGCGGCTCAAGCCGCACGTAGGCTCCCTTGGAAGACACGCTGCGTGCGAAGACGAGCGCGCCGAGCTCTGCGAGGTCTTTCGTCGATACCGGCGGGATCTGCTCGAAGAGTTCGAGCGGCATCGGCCTTCGGATCACGCGTACTCGCCGCCCTCAGGTAATAGGCGCGCGCGCGATCACCTGGCGAATCGTTTGAAGAAGCTCGTGTCGTTCCACTTCGGGCGGTCGGTCCGGTTGGCGATGCGGACGGCGAGATCGCGCACGACCTCCACGTACTGGCCGGCGGCCGACACCTCTATCGGCTGGGTCAGGGCGGGCGACGGGGGGGGGGGGCGCTCGGGCGGCCCCCTTCCCCCGCACGCGGCCCCCGGCGGG
>Ga0082335_1001978_pt1 | contig 40281 bp, 47 predicted proteins | sample Subgrocontami58m_FD_72375 | JGI IMG/M metagenome (GOLD analysis project Ga0082335, IMG submission 72375) | Subsurface groundwater microbial communities from S. Glens Falls, New York, USA - GMW37 contaminated, 5.8 m (SPADES assembly) (version 2) ...
TACTTTTAACGACGAGCCGGTAAATAACGAATTTTTCTCAAAAAAGATAAAAGAGGCTGTTGAAAAGAGAAAAGGCCTGTTAAGCCAGACCAACGCGTACAGGGCTGTTTTCACCGAGGCAGACTCTTTGCCAGGCCTTATTGTGGATATTTATTCTGATACAGCGGTATTTCAGGTCTTTACCCTCGGCATGGAACGGTTTAAGGAAATAATTATAGATAATATTAGAGATATATTAAAGCCCAAATATATCTACGAAAAGAGCGACTCAACCATAAGAAAGCTGGAAGGCCTTTCAGACATAAAAATATGGTACAGCAAAGGCAGTAATATTGTAGAGATATTTGAAGGTAAAACAAAGTTTTACGTTGATGTGGAAAACGGCCATAAAACAGGCTTTTACCTGGACCAGAGAAAGTCAAGGCTTGCCCTGTCGGGCATCTCGAAGGATAAAAAGATTTTAGATCTTTTCTGCTATACCGGGGCTTTTGCTATAGCTTGCGCCGCATACGGCGCTAAAGAAGTATACGCAGTTGATACAAAGCAGGCCTGGCTGGAATTAGGGGCCAAAAACGCCCACCTTAACAATGTTTCTGAAAAAATAGAATTTATAGGAGCTGATGCCTTTTCTTTTTTAAAAGAAAAACACAGCGCTGGCGAGAAATTTGATATTATAATAATAGACCCGCCGTCGTTTTTAAAAACCAAAAGGGCATTGCAACCCGCTATTAAGGGCTATAAGGAACTAAACACTACGGCGATGAAGGCTCTAAATGAAGGCGGCGTATTGTGCACGTTTTCATGCTCTCACCACATGCCGAATGATATATTCTCGCAGATATTAAAAGACGCCGCAAAAGAAGCAGGTAAAACATTTGCAATACTAAAAAGATGCCACCAGGACAAAGACCACCCAATAGTAAGAGAAATTCCCGAAACAGAATATTTAAAAGGCTATTTTCTTAAGATTAGCTGAGGAAGGCGCGGCATGAAAGAAAAAATCCTGATTGTAGATGATGAAAAAGATATAATAAAAATGCTAGAATATAACCTTAAGAAAGAGGGTTTAAGGACTATTTCATGCAATGAAGGCGAAGAAGCCTTAAGGCTGGCTGCCAAAGAGCACCCAGACCTGATTATTTTAGACCTGATGCTGCCCGGCATAGACGGCCTGGAAGTCTGTAAACATTTAAAAAAAGAAAAGAACACCTCCGATATACCTGTAATTATGCTTACGGCAAAGACCCAGGAATCTGACAAAATCATAGGCCTGGAGTTAGGCGCTGATGATTACGTGACAAAGCCGTTCAGCCCAAGGGAACTGATAGCGCGCATTAAGGCTGTGCTGCGAAGAGGCAAGGAAAAATCGCCTGAAGTCATAAAGATAGGCAATTTAACCATAGACCTTGCTAAAATTTTAGTCAGTGTAAAAAATAAACCAGTAGACCTCACAGCCAAAGAATTTGAGCTTTTAACCACCCTGATAAAAGCAAAAGGCAGGGTCTTATCGCGCGATTACCTGCTGGATAATATATGGGGAGTTGATTACAGCATGGAGATACAGACCCGCACAGTGGATGTGCACATAAGGACATTGCGCAAAAAGCTAAAGGATGAGGCAAAGCGTATTATTACGGTTAAAAATTACGGGTATAGGTTCCAAGCAGATGAAGATTAGATTCAACAGCTTTAAATATAAACTGATATTTTCATATTTTTTTGCTATTTTAATCTCTTTTGGCTTTGTCGTATTCTTCTTACACAGAAATCTCCCCGAAAGCGATTGGCGGGGAATAAAAGGGCCCATTTTTTTAAGTTTCCTTTTCGCGCTAGGCCTGGCCTTTGTTTTAAGCTCAATACTGGCGCAGGAGATTACAAGGCCTATCAGCAAAATAATACATATTTCGCGCAAATTTTCAAACGGGGATTTTAAATATAAAATATTACTTGATTCAAAGGATGAATTGGGGGAACTGGCTGCTACCTTAAATAAAATGGCCAAGGACATGGAAGGCAAGATTAACCAGATTGAAGTGCAAAATCAGCATCTCAGGGCAATTTTAGAAAATATGGCAGAAGGCATAATTGTCACGGATGAGCATGGCTACGTTGTTTCCATAAATCCCACAATTGAAAAAATATTCGGGGTAGCCAAACAGGATACGGAAGGCAGGTTGTTTTTGGAGTCTATACGCAATAGCGATATAGCGGATATTATAAACGCTGTTTTAAAAAATGGGGATTTTACCTCCCAGGAAATTTCTCTTGTATGGCCTGTGCAGAAAATTTTGCATATTAACGTAGCTCCTATATTTGAAAAAGGCACTGCCAGCGGGTGTTTGACTGTTATACATGACATTACGGCAATACGCAGGCTTGAAACCATGCGAAAAGATTTCATTGCCAATGTGTCTCACGAGCTTAAAACACCGCTTACATCAATTAAGGGTTTTGTGGAGACATTGCTTGAAGGGGCATTGGAGGATAAGGAAAATAACCGCCATTTCCTGCAGATTATACAGGACCATATAAACCGCCTGGACCGCCTTACAAAAGACCTTTTAGATCTATCTTGTCTGGAGTCACAACAGGCAAAATTAGAAAAAGAAAAAATTAACGTTAAGCTTCTTACGGATGAAATCTTAACCCGTTTTAAGCCGCAGGCAGAGAAGAAATTTATTGGACCGGAAAATACTTTACCCGCGGACTTATTTATAACGGCAGATAAGGATAAGATATCACAGGTATTAACCAACCTCATTGATAATGCCATAAAATTTAACCGCGAAAAAGGCTTTGTCAAAATTTACAGCCAAAACTTAAATGATAAAATAAAGATAATAATAGAGGATTCAGGCCCAGGTATCCCATCCAAGGATATGCCAAGGCTTTTTGAGCGCTTTTACCGCGTTGATAAGGCCCGTTCACGCGAATTAGGCGGCACAGGGCTTGGACTGTCAATAGTAAAGCACATAGTTGACCTGCACGGCGGTACAGCAGGCGTAGAAAGCATAGAAGGCCTGGGCTCAAAATTTTTCTTTATCCTCCCTAAATAATCTTTTCGCCACATATCCCCCTATAAATTTAACCTAAGTTTTACTTTCCCTTGAAGCAGATTTAATGTGTTTATTTTATAATTTCCTCCGAAGATAAAAAACCCCGCCTGCGAACAGGTGAGAAAAAGGAGGAAAGTATGTTAAAGAGGTTTTTGCAGTTAATGGTGTTAACCTTATCTTTGACGGTTTTAGCCGTTAAGGGTTATGGTTATGATGACGGTGATTTCCAGATCTGGCACACGGAAAACCAGGAAGTAAAAATTAACAAGGATTTTAAGGTGACGCTGGAGGAGGAGTTTCGTTTCGGCGACGATGCCAGCGAATTTTATTATCATCATTATGACGCAGGGCTGGTTTATAGCTTGAATAAAAATTTTGATTTAAGCATAAATTACCGCCAAATTTACGAAAAGAAAAAAGGGGATTTTAAGGAAGAAAACAGGCCGCATATCAACGCAACCATAAAAGCAGAGGCGTATGGTTTTAAATTTGAAGACCGTAACCGCTTCCAGTACAGGCATTTTGATTATCAAAGCGATCTGTGGCAATACCGCAATAAATTTACGGCAAAATTTCCATGGAAATTTACGAAAATGGAAATCCAGCCATATCTGGCTGATGAGATATTTTTGGATTTTCAAAATAAATCTTTTAGCAGGAACAGGTTTTATGCCGGGTTTGGCATGGGCTTGACCGAGAATTTAAAACTTGAAGTCTACTATTTACTGCAGAGCAGCCGTAGCACGAAAGAATGGACAGATGCCAATGTACTAGGCACCAAGGTGAAACTGGCATTCTAAAATTTTACACACATTTTACATAAGTTTAATATAAATATAATATACAGGTAGTATATTAATAAACAAAAGGAGAAAAAAATGTTTAAAAAAATTTGCTTTAGCGTAATAGCGCTTATGCTGACAGTGCCGGCTTTTGCGGCAGGGAAAAATTCCATACAGATAAAAGGCTCGGACACAATGGTAAATTTGGGCCAGGCATGGGCGGAACAATATATGGGGAGTACTCCAGCAGAGTTTGTAGCTGTAACAGGCGGAGGCTCTGGCACGGGCTTTTCCAGTTTGATAAGCGGGACCTGCGATATAGCCATGAGCTCAAGGAATATTAAAGACAAGGAAATTGCATTGGCTAAGCAAAGGGGCATAAATCCATACGAGATAAAAGTCGCACTGGATGGTTTGGCGGTGGTGGTAAACCCTAAAAACCCGGTAAGCAAGCTAACCACAGCCCAGCTTGCGCAGATCTTTACCGGAAAAATTAAAAACTGGAAAGAATTCGGCGGGGAGAATAAAAATATAGTTATACTTTCGCGCGAGGTCAATTCCGGCACCCACGTTTATTTCAAAGAACACGTTTTAAGAAATAATGACCCGGCCTCCACGGAGGAATTTGCGCCTGAAGCTTTGTTGTTGCCGTCTTCCCAGGCAATTGCAGACGAGGTAGCCGCAAACACATCAGCAATCGGTTATTACGGAATGGGATATGTCTCAAACAAACAAAAGCCCATAATGATAGCAAAGGATGAAAAATCCGAATACGAATCACCAATAATAGAAAATGTTATAAGCGGCAAATATCCGATATCAAGGCCTTTGTTTTTCTATATCAACGGTGAACCCAAAGATTTGGTTAAGAAATTTATGGATTTTTGCCTTTCAGAAGAAGGGCAAAAAATTGTTTTAGAAACAGATTTTGTTCCCGTAAAAAAATGAGCGCACGCAAACTCAAAGAATTTATCATAGAGAAATTAATCCTGGCCTGCGGCCTGGCGTCTATATTTTTTGTTATCCTGATATTTTTATTTTTGCTCAAAGAGGGGCTTGCGGTATTTAAGACCATAAGCCCCGGCGCATTTCTTTTCGGTAAAAGCTGGTATCCCATCTCAGAGCCGGCCCGGCTTGGGATTTTACCCTTAATCCTGGGATCCTGCCTGGTAACTTTGGGCGCTGCGGTTATCGCTGTTCCGATCGGTGTAACATGCGCGATTTATATTACCGAAGTTGCGCCGCAGAAAACAAAAGAAATATTAAAAGCAGGGATTGAGCTGTTGGCAGCTATACCAAGTGTTGTCCTGGGGTTTATAGGCATGATAACGCTGGTGCCATGGATAAAGAGTGTTTTTAATTTGCCGACTGGGCTAACCGCCTTTTCAGGTTCTGTGATGCTTGCCTTTATGGCAATGCCGACTATTGTATCTATTGCAGAGGACGCGCTTTATTCAGTGCCTAAGATCTATAAAGAAGGCGCGCTCGCCTTGGGGGCTACGCACTGGCAGGCAATTTACAGGGTTATGCTGCCTGCAGCATCCAGCGGTATTTTAGCTGCGGTAATGTTAGGCATAGGCAGGGTAATAGGCGAGACTATGGCGGTAATGATGATTACCGGCAACGCCGCTTTGATGCCCCACAGCTTTTTACAGCCAGTGCGCACGCTTACAGCTACAATCGCAGCGGAAATGGGCGAGGCAGTAATAGGAAGCGAGCATTATTTCGCGCTATTTGCAATAGGTATAGTTTTGTTTGTGATAAGTTTTGCGATTAACGTAACAGCAGACCTGTTTCTGCACAAGAGAAGATGAAAAATTCACAGAGAACGCAAAAAATCGCATTTTTCCTTTTATTTTTATCCACACTTTTGATTGTGGTGCCAGTGGGCCTTATTGTTGTAATTATTATTCAAAAGGGCTTGCCTGCCATAAACTGGCAGTTTCTAACTGATATTCCCCGCCATGGCATGCGAAGCGGCGGTATTTTTCCGGCAATTGTAGGCACGCTGTATCTGGTGGGCGGCGCAATTGTTTTTGCTTTGCCTATAGGCCTTATGGCAGCCATATATTTAAGCGAATATTCCAAGGATAATTTTTTAACGCGCATAATAAAACTAGCGATTGTAAATTTAGCAGGCGTGCCGTCTGTGGTTTATGGGCTTTTTGGACTTGCGTTGTTTGTGGTATTTTTTAAGTTGGGCGCATCAATACTTTCAGGCTCGCTAACTCTTGGTATTATGATTTTACCGCTTATCATAACGACCTCCCGGGAGGCGTTAGAGAGCGTGCCTCATTCGTTCCGTGAGGTAAGCTGGTCTTTAGGCGCAAGCAAATGGCAGACCATAAGGCATATTGTTTTACCCAACGCTATCCCTGGGGTATTAACAGGTACTATTTTGGGCTTAGGCCGTGCCGCAGGCGAAACTGCACCTATTCTATTTACAGTAGCGGCATTTTATTTGCCGCAATTGCCCAAGTCAATTTTTGACCAGGCTATGGCGCTCCCATATCATCTTTATGTCATATCCACGCAAGTGCCTAACGTGGATGAAAAGATACGCTATGGCACAGCGCTAGTTTTACTGGTTATGGTTTTATTTATGAATTTAGTCGCGATTATTATCCGCTATAGGTTCAGAAAGAAGAAAAAATGGTAGACCCCCGCACCAATTTTAACAGAAAGATGTATTATGTTTATATATTAAAAAGTAAAAAGGATAATAATTTATATATTGGATCAACTAATGATTTAGAACGAAGAATAAATGAACATAATAATAGGTTAGTTTTTTCTACAAAATCAAGAGTGCCATTTGACTTAATATATTATGAAGCATATAAGTCAGAAAAAGATGCTAGAAACAGAGAAAAAAATTTAAAGATAAGATCTAGAGCGTTTACTCAATTAAAAATAAGAATTAAAGAGAGCCTTTTATTATGAAAATTGGTGCGGGGGTAAACCCAAACGTAAAGATAAGCGTAAAGAAACTGGACATATGGTTTGGCCAACTCCATGCTTTAAAAAATATAAATCTGCAGATTTTTTCCAACGAGATATTAAGCATAATCGGGCCGGCTAACAGCGGCAAGACTACGTTTTTGAGAATGCTTAACCGCCTTAACGAGCTTGAACCCGGTTTTATCATTGACGGAATAACGGAGATGGACACAAAAGATATAACCAAAATTGATGTGGAGTTGTTACGCAAGAAAATAGGCATGGTATTTGCCCTGCCTGCGCCGCTGCCTTTATCCATATTTGACAATGTAGCCTATGGCGCGAGAATGCATGGTGAAAGCAATAAAAAAATATTGCAGCAAATCGTTGAGGCAGCATTGAAAGAGGCATATCTCTGGGATGAGGTAAAAGACAGGCTGGATACGTCCGCCTTTAAATTATCGGGCGGCCAGCAACAAAGGCTTTGTATTGCAAGGACTTTGGCGGTTGAGCCGGAGGTAATTCTGTTTGATGAGCCATGCTCCGGCTTAGACCCGATTTCAACGGCAAAGGTTGAGGATGCCATGCTTAAGCTGAAGCAAAAATATACCCTGATATTAGTTACCAATAATGTGAAGCAGGCTGCGCGCGTAGGAGACAAGACGGCATTTTTCCTAAGCGGCGAGCTTATTGAAATAGACAAAACCGAAAAAATATTTACTACGCCTTCGGATAAACGCACGGACGATTACATAAGGGGAAAATTCGGGTAAACAAATATGTCGGAAATAACAGTAAAAAATCTAGATCTCTGGTATGGAGAATTCCAGGCGCTAAAAAATATCAATGCCGCTTTTGAGCAAAAGCGCATAACTGCCATTATCGGCCCCTCAGGATGCGGAAAATCAACACTGCTTAGGGTGTTTAACCGCATGAATGATTTAATTGAAGGGGTGCGCACTTCAGGCGAAGTTATAATCGACGAAGAAAACATTATTGACGAGAGAACAGATTTGGTAAACCTGCGCAAGAAGGTAGGCATGGTATTCCAAAGGCCCAACCCTTTCCCGCTTTCAATTTATGAGAACATCGCATTTGGGCCAAAAGTGCACGACTCTAAAAATAAATATGCTATTGATGAAATTGTGCAGAAAAGCCTGGAGCAGGTCGCATTATGGGACGCATTAAAAGATAAACTCAATAAGCCAGCCCTGAACTTATCTTTGGAAGAAAGACAGCGCCTTTGCATAGCAAGGCTTATTGCGGTAAAACCCGATATACTGCTTATGGATGAGCCGTGTTCAGCGCTGGACCCGCAGGCAACACAGAGAGTTGAAGAATTAATGCGTGAACTTAAAAATAATTATACTATAATAATAGTAACGCATAACATGCAGCAGGCTGCGCGCGTTTCCGATGATACGGGCTTTATGCTTTTGGGAGAGTTAATAGAATTTGCAAAAACAGAAGATATATTTACAAGGCCAAAAGATAAACGCACTGAAGATTACATAACCGGAAGATACGGATAGGGGGAGGGGAAATGGAAAGACATATTGACGAGGAATTAAAAGAGCTCCATAAGGAAATTTTAAAAATGGGAGTTATGGTGCAGAAATATATTTATGAGTCTGTCGAAGCCTTAAAAAACCGCAGCAAGCCTCAGGCCCAGGAGATTATAGACGCGGACAAGCAGATCGACGAGTTGGAACTGGTGATAGACGAACACTGCATTGATTTAATTGCACGCTATCAGCCGATGGCAAAAGACCTTCGTTTTATAACCACGGCGATGAAGATAAATGCGGAACTGGAACGCATTGCAGACCTGGCAGTGGATATCTGCCAGAGGGCTCTGGAACTGGCGGATAAACCCTTGCTTAAACCGCTTATAGATATACCCAGGTTGTCTGAAATAGCGCAAAACATGGTGCGCGATTCCATAGAATCTTTTGTCAAAAGAGATTCCAAATTGGCCAAAAAGGTGGTTTTGTCAGACTCAGAAGCAGACCTGCTGCGCAACCGCGTGCAAAAAGAGCTCATAGATGATTACATGTCAAAGGACGCAAGCAGTGCAACCAGGGCAGTACCGTTATTGTTGATTGCCCGGCATCTTGAACGCATATGCGACCACGCCACAAACATTGCAGAAGATATTATATATATGGTTGAGGGTAAAGTAATAAAACACCACCCCGAAGAACTCGCTTGACAGAAAACAGCATATATGTTTTAATATAGCGGTTTAACTCACCAAAAAGCAAACCGGAGGTGTACGATGATATTCGAAAATGTAAGCGAAGCAAAAATCACAAAAGCCATTGTAAGAGAATTTACAAGCTGGTTTGAGGATTACATAATAAGCGATGTAATCATAGTCGGCGGAGGCCCGAGCGGCCTTATAGCTGCAAGGGACCTTGCAGGCGCAGGCGTTAAGACCCTTATAATTGAAAGCAATAATTATCTGGGCGGGGGATTCTGGATAGGCGGGTATTTAATGAATACTCTTACTTTCAGAGCGCCTTCACAGAAAGTCCTGGATGAATTAAACATACCGTATAAAGAGGCTGACAAAGGGCTTTTTACCGCAGACGGCCCGCACGCGTGCTCAAAATTAATCGCAGCAGCATGCGAAGCAGGCGCGAAGATTTTAAATATGACCAAATTTGACGACGTAGTCCACAGGAACAAAAGAGTGGAAGGCGTTGTTATTAACTGGACAGCAGTATCAGCCCTGCCAAGACAGATAACCTGCGTTGACCCTGTTTCATTAGAGGCAAAAGTTGTTATTGACGCCACAGGCCACGACGCGCATGTCTGCAGAAGCCTTGAGAGAAGAAAGCTTCTTGCGATATCTGACTTCGGGCCGATGGATGTCAACACGTCGGAAGATGCAGTAGTAGAAAAGACAGGCCAGATTTACCCCGGATTAATCGTATGCGGCATGGCAGCGTCAACAGCCTACGGGCTACCGCGCATGGGCCCGACTTTCGGCGGCATGCTTCTTTCAGGCAAAAAGGCCGCGGTTGTCGCGACACAGATGCTTTCTCAGGCAAAGACAAAGACGCAAAAATCATCTACGACAAGGCAGAAGGTCAGGGTATAGGTTTTTAAACTTATATAAAATAAAAAGCGCCTCTTTTCTTTGGAGGCGCTTTTTTATTCCGGAAAAAAACATGACAAAAGCAATAGCATTACTCTCAGGCGGATTAGACAGCGTGCTGGCTGCAAAAATTGTAAAAGAACTCGGCGTGGAAGTGGAAGCCGTAAATTTTAAAACAATATTCTGCACCTGCACCTCTAAAAGCAAATCCTGCTCAGCCAGCAAATCCGCGGCAGACCAGATAGGCATACCTTTAAAGGTTTTTGAGATAAGCAAAGAATATTTTGAAATAATCAAGCATCCGAAACACGGCTATGGCAGCAACATGAATCCCTGTATTGACTGCCGTATATTTATTTTCAAAAGAGCCGCGGAATATATGAAACAGACAGGCGCATCCTTTCTCGTGACAGGAGAGGTCCTGGGACAGCGCCCGATGTCCCAGCGAAAAGAGGCTATGATGCTTATAGAGAAAGAGGCGGGCCTTTCGGGTTTAATACTAAGGCCGCTTTCGGCAGGGTTATTGGAACCGACAATGCCGGAAAAACAGGGCTTAATAGACAGAGAAAAGCTTTTATCCATAGAGGGCCGCTCAAGAAAACCGCAAATAGAATTAGCGCAAAAGCTTAATATTAAAGACTATCCTTGTCCGGCAGGGGGATGTCTTTTGACAGACCCCGGCTTTGCGGACAGAATGCGGGATTTAATAAAATGCAGCCCGGATTTTACCATAAACGACGCGCTGTTGTTAAAAACAGGAAGGCATTTCAGGATTAATCAGAAAGCCAAACTTGTTGTAGGCAGAAATGAAACGGAAAATAATAAACTGCTTGCGCTGGCCCAGGAAGGGGATTTAAAATTTACGCCGCTTGAAATAAAAGGACCTATAGCTATAGGTAAGGGCATTTTTTCCAACGAAGACATTTTTCTGTCAGCTTCCATAATAGCCCGTTATTCTGATAAAGGTACGCCAGAAGAAAAAATACAAGTGGAATACCAAACTCTGCCCGAAGAAACAAAAAAGCTTATTTCCGTCGTTTCCGCGCAAGAGGCGCTTTTGGCCTCATACAGGATATAATCCCTTTTTTTACTTGACAAAATGATACTAATATGGTATCATTATGTTTGAAAGCAAGCGGAGGATCTATGCAGAAAAGAAAAATAATAAAAATAGACGAAGAAAAATGTAACGGCTGTGGTGAGTGTATACCTAACTGTCCGGAGGGAGCGCTTAAGGTCATTGACGGCAAAGTCCGCCTTATAAGTGATTTATTCTGTGATGGTTTAGGCGCGTGCATAGGACATTGCCCGCAAGGAGCGATTACAGTTGAAGAGAGAGAAGCGCAAGGCTACGACGAGCGAAAGGTAATGGCAAACATTATAAAACAGGGCAAAAATGTTATAAAAGAGCATCTTTCGCACCTAAACGACCATAACCAGCAAAAATATCTGAAAGAGGCAATGGATTTTTTAAAGGAAAATAAAATGGAGGTTGATATGGGCAAAGATAAACATTCCCACATGGGAGGTTGTCCGGGTTCCAAAGTTTTGGATTTTAGGCATGCCGGACCGGAAGAAGATACCCCCGCGGCAAAAGTAAAGTCGCAATTACGGCAATGGCCTATTCAATTGCACCTTGTTTCGCCGCAAGCGCCGTATTACCAGAACGCGGATGTTTTGCTGGTAGCGGATTGCGTGGCTTATGCTTTAGGGGGCTTTCACGTCGATTATCTAAAAGGAAAAGCCATTGCAATAGCGTGTCCCAAGCTTGATGAAGGCCAGGATGAATATTTGGAGAAAATAGTATCTTTAATTGAAGATGCAAAAATTAACACAATCACAGTAATGATTATGCAGGTTCCGTGCTGCATGGGTCTTTTAAATTTAGCCCAGAAAGCTTTGGAAAGATCGAAAAGGAAAATTCCCATTAAATCTGTTGTAGTGAGCCTGCAGGGCGATATTCTGCAGGAGGAATGGGTAAAATAAAAAAGGAGGGGCAATATGGACATAAACGAATTTGTCAATAAGTGTGTAGATTCCGGTTATGAGTGGGCAGAAGGCGAATATGATGGCCACCATGGCTACTTTGTGCGTTCCGGACAGTTTGATACAAAAGTTCATATTTCTAAAGAAGCCATTGAACAAAACGACTGGCCAAAACTGAATAAAGGCATAACCCAGGGGAAAGATGTTTCTCATATGACGCGCATAGTCGGTTATTATTCTAAAGTGCAGAACTGGAATAAGTCAAAACTGGGCGAACTTAAAGACAGGCATACCGGTAACTACGCGGTAAAATAGACGCTGTTTATAAATAGCCTGTAGGGAATTTATTTGACATTAATAAGCGCATATGATATAAAAAACCAATACTAAATATAACATTATAAAGAAGGCAATATGTTGATGCAGTTTTTAGTTGTACTTAAATATTATTCCATAGAGGTTATACCTGCTGTACTGATAGGTTTTTTTATAAGCGGTATAATACACGAGCTTGTGCCTACAAACTGGGTGGAAAAACATTTAGGCGCAAAAGGCATAAAACCTATCCTTTATTCGACAGTGATAGGCGCGCTTTTACCCATATGCTGCTGGGGATCACTGCCTGTTGCCTTAAGTTTTTATAAAAAAGGCTCAAGATTGGGGCCTATACTTGCTTTTTTAGTTGCGACTCCCGCGACTTCTGTAAGCGCGCTTATAGTATCATATAGGATACTGGGCCCGGCATTCACAATCTATATGTTTTTCTCGGTAATTATCATGGGACTTGTCATCGGGATATTAGGCAATAATTTTAATTTTGAGCCTAAAAAACCAAGGACAGAAATATGCCCTCACTGCGGAGAAGAAGCCAAAACCTGCGGCCATGGCTCAGACGTGTGGTGCCGCATAAAATCCATATTAAAATTTACGTTTATTGAAATGCCGAAGGAAATAGGCCTGGAGATAATAGTAGGCCTTGTCCTGGCAGCAGCAGTAAGCGCTTTTGTGCCATTAGGACATTTAATCAAAACTTATCTCTCCGGGCCTTTATCGTATTTATTCAGCGTAGTAGTAGGCTTACTTATGTATTTTTGTTCAACCGCAAGCGTGCCGCTTATAGATGCGCTGATAAAACAGGGGATGAACGTAGGAGCGGCGTTTGTGCTGCTCCTAATCGGGCCAATTACAAGTTATGGCACTATTTTAGTGTTAAAAAAAGAATTTGGCATGAAGCTTCTTGCTTTTTTTCTTATAACCATTTCCGTTACATCGGTAATGCTGGGGTATTTATATGTGGTTCTATTCTGAAAAGGTAAAAGATTTTTTTAAAAATCCGCGTAACGTAGGGGAAATAGAAAACCCCGACGCTACAGGCGAGGTGGGCAACATAATCTGCGGCGATGCATTGCGTATTACGCTGAAAATAGATAAAAAGACCCAGAAAATTCTGGATGCCAAGTTTCAGACATTTGGCTGCGCAAGCGCCATTGCGTCTTCATCAGCGCTCACAGAGATGATAAAGGGCTTGACTATAGATGAGGCATCCAAAATAACAAACAAGGATATCGCTGATTTTCTCGGCGGGTTGCCGAATGAAAAGATGCACTGTTCTGTAATGGGCATGGAGGCACTTGAGGTCGCCATAGCAAATTACAGGGGCGCGCCGCCGAAAAAGGAAATAGTAGGCCAGGAAAGAATTGTGTGCAAATGCTTCAGCGTAACGGATAAAAAGATAATACGCGCCATAAAAGAAAACAATCTTAAAACAGTGGAAGAAGTAACAAACTATACAAAGGCCGGCGGCGGATGCGGTAAGTGCAAGCCGGAGATCGAAAAACTTCTGAAAGAGTTCCGGGAAAAGGAATCAACCAAGGAAACTTATAAGAAAAGGCAACAGCCCGAAACGGCGCACATTACAAATTTGCAAAGAATATCGCTGATAAAGGATACTGTGGAGAGGGAAATACGCCCCCAGCTTAAAACAGATGGCGGAGACATAGAGATTGTGGATATAGACCGCAATAAGGTATATGTAAAATTTTTAGGCACCTGCCTTGGCTGTCCTGCCACAGGCATTACTTTAAAAAGCCTTGTGGAAACTAAGCTTAAGGAATTTGTCGACAAAGATATTGTTGTTGAAGAGGCAAGATGACGAATCCCGCCCTTCCTTCAAGTAGAATCAACTGGAGAAAGAGCGGGATGAACAAAGGAAGAGCGGGATGAAAAAAGTTATATACGTAGACAATAACGCGACCACCATGATAGCCCCTGAAGTTTTAGAGGCCATGAAGCCTTTTCTTACCCAGGAATACGGCAATCCATCCAGCATGCATGCCTTCGGCGGAAAAATTTATAAAAATATAGATGCCTCCAGAGAGGCAGTAGCGGATTTTCTCGGGGCAAATGAGCCTTCGGAGATTATATTTACAAGCTGCGGCACAGAAAGCGACAGCACGGCCATATTAAGCACATTACGTTCATATCCTGATAAAAAACACATAATAACTACAAAAGTAGAACATGCGGCTGTCCTTAATTTGTGCAAATACCTGGAGTCAACAGGTTACAGGGTAAGTTATCTTAATGTGGACGAAAGCGGCATGATTGATTTAAGCGAACTTAAAAGCTTAATAGACCACGACACAGCCATTATATCCATAATGTATGCAAACAATGAGACGGGCGTAATGTTTCCTGTTGAGGAAATTGCTGAAATCGCCAGGACAAGGGGCGTAGTGCTCCATACCGACGCTGTCCAGGCAACAGGGAAACTGCCTATAAGTTTAACCAAGCTTCCCGTAGACCTTTTATCATTATCAGGGCACAAGCTTCATGCCCCCAAGGGCATAGGCGCGCTTTATGTGCGTAAGGGAACAAGATTTGCGCCGTTTTTGATAGGCGGGCACCAGGAGCATGGCCGCAGGGCAGGTACGGAAAACGTTCCGTATATAGTAGGCCTTGGGGTAGCGTGCCAACTGTCGAAAAAATTTATGGACGATGAAGTTGTACGGGTTAAAAATTTGCGCGACAGACTGGAAGAATCCATTATAAAAAATATACCCAATGCAAAAGTAAACGGGCACAGGCAAAAAAGAATTCCCAACACAACCAACATAGGCTTTGAATTCATAGAGGGTGAGGCAATACTGCTTATGCTTGATGAAAAAAATATAGCAGCTTCTTCAGGCTCAGCGTGCACTTCAGGGTCGCTTACGCCGTCACACGTGTTAAGGGCAATGGGTATTCCTTTTACTTTTGTGCAAGGCTCCATCCGTTTTAGCTTAAGCAGATATAACGATGATGAAGACATTGATTATATAATTAAAAACCTGCCTCCAATAATAAAAAGGCTGAGAGAGATATCCCCCTATAGATGAAAAGCCTTACCCTTAGAAAGCCCGCCGGGAAAAAAGTTTTAGTAGCGATGAGCGGGGGTGTGGATTCTTCGGTTTGCGCTCTTTTGCTGAAAAAGGCAGGCTTTGACATAACCGGCGTTACAATGTGTTTTGGCTTAAGCGAAGACGGCGGCAGGCCGCGCTGCTGCGGCGCGCAGGCAATAGAGGACGCCAGGAAAGTCTGCCGCAAGCTTGAAGTAAAACATTATGTGCTGGATTTTTCCGAAGACTTAAAAGATAAGGTAATTGACAATTTTGTATTGCAATACACCAAGGGTAAAACCCCGAATCCCTGCATAGAATGCAACAGGCATTTAAAGTTTAAAATTCTTCTCGGCAAGGCGCGGGCAATGGGCTTTGATTTTTTGGCAACAGGCCATTACGCGAAAATAGCGAAAAACGGCCAAGGGTTTGTTCTTAAAAGGCCTAAGGATAAGGCGAAAGACCAGACATATTTTCTTTATCCCATAGAAAAGGATAAACTTCGGTTTATAAAATTTCCGCTGGAAGGCCTTACCAAGGAAAAAGTAAGAGAGATAGCTAAAAAGGCAGATCTGCCGGTAGCGGATAAGCCCCAGAGCCAGGATGCATGTTTTATACCGGATAAGGATTACAGGGCATTTGTCCTGAATCGCGCAGAGAAGGCATCCTGCGGCGATATAGTGGATTTAAGCGGAAATAAGTTGGGTACGCACAAGGGTATATTTTCCTATACCGTAGGCCAAAGAAAAGGCTTAAACGTAGCTTATAAATGCCCGCTGTATGTGATTTCTATAGATGTGGCAAAGAACAAAATTGTAATCGGCGAGAAAAAGGATTTAAAGGCAAAAAGTTTTATGGCAGGCAGCGTTAACATGCTCATAGATAAGGCGCCTAAAACAGCTTTTGCCAAGATCAGATATCGAGAAAAAGAAACCTTGTGTGATATTATCCCCGCAGGGGGCAAGCTCAGGGTAATATTTAAAAAACCCCAGGAGGCAATAACCCCGGGGCAGTCAGTGGTATTTTATAAAAACAACACCGTCTTAGGCGGAGCAATAATAGAGGAAGTCTTACATGAGTAACGCACAGATAGCAGAAAAGATTATTAAGTTAAAAAAGGAAAGAAACGCCGTTATACTGGCGCACAACTACCAGGTGCCCGAGGTGCAGGATGTGGCTGATTTTGTCGGGGACTCGCTTGGTTTAAGCAGAAAAGCCAGCGAGACAGATGCAAAGGTAATAGTATTCTGCGGCGTTCATTTTATGGCAGAGACAGCGTCCATACTTTGCCCGGACAAAAAAGTCATAATCCCCGAAAAAGATGCGGGCTGTCCCATGGCAAACATGATTACAGCGGAAGAGCTAAGGGCCTTAAAAAAGAAGCACCCTAACGCGACGGTATTGGGCTATGTTAACACCAGCGCTGATGTAAAGGCAGAGCTTGATATTTGCTGCACATCTGCGAATGCTGTCCAGATAGTGGAGTCGTTAAAAGACGTAAAAGAAATTATCTTTGTGCCGGACAAATACCTGGCGGATTATGTTGCCAGCGTAACCAAAAGGAAATTTATCTCCTGGAACGGTTATTGCCCAACGCACGTCAAAATATCGGCTAAGGATATATTAAAGCAAAAGAAGCTGCATCCCGCCGCAAAGGTGCTTGTCCATCCGGAATGCACGCGGGAAGCAATTAAACTCGCGGATGAGGTACTTTCAACAGAGGGCATGTGCAGATATGCCAAAAAAACAGATGCGCGAGAAATGCTTATAGGCACGGAAGTAGGCATGTTGTACAGGCTGGAAAAACTAAATCCGGATAAGAAATTTTACCCCGTCTCCGAAGATATTACATGCCCCAATATGAAGCTTACTTCCCTGGAAAAGGTGTTATGGGCGCTGGAAGATTTGAAACCTGAAGTCAAGGTGCCTGAAGATATACGTATAAGAGCTAAGAAGGCAGTTGAGAGGATGTTGGCAGCGCTGTAAAAACAGCAAGCCTTTGCGTAGGCCGGTAAGATTCTTTTTGTTTTCTTAAATTTTCAAGCCCGGAATCGCCTAGAGCGTTTATATATTTAAAATTTGAAAGCCTTGTGCAGAATTCCTTAAAAATAAACTGCGCAAGGCCTTTTATTCTCAAGTCACAGGTTTCAAACAGGACAATAAACACTTCCTTGCTTAAGCTGTATCCCAGGGTATAACCCCTGATTTCACCATTAATTTCCACAACCAGCCCCTTTAAGCCTAAGCCCTCAATGTTCAGCATGGCGGTTTTTTGGGCAAAATAGCTGTCTTCCAATGAAAGCCGGAAATAATCATCCTTTATTTTTTCCAGTCTTTGCTGCGCCCATTTTTTGTATAACCCCAGGCAGGCAAAGGTATCTTCTATTGCAAAAGGCCTCAAAGTATATTTATGATTTTTCAAAAAGCTGTTTACGGCTGAGCGCTTTTCCTTGAATTTATCGCCCTTTAGCTGCGAAAGCTCGTTTTGTTTATAAATATATTCATGGGAAGCTATTTTTACCTTTAAACCCAGGGATGATAACGCGTCCTCAAAGCCCTGCGGTATATTTTCTATTTTAGTTTTAAATCCGCTGTCTTTGTTTAAAACAGAAAGAATTTTTAAGCATTGTTTTAATGTGTTTTTTTCCAATTTTGCGCCAGCAGGAGGAATAAGCATAAAATAATCCATGTCATTGCCGGCAAACACACACAGGCAGCCACCTATTTTCTTCCAAAGTATGTTTAAACTTCCCGACCAGACATATATAGAAACAAAAGAAAAACAGGGTGAGCCAGAGTTTATTTTTGAAAAGTATTTATCAAAAACTTCCTTATCATTTATTGAAATTTTTTTTAAGCCGCACTGATTTAAGCCTAACCGGCGGGATACGCTATCCAGTTTTTTTAATACAACAGAATCTTCCTGAAAATCATTTATGAAATTTTTATCGCGGTTTATTTGTTCAATCATTGCTTTTGTTTCAAGCATATCCGCAAGATAGGCCGCATATTCCTTAATTTCTTTTTTTTGAGTTTTATCCGCTATATAAGGGCATTTTTTATCAAGCGTAAGCACAACAGATTTGAAATCCTTAGAGTAGGTAACCATAAACGGATATATCCTGCAATCAAGAGGCCTTTTTAAATAAATAAAACAGCGGTTATCGGAAGAGTTAAAAAACTGGCAAGCGTAATAGTCATTGCAGGAAACGGGAAATGGTTTTTGCTCTATTTTTTCGGCGATTTTGTCTTTTAAGGCGCCTGTCTCGCAGGAAAGAAAATAGGGCGCGTAAACCGTTTCCCGCTGCGGAAAACGGCAGCACACATCACAGCTTAAGCATGCGCTGTTTGGCACTATTTGCTTTACATCTTTATTCATAATTTCCCGCATATTCTATCTTATCGCCCCCCATTTTACAACCTCAAAATTATACGACTTTTTGCTTGTTATTTGGGCTTGCAGCAGGGTATAATAATACGCCTCTAGACATCCGGAATTTCTAATTTTACCTTGACATAATGATACAAATATGGTATCATTATAACACTATGAAGCTGATAACCAGAGATACAGATTACGCAATACGGGCACTTTGCTGCATAGCCTCGCAGGAGGATAAGCTTATATCTGCGGCGGAGCTGATAAAGCGCTTTAAAATGCCCAAGCCTTTTTTGCGGAAAATCCTGCAGACCTTAAACAGAAAAAACCTGCTCCATTCATACAAGGGAAAAGGCGGAGGCTTTAAACTGGCAAAACCGCCCGATAAAATATATCTACTGGATCTAATCAGTATTTTCCAAAGCCCGTTAAGACTAAACGAGTGCACTTTCAAGAAAAAAATCTGCCCCAATGTAACAGGCTGCGCCTTAAAGGGAAAATTAGACAACATAGAAAAATATGTTGTTTCGCAGCTTAAGGCCGTTACTATAGCGTCTTTATTAAAATAGCCTGCCTTCGGCAGGCAGGGAAAAATACCATGGAAAATATATCCTATTACCTGTCCAATATCTCAGTGCTGACCTACGTAATAATTTTTGCCGCAGGCGTGATAACCTCCTTTACACCGTGCGTTTACCCGCTTATACCCATAATAGTAGGCGTGATAGGTGCGACAAAGCAGGAAAGCAAAATTAAAAATTTTATAATGGCTTTGAGCTATTGCGTGGGGATGGCGATTATGTTTTCCGCGTTGGGCGTATTTGCCGCATTAACAGGAAAGCTTTTCGGGCAGCTGCAGTCAAGCCCGGTAGCCCATTTAATAGTAGGCAACGTAATAATTCTTTTCGGGTTGGCGCAGTTTGACATAGTGAAACTGCCGACATTTTTGCTAAACAGGGCAGGCGCGGGCAAGGTCATAAAAGGCACAACCCCTGTAACGGCATTTTTCATGGGACTTGTTTCAGGTTTTATCGCAGCCCCCTGCACCGCGGCAGTATTGGGAGCATTGCTTGCGTTTGCCGCGACAACACAAAATGTATTGTTAGGGTTTTCGCTGCTTTTTACTTTCGCTTTGGGGTTGGGCACTTTGCTGATAATAATAGGAGTGTTTACCGGCATTCTGGCAACTGTTAAAAAATCAGAAAAGATTATGCGTATCGCCCAGAACATAATAGGATTTTCAATGATACTTCTGGGTGAATATTTTATATTTAAAGCAGGCATGTTAAGCATATAAGGAAGAAAGGAAAGCCTATGAAAAATATATTAGTAGGTATTATTACAATAACAATGCTTTTTGGGACATTAAGCGGATGTACTCAGGCAGAGCCGCAGGCGCCGTCTTCGGATGGAAAGGCAGCTGACTTCACTCTGCCATTACTCGACGGAAAAAGTATAACATTAAGCGCAGCCTTAAAAACAAAAAAGGTTGTTTTGGTATTCTGGACCACCTGGTGCCCTTACTGCGTCAAAGAAGTGCCCGCGGTAGAGAGTTTTTACAAGAAAAACTCAAACACAGCGCAGGTAATAGCGATAAATTTACAGGAAAGCGCTCAAAAGGTTAAGTCTTTTGTAGAAAAAAATGCAATAACATATCCTGTGGCTCTTGACGCGCAGGGCGTTACAGGTAAGCTGTATGGCGTGCGCGGAATACCCGCCATAGTCGCGATAGATAAGGATAGTAAAATATTATATTACGGGCATTCAATGGAAGAGATGGAAACCAAAGTGAGTTTTTAAAACAAGGAGACAGAGATGCTAAGTGAAAACATGACAAAAAGGCTGAATTATCAGACTAACAGAGAGATTTATTCAGCATATTTTTATCTGGGAATGGCGGCTTATGCAGCATCCTTAGGTTTAACTGGTTTTGCAAATTGGTTTAAGGTGCAGTTTAAAGAGGAACTTTTTCATGCGGATAAAATCTTCGATTATATTATAAGGCAAGGCTCAAAGGTAAAATTATTGGCAATCGAAGAACCGCCACAGGATTTTTCGTCGGGAGTAGACTTGTTTAAAAGGACGCTGGAGCATGAGAAAAAAGTCACCGCAATGATTAACGACATTGTAACTTTGGCAAAGACCGAAAAGGATGCGCAGACGGAGAATTTCCTGCAGTGGTTTGTGAAAGAGCAGAAAGAAGAAGAGGAGGGCCCTGCCAAGATTTTACAAAAAATAAAAGCATCGGAAAAAGACAAAGACGGTATAGCAAAAATCGATGCAGAATTGATAAACAGAAAATAAGGAGGCTTAAAAATGAATCCCGCCCTTCTTCCTAGAGAAGAGTGGGATTACAGAAAGGAAGGGCGGGATGAAAGAAAAAGTAGAAGCAGCATTAGATAAGATCAGGCCTTCGCTTCAGGCAGACGGAGGAAACATAGAATTGGTGGAAGTTACAGCGGACGGCACGGTAAAGGTAAGGCTTACAGGCGCCTGTGGCTGCTGCCCAATGAGCCAGATAACGTTAAAGGCCGGAGTTGAACGCACCCTCAGAAAAGAAGTGCCCGGGATAAAAAGGGTCGAAGCTGTTTAGTATATGGTTCTAAGAGACGAGATAATCCAATTTTTTTACAATCAACACTTTGTCATTGTCTCCACCATCGACAAAGACGGCACGCCGCATAATGCCTGTAAAGGCATAATAGAAATAGACAAAAACGGCACCGTATATTTGTTAGACCTTTATAAGGCATATACCTATGAAAATTTAAGGCGCAACCGTAATATAAGTATCACCGGAGTGGATGAGCATAAATTCAAAGGCTGGTGCCTTAAAGGTAAGGCAAGGATAATAAAGGCAAGCAAGATTAAATCCCACACCATAAAAGCGTGGGAGCAAAAAATAATAAGCAGGATAACGCACAGAATAATAAAAAATATGCGCGGCGAGAAAGGCCACCCCCACCATCCGGAAGTATTCTTGCCCAAGCCTGAATACATGATTGCCATTAAAATAACAAGCGCAATCAACCTGATGCGCACAGTCTAGCACAAAAACAAAAGGATAATTTATGGTTTTAGTCTGGATCTTATCAACCACAATGCTGATAAGCTTAATTTCCCTGGTAGGTGTTTTTACGCTGGGCATGAAAACAAATATTTTTGATAAAATATTAATTTTGCTTGTAGGTTTTGCCGCGGGCACTTTAATAGGCGACGCATTTTTGCATTTGTTGCCCGAGGCAGTGAATAACGCCGGAAGCAATATTGTATTTACCTATGCCCTCGCAGGGTTCCTTATGTTTTTTTTGCTGGAAAAATATTTTTACTGGAGGCACTGCCATAACGGCGTGTGTGAGATCCACACATTTACATACCTTAATCTTGTAGGGGACGGAATACATAATTTCATAGATGGCCTGATAATAGCAGCCAGTTTTATAACAAGCATCAAATTGGGCATTATTACTACCCTGGCGGTTATATTCCACGAGATACCGCAGGAGATGGGGGACTTCGGTATTTTGGTATATGGCGGTTTTAGCAAGAAAAAAGCATTGATTTTTAATTTTATCTGTGCCCTTACGGCAATGTTAGGCGCTATTCTTGGATATGCTTTATCCAGCCTAACTTCCAACATTTCACCGCTTTTACTGGCTCTTACAGCAGGGGGGTTTATCTATATTGCCGCAGCTGATTTAATGCCGGAGCTCCATAAGCAAAAAGACGCAAAACGCGCGAATATGGCATTTGTGGCCTTTATGTCAGGTATTGCATTTATGGTGCTTGCAAAAATTGTCGGTTAAAATAAGGTTATTGAAAAAATGTCAAAAGTTGCAATAATCGGAGCAGGTAACGTAGGAAGCACCTTCGCGTATTCGCTTATGATAAGCGGCCTGGCAAGGGAGATAGTCCTTGTTGACAGAAACCTCGCCCGCGCCAGGGGCGAATGTATGGACTTAAACCACGGCGCAAGTTTTGTGCCGCCTGTAAAAATTCGCGCAGCCGGATACGAAGGCTGCAAGGGCGCGGATATCGTTGTCATAACAGCAGGCGTAAAACAGCAAAAAGGCCAGACAAGGACAGACCTCACGCAAGCAAACGTCGAAGTTTTTAAGGATATTATTCCTAAAATAGTAAAATATTCCAAAGACGCAATCCTTCTTGTAGTGACCAACCCCATGGACATCCTTACCTATGTAACATTAAAAATATCAGGCCTGCCCCATAAAAGAGTTATGGGTTCAGGAACGGTTTTGGATAGTTCCAGGTTCAGGTATTTATTAAGTGAAAATTGCCACGTGGACCCGCGAAACGTGCATGCTTACATTATAGGAGAGCATGGCGACAGCGAGCTGCCTGTATGGAGCAATGCCAACATAGGAGGGATGGTGCTTTCGGATTTTTGTCCCATTTGCGATGAAAACCGCAGTTGCAATTATAAAAAGCGCCTGGATACAATTTTTGAGGAAGTAAAAAATGCCGCGTATAAAATTATAGAGGCAAAAGGCGCTACTTTTTATGCCGTAGGCCTTGCGCTTGCAAAAATAGTCGGGGCTGTATTAAGGGATGAAAATTCTGTCCTTCCGGTTTCTACCATGGTAAATGGTTATTACGGTATAAGTAATGTGTGCTTGAGTATACCATCTATTGTAAATAAAAATGGCGCGGAAAAATTCTTAAGGCTTAAGCTTTCTATCCCCGAGCAGAAACAGTTGCAGCATTCGGCAAAAATACTAAAAGGCATAGTGAAATCTATCAAATTATGAAGCAAATAGATCTTATCATCTTTGATTTAGACGGTACGCTCGTTGACTCGCAGAAAGATATAATAAAAGCGGTAAAATTTTCTTTGAAAACGCTTAGGGTTGCGGAAAAACCAGACGCTGAAATATCGGTTTTCATAGGCACAGGCGTAGAGGATCTGATAAGGAAATCTTTGGGTACCAGCCTTGAGCTTTTTAAAAGGGCGCTGGAGATATTTACGCAGTATTACGGCGAGCACTTTATGGATACGACAGTTTTATATCCAGGCGTTAAAGAAACCCTGGAACATTTTAAAAATAAAAAAATGGCAGTAGTAACCAATAAAAACAGGCATATTGCCATACAGACGCTTAAAGCCTTTGGAATAGCGGATTATTTTAGCGATATTTTAGGCGGCGATGACGTAGGCTGCCGGAAGCCTTCTTCCTGCCCGCTTGATATGGTTATACAAAAACATAACGCAAAAAAAGAAAGAGCCGCGATAGTCGGCGACATGGCAATAGATGTGTTGGCAGGCAAGCAGGCAGGGATTGTTACATGCGCGGTTACTTACGGAATAGGTAAAAAAGAAGATATAATAAAGGCAAAACCGGATTTTATAATAAGTGACATAAGGGAATTAAGCGGCATGATAGCTTAAACAGGAGGCAAAGTTATGGCAGTAGAAAAAACGGGTGAAAAATATAAATGTAATGTATGCGGAAACGAGGTTGTCGTAACCAAGGTAGGCGGCGGTGAACTTGTCTGCTGCGGACAACCTATGGAAAAAATAGGAGGATAAAATGGAAAAGACTACGCAAAAATCCATAAAAGGCACAAAAACAGAAAAAAATTTATTAGCGTCTTTTGCCGGGGAATCCCAGGCGAGGAACCGCTATACCTATTTTGCGTCTGTCGCGAAAAAGGAAGAATACGAGCAGATATCGGCGATATTTCTTGAAACCGCAGAAAACGAAAAGGAACACGCTAAAAGGTTCTTTAAATATTTAGAAGGCGGCGAAGTGGAAATAATGGCTTCTTACCCAGCAGGGGTAATAGGCAATACAGCGCAGAATCTTGCGGCTGCTGCGGCAGGGGAGAACCTTGAATGGACAAAGCTTTACAAAGAGGCAGCGGAGATTGCGCGTAAAGAAGGCTTTAAGGAAATAGCAACGCAGTTTAAGGAAATATCTGAAGTGGAAGAAGAGCATGAAAAAAGATATAGGAAGCTGCTTAAAAACATCAAAGAACGCAAGGTATTTAAAAAAGACACTGTCGTGAAATGGAAATGCAGAAATTGCGGCTATGTGCATGAGTCAAAAGAGGCCCCGGAGCAATGCCCGGCATGTCTGCACCCGCAGGCGTACTATGAAGTTTTGTGCGAAAATTACTAAGGAGGCGTGCCAATGGCTAATATTTTTTCTGCAAGCGAAATCGCGGAAGTGGGTATCCAGATAGAGAAAAACGGCAGGGATTTTTACGAAGTCTTGGCCAGACAGTCAAAATCCAAAAAAGCCCAGGACATATTTGGATACCTGAAAGAGCAGGAACAGGAACATGTGGTTGTTTTTCAGAAAATACTGGATACTGTAAATAAATACGAGCCTAAAGAAGCCTTTCCGCAGGAGTATTTTGCTTATATGAATGCCTTAGCCTCAAATTATGTGTTTACGCAGAAAGACAAGGGCCGCCAGATAGCCAAAAGCGTAAAAAGCGACAAAGAGGCAATAAGCTTAGGATTGGGCTTTGAAAAGGACTCTGTAGTTTTTTACGAGGGGATGAAAAAGGCAGTGCCTGCAGACCAGCACGATACGCTGGATAAATTAATTATGCAGGAAAAAGACCACATAAGACAGCTGCATGAACTGGAAGGGGGTATATAATGGATGCTAAAGTAAAGGTATATAGCACGCCTACATGCCCGTATTGCACAAGGGTAAAGCAGTTCTTAAAAGACAATAACATAGCATTTGAGGATATTGATGTTTCCCAGGATGAAGAGATGTTACAGAAAATGATAGATAAATCAGGACAGATGGGTGTTCCTGTGATAGAAATAAACGGCGAATACATTGTCGGCTTTGACAAAGAAAAGATAGAGGCTGCTTTAGACTTATAATATGTTTGATTTGATTATAATAGGCGCTGGACCGGCAGGCATTACTGCAGGGGTCTATGCCATAAGAAAAAGGATGGAGGTTTTGGTAATCGCCGAAGAAATAGGCGGCCAGACTGCCTGGAGCGGGGGCATAGAAAATTATACAGGATACCAGTTTATCACAGGCCCGGAATTAACAGCAAAATTTGAAGAGCATATCAAAAAATATAATGTCCAGTTAAAAGAAGGCGAAATAGTAACAGATATTGAAAAACAAGGCAATATAGTATCTGTTAAGACCAGCAAAAACACCTACCAGGCAAAGGCCGTTATAGTGGCTTCAGGCGCGCGTCCGAGAGAATTAAATACCCCCGGCGAAAAAGAATTTAAAAATAAGGGCCTTACTTATTGCGCGACATGCGATGCGCCCCTATTTTCCAATAAAGACGTAGCTGTCGTAGGCGGGGGTAACTCCGCGCTGGACGCGGTGCTGCAGCTTATAAAAATAGCCAACCACATATACCTCATTAATATTGCCCCCAAGCTAACCGGCGATAAGATAATGCAGGATAAAATAATGATGAGCAGCAAGGTAACTGTTTTAAATAATACGCAGGTAAGCGCGGTTTCAGGCGATAAATTGGTTACATCTATCAGGATAAATACAGACGGAAAAGAAAGTACCCTGCCTGTGCAGGGCGTTTTTGTGGAAATAGGGCTTACGCCAAATTCAGAGTTTGCTAAGATTTTGGAGAAAAACGATAGAGGTGAAATAAAGATAAACGCCTACAATGAAACAAGCACCCCCGGCGTATTCGCCGCAGGCGATGTTACTGATGTAGCGGATAAGCAGATTATAATTGCCGCGGGCGAAGGCTCCAAAGCAGCGCTGTCGGCTTTTAAACACTTAAGCAGGCTTTAAGATTATCAATGCGGCACTTATTGAGAGAATATAGAGCAAAGAAAGGCCTGATAAAGAAAAGGCTCAAAGAATTCGGCAGGATATATAAAGCCAGGGATGAAGATATATTCTGCGAGTTGTGTTTCTGCCTTTTGACCCCCCAGTCAAAAGCGACAAACTGCGACAAGGCAATCCGCGCCTTAAAAAAATCCAAGCTTCTTTTTAAAGGAAGCCCCTCCCAGATAAGAAAAATCTTAAAAGGCCAGGCAAGATTCCATAATAAAAAAGCCTTATTTTTAGTAGCTGCCAGAAATTTATTCCGTAACAGAAAAAACAAATTAGATATAAAGACAAAGCTGGATAGAAGTGATGTCTTAAAAACAAGAGAGTGGCTGGTCGATAACATAAAAGGTTTAGGGTATAAAGAGGCAAGCCATTTTTTAAGAAATATAGGGCTGGGCAAAAACCTGGCTATACTTGATGTGCATATTTTGAAAAACTTAAAAAAATACGGCGTTATAAATAAAATCCCCAAGTCAATCAGCAAAAAAGACTACCTTGAAATAGAGCAAAGAATAATAGGCTTTTCCAAAAAAACAAAAATCCCGCCTGAAGAATTAGACCTTTTGTTCTGGTCTCACCAGACCGGCTTCATTTTCAAATAATTGGGACAGCCACCATTTTTCCCGTCGATAAATAATGGTGGCTGTCCCAATTATCAATTATTTCTTGCGAAGGTGTGTGGGTAGGATACGAAGGGAGTTTCTGTACTTAGCTATTGTGCGGCGCTTAATAGATAAGCCGTCTTTTTCAAGTTCTTTTCTTACGGTTTCGTCGCTTAGAGGATGAGCCTTATTCTCATTTTTAATCAGCATCTCAATTTTCTTTTTTACAGCTGCCTTTGATGTAATTTCCCCGCCTGCCTTTTTCATTGCCCTGCTTAAAAATGTCTTAAGAGGTATTACCTCGTCGTTTACCTCAATGTATTTGTTAGAGACGGTCCTGCTTATGGTTGAAGGGTGTACACCAACAGAGCGGGCCACGTCTTTCATTGAAAGAGACTTTATTTCCGCGCCGTCAGTTATACATTTCTTCTGAAAATTAAGTATATAACCGGCAACCTTGCACATTGTTTCTTCGCGCCTTTTTAAGCCGTCTATAAGGTGCTTGGCAGAATCCCTGTTTTCCTTTATGAATTTTTTAGCCTCAGGGTCCTGTGATATATCGCTTTCAGTTTCATAAGGATTATAAAACTTAAGCTGCGGCATCCAGCCCCTGTTTAACTTTAAACATATTCCCTTTTTATCGCGCTCAACGACTAAGTCAGGAGCTACCTTTTGAGCCTCCTCGCTTAACATACCGCTTGCGGGCCTGGGGTTAAGCTTTTTTATTGTTTTTAGGGCATTTTGGACATCTGTTTTGCTTTTACCCAGGGCTTTGGATATTTTATCAACATCGTTTCTTGCTACTTCATTAATATGATCAGCGCATATAATATATTCCAGCGAATCCTTTTTCCCGCGCTTTTTAAGCTGAATCATAAGGCACTCTGAGACATTTCTCGCACCTATGCCCGCAGGCTCCATATCCTGTATTATATTAAGTATTTTCTCTATCTCATTAATATCAACAGAAAGCGCGCTTGCCATTTCCTCCAAAGCTACTGTGATATACCCATTATCATCTATCTCGTAAACCAGATATTCCGCTATCTCCAGCTCCTTATCCCCAAGGTCGAGCATTTTAACCTGCGAAAGTAAAGAGGCTCTGGGATCTTGTTTCTGGGCAATATTAGCTGTGTAGTCATAATCAGAATCGCTATACTTTTGCGCTACCTTTTTATCAAACTCTTTTTTCAGGAAAGGATTGGAAGCCAGGGCAGACTCAATATATTCATTTAAGTCCTGGGTTGACATGGTAAGAAGCTGCAGAGACTGCTTCATCTGCGGAGTAAGGACCATTTTTTGCAGCATTTTATGATATTGGGAAAATCTGTGCTTCATAGGCGCATATTTTATCACAATATGTACACAGTGTCGATAAAATTAGACACCCAAAGGAGCTTAAGGGTCAGGGTAAGCCACATACAAGCACATAAAAATTGGCACGATTATTGCTTAAGTATGAAGGTGTATGTTTGTCATGGTACTTCATAGACAAGCTTTAAAAAGTCGATATACAAAGAATATAAACAAAAGGAGTAATAGCCATGAGTATAAACGATAGGCTGACCATAACAGCAGTGGCAAAATCGTTAGGAGTTACCCCGCGCACAATTATGCGCTGGGAAAAATCCGGCAAAATCAAGAAGACAAAAAGGGACTGGCGTGGTTGGAGGTTCTACAGCCCGCAAGAGGCAGATGAAATAAAGAGGTTCTATGAGAGCTCCTATGAGTTTGATGAAAACAACAGGGCCCCTCTAATGAACTTCACAAAGCAGATATCAATTGTTGCCTTTGCGCTGGCAGCCTCATTAATATTAGTAGGCATGCACAGCATTGCTTATTCAGAGACCAATTTTACCGCCAGCAAAGAAGAAGGCGTAGTTGAAACCCCTACTTCCGTTGACATAAGCCTTAACAGTATTCCGGTGGCAAAAACTCAACAACCCGCTGTAGGAATGGGGGATCCTATTACTTATACATTAGGCCCAAACGATATTATCTCCCTTGATGTAAGAAGGCACCCCGAATTCAGCGGCCAATATACTATTAATTCAGAAGGAAAGATAGAATATAAATTTGTCGGGGATATTTTTATCACCGGCCTTACGAAGGTTCAGCTAAAAGATAAATTGGTTGAGATGTTGTCCGAATTCCTGGTGGAGCCGGACGTTAGTGTGGGTATAGTTGCTTATATGAGCAAGGTAATTTACGTAGTCGGAGAAGTCGGAAACCCCGGTAAATTCTATATGCGCGGCAATACCATCAAGATACGCGAAGCTTTAGTCCAGGCGGGGTTACCAACATATTCTGCCGCTATGAGAAGATGCCGTTTGATTACGCCAAACGATACAAATAAACAGAATAATTATGTAGATGTAAATGTATATGAGTTGTTATACACCGGCAACCTTAAATGGGACCTTGAAATGCAACCCGGAGACGTGCTTTATGTTCCTGCAACTGCAATGGCAAAGGTAATACGCATAATATCGCCTGCAACAGATGCAACGGGCAGGGCAGCAGGAGCAGCAGCGTCCGGCGCGGCAATGGCTGCGCTATAAAATCAGGAGAAATTAAAATGCACACAGATCACACAGACACAGAAAAAAAACCTTTAGATTATTTAAAGATTATATTCAGGAGAAAATGGCTGTTGATTATCCCGATTGTATTGGGGCTTGTCGGAGGCCTTATAACCGGAAATTTGCTTCCCAAACTTTATAGGGCTTCTACCCTTATCCTTGTTGAAGAAGGCAGGATTAAAAACCCATTGGTTAAAGATTTCACATCTTCTACAAGCACAGCGCAGCGCCTGACCGTATTGAGGGAACAGATATTGGGCTGGGACAGGATAAATCAGCTTATAAATACTCTGAATCTTGCCAAAAACGTAAAAACACAAGAGCAGTTTGAAAAGTTAGTGCTTAAATTACGAAGAAGCATTGTTGTGCTTCTGAACAATAACAGCTTGGTAAGTATTTTTTATGAAGGTAAAGATCCCGCTGAATCGCAGAAAATAGTGCAGACAATAACGGACATATTTATAGCGGAAAATTTAAGGCAGCAGACGCAGGAGACTGAAAACGCTATAAATTTTATTGATGATCAGCTGGTATTATATCAGAGAAAATTAAAACAGGGAGAAGTTGCGCGCATGAGAGATCAACTAAAAGCCCTATTGGTTGATTCCACGGACAAACACCCGATGGTTATAGATTTAAGGAAAAAGATAGCATCTGCAGAAGTTGAACTGGAAAAAGGCATATATAACATAGACCCCTCTTACATAGCGGGTTCAGATAAGGAATTAGCAAGCCTGCAGGGAGAATTAAAAGAAATTAAGAATGATATAGAAACTTCTAAAGCAGAGCCTGCGGAAGGCGGAGCAAACAGGGCAAAGTTTTCCTCAGCGAGCAATGAAAAACTATACAAACTGCTGATGCTGCAAAGGGCGGGCAAGTCGGCATCCCAGGATAAAATTGTTGACGAGAAGTTGTATAATTTGCTGCTGGAACGCTTAGAGACAGCGAGAATAACGCAGAGCCTTGAAGCGTCAAAAGAGGGCACAAGATACACGATACTTGACCCCGCAAGACTGCCTTTAAGACCCGTAAAGCCGAACAAAGTACTCGTATTATTTATGGGTTTATTCATAGGCGCATGCGTTGGCATGGGGCTGGTATTTTCTGCGGAATTATTTGATAATTCTTTTTTAGGCTTAGATGAAGCAAAGGTGTTCTTGGGTTTACCTATATTGGGCGGGATATCAAAGATAATTACTCATAACGATTTAAAGGCGCAGACATTGCGCCGGACAAAAATAACAAGCATATCTGTCGCAGGCGGAGTTATTTTACTTGTTATTATCATATTTAACGTAGTATTAGGCTAATGGAGAAATAATGTACGAAAAATTTTACGGCTTTACAGATAAGCCTTTTAACATGACGCCTGATTCAAAATTCTTCTACGCAAGCCCCAAGCACGAAGAGGCTCTCAACTGCGTTTTATTGGCTGTTAGCCAGAGAAGCGGATTTGTCGTGATCACAGGGGAAATCGGTTCAGGAAAGACAACTGTATGCCGCGCATTTATCAACAAGCTTGATGCCACAACAAAAATTGCGCTGATACTGAACACGCACCTGGGCAAAAAAGAGCTTCTGACATCTATACTGGAAGATTTAGGCATAGAATACAGGTCAACTTCCAAGACGCATCTTTTGTCCGCGCTCAACAAGTACCTAGTTAAGCAGGCTGAAAACGATGTTAATGTCGTGCTTATAATTGACGAAGCGCAGAACCTTACACCTTCAGTACTGGAGGAAGTAAGGATGCTTTCTAATTTTGAAACAGAGAGAGAAAAGCTCATACAAATTGTTTTAATAGGCCAGCCTGAATTAAGAAAAAAACTTTTACTTCCCAAGCTGGAGCAATTCAGGCAGAGAATAGTGCTTAATTATCATATTGAGCCATTAAGTTACCAGGAAGCAATAGGTTACATAAAACACCGCCTTGTAAAGGCAGGCAATGAAAACGCGGATATTTTTACGCAAGGCGCCATAGACGAAATATACAAATTTTCAAAAGGTGTGCCCAGGCTTATAAATTTAGCCTGCAACAACGCGCTTATAAGCGGAGTTGTTTACGGTACGCAGATAATCACAGACGACATAGCACAGGAAGCTACAAGAGAGCTTATCCACAAGGAGGAACCGGAATGGGAAAAATTACTGAAGCCTTAAAAAAGGTATCTGACGAGCGTATTGCGAGGATACAGAAGAAACCTGAAATCCAGTATGTTGTAAAAAGAATAGAGAACACAAAAATAGACGAGCACGTTGTGTCTTTTCATGACCCGTCGTCGCCTGTAGGAGAGCAGTATAAAATCCTGCGCACAAACATACTTTCGCTGAAAAACACAAAGAATTACAAGACATTCTTAATAACAAGCTCCGTAAACGGCGAAGGAAAGACCATAACAAGCATAAACCTTGCAATGGCAATGGCGCATGATTTAAACAATAAAAGTATACTTTTAATAGACGCGGATATGCGCAAGGGTAAAGTAGGTAAATATTTAGGTATTAACTCAACCCCAGGCCTATCTAATGTGTTAAGCAACGGGATGGAAGCGGATACTGCTTTGTTTAATACCGGAGTGGAAAACTTGAGTATTTTATTATCAGGTAATGTACCGAAGAATCCCGCTGAATTACTAGGCTCAAAGAAAGCGCAGAATCTGATAGCATCTCTTAAAAACAAGTTTGATTATATATTTATAGACTCACCGCCTGTTATGCCATTAACAGATGCCTGCGTACTGGGGCCCATGGTAGATGCGGTTATTTTAGTAATACAGGCAGGCAGGACACAGCGCAATATCATAAAACATACTGAACACAGGCTGCATCAGGCAGGCGCAAACACAGTAGGCGCTATTGTGACAAACGTAGAGTATCATCTGCCGCAATATCTTTACAGGTATGTCCACGAATACGGAGAATATAAATATGAATAATAAACAAATGAAATTCTTAGTAACCGGCGGCGCTGGTTTTATCGGCTCGCATATAGTTGAGAGACTTGTCAAACAGGGCCATTTTGTCCGAATTCTTGACAATTTTTGCTCCGGCAAAAAGGAAAACTTGAGCTTCAGCACCGAATATGAACTCATAACCGGCGACATTCGCGATTCTGACACCTGCGTTAAAGCCTGCGAAGGCATTGATTATGTCCTGCACCAGGCAGCGTTACGAAGTGTGCCAAAGTCCATGGAAAGGCCGCATGAATACAATGAAGTAAATATAGACGGCACAGTAAATATGCTTGAGGCTGCGCTTAAAACCAAAATAAAGAGGTTTGTATATGCCTCTTCAAGCTCTGTGTATGGCGAGGCGGTGTCTTTTCCTCAAAAAGAAACAGACCCAAACTATCTTATATCGCCTTATGCTTTAACAAAATTAGCGGATGAATTTTACGCCAGAATATTCAGTAAAAATTACGGGCTTGAAACAGTTGGTTTAAGGTATTTTAACGTATTTGGGCCAAGACAGGCTTTAGATGACGAGTATGCAGTAGTTATCCCTAAATTCATAGATTGCATACTCAACGATAAAAATCCGCCTGTGCATGGCGATGGCAAACAGTCGCGGGACTTTACGTATGTCGGCAATGTCGTAGACGCCAATATCTTAGCGGCAACAACGCCGACAATTACATGTGAAGCATTCAACGTCGCCTGCGGCACAGAGCACAGCATTTTAGACCTGGTCGCTATTTTAAACAAGATTATGTGTAAAAATATCACTCCAACGCATACCCCGCCACGGCAGGGCGATGTAAGGCGCACCCTTGCCGATATCTCTAAGCTCAAAAAATCCCTAAACTACACGCCAAAAGTGGATTTTGAAGAGGGATTAAGACTAACCACGGATTGGTTTGCCAAAAAATCCGTAGCTGTTAAAACCTAAAAACAATCAAAGGTTAATATATGAGGAAAATATATAAGACTAAAATTAATAATAAGTATAAGAAGATATTAAGGCCATGGGGTTCATACACAGTATTAATAAAAGGCAAAGGCTTTAAAGTTAAGCTGGTTGAAGCGTTACCGGACAAGAGATTAAGCCTTCAGAAGCACAAATACAGAAGTGAACACTGGGTCGTTGTTAATGGCAAGGCAAAGATCACAAACTGCACAAAAGAGTATTTTTTAAAAAACAATCAAAGCGCCTATATAGCTAAAGGCGAATTGCACCGCCTTGAAAACTGCGGTAAAAATCGCCTGAAAATTATCGAAGTTCAATGCGGCAGATATTTAGGCGAAGACGATATAATAAGAATAAAGGACGACTTCGGAAGAATACAATGATCAATGCGGTTAAAGACAATATAATGATTTTAAAGGAATCAGCCAAATCGCACGTATTGCACAGTTATAAAAGCGCCAAATTCCCGCAGGCAGATGATTTAATAAAACATCTTGGGCTTAAAAATGTCGATAAGGTTATTTTGGGTAAGCCCAACACAACAATAATAATGTCTAAAGATATGATAGTCCGTATGCCGCAGGATAAACTAAGCGCCACAAGATGCAGGCTGCAGAAGGAAATGCTTAAGAAATTGCGTAAGACAAGTATTGCCTATTCGGTTCCGCGTTTTTTTAAAGAAGGCAGATTTAAAGGACAAGTATATTACTGCGAACAAAGATTGCCGGGCTTTGCTGTTGACCTTCCAATCAGCAAAATGGACGATTTAGTATTAAAAGCAGCAGATTTTATCGCAAAATTTCATAAAGAAACATCCCGCGATATAGTAATAACAGAGACGTGCTTCAAAAGGTTGTTCGGCAGGGATTTAGAAAGATTATACCCATATTTGAGTGACGAAAATAAAGCAAAACTTGAAAAAATAGAAAAGTTTCTCAAAGAACAATTGCTCGGCAAAAGCTTTAAAACAGTATGGATGCAGGGTGATTATAAAATAGAAAATATTCTGTTTAATACAAAGACATGGCAGATAAAAGGAATTATTGATTGGGATCTTTCAAGAAGGCAGGGCTTACCGCTGCTTGATATATTTTACCTTTTATCATATAAAGATGCCCTTATAACCAAAAAGACCGTAACGCAGGTTTTAAAAGATAGATTCTTTAGCATGGATTTTAATGCCCTGGAGCAGGAAATTGTGGATAGTTATACGCAAAACTTAAATATAGCCCCTATGCTTATAAAACCCATGCTTATTATGTTTTGGCTAAACCATATTGCCCAGCGATTTCAGCAGCAGCTTATGGACAATAATCAGCATTGGATAGAAGAGAATCTATATCAGACAATTGATTCCATGTTAATTCCGGAGAAAAAATGAGTTCAAAGGCAAAAGCATTAACAAAAGGCTCCGCATTGGGTATGATTGATTTTTTTGCCAACGCAATTGTTGGTCTTGTAATAACACCGTTCATCATACATTCTTTAGGCGATAGGATGTATGGTTTATGGATGATTGTAGGCTCATTTTTGGGTTTTTATGGCATGTTTGATTTCGGCCTGGTTTCTGCCGTACAAAGATATATCTCAAAAGCTGTAGGAAATAAAGACCATGAAGAGATAAATAAGGTTGTAAATACCTCAATGTTTTTATTTCTTATAATAGGTCTGGTTGTGTTGCTAATTACAATCATTATTGTATTGTTCGCCGCGATTTTTTTAAAGAATATATCAGAAATAAACCTCTTTAGACAAATAATAATGACATTGGGTATTAGCGTGGCTGTTGGTTTCCCAATGCGAGTTTTTTCTGCAATATTAATTTCTAATATTAGATATGACATTTACACCTCTGTTGAGTTATCAAAACTTTTCATTAGGACAGTTTTGGTAGTCGTTTCTCTAAGGGCTGGATATGGTATTTTATCCCTTGCGTTAATTACTTTTGGTGTCGAAGCTATTGGCTATATAGTCAAATTTATTTTAGTAAAGACAATGTTTAACTATATCATTTTATCAAAGATGCTGATTGACAGGACAAAAATTAAATCGTTATTTAAATATAGTGTTGTTACTTTCACTATACAAATCTCCGATAGGTTACGTTCAGGCGTCGATAATTTTGTAATTGCGGCATTTTTAGGCCTAAGCTTTATTACTCCATATTCAATAGCATTTAATCTAAAGCAGTATTTAGGAAAATTTATAACTAGTGCTATCGGCTTAACAATGCCCATCTTTAGCCAGTATGAAGCAAAGGGTGATTATAAATCTATAAGAGAAAAATTTATGTTTATTACAAAATTAAGCAGCTATCTATCGATTTTCATAGGCGGCACGCTTATAATATTCGGTCAGCCATTTATTGAAAGGTGGGTTGGGAAAGAGTACCTAAGCTCATATCCCGTGCTTGTCGTTTTATTAATACCAAGCATTATTGCCTCAATGCAGAGCCCTTCAGTTCAGCTTTTATACGGTATATCAAAACACAACTTTTATGCCGTATCAAATACAATAGAAGGAGTTGCTAACTTTATTTTAAGCATAATTCTTGTCAAGAAATTAGGCATTATTGGGGTTGCTATAGGAACAGCCATACCAATGATAGTCGTTAAACTTTTTATCCAACCGGTTTATACCTGCAGGCTTATAAAGCTAAGTGTGTATAAATATTATTTTGAGCTGATAATGCCCATAATCTTAAAGTCATGTGGCATTCTGCTTACCTTTTGGTTTGTGTTTAAAAGTTTTATTATGCCAAATTATTTGCATCTTTTAATTTTTGCTACATGCGAATTTATTTTATTTACAACAATAGTTTATTTAACTGGTTTAAATAATATTGAAAGAGGATATTTTAGGAAAGCAATATTCGTAAGAGGTTCTTAATGGAAACTAAAACGTATTCATCGAAACCAAAAATAGCAGTTGTCATTTTGGCAGGCGGAGTTGGTAGCCGTCTCTTAAGCCGAAACTTACCAAAACAACTTATCAAAATATATGATAAATATGTAATAAGCTATTGCTTGGACATCTACCAGAATATATGTGATATAGATCACATAGTTTTAGTTATAAACGAGAACTTCAGGACGTTATTTGAAAAAATAGTAAGCGATGGCAATTATACCAAAGTACGCAAAATGGTGACCGGAGGAAGGTTTAGACAGAATTCAGTTTTTAATGGTATCTCTTCTGTAGACCCTTGTGATTTTGTAATTATTCAAAACGGCGTTAGCATTTTCACACCGCAAGAGTTGATATTGGAATGTATAGAGAAGGCTAAAACACACAAGGTAGTAAGCGCTTTTGTCTATGAGCCATATTCTTCTTTTATGTGCATTGACAATAAAATAAAGACAGCTCTTGATCGTAGCATGCTGGGCCATGTCAGGGATCCCCAGGTTTTTGACCACACACTATTGCTAAGGGTTCATACAGAAGCTAATAAAAAAGGCATGATGCATTTTACAAACGATATATTTCTCCTGAAGAAGTTTGGCCATGAAGTATATGTGGTTGAAAGCAACGCGAACAATTTTAAAATTACGACAGATATGGACATCAAACTTGCGGAGATGATTATAAAGGGAGGATTGCGTAAATATGTTTTATAAAAATGTAAGAAATTATATAAAAAAAATATTTTACTTTGCCATAGATAGCTTGTTTATATTTAAGAAGAAAAAATATGTTTTGTTTGTGGTTAGAAATGAGATTATGTTCAGCTATGCGCGCCCAATATATGAACACTTAAATAACGATAAACGTCTACGGATTTATTTTTGTTTTCCAGCGCCACAGGATTTTCTAAATGAAAATTTGGAAAAACTTAGAAAAATCCACAAGTTTAAAACTTTTCATTATCCATTGGCAAGGTTTTTAAAATGGGATTTAATATTTTTTCCAGATCACTGGCCATATTTTAGGCGGGATTGCCGCCAGATATATATAGGGCATGGCGTAGGATCAAGCAAGAAAGTTGGCGGGGAATCGTATGTTTATGGTAGGCGTTCTTGCCATGCAGATAACACCATTATATACGATAAGATTTTTACGCGCAGTGAATATGAGCATAAACGCATTGAAAAGTATTATCCGCGTTTTTACTCGCGCAGCAAAGTTGTGGGCAGCTTATTGGTAGATGAAATTAAAAGATTTACCTTATTAAAAGACGAAATTCTTAGAAAGATTAACTTTTCATCAGAGAAAAAGATACTAATGGTAGTGTCTACATGGGGGCCGTTTTCTTTTATACAGACTAAAGGGCTTGAATTTATCAGTAAAATTCCGGATATTGCAGATAAATATAATATCATCATTAGTATACATCACAATAATTTTGAAGCAAAATACTCCGGCGGGCAAAATTGGCAGGATTTGCTCGGCAGGATAAAGTGCAAAAATGTATTTACTATTTTAGATGCGAGAGAACCCTATTATTTATTAGCTAATGCGGATATTTTGCTTACAGACATAACGTCGCTAGGATTATATTTCCCTATATTGGAAAGGCCTATTATTTTCTTCGATAATGAAAATGTAAGGCTTGAACCGGATTGCTTAACATTGGAACTACGAAAAGTTTCCTATGTTATTAAAGACTTGGCAAACATAAAATCAGATATTGTTAAAGCGATTGAAACTTTTAGCCCTGAGAAAATGAAAGAGCTTTCTTCCAAGATTTTTAGTTATATTGGCTCTTCGTGGCAAAGATATGCTCAGGAAATATATGATTCTTTATCGATGGAACCTAATTAGCATGACAACACCCAAATTAAGCATAATAATACCGACTTATAACCGCGCGCAATATCTACGCGAAGCGATTGATAGTGTTTTAAGCCAGACTTATCGGGACTTTGAGATTATTGTTGTAGATGACGGTTCAACAGATAACACGAAAGAAGTGGCTAAAAAATGGGAACTGTTAGATAAGGTGAAATATTTCTATCAGGAAAATAAAGGTCCGGCAGCAGCAAGAAACAGAGGCATAAAGGAAGCCATGGGAGACTATATTGCTTTCCTTGATGCAGATGATTTATGGTTACCTGAAAAATTAGAAAAACAAGTTGAATATCTGAAAGAGCGGCCAGATGTATCTTTGGTAGCTAGCGAATTTGAAATTATAGATGAAGTTGGCCATTCTAATGGTTATTCTCAGCGCAGAAAGAAAATTCCTGTTGATGGTTTTATTCTGAAATATATTTTTCAGCATTATTTATTGTTATCAACTATTATGGTTAAAAAAGATACATTCAAAACTGTGGGTCTTTTTAATGAAGAGCTTATTAATGCTGAAGATACAGATATCCTGCTTAGAATAGCCAAACATTTTAAAATAGGCCTTCTAGATGAATATCTGGTAAAACACAGAGAGCACAAGGTAAGCTTAACCGGAATAATAAATTCATCTAGAGGCAGGGATGGGTTAAAAGCAATTGAAAACTTTTTAAGTAACGAGAAAGGTTTTGCTGAACAAAACAAACATTTAGTCAATGAGGTTCTGTCAGAAGCATATTTTGATTATGCAGAGGATTTGCTATCGTTGGATAAATTTGAAGAATCAAGAATTAATATGAAAAAGTGCCTCGAATATAAATTGTCACTTAAAAATACCATTTTATTTTGCAAAGTTGTTATGTTAGACCTATTGGGAACTGGATTTGTCAGCTCCCTAAGAACGTTCAAAAGAAGGATCTGCTTAAAATGTTCGCAATTTTTGCATATTTAATAGAAATATATATAAGGCCACAGGACTGGGCATCGTTTATGTATGGTTTTCCGCTGGTTAATATCATTGCTATCCTGGGTTTGATAGTTGCTTTATTTAGTTTATTTGCGAAAAAGAGACCAATTATTTTACCGCAGCTTTACCTTGTTATTATGTATCTGGTATTAGTCTTTGCATCAAATGTATTTTCGGGCAACATAGTTGCCGGGGTTGAGCAATTTATACTTTTTGCTAAATGCGCAGCTGTTTTTTTTATTTTTATTTTTATTATATCTGATACCAAACAGTTAAAACAGGCAATGGTCTTGATTGTAATTTTGAGCGTTATTGTGGCTATTCAGATCATACTGCAGAGTAAATTGGGAATTATGGTATATGGCCAGGAGTTCAAGCAAGGTACCAGGGTGGCATGGATAGGCACTTGGGATGGGCCCAATGTCTTATGTATTCTTTTTGCCCTTGGGATAGCCGTGTCCCTAAGCTTTACATCACGCACTTATAATATACTTTGGAGGGTGATAAATATTCTTTTTGCCGGCGTTATGGCATACGGGGTATATCTGACTAATTCCAGAGGCGGTTTTTTAGGATTAATGGTGGTTGCTCTGTTTTTTTTCTGGAATAAATTTATGAGAGACAGGAAATTGTCAATGAAGGTTGTTACTTGTGTTTTTGCTTTGATTTTTGTGATGTTGGCTTTTAAATTCGGGCCTTCAAGATTAGCTGATCTAAATACGCAGGAATCATCTGCGCATGAAAGGACATGGATTTGGGAACAGGGATTAAATTTGTTTAGAGAAAACCCAATTTTAGGTATAGGCAAGGGGCAGTATCGTTATCAGTATGGGCAAATTGCGCATAATAATTTTGTTGAAAATATGGCCGATATGGGATTCTTAGGTTTTTTTGTATATACAGGCCTGATTTATTTTACACTTAAAGGTTTGTATACCGTCGGTAAAAAACAAACGGGTGATAACAGCAATGTAGTATTAATAAATCTTTCTAATGGCCTTTTTATCAGCA
>Ga0082335_1001980_pt1 | contig 40222 bp, 40 predicted proteins | sample Subgrocontami58m_FD_72375 | JGI IMG/M metagenome (GOLD analysis project Ga0082335, IMG submission 72375) | Subsurface groundwater microbial communities from S. Glens Falls, New York, USA - GMW37 contaminated, 5.8 m (SPADES assembly) (version 2) ...
CCCGGACCACAGCGGCGAAGTGTTGTACCTGCGCGGCTGGGCCTGAAGATCCGCGTAGTTGATCCGCACATCCTTGCTTCCTTCACCCAGATCGGCCAGCTTGAGACCGGTCTTCTTTTCCATGTTCTGGTAGGCGCGTACCGTGAGCGTACCGTTGGTCAACGTGGACAGATGCAGGATGGCGTTCGCGGCCGATTTGTCCTCTTTCAGCGACGGATAGACTTTTCCGTCCACCTTCTCGACCGGAAAATAGTTGGATGCGATCATTTCGTCGTATTGCTCCGCGCACAGGTAATGGTTGCCGTGCGCGCCCAATCCCTGGGTCTTCACGTTCTCACCGAGCGTGATGAACTTCTCGTAGATCTTCGTGTAATCGCGACGCACCACGGCAAGCTTGTGCATGGTCCTTCCGGGGATCGCCTCGCATTCGCCCTTGTACCAGTCCTTCACGTGCGGCTGGGTGATCTCGTCCGCCGAATCGTGCGCCAATGGCGATGCGACGATGTCGACCTGGGGCTCGGCCAGGTACTTCCTGGCCGCTTCGCTGGTTACTCTGGCCAGTTCCTTGAAGATGTCCCAGTCCGTCTTGGATTCCCAGACCGGCGCGATCGCGGCCGACAACGGATGAATGAACGAATGCATGTCCGTGCTGTTCAAATCCGCCTTCTCGTACCAGGACGCCGCAGGCAGAACGATGTCCGAATACAGGGCCGACGAATCCATGCGGAAGTTCAGATCCACCACGAGATCCATCTTGCCTACCGGTGCGATCTCATGCCACTGCACTTCTTTCGGATGCTGGTCGGAATCCTTCGCGATGGCGTTGGAGTGCGTGCCGAGATAGTGTTTCAGGGCGTACTCGTGGCCCTTCATGCTGCCCATGATGGCGTTTCCGCGCCAGATGTACCAAACCCTCGGATGGTTCTCTTCTGCCTCCGGATCCGCGACCGAGTATTGCAACTGCTTCGATTTCAGCTTTTCGAGCACGTAGTTCGTGATGCCCGCGTCATCCTTCGCGCCTTTCGCGACGGCCTCCCGGCCGAGCTCCAGCGTGTTCTGCTTGAACTGCGGATAAAACGGCATCCAGCCATTGCGCACCGCCATAAAGATGGAATCGGCCGTATGCTTGCCGGTCAGCTCGTTCTTCGGAACCGTGTTGTAAACGGAGTACTGCCCGTCGTAACGATACTGGCAGGTGTTGATGTAATGCCACAGCGGCGCCTGCTGAAGCCGGGGGGCCCCCACCCAGTCCCTGGCGAAGGCCAGCGTGCTCCAGGAATCCTGCGGCGCCAGTTTCTCCTGCCCCACGTAGTGGTTCAGGCCGCCACCGTTCTTGCCGACGCAGCCGGAAAGCATCAGCGCCATGGCGCCCGCGCGGTACATCAGATTGGCGTGGTACCAGTGGTTGATGCCCGCGCCGATGATGATCATGCACTTGCCTTCGGTCAAGGCCGCCGTGTTGGCCCATTCCCTGGCGAATTGGAGCACCGTCTTGGAATCCACGCCGGTGTGGATTTCCTGCCAGGCCGGCGTGTAGGCGGCATCCTTGTCTGTATAGTCCTTCGGATAATCTCCGGGAAGGCCGCGACCCACGCCGTATTGCGCCATGATCAGATCGTACACCGTGGCCACGGCAACCTTTCCCTGGAGGGTCTCGATGTACTTGACCGGTACGCCCCGCAGCGCTTTCGTGTCCAGGCCGAATTCCGTGAATTCGGTGCTGAGTACGCCATCGTTGTTCTTCAGCAGAGTCAGAGTGGGATCGTAAGGGTTATCGTCGGTGGAATTCTCCAGCTTCATGTTCCACTTTCCGGTTTCCTTTCCATAGCGATGCCCCATCGCGCCTTTGGGCACCACCAGGGTTCCGGATTTCTCGTCGATGTTGAGGAACTTCCACTCGCCGTTCTCGATATCCTTGAACTGGGCCAGCTCGTTGGCGCGCAGCAGGCGGCCGGGCGTGTAATGATCGCGCGCGTTGTTCAGGACAACCAGATAGGGGCTGTCCGTGTACTGCTTGCCATATTTAAGGAAATAGGGCGTCTGTTTTTCGTGGTGGAACTCTTTCAGAATGACGTGCGAGACTGCCATCCAGAACGCACCGTCGCTGCCCGCGTGGAGCGGCACCCATTGGTCCGCGTATTTGCACACCTGGCTGAAATCGGGCGAGAATACCACCGCCTTGGTGCCGTTATGCCGCGATTCCGCGAAGAAATGGCAGTCGGGCGTGCGGGTCATGTTCAGGCACGCGCCCATGTCGGCAATCATCTTGGCGTTATACCAGTCGGCGCTTTCGCAAACGTCGGTCTGCTCGCCCCAGATTTCCGGGAAAGCGGTCGGGAGGTCGCAGTACCAGTCGTAGAAGCTGAGGTTCACGCCGCCGAAAAGCTGGAGAAACCGGGCGCCGGCCGCGTAGCTCAGCATGGACATCGCGGGGATCGGCGAGAAACCGATGACCCGGTCCGGACCGTATTTCTTCGCCGTATGGATGTTGGCTGCGGCCATGAGTTCCAGGACCTCGTCCCAGCTTGTGCGCCTGAAGCCGCCCTTGCCGCGAGCATTCTGGTACGCCTTGCGTTTCTCGGAGTCGTTCTGCAGCGCCTCCCAGGCCTTGAGCGGGTCACCGGTTCTTTCCTTCTCTGCGCGGTAGGCGTCGATCAGCGCGCCCCGGATCAACGGGTACTTGATCCGTAGCGGACTGTACAAGTACCAGGAGAAGGAAATTCCGCGCTGGCAGCCGCGCGGCTCGTACGGCGGAAGGGAATCCTCCAGCAGCGGATAATCCAACTGCTGCGTCTCCCAGACCACGATGCCGTCCTTGACATGGATCTGCCAGGAACAACCGCCCGTGCAGTTGACCCCGTGCGTGCTGCGGACGATCCGGTCATGCTGGAAGCGGTTCCGGTAGAACTCTTCCCATTTGCGCGTCTCTGGAGAAATGATGTCTGCGATCCAACTCATGTGATTGCCCCTGTCGTTTTCCCGTTACCGCGGGTTCTCTGTTGCAGCGTCTGTGACTCGAACGATTACCCCGATGTGATCTGCCGGTCGTAGATATCCTGATTTACGGCGCGCTTCTTTCTGCCGCGCCCCGCGAGCGACATTATTCCCACCAGCACCAGCACGCCTCCCGCGCCCGCGCTGAACATCCTCCATCCCCATTGTTTGGGCATCTGACGAGCATGTTCCTGGTCGACGTGCTGCAGAAACGCAACCAGCGCGCTGATCTCCTGGTCCGAGAACTCCTTTCCTGCATAGGCGGCCTGCATCACCGGGAAGGGAGAAGTCCCGATAACCGCGCGAACCCCCGCATTGCCCATGCGGGAGAACACCAGAGTCAGCTCGGCGGCCAGGACGCCTCCGCCTAGGAGCGCATCGCTCATGACGTGATGGCATGCATTGCAGGAGGGGCCACCATTGGTGAAGCGAATCTTGCCCTCGAAGAGGTCCTGGCCGCGCTGGATCTCGTCCGGGTGCGCCGCCGCCGCGGGTGCTGCCGTCTGCACGGTCGCGGCTTCCTTGGCCGCCGCGGGGCCACCTTCTGTCTCCTTGATGTGAGCTAATACCTTCTTGATTTGGTCTTCCGACAAGGCCTGGTCTGGCATGGGCATCTTGAATTCTTCAAACAATGCCGTGGCAATCTTGTCGCCCGCCTTCACCAGCGCTTGCGAGGACTTGATGTACTTGAGCAGCCAATCCTCGGCGCGTCTTTCGTTCACTCCCTTGAGATCAGGACCGACGAGCCGGCCGGCGCCGATGCTATGGCAGGCCGCGCATGACTGTTGAAATATCTGCTTGCCGGACTCCTGCGCCGATGCCGACTGCGATCCGCCCAGCCACCCCGCTAGCAGCAGTGCGCCGAACATGCCCCGCCATCTAAAAAACGCCGACGCGCCCCGCGCCGTTCCGTGCTGCCGTTGGTCTCGCATATCAATCCCCCAGACCTGTCGTTGTGGTTGCATTCGTCAGCCGCGCGCGAAAGGATCGCGTTGACGCCGTTGAGTCTACGTCGGCGCAAACGGGAAAACAACGTCGCACGGACGCTTTATTTGGAGTTATCAATTTTGCAAGAATTTGATACGCCATATCTGTCGGTGCACTTGGTTCGCCGCGCGATTGGCCAATAGCGGCGCGGTGTTCCACGCGATGGCTTTTTGGCACGGGCCTACCACCAAATGGGTAGGCGGACGCGTACGCGAGCGTGATAGCGCTATTCCAGGCGGCGCCGCGCAGGAATAAGATTCGCCACAAATTCAATCTTGCGCGGAGGATCTAAACGTGGCATCAGAATTGGCGGCGGAAGTGGCACCGCAACACGTGGCATCACAAAACTACAAGGCTTGGTCGGTAGTCACGTCGAGCACTACGGCGTTCACCGTGTGCTTCATGGTGTGGATGATGTTTGCGGTGATCGGCATTCCAATCAAGCAGACGCTGAATCTCAACGAAACACAGTTCGGCATCCTGGTTGCGCTGCCGGTGTTGACCGGTTCGCTCATTCGCTTGCCACTGGGCATGTGGACCGACCGCTTCGGCGGTCGCATCGTGTTCTTCATCCTGATGTTGTCCACGGTGATTCCGATCTGGTTGATCTCCTACGGCACCGAATACTGGCACTACCTCCTGACTGGTCTGTTTGTCGGCGTTGCCGGCGGATCGTTCACCGTGGGCATTGCCTACTGCGCGCGCTGGTTCCCGCGCGAGCGACAGGGATTGGCCATGGGCATTTTCGGTGTCGGCAATACCGGTGCGGCGGTGACGAAGCTGATCGCGCCAACCATAGTCGTGGCCTACGGCTGGGCCATGGTACCGAAGGTCTACGCGGTGCTCATGCTGCTGATGGCAGTGGTGTTCTGGTTCTTCAGCTACACCGACGAAGAGCACACCTCCGCGCATGCGAGCGTGACCATGAAGGAGCAGTTGCAGGCGCTGAAGGATCCGACCGTATGGAGATACAGCCAGTACTACTCCATCGTCTTCGGCGGCTACGTCGCGCTGTCGCTGTGGATGACCAAGTATTACATCTCGGAATACGGCTTCGACATTCAGACGGCGGCGCTGCTTGCGGCCGGTTTCAGCATCCCGGGCGGTTTGCTGCGCGCCATCGGCGGCTGGTTCTCGGACAAGTACGGCGCGCATACCATCACCTGGTGGGTGCTGTGGATAGGGCTGGTGTGCCTGTTTTTCCTCTCCTACCCGCAGACGGATTTCACCGTCCAGACCGTGACCGGCCCCAAGACGTTTCATCTCGGGCTCAATCCGACCGTGTTCACCGTCATCATGTTTACCATGGGCACTGCCTTCGCGATTGGCAAGGCTTCAGTGTTCAAGTACATCTCCGATGATTATCCGCACAACATCGGCGTGATCTCCGGCATTGTCGGTCTCGCCGGCGGCATGGGCGGATTCATACTCCCGATCATGTTCGGCGCGCTGGTAGACCTGACCGGCATCCGCTCTTCCGCCTTCATGCTGATGTTCGGCATCGTCTGGGTGTCGCTGATGTGGATGTATTTCACCGAAGTGCGGCCGCTGGGGATTGAGCAGAGCCGCAAGCATCCCGAGCCAATTCATTTCTCCTGAAAGCCGGAAATACTCCGCCATGGCCGCTCGCGTTCTGACGCGCTGGGATCCGGAGGATGGAGCTTTTTGGGAAAGCGAAGGGCGATCGGTCGCGAGCCGCAATCTCTCCATCTCGATCCCATCGCTCGCACTCGCCTTCGCCGTGTGGATGGTATGGAGCGTCGTGGTCGTGAACCTGCCCAGCGTCGGATTCAGATTTTCGACCGAGGAACTGTTCTGGCTGGCGGCGCTGCCGTCGCTATGCGGGGCCACGCTGAGGATCTTCTATTCCTTCATGGTGCCGATCTTCGGTGGCCGGCGCTGGACGGCCATCTCGACGGCGTCGCTGCTGGTGCCGACGCTCGGCATCGGTCTCGTCGTCAAGGATCCGACGACCAGTTATTCGACTTTCGTGATTCTTGCGCTGTTGTGCGGTTTCGGCGGCGGCAATTTCGCCTCGAGCATGGCGAACATCAATTTCTTCTTTCCCAGGTCGCAAAAAGGCACGGCACTGGGCCTGAATGCCGGCCTGGGCAATCTGGGCGTGTCGCTGGTCCAGTTTGTGGTCCCGCTGGTGATCACCGCAGGGATATTCGGCACGCTGGGCGGCGAGCCTCAGACCTGGACCAACGTAGCCGAGGTGAAGGAGATCTGGCTGCAGAACGCGGGGTTCATCTGGGTCCCGTTCATAACGATTTTCGCGCTCGCGGCCTGGTTCGGCATGAACGATCTCGCCACGGCGCAGGCTTCGTTTTTCGATCAAGCGGTGATTTTCAAGCGCAAGCACAACTGGATCATGTGCTGGCTCTACCTCGGGACGTTCGGTTCTTTCATCGGCTATTCCGCCGGCTTTCCGCTATTGATCAAAAGCCAATTTCCCCACATCAACGCCTTGTCCTATGCCTGGCTCGGGCCTCTGGTCGGCGCCCTCATTCGGCCGCTCGGTGGCTGGCTCGCCGACAAGCTCGGCGGAGCACGGGTGACGTTTTGGGATTTTATCGCTATGGCGCTGGGGATACTGGGCGTGCTGCACTTCCTGCCGCAAGGCGGGCAGGGAGGCAATTTCTACGGATTCCTGATGATGTTCATGCTGCTGTTCACCACTGCCGGCATCGGAAACGGCTCCACTTTCCGCATGATTCCCGTGATATTCCTGAACGAGCGCCAGCAAGCCGCTGCAGGCAAGGGCAGGGAGGCGGAGGAGCAGGCGGTGCGCGACGCTAACAAGGAAGCCGCAGCAGTGCTTGGCTTTTCCTCGGCTATCGGCGCTTACGGCGGTTTTTTCATTCCGATGAGCTATGGCATATCGATTTCGATGTTCGGCGGACCGGCCTACGCCTTGTACACGTTCATCGTGTTCTATGTGACCTGCATCGCGATGACCTGGTGGTATTACTCGCGGCGCAATGCAGAAATGCCTTGCTGAGCCGAGCAGCGCCAATCGATACCGATACCGATGAAATTCATGCAAACATTTGCCACTAGACGGAGATTCGAATCATGATGACTACGCAAGTGCAGCCAGTAGCGGTGGGCGCTGAAGCTGCGGCGCCCTACAGTTCTGCCGACGTCGCCGTATGGAACGTCGAAGACAATGCCTTCTGGGAAGCGAAAGGCAAAGGCATCGCCAACCGCAATCTCTGGATTTCCATCCCCAATCTCCTGTGCGGCTTCGCCATATGGGCAATGTGGGGCATCATCACGGTGCAGATGCTGAACCTCGGCTTTCCGTTCAAGCCGGCTGACATGTTCACGCTGACCGCGATCTCGGGGCTGATGGGTGCGACCTTGCGCATCCCGGCCTCGTTTTTCATCCGCCTGTGCGGCGGGCGCAACACCATCTTCCTGACGTCGGCGCTGTTGATCATCCCGGCCTTCGGCACGGGCATCGCATTGCTCGACAAGACCACGCCGCTGTGGGTGTTCCAGTTGTGGGCGTTCCTGTCCGGCATCGGCGGCGGCAACTTCGCCTGCTCCATGTCCAATATCACCGGCTTCTTCCCCAAGCGCCTGCAGGGCACCGCTCTCGGGCTCAATGCGGGCCTGGGCAACTTCGGCGTCACCACCATGCAAGTCCTGATTCCATTGGTGATGACTGTCGGCGTTTTCGGCGCGCTCGCCGGCGCGCCGATGGTTTTGCTCAAGGACAGCGGCTGGATCCTCGGCAAAATTGCCGCCGGCACGCCGACCTTCATCCAGAACGCGGGCCTCGTCTGGGCCGCCATACTGGTTCCCCTGGTGATCGCGGCATGGTTCGGCATGAACAACCTGCTGCCGCTTTCGCCCAACTACGGCGGCACCTTAGCCGCTTTCGCCAAGATCCTGTACCTGTGGGGCCTGACTTGTCTCGTCGGCGGACTGGGCCTCTACCTGTATTTGCCGGCGCCGACTGGCCTCGGGCTGCTCAACATGTGGGTGGCGCTGCCGCTCATCATGATTGCCACGCTGTTTGCGATGAAGCTCGCCGCGTTTGGCGAAATGAAAGGAAATATCGCCAGGCAGTTCGAGATATTCAAGAACAAGCATACCTGGTCGATGACCGCGCTTTACATCGTCACCTTCGGTTCATTCATCGGTTTTTCCATGGCGCTGCCGCTCGCGATCACGGTGATCTTCGGTGTGCAGCACCTGCCCGGCGCATCCGGCGTCATGCAACACAGCGTGAAGAACCCGAACGCACCGTCCGCGCTGACCTACGCCTGGATCGGGCCTTTCGTGGGCGCGCTGATCCGCCCGGTGGGCGGCTGGATTTCCGACAAGGTGGGCGGCTCGATCGTCACCCAGATCATTTCGGCAGTGATGGTGGTCGCCTCCGCAGCGGTGGGCTATGTGATGCTGCTCGCCTACAAGTCCGCGACGCCGGAGGAATATTTCCTGGTATTCATGCTGCTGTTCGTCGCGCTGTTCGCCGCCAGTGGTATCGGCAACGGCTCCACCTTTCGCACCATCGGTGTGATCTTCGACCGGCAGCAAGCCGGCCCGGTGCTGGGCTGGACTTCGGCGGCGGCGGCGTACGGTGCCTTCATCGCCCCGGTGGTGATCGGTGCACAGATCAAGGCTGGCACGCCGGAGTATTCCATGTACGGCTTTGCGGTGTTCTATGCGGTGTGCCTGGTGCTCAACTGGTGGTTTTACCTGCGCGCGGATTCGGAGATCAAGAATCCCTAAGCAGGAATCAAGCTGAGGTTCCCGCGAGCTCTCGCGTAATAAAAACACCCGCGCACGCATGTCGCCGCGACCGACGGCGCGCCTGGACGCGCCTGTCGTGTCCAGGACCAGCGAATCGACGCGGGCATCGAATCTGCTCGCCGGCTTGTTGGCTGAACTCAGACGCGTAGACTTGCTCGACTTGCAGGAGCGCTACGTGGCGCAGTTCGATAGCGGCCGCTCGACCTCACTGCATCTGTTCGAGCACGTCCACGGCGACTCGCGCGATCGCGGCCAGGCCATGGTCGATTTGAACGCGCTGTACCGCCGCTCGGGCTTCGTTCTTGGGGTAAACGAGTTGCCGGACTTCCTGCCGGCATTGCTCGAATATCTGTCCAACCGTCCGGCGGAAGAAGTGCATGAATTGATCGAGGACTGCGCGCATATCGTGCGCGCCGTTGGAGAGCGGCTGCTGCATGGCCGCAGTCCCTACGCCAGCGTGTTTGCCGCGCTGCTCGACCTGCACGGCGCAGCGCCCCTGAAAGCCGCAATACGCAAGCACGACGTACGCGCAGAACCCACACTCGACGACGAATGGGAGGAGAGCCCGGTAGAGTTCGGACCCAACGCGGCGGCGCACGGCGCGCAGCAGTCGCGGCCGCAATTCATCCGCTTTACCCCCCAACGCTGAATCCCTGAAACCTGAATCCGGAGCTCCGCATGGACCTCGAGACCTATCTCAATCAGTTCCTGTTCGGTTATTACCCGTATGTATGCCTGGTAGTTTTTTTCCTCGGCAGCCTGATACGCTTCGATCGCGAGCAATACAGCTGGAAGAGCGATTCGTCCCAGCTGCTGCGCCATGGCCAGCTGCGCTGGGGGTCGAATCTGTTTCACATCGGGGTGCTCGGCATTTTCGCGGGTCATGTCACCGGACTGCTCACGCCTCTCACGGTGTGGCATGCGCTCGGCGTGTCACCGGCAGAAAAGCAACTCACGGCAATGGTCGGCGGCGGCATATTCGGCCTCATGTGCGTGATCGGGCTCGCAATACTGATACAGCGCCGCCTGAGCGACGCACGCATACGCGCGAGCAGCAGGCCAATGGATGTAGCCGTGCTGGTGCTGCTCTTGGCGCAAGTCGTTCTCGGGCTGGCCGGAATTCCGCTGTCGATGCAGCACATGGACGGGTCGGAGATGTTGAAGTTCATGGCGTGGGCGCAGCGCATCTGGACTTTTCGCGACGGTGCGGCCGAAGTGATTGCAGGTGTATCGATCGTATTCAAGCTGCACCTCGTGCTCGGGCTGACCATTTTCCTGGTATTCCCGTTCACGCGCCTGGTGCACATCTGGAGCGGGTTCGCGTCGGTGTCTTACCTGTTTCGGCCGTATCAGTTGATGCGCAGCCAGGCGGGCAAACCGTAGGCGATGCCAAGCGTGCGTTGAATCGCAAACCGGCCGCTCCTTTGCGAGGAGCGGCCGGCGGCATCACGAAACTGCTGTAATCGCAGGGGCGTGCGGCGCTAGGCGTCCTTGCGTGTCTCCACTATCTGCAGCGGGCCCGTATCCGGGGGCGGCGCGCGCCGCGGGCGCGGTCTTGGCTGCACCGCGGGCGTTTCAGCCACGGGTTCGATCGGCCTTACCTTGCTCGGGTCGGTCTTGATCATCACGAGGCCGCTTTCCTGCAGGGCTCTTTCTATATCGACGCTGGGCGCTGGCATTGCCGGTTCGATGCGGGCGGGTTCGATGCGGGCGGGCTCGACGAGCGCGGGCTCGACGAGCGCGGGCGCGGGTTCAGGCTCGACGTCGATCACGGGCGCCGCTTGGGCTTCGGCAACGGTTACTGGTTCAGTAGTGACCGCGGATGCCTGGACTTCGAGTGCAGGGGTGCGCACCACGGATTCGACCGGTGCAGCCACGGCTGCATCGTGCTCCGGCACGGTTGGGGGCGGGAACATCTGCGCCTGGCTTGCGCTCTCTTGCTCCGCGCGCTCTGCCTGGGCCGCATGCTGTGCCTGTTCGTCGCGCTCGGTGCGCTCGCCTTCCATACCGCGCTCGCCGCGGCCGCCGCGTTCACCTCGGCCGGCACGATCGCCACGGTCACCGCGGTCACCGCCACGACCGCGTCGACCACGGTTGCGGCCGGGTTCGCCGCCCTCCGGTCGCTGCCGCTCCTCTTGCGGCTTGGCTTCGGCCGCTGGCTGGGATTCAGTTTGTGGACGCGGCAGGCGCGGCTCACGCGGCTCGCGTGGTGGACGCTCCGGGCGAGCCTCGCGTTCGGGACGCGGGTCGCGCTCCGGGCGTTCGCCGCGGCTGCGATCCTGGCGTGGTTCGCGCGGTTCCGGTCGATTGACTTCACCTTGCATCGGCCGTGCGTCGCGTGCACCGCGTTCGTGGCGATCACGGCCGCCGCGGCCGCCGCGGCCGCCTCGTTCGCCACGTTCACGTTGTGGCTCGCGCCGTGGTTCGCGACGCGACGGGCGCATGCTGCTGCCGGGTTCTGTCTCAACTTTCTCCGGCGCGCCTTTCAGCCAGCCCATGATGCGTGCAATGATGCCCGGCTTGACCTCGCCTGCAGCCGGCTTGGCTGCGGATACAGGGGCCGGCTCGCTCGGAGTGATGCCTTGTACCGCGGCCTGGGGCCGTGGCTCTTTCGGTTCCATGCTCGCCAGCGGTTTGTTCTCTTCCTCGGCCGGCTGTTGCACCATGTTGTAGCTCGCGGGCAGCGGCTCGGCCTGGTTGAGATCGTCGTGGCGCAGGCGCGAAATCTGATAGTGCGGCGTCTCCAGGTGCGTGTTCGGGATCAGCACGACGCTCACCTTGAGGCGCGCTTCAACTCCGTGGATATCGGTGCGCTTCTCGTTAAGCAGATACGTGGCGACGTCAACCGGCATCTGCGCGTGCACCGCGGCGGTGTTTTCCTTCATCGCCTCTTCCTGAATGATGCGCAGGATGTGCAGCGCGGTCGATTCAATGCCGCGGATTTGGCCGATGCCATTGCAGCGCGGGCAGGTGATGGTGCTGCCTTCGCCCAGCGACGGGCGCAGCCGCTGGCGCGACAGTTCCATCAGGCCGAAGCGCGAAATCTTGCCCATCTGCACCCTGGCGCGGTCGAAGTGAAGCGATTCGCGCAGGCGGTTCTCCACTTCGCGCTGATTGCGTTGCGACTCCATGTCGATGAAGTCGATGACGATGAGTCCACCCAGGTCACGCAGGCGCAACTGCCGCGCAATTTCCTCGGCCGCTTCCATGTTGGTGCGAAATGCGGTTTCCTCGATATCGCTGCCGCGCGTAGAGCGCGCGGAATTGACGTCGATCGCCACCAGCGCCTCGGTATGGTCGATGACGACGGCGCCGCCGGCGGGCAGGCTCACCTGGCGCGAGTAGGCGGTCTCGATCTGGTGCTCGATCTGGAAGCGCGAAAACAACGGCACATCGTCGTGATAGCGTTTCACCCGGTTCACGTTGTCCGGCATGACATGCGCCATGAATTGCTGCGCCTGTTCGTAGATCGAATCGGTGTCGATCAGGATTTCGCCAATTTCCGGATGAAAGTAGTCACGGATCGCGCGGATGACCAGACTGCCTTCCTGATAGATCAGGAACGCGCCTTTTTGCGATGTGGACGCGTCTTCGATGGCGTGCCACAGCTGCAGCAGGTATTTCAGGTCCCAGTTGAGTTCTTCGACCGAGCGCCCGATGCCCGCGGTGCGGGCAATAACGCTCATTCCCTCGGGGACGGGGAGCTGGTCCATGGTATCGCGCAGTTCCTCACGATCCTCGCCTTCGACGCGGCGTGACACGCCGCCACCGCGCGGGTTGTTGGGCATCAGCACCAGGTAGCGGCCGGCCAGGCTGATGAAAGTGGTGAGCGCGGCGCCTTTATTGCCGCGTTCGTCCTTCTCCACCTGCACGATCAGTTCCTGGCCTTCTTTGATCGCGTCCTGGATGCGGGCGCGGCCGACGTCGACGCCGGCCTTGAAGTAGGCACGCGCGACTTCCTTGAATGGCAGGAAACCGTGGCGATCGGTCCCGTAGTCGATAAAGGCTGCTTCGAGGCTGGGCTCGACGCGGGTGATGACGCCCTTGTAGATGTTGCTCTTGCGTTGCTCTTTCGAAGCCGATTCGATGTCGAGGTCTATCAGTTTCTGACCATCGACGATCGCGACACGGAGTTCTTCGGCCTGTGTCGCGTTAAACAGCATGCGCTTCATTAATATTGCTCCTGCGCGCGCATGGGCAGGACAAACCTCGGGCAGGACAAACCTGGGCCTAAATGTTCAATGGCTTGGCGATGCGTTCCAGTCTCGGATTATAGGAAAGGAAGGGGAATCGGTTGGGTCTGTCTCGATTGATGTCCCCGGCGAAAAATGCCGGTAGCCGTAACCTGCCGCTGCTTGCAGCGCGCTAAATCTATTACACTCTCGCTACTTCCGGTGAGCGATATTAACCGCATTGCTCAGGGCTACGGCCTTCCGGGCCGCAAAACCGGGGACGTGTTCAGGTCTGAATGTGTCATATCGACGCCGCAAACCCTGTCCCGCAACTGAGCCAGTGCGAACATTATAAGCAAAATGAAGGATTTAAGTAAAGTTTCCGTGCAGCAGATGGAAATCGGCTCTGAGGGGGCGGGCCAGCGCATCGACAATTTCCTGTTGCGCGAGTGCAAAGGTGTACCCAAGAGTCACATATACCGCATCCTCAGGAGTGGCGAGGTGCGGATAAACAGTGGGCGCGTGGACGCAACGTACCGACTGCGGGAAGGCGATCGGGTGCGCATTCCGCCATTGCGCTTGGGGGCCAAGGCGGCGGCACCCAAGCCGCCTAGAATGGAACTACCGTTGCTGTATGAGGACGAAGGACTGATCGCGGCGAATAAGCCCGCCGGCGTGGCGGTGCATGGCGGCAGCGGCATCAGCCATGGTGTGATCGAGCAATTGCGCGCGGCGCGGCCTGAGGCGAAATTTCTCGAGCTGGTGCATCGGCTCGACCGCGACACCTCCGGCCTGCTGCTGCTCGCGAAGAAGCGCTCGGTGCTCGTCGCCATGCACGAACTGATCCGTGCCGGGCAGATGGACAAGCGTTATCTGGCGCTGGTGCACGGCTCTTGGCGGCCAGGCAAGCAGCATATCAAACTCAAACTGCAGCGCCATGTGACCGGCGCGGGCGAGCGCCGCGTCAGCGTGGATGATGAAGGCAAGGAGTCGCACACGGTCATTGAACTGGAACGCGCCTTCGGTGCGTATAGCCTGCTGCAAGCACAGTTGAAAACCGGGCGCACCCATCAGATCCGGGTACATCTCGCACACCTTGGATTCCCCATTCTGGGCGACGACAAATACGGTGACTTCGACCTGAACAAGCGCCTGGCCAAGCAAGGCTTCAAGCGCATGTTTCTCCACGCGTGGAAACTCGCCTTCGTGCACCCGCTTACCGGTGCGAAGCTCAAACTGGTTGCGCCGTTGCCCTCGGAGCTTGAAGATTTCCTGCGGCATATCGGATGCGATGCGGATGACCGCGCGAAATCCGTCATCAAGGAAATCATATGAACTGCGTTGTTCAGATGCCTGTGCGGCGGCAAAATAGTTGAGTAAACGACTAGGGAATACTATGCAAAGACGGTTTGGACTGCTGGTTTTTGATTGGGACGGGACGCTGATGGATTCAGCGCCGGCAATCGTCGCGAGCATTCAGGAAAGTTGCCGCGACTTGGGCCTGCCGGTTCCCGCGTGCGAGCGTGCCGCGCACGTGATCGGGCTGGGGTTGAAGGATGCCTTGTCCTATGCCGTGCCCGAGTTGCCGGTGAGCGACTACGGCAAGCTGGCGGAGCGCTATCGCTATCACTTTTTGGCACGCGATCCGGATATCGAGCTTTTTCCCGGAACGCGTGAGATGCTTTCCGAATTGAAGCAGCACGGGTACCTGTTGGCGGTGGCCACCGGCAAGAGCCGGGTAGGTTTGGAGCGCACGCTGCAGGCAACGGGGCTGAAGCCGTATTTCGACGCATCGCGCTGCGCCGACGAGACCCGGTCCAAGCCGCATCCGGCCATGCTGGAGGAATTGATGATGGAACTCGTCATCGCGCCGCAGGCGACACTGATGATAGGCGACACTGCGCACGATCTGCAAATGGCGGCGAATGCGGGCGTGCCGGCACTGGCGGTGAGCTACGGCGCGCATCCGCGGGAAAGTCTGAGCGCATTCGATCCGATCGCTTGCATTGATACGCCGCAAGAACTGGCGCTATGGCTGAAAAAGAACGCCTGACCGAAAGCGGCGAACGCTTGCCACCGGACGAGGAGCGATCGGCCACGGCCGCCGCGCACCTGATCTGTGCCGGCCGCGATCTCGCCGAACGCGGCGACGGGGTGCGTTTCGAGATTGAGCGCGATGGCGAAATTGCGGCCGCCTTCGCCATCCGCTGTGGCGGCAGGGCTTACGCCTATCTCAATCGCTGCGGGCATATCGCGATGGAACTAGACTGGAAGCAGGGGAAGTTTTTCGATGCGGACGGCGAGTATTTGATATGCTCGACGCACGGCGCGCTGTTCAAGCCGGAAAACGGCGCCTGTCGCGGCGGACCGTGCGGCGGCGCAGGGCTCGTCGCCCTGGAGGTATTCGAGGTCGATGGCGGTGTTTATCTGAAAGGTTGAAGTATGGCGAACGAGGAAAGGAACTGGGAACGCGAAACACTGGAGGAACTGGCGTTCGCCGCGCTCAAGGAGCGCAGGAGGGCGCGCCGCTGGAGTATTTTTTTCAAGCTCCTGACCTTTGCCTATGTCACCTTCCTCCTGATTTTGCTGCTCCAGTGGCGTGGCGATGCCGACATCATCTCCGACCGGAATCATACGGCATTGATCGAACTTGACGGCGTGATCGACGCCAAGGGGGAGGCCAGCGCGGAGAAAATCATCGGCGCGCTGCAGAGCGCTTTTAAGGACAAATACACCCAAGGGGTGATTCTGCGCATCAACTCCCCCGGCGGCAGTCCAGTGCAGTCCGGCATAATTTACGACGAAGTGCGGCGCCTGCGTGCGGCTAATCCGAGCACGCCGCTATATGTCGTGGTCGAGGACATTTGCGCCTCGGGCGGCTATTTTGTTGCGGCCTCTGCGGACAAGATATACGTAAACAGGGCGAGCCTGGTTGGTTCCATAGGCGTGCTCATGGACGGATTCGGCTTCACCGGAGGCATGGAAAAGCTGGGTGTGGAGCGACGCCTGCTGGCCGCCGGCGAGAACAAGGGTTTCATGGATCCGTTTTCCCCGGTGGACGCAAAGCAGAAGGAATACGCGCTAGGCATGCTGGGCGACATCCACCAACAGTTCATCGGTGCGGTGAAACAGGGCCGGGGCAAACGGCTTAAAGACAACCCGGACTTGTTCAGCGGCCTGGTCTGGACTGGGCAGAAGGCCGTGGACCTGGGACTGGCAGACGGGTTGGGCAGCGTCGAATCGGTAGCGCGCGACGTGATCAAGGCCGAGCAACTCGTCAACTACACGGAGAAGTCCAATCCCGTCGAGCGCATCGCGAAGCGTTTCGGCGCTGCGGCCGCCAGGGGCATTACAGAGTTCATGCTGCACGAGCGTGCGCGCGTCCGTTAGACATTATTATATTAATAATCAATTTGTTAATTGATTATTATAAAGTTGCTCATGAGGTATGCTGAGCAACGGTTGCAAGGATCAGGAAGACGCTTGGGCGCCGATCGAAGCTGGCTGAAATCTTGCGCCACGCGGCGATGCTTTGCGTGCGGATTTCTTCGCCTGGTAATGTAACGTCGGTTGCGACGCAAAGTAGTGTGTCACTGGAGCACGCAGCCAAGATACCCTGCATGAGCTTCATGTTGCGGTACGGCGTCTCGATGAATACCTGCGTCTGCTTCAGCCGCCGCGATTGTTTCTCCAGCTCGCGCAGGGTTCTTTCCCGTGCCAGAGGCGCTACTGGCAAATAGCCGTGAAAGACGAAACACTGCCCGTTCAAGCCCGAAGCCATAAGGGCGAGCAAGATGGACGAAGGGCCGACTAAGGGGACCACCCGGATAGCGTGCTGGTGCGCGTAGCGCACCAGTTTGGCGCCGGGATCGGCAATGCCGGGACAGCCAGCTTCGGACATCACGCCAACATGGTGTCCGGCGCGCAATGGCGCCGCCAGATCACTGAGCGCGTCATGCGGCGTGTGCTCGTTCAGGCTGGCGATGTGCAGTTGTTGCAGCGGCTTCGCCATGCCTACGAGCTTCAAGTACGCGCGCGCCGTCTTGGGGTTCTCGGCAACGAAATAATCGAGCGTGCGCACGCGCTGCTGCACCTCGGACGGAATTACCGTCCCGAGCGCACTGTCACCAAGTACGGTCGGGATGAGAAACAGCGTGCCCGGTTCCAAGGTCAGATAACCTGCACGCCCTGGGCGGCAAGCATTTCGGTAAGCGCGATCAGAGGCAGCCCGATCAGGGCGCTGGGATCGGTGCCATGCATCTCAGCGATGAGTGCGATTCCCAGACCCTCGGCCCGCGCGCTGCCGGCGCAGTCGTAGGGCTGCTCGCGTCGAAGGTAATTGTCGATTTGCGCATCGCTGTAATCGCGAAAACGCACTGAATACGGCACTACGCGAGTCTCGGTGACCCCGTTGGCGGTATTATGCAGGCACAATGCCGTATGAAACACCACCTGCTTTGAGCGCATGGATTTGAGCTGGCGCAGGGCATTGGCATAATTGCCGGGCTTGCCCAGCGCCACACCGTCCAGGACTGCAACTTGGTCTGAGCCTATGATGATCGCCCGGGAAAAGCGCGCTCCGACCGCGCGCGCCTTGGCTTCGGCGAGTCGCCGGGCCGTATCCTGCGGCACTTCGCCCGGTAGCGCCGTCTCGTTCACGTCCGGGGACCCAGCATCGAAAGGCAGCCCGAGCCGAGCTAGCAGCTCGCGCCGGTATTTCGAGCTCGAGGCAAGGATAATTCTGGGTGTTGTAGACATATGGCAGTCAGGATTTGCGGGAACAGGATTTAACCACGTAACCACGGACTTGCGCAGCTGCCGACGAAACGATCGCGTCCCAGTGAGGAGCCCACTTGCGCCTGCGCGCCTGCCTGCCTCCGTTTGGGATGGTCGCAAAGCGTTTTCGTCTTTTTCGCCGCCCAATCCAGTCGCCCCCGCAAGTCCTGGTAGTAGCGTGAACGAGCCGCGTCAAAAGCAAGCAATCCGTTGGCAACGCGTTGAAATTTTTGTTTTTCCTTTGACAGTAGGGGGCAAAAATAATATCATGCGCGCCTTATGTCGCAACCGGCGACCATAGATGGTTTGGCGTTTGCCCGCAACGCGATGCAAGTGCGCGGGCGGCTTGAACTGGAATCCATGCCGCGGCTGGCGCGATCCGGCTGTTCGGGTTCCGCCGTCGGCTTCGTCCTGAACGGCGAAATCAACCAGCGCGGCAAGCCGGGACTAAGGTTGAGCGTGGACGGCAATGTACGCCTGGAATGCCAGCGCTGCCTTGAAAGTCTTGAACTTCCTCTGCGCTTCGAGGTGCAGTTGGGGTTGGCGTCGAGCGAAGCTGAAATCATGGCAGCCGACGACGAGGACGACGTAGATCGCATTTTGACGGGCCGCGAAATGAACCTGGCGGCGTTGGTGGAAGATGAAGTGTTGCTCGCCTTGCCCATGGTACCCAAGCATGAGCGATGCGAAGCAGCGACCGTATTGGAAGGGAACGCCAAGCCTTCGGTTTTCCAGGGGCTAGCCGTTCTGAAAAAATTGAGCAGGTAAGGAGCATAGAAATGGCAGTCCAGCAGAACAAGAAGTCGCCCTCCAAGCGCGGCATGCATCGCGCGCACGATTATCTGACCAATCCGCCCTTGGCGATCGAGCCGACGACGGGGGAGGTGCATCTACGCCATCATATTAGTCCCAGCGGCTATTATCGCGGTAAGAAAATCGTCAATACTAAAGGCGAATAGACTCAAGCGCGACCGTTATCCCGGGCGCGCCGGTTTGATTACATCTAATAACCAGGGATGCTCCGATTCGGCGAACGGCCGAATCGGGGTTTCCGCATAATCGAGGGAACTGCAAGGGGCCTCCCTTGTTTGAACCCAATCTAAATGGACACTACGGTAGCCATCGATTGCATGGGGGGCGATCACGGCCCCAGTGTGACCGTCCCGGCTGCGCTGAATTTTCAGAAATCCCATGCGCACGGCAATATCGTTCTGGTCGGTCGGCGGGACTTGATCGAAGCCGAGCTGCGCCGGCACCACGGCGCTCCAGGCCCGCAATTGCGCGTGCATAACGCGACGCAGACGGTGGGCATGGACGAACCCCCCTCGGCGGCGCTGCGCTGGAAGAAAGACTCGTCCATGCGCGTCGCCGTCAATCTGGTCAAGAGCGGCGAAGCGCACGCCTGTGTCAGCGCCGGCAATACCGGCGCACTGATGGCGATTTCACGTTTCGTGCTCAAAACCCTGCCCGGCATAGACCGCCCCGCCATCGCCGGCATATTGCCCACAATGAAGGGCGAGGTGTACGTGCTCGACCTGGGCGCCAACGTCAACTGCACGCCCGAGCATCTGCGCCAATTCGCCATCATGGGCGCCATGCTGGTTTCGGCAATGCAGCACAAGGAAAGCCCCAGCGTCGGGCTGCTCAACATTGGCGAAGAGGAAATCAAGGGCAATGACGTGGTGAAGCAAACCGGGGAAATGCTGCGCGCGAGCGGCCTTAATTTCTACGGCAACGTCGAAGGCGATGACATATTCAAAGGCACGACCGACGTGGTGGTATGCGATGGCTTCGTCGGCAATGTTGCGCTCAAGACCGCAGAAGGTCTGGCGAAAATGCTGCGCAGTTTTCTCACGGAGGAGTTCAAGCGCAACTGGCTTACCCATATCTGCGGCGCCCTGGCCATGCCGATACTCGCGGCGTTCAAGCGCCGGGTGGATCCGGCGCGCTACAACGGCGCCAGCCTGCTCGGCCTGAAAGGCATCGTGGTGAAGAGCCACGGCTCGGCCGACAGCGTCGCTTTCGAAAGTGCGATTGCGCGCGCATTTGATGAAGTGCGCGAAGGCGTGCTGCAGCGCATAATCCAGCGCCTGGCGGCAGCGGGCTAACACATGGTGGAATCGGCGTGATCTATTCGAGAATTATCGGTACCGGCAGCTGTTTGCCGCGCAACGTCGTCACTAACGACGATCTGGCACGGCGTATGGATACATCGGACGCGTGGATCCGCACGCGCACCGGCATCCGCCAACGGCATATCGCAGACGAAGGGCAGACTTCGAGCGGCCTGGCGGTGGAAGCGAGTAAGGCCGCGATCGCCAGTGCGGGCATCGCGGCACAGGATATCGATGTCATCATTCTGGCCACCTCGACGCCCGACTACATCTTCCCCAGTACTGCTTGCATGGTCCAGGCCAAACTCGGCATCAAAGGTTGCCCGGCGTTCGACGTGCAAGCGGTATGCAGCGGTTTCATCTATGCGCTCGCGACGGCCGATTTGTTCATCCGTTCGGGTCAGCACCGCTGCGCGCTGGTCATCGGTGCGGAAGTGTTTTCGCGCATCCTCGACTGGAACGATCGTGGCACCTGTGTGCTGTTCGGCGACGGCGCCGGTGCGGTGATACTCAAGGCCGACGAGAAGCCAGGGATCATGGCAAGCGCGCTGCACGCCGACGGCAGCTACGTCGGCATATTGGCGGTCCCCGGCAACGTCGGCGGCGGCAAAGTGACCGGCGATCCGTTTCTGCGCATGGACGGCCCTGCGGTGTTCAAGTTCGCGGTGCGCGTGTTGGATGAAGTGGCGCGCGAAACGCTGAATAAATGCGGCCAGCAGGTCACCGATATCGACTGGCTGATTCCGCACCAGGCCAATTTGCGCATCCTGGAATCGACGGCAAAGCGGCTCGGCCTGCCGCTCGAAAAGGTGATTGTCACCGTGGATATACACGGCAATACCTCGGCGGCCTCGGTGCCGTTGGCGTTGGATCTCGCCGTGCGCGACGGCCGCATCAAATCGGGTCACAAAGTGATGCTCCAGGCGGTTGGTGGCGGCTTTACCTGGGGCGCGGCACTGGTGCGCATGTAGCGGACTGCGCGATGTCTTACGCCGCAACGATGGGCAGAACTGGCGAAGAATTCAAGTTGGTGCGCGTCTCCCCAAGCCGGGAAGTCGCGTAATTGCAGCTTGCGATCGCGTAAAGTGTGACGCAGGCGCAGGCGCTTCGCGCTGTTTGATTGGGCAAGGACTTGTTCAGTGGATGAAGTCGACGATTTGATTTGGCACACGCTATGAAACTGGCAATGGTATTTCCGGGTCAGGGTTCGCAGTCGGTAGGCATGATGCAGGCGTACGGCGACAACGCGGCGGTGCGCGAAGTGCTGGCCGAGGCATCCGATACGCTCAAACAAGATCTGGGCAAACTCATCGCCGAGGGGCCGGCCGCGGAACTCAGCCTGACGGTGAATACGCAACCGGTCATGCTCACTGCGGGCTATGCCGCCTACCGCGCGTGGGTCAGCCTGGGCGGCGCCGAGCCGGAATTGGTCGCGGGCCACAGCCTGGGCGAGTACACCGCGCTGGTAGCCGCGGGCGTTCTCGCTTTCCGCGACGCGCTACCTCTGGTGCGATTTCGCGCGCGGGCGATGCAGGAAGCGGTGCCGCAAGGGCAGGGCGCAATGGCCGCGATCCTGGGGCTCGACGAAGATGCGGTGCGGAGCGCATGCACCGAGGCGGCCAAGGGTGAAATCGTACAAGCCGTGAATTTCAATTCGCCCGGCCAAGTGGTCATCGCCGGAAACGCAGCCGCGGTAAAGCGCGCCTGCGAGGCGGCCAAATCCAAAGGCGCCAAACGAGCGCTGCCATTGCCGGTAAGTGCGCCGTTCCACTCGGCACTGATGCAGCCTGCGGCGGAGCGACTGAAAGAGTATATGCAAAGTATTGCCTTCCATGCGCCGCGCTTGGCCGTGATCAACAACGTCGACGTGGCAAGCTACATCGATCCGGCGCGAATCAAAGACGCGCTGGTGCGCCAAGCATACAATCCGGTACGCTGGTCGGAGACGATACGGGCATTCGCGGCGCAGGGGGTCACCCACGTCGCCGAGTGCGGACCGGGCAAGGTGCTTGCCGGCATGACGCGGCGCGTAGAGGCCAGCCTGCAATCTCTGGCACTCGTGGACGAGGCCAGCATCAATTCGGGCGTTGACCAATTCAAGAGGATTTGATCATGCTGCAAGGACAAGTCGCGCTGGTGACCGGTGCTACGCGCGGCATAGGCAAGGCGATCGCACTGGGACTGGGCGCGCAGCGGGCGAATGTAATTGGCACCTCGACATCCGCTGCCGGCGCCACGGCGATCGGCGATTTTCTGGCGCAGGCCGGTATTTCGGGCAAAGGCGCCGTGCTCGACGTAAAGGACGCCAGCGGCATCGACGCCCTCGCGGCGGAAATAGAGAAGGAATTCGGCACGATCGGCATTCTGGTCAACAACGCCGGCATCACCCAGGACAATCTGGCCATGCGCATGAAAGAGGCCGAATGGGACGCGGTGATCGACACCAATTTGAAATCGGTGTTCCGCCTGTCGCGCGCGGTGATGCGCGGAATGATGAAAGCGCGCCATGGCCGCATCATTAACATCACCTCCGTTGTAGGCAGCACCGGCAACCCAGGGCAAATCAACTACGCTGCCGCCAAGGCCGGCATTGCGGGCTTGTCGCGGGCGCTGGCGCAGGAAATCGCCAGCCGCAATATCACCGTGAATTGCGTTGCGCCCGGTTTCATCGACACGGATATGACGCGCGCGTTGAGTGACGCGCAGCGCGCGGCGATACTTAGCCGCATTCCGCTCGCACGGCTGGGCAGCGCCGAGGATGTCGCCGCAGCCGTGACGTTCCTCGCATCGCCCCAGGCCGGATACATCACCGGCACCACCGTGCATGTCAATGGCGGCATGTACATGGCATGAGCGCCGAAGATGCAGACGGCGGCCAATGAATTTTGGTAGAATGCGCGGCTGTTTCCGAAGCCAAAAAGAGGGAAGGAGAACCAAATGGAAAATGTTGAACAACGGGTAAAGAAAATTGTCGCCGAGCAGCTTGGAGTAAACGAGGCGGAAATCAAGAACGAATCCTCCTTCATCGATGACCTCGGTGCGGATTCTCTCGATACGGTCGAATTGGTAATGGCTTTGGAGGAAGAGTTTGAGACCGAGATTCCGGATGAAGACGCGGAGAAGATAACCACCGTGCAGCAGGCGATCGACTATATCAACGGTCATCCCAAGAAAGCCTGATCTTCCGCATCCAGGGCGTCTTTTATTTCGGAGAAAAATTGTCCCGCCGCAGAGTCGTCATCACCGGGATGGGCATTATCTCACCGGTAGGAAACAGCATTGCCGAAGCTTGGGCCAGCATTCTAGCAGGCAAGTCCGGCATCGGCCGTATCAGCCGTTTCGATCCGTCGCGCCTGTCCTGCCAGATCGCGGGGGAGGTGAAAGGCTTCGAATTGTCGCAATACCTGGAGCGCAGGGAAGCGCGCCATATGGATACCTTTATTCATTATGGCATGGCGGCTGGAATCCAGGCGCTGCGCGATAGCGGCCTCGAGGTAACGCCGGAAAACGCCGAGCGCATAGGCGTCAACATCGGATCGGGCATCGGCGGCCTGCAGGTGATCGAGCACACGCATAGCGAACTGATCGCCGGCGGACCGCGCAAGATTTCGCCGTTCTTCATTCCCAGTACCATCATCAACATGATCTCGGGAAATTTGTCGATCAAGTACGGCTTGAAAGGACCGAACCTCGGAATGGTGACCGCGTGCACTACCGCGACCCATTGCATCGGCGAGTCAGGCCGACTGATCGAATATGGCGATTGCGACGTGATGGTCGCGGGCGGCGCCGAAGCCGTGGTCACTGAACTCGCAGTAGGCGGATTCGCCCAGGCGCGTGCGCTTTCCGCCCGCAACGACGATCCCGCCACCGCCAGCCGTCCTTGGGACAAGGATCGTGACGGCTTCGTGTTGGGAGAGGGGGCTGGCGTGCTGGTGCTGGAGGAGTTCGAGCACGCGCGCTCGCGCGGGGCGAAAATTTACGCTGAACTCACGGGCTACGGCATGAGCGGTGACGCCTACCATATGACGGCTCCGCGCGAGGATGGCGAAGGCGCCGCGCGCTGCATGAATAATGCATTGCACAATGCGCGCCTCAATGCAGATCAGGTCGATTACATCAATGCCCATGGCACGTCGACGCCACTTGGGGATATCGCGGAAACGACGGCGGTGAAACGCAGCCTTGGGGCGCACGCGAAGAAGGTCGCGGTGAGTTCGACCAAGTCGATGACCGGGCACCTGCTCGGCGCGGCGGGCGGGGTGGAAGCGATCTTCTCGGCACTTGCGGTGCATAGCCAGATCGCGCCGCCCACAACCAATCTTTTCAGCCAGGATCCGCAATGCGACCTGGACTATGTGCCGAACAGCGCGCGCTCGATGAAGATCGACGTGGCGCTGTCGAATTCCTTCGGTTTTGGCGGCACCAACGGCACCTTGGTATTCGGCCGCGTTTGAGCCAGACGCTCACTCTAAGTCTAAGACCCTCCCGTATTCTCGCGCTGGTTTTGACGCTGATGGCGGGCGCGGCGCTCGCCGCCGCCTGGTCTAGCCTGCCGGATCTGGCCATCTTGCCGATCGCGGCAGGTGTCGTCCTCGCTCTGGTATGGCATATTCCGGACGCCCTGCAACGGGGGGTGCGCGGCGTGCGTGCGCTCGAATTGAGCGCGGATGGGAACGCCCGCTGGCAGGACGGTACCGGCCAATGGCACGAAGGGAGAATACTGCCGACCAGCTACGTTTGCGGCTGGCTGGTCGTGATGAATCTTGGCGGAAACGCGCACGCGGCCCGCTCCGTGGTGCTCCTGCCGGATTGCGCCGCCGCAGAGGACTTGCGCCAACTACGCGTCTGGCTACGCTGGCGTTTCAAGCGCGATGAACTTTAGCCGTCTCTGGCGGTCACATGGCTTATTGTCCCATGCGGGCGAGGTAAGGATTGAAGTTCCCCGTCGCCGGCGCAGCGCCGCTAGACATGCTCGAACTGGACTTCCTCCCTGCCGGGGCGTCGCCGCGAACGCCCCGGCAGTTGCGTTATACTGGACATCCGCTGCGCGGAAAGAACGAAAATTTGCCGCAAGGCTTCAAGGAAGGGCGGCGCATGAGTGAGCGCGAAATTGACCAGCAACTGGTCGAGCGAGCGCAACAGGGCGACAAGCGGGCGTTCGAATTGCTCGTCAGCAAGTACCAGCGCAAGCTCGGACGGCTGCTGTCGCGCTTCGTCCGCGATCCGGGCGAAGTAGAGGATGTGACGCAGGAGGCGTTTGTCAAGGCCTACCGCGCATTGGCATCCTTTCGCGGCGATAGCGCCTTTTATACCTGGCTCTATCGAATCGGTATCAATACCGCTAAGAACTACCTGGTGTCGGCCGGTCGACGCGCGCCCACTATCACCAACTACGATGCGGAGGAGGCCGAAAACTTCGACGACGGCGACCAATTGCGCGACGTCAATACGCCCGAGAATGTGCTGATGAGCAAGCAGATCGCGCAGACGGTGAACCAAAGCATGGATCGGCTGCCTGAGGAGTTGAGGGCGGCGATCACGCTGCGCGAGATCGAAGGCATGAGCTACGAGGACATCGCGAAGATTATGGATTGCCCCATCGGCACCGTGCGTTCTCGTATATTCCGTGCGCGCGAAGCGATTGCGACGCAATTGCGCCCGATGCTGGACATTGCTAAAGACAAGAGGTGGTGACGTCATGAAAGAGAAATTGTCTGCTTGGATGGATGGCGAAATGAGCGGGCCGCAGGCGTGCCAGCTTCTGCCGCAAGTGGAGCGCAATGTCGAATTGCGTAACGACTGGGATTGCTACCATCTGATCGGCGACGCCCTGCGTGGCACGCAGGGCCCAGACCTGTGCACCAAGATTGGCGCCCTGTTGGAGGCGGAACCGACGGTGCTGGCGCCGCGGCGCCGCAGCACGAACGAGAAGCTGATTCGGTATGCGCTGTCGCTAGCGGCGAGCGTCGCCGCAGTGACGTTTGTCGGCTGGATGGCGCTGTCCGGCACGGAACAGGTTGCGCCGCAAGTCGCCGCCGTACGCGCAGTTGCGCCCGAACATAAGCAACTCACGGCGGCTGCCGGTGAGGGGGCAAATGATTACCTGCTGGCTCACCAGCGCTATTCCCCAAGCAGCGCAATGCAGGGTGTTGCGCCGTATGTGCGCACCGTGGCCGATGAGCGCAGGGCCGCGCGCCGATGAGGTTGCTGGTTGCGCTGCTGTTCGCGCTATCGGCTCAGCTGGCGTCGGCCGAGGGCGATGCCATGAGTTGGCTGCAGCGCATTCATGCGGCAACGCACAAACTCAACTATACGGGAACCTTCGTCTATCGCAGCGGCGACCAGGCCGAGACTTCGCGCATCGTCCGTGTCGTCGGCCTGCACGGTGCGCGCGAACGGCTGGAAACGCTTGATGGCGAGCCGCGCGAGATCGTGCGCAGCGGCGACGAGGTGATCTGCTATCTGCCCGGCAGCGAAACGGTGAAGATCGACAGGCAGAACGGCAGCGCCAGGTTCCCGTCACTATTGTCGTCGAACCTAAAGGAAATCCGCGAAAACTACGAGCTGACCAAAGCCGGGACCGATCGCGTTGCGGGATACGAATGCCAAGTGCTCGTGCTCGAACCCAAGGACAAATTGCGCTATGGCCATAGGCTGTGGGCCGACGTAAATACCGGCATGCTGCTGAAGTCCGAAACGTTCAATAGCAAGAATGAGCCAATAGAACGATTCGCATTTACGCAGATCGTGATTGGCGGCAAGATTGCGAAAGAGCAACTCAGATCCAGACTCTCGGCCAAGGCGCGGGATTGGCGCATAGAAAACTCCGCGGCTGTTTCGGCCAGCCTGGCCGCGTCGGGCTGGTCCATTCGACCGGAGCTGCCCGGCTTCAGGAAAGTGACCGAAATGAAACGCACGCAAGGCGGTTCGACGCAGGTCGGGCACGTCGTCTATTCTGACGGTTTGGCAGCGGTATCGGTATTCATCGAGCCGCTCGCCAACAAGACGTCGATGCCGCTGCCGGGATTGTCGCAGCATGGCGCCATCAATATCTACAGCCGGCAGATTGCCGATCATTTGGTGACCGTGGTCGGGGAGACGCCTGCCGAAAGCGTGAAAAAGCTCGCCGAATCGGTCGAATACCGCAGGCCTTAGCCGGATTTGCCGCCGGAACTGCCGCATCCGGACTGCTGCTGCGAGAGTTCATTCAAATAGGGACGGAACGATGCGAAAAGCAATACGAAAAGCAATGCTCCTGTGCTTGCTGCTGCCGCTAGCGGCATTGGCCCAGGCGCGTGAGTTACCAGAATTCACTGACCTGGTGGAAAAGCAGGGGCCAGCGGTGGTCAATATCAGCACGGCGCAGACCGTGCGCGCGCAAGCCGGCGTACCGCAGATACCGAATCTCGACGAGGACGATCCATTTTACGAATTCTTTCGCCGCTTCGTCCCTCGCCATCCAGGCCAGACGCCGCGCGAGTTCGAAAGCCGTTCGCTCGGCTCCGGTTTCATTATTAGCGCCGACGGCTACATCCTTACCAATGCGCATGTAGTCGACGGCGCCGACGAGATCAACGTGCGTCTCATCGATAAGCGTGAATACAAGGCCAAGGTCATCGGCGCCGACAAGCGCACCGACGTGGCGCTGATCAAGATCGAGGCCGCCGGCCTTCCAGTAGTCAAGATGGGCGACCCGAACAAACTAAAGGTCGGCGAATGGGTGCTGGCGATCGGGTCGCCATTCGGTTTTGACAACACCGTGACGGCCGGCATTGTGAGCGGCAAAGGCCGCTCGCTGCCGCAGGAGAATTTCGTACCATTTATCCAGACGGATGCCGCAGTGAATCCAGGCAATTCGGGTGGGCCGCTGTTCAACCTGCGCGGCGAAGTCGTGGGTATCAATTCGCAGATCTATAGCCGCACCGGCGGATTCATGGGCATTTCTTTCGCCATTCCGATCGACCTCGCGCTCGACGTGCAGAATCAGCTGCGCACGACCGGACGCGTTAGCCGCGGCCGCATTGGCGTGGTGATCCAGGAGGTGACCAAGGAATTGGCGGATTCCTTTGGTCTGGCCAAACCGCACGGCGCGCTAGTGAATGCGGTGGAGAAAGGCGGTCCGGCCGACAAGGCCGGCGTCGAGGTGAGCGACATCATCCTAAAGTTCGACGGCAAGAACGTAAACAGTTCGAGCGATTTGCCACGCATAGTCGGCGGCACCAAGCCGGGCAGCAAAGCAAGTCTACAGGTGTGGCGCAAGGGTTCGACTAAAGATCTGACCGTGACTGTGGCGGAGATTCCGGGTGAAAAGGTAGCCAGCCGCGAAAGCAAGCGTGCCAAGCGCGCCGAAACTGCTGCAAATCGCCTCGGCTTGGTGCTGTCGGAGTTATCCAATGAGCAACGCAAGGAACTCAAGATCGATAGCGGTTTGCTGGTGGACGAGATACGCGGACAACCGCGCGGCGACATTCGTAAGGGTGACGTTATTCTGGCACTGATCCAGAAGGGCAACACCATTGAGGCCAAGAGCGTGGAACAGTTCAACAAAGCACTGAACGCCATAGGTAAGGCTGCCGCTGTTACCTTGCATGTGCGCCGCGGTGAAAACCAGAGCTTTATCACCATCAAAGGCTTGAACGGCCAGTAGCGTGGCGATCCCAGAGGGCACCGGTGCGGTGTTACGGCTGATTCTCTACGGACGCAGCTATTGCCATCTGTGCGATGAGATGCTCGCGGCGCTCTCTGCACTGCGCGGCGAATTCGCGTTCGTCGTCGATGTCGTCGATGTCGACAATGATCCGGTCCTGGCGCAGCGTTTTGGCAACCTGGTGCCGGTCTTGGTGCATGCCGATGCGGAGATCTGCCATTACCACCTCGATCTCGGCAAAGTTCGTGCGTATTTGGCGAAAATCCGTTAAAATACCATACGTTATTCTTCAAAGGGTGCCGCACAGGCACCCTTTTTCATGATGCAGCACATCCGCAATTTTTCCATCATCGCTCATATCGACCACGGCAAGTCCACTCTTGCCGACCGCTTTATTCAGCTGTGCGGCGGGCTCTCTGAGCGCGAGATGGGGGAGCAGGTGCTCGATTCGATGGACCTGGAACGCGAGCGCGGCATCACCATCAAGGCGCAGACCGCTGCGCTGCAGTACAAGGCGCGCGACGGCAATGTCTATAACCTCAACCTGATCGACACGCCCGGGCACGTGGACTTCTCCTACGAAGTGTCGCGTTCACTCGCCGCCTGCGAAGGCGCGCTGCTCGTGGTTGACGCATCGCAGGGCGTGGAGGCGCAGACCGTCGCCAACTGTTACACCGCAACCGAACAGGGCGTGGAAGTGGTTCCGGTGCTGAACAAGATCGACCTGCCCTCGGCTGACCCGGAAGGGGCGATACGCGAAATCGAGGACGTGATTGGCATCGACGCCAAGGATGCATTGCGCGTCAGCGCTAAGACCGGCGAAGGCGTGGAGGATATTCTCGAGGCCGTGATCGCACGTATTCCGCCGCCCAAAGGCGATCCTGCGGCGCCACTTAAGGCGCTGATCATCGATTCCTGGTTCGACAACTATGTCGGCGTCGTGATGCTGGTGCGCATGATGGACGGGAGGCTCAGTCCTAAGGACAAGATCCTGCTCATGTCGACGGGCACCGTGCATTTGTGCGAGCAGGTCGGCGTGTTTACGCCAAAGTCCAAGGGGCGCGACCGCCTGTCCGCGGGCGAGGTGGGCTTTATCGTCTCCGGAATCAAGGAATTGCAGGCAGCCAAGGTTGGCGACACCGTCACTTTGGCGGAGCGCCCGGCTGCGGCGCCGCTGCCCGGATTCAAGGTGATCAAGCCGCAGGTGTTTGCCGGCCTCTATCCGGTCGAAGCCAACCAGTACGACGGCCTGCGTGACGCGCTGAGCAAGTTGAAATTGAACGACGCCTCGCTGCATTACGAGCCTGAGGTGTCGCAGGCGCTGGGCTTTGGCTTTCGCTGCGGATTTCTTGGCTTGTTGCACATGGACATCGTGCAGGAACGGCTGGAGCGGGAGTATGACCAGAACCTGATAACCACAGCGCCGACCGTCGTGTACGAGGTGTTGCTGCGCGACGGCACCGTGGAGCGCGTGGAAAATCCGGCCAAGATGCCGGATCCGTCGCGCATCGAGGAGATTCGCGAACCGATCATCACCACTACGATTTTTGTGCCGCAGGAGCACGTCGGTGCCATCATGACCCTGTGCACGCAGAAGCGCGGTGTCCAGAAGAACCTGCAATATACGGGCCGGCACGTGATGCTGACCTATGATTTGCCGCTATCCGAAGTGGTGATGGATTTCTTCGACAAACTCAAGTCGGCGAGCCGCGGCTATGCGTCGCTTGACTATGAGTTCAAGGAATATCGCGCATCCGACGTGGTGAAGCTCGATATCCTGATCAACGGCGAGCGTGTCGACGCACTGTCGCTGATGGTGCATCGAGATAGCAGCCGTTATCGCGGCCGCGAATTGGTGTCGCGCATGCGCACGCTGATTCCACGGCAGATGTTCGATGTGGCGGTGCAGTCGGCAATCGGCGCCAACATCATCGCCCGCGAAACAGTCAAAGCGCTGCGCAAGAACGTGCTCGCCAAGTGCTATGGCGGCGACATTACGCGCAAGAAGAAGCTGCTGGAAAAGCAGAAGGCCGGCAAGAAGCGCATGAAGCAGGTGGGCAACGTGGAAATTCCGCAAGAGGCGTTTCTCGCCATCCTGCGGGTGGAATAGGAAATGCTGCGAGCCCGTTTCGGCGCGGTGGCGAGAGCCGTCAAACAGAGCGCGGCAGGAGCGGGCGTATCCGCGCATTTCGAAATGGACTCTAGATGAACTTCGCGCTGCTGCTTTTTTGCCTGTTGGTCGTTACCGGCATAGTGTCAGGTCTGGATGCCGTGTATTTCGGCAAACGGCGCGCCGCGGGCGCCAAGGAGCCGTGGTGGATCGAATACCCGAAAAGCTTCTTTCCCGTGATCCTGGTGGTGTTCCTGCTGCGCTCCTTTTTGGTCGAGCCATTCAAGATTCCATCGGGCTCGATGGTCCCGACCTTGCTGGTGGGCGACTTCATCCTGGTCAACAAGTTCACCTACGGCATCCGCCTGCCGGTGATCAATACCAAGGTCATCGACATCAATGAACCGAAGACCGGCGACGTAATGGTTTTCCGCTATCCCGAGGACCCGAGCGTCGACTACATCAAGCGCGTTGTCGGAATGCCCGGGGACAAGGTCACCTATCAGAACAAGCGCCTCACGCTAAACGGTCATGAAGTGCCGCTGAAAGAGGCGGGCGATTTTCTGCTCAAAGACAAGATCCAGTACCTCAATGAGTACACCGAAACGCTGGGTACGGTCGAGCACGAGATCCTGGTTGACCCGAGCGAACCGCCGTCGCTCCCGTACGTCAAACAATTCCCGCTGCGGGAGAATTGCATTTACAATAATAGCGGCATGGTATGCACGGTGCCGCCGGGCCATTACTTCATGATGGGCGATAACCGCGACAACAGCAGCGACAGCCGCGTCTGGGGTTTCGTGCCGGAGGCCAACATCGTCGGCAAGGCTTTTTTTATCTGGTTCAACTTCAGCGAACTCAGGCGCTTCGGACGGTTCAAATAGGGAGCTAGAAGAAGATCATGCGCAACAAGCAACGTGGAGTCAGCTTTCCGGTCATATTCCTGATTGGTGTAATCTTGGCGCTGGCAGCCGTAGGCGCGATGAAGGTTGGACCTGCGTACTCGGAATTCGTAACCGCCAAGAAGGCCATTTTCGCCGTCGCTGCTGGTGAAGGAAGAGGCGGGAGTGTCGCCGATGTGCGCAGGGCTTTCGATCGGCGCACTGCCATCGACAATATCACTGCCGTGACACCGGGCGATCTGGACGTCACCAAGGACGGCAACGAAATCGTCATCTCTTTCGCCTATGCCAAGAAGGTTCCGCTGTTCTCCAACGTGTCGCTGTGCATCGACTTTGCCGCCAGCACCTCGGGTGGTGCAGGCAGCGACAAAGAGTAAGACCCGCCTCGGGCGCGATGGATTACGGGCCGCTACAGTGCAACCTGGGCCACAGCTTCGCGCATGCGCCACTGCTGCAACAGGCACTGACCCACCGCAGTCACAGCACACCGCATAACGAACGCATTGAGTTTCTGGGCGACAGTGTGCTCAATTGCTGCGTCGCGCATGAGCTGTACCTGCGCTTTGGCGAGCTGAAGGAAGGCGAACTGTCGCGCTTGCGCGCGAATCTGGTACGGCAGGAGACGTTGGCTGAGCTGGCGCAGAAGTTGGAACTGGGTAACTACCTGCGCTTGGGTGAAGGCGAACTGAAGAGCGGAGGCTTCCGTCGCCCGTCCATCCTCGCCGACGGGCTGGAAGCGCTCATCGGGGCAGTCTTCCTCGATGGTGGGTTTGCCGCAGCGCAAAGCGTGATCCGCGGCCTGTACGCGTCGTTGTTCGACCGGCTCGATCCGCAAACCCAGGAAAAGGATCCCAAGACCTTGCTGCAGGAGCGGCTGCAAGCGCGCAGGATTGCGCTGCCGCAGTATGCCGTGGTCGCGACGCAGGGCGCAGCGCATAGCCAGGTGTTTCAGGTCGAGTGTCAGATTCCGCTGCTGGCCATCCGCACAGTCGGCTTCGGCGCGAGCCGGCGCATTGCTGAGCAGGAAGCGGCGCGACTCGCGCTGGTGCAACTGGAACAATGAAGCCCGAAGAATTCCGCTGCGGCACTATCGCCATCGTCGGGCGGCCCAATGTGGGCAAGTCCACGCTGCTGAATCATCTCGTCGGGGAAAAGATCAGCATCACCTCGCGCAAGGCGCAGACTACGCGTCACCGCATTACCGGGATACTCACTAGCGCCGATGCGCAGTACGTGTTCGTCGACACGCCCGGTTTCCAGGACAAGAACACAAGCGCTCTCAATCGCCTGATGAACCGCAGCGTCACCCAGGCGCTGCAGGACGTGGACGTGATACTGGTGGTGATCGATGCCGCGCGCATCAGCCGCGAAGACCGCCAGGTTTTCGAACTCCTGCCGGCCGGGCGGCAGGTGGTGCTGGCGGCAAACAAGATAGACCGCCTGGCAGACAAGAAGAAACTGCTGCCGCTACTGGCACAGTTGCAGACCGAATACGGTTTTTGCGATATCGTGCCTGTCAGCGCCAAGAGCGGGGCGCAGATGGCGCAATTGTTGCAGGCATTGCGCGCCCACCTGGCCGAGCAGCCTGCGATCTACCCGGAGGGCGAAATAACCGACCGCAGCGAGCGCTTTCTTGCCGCGGAATTGGTGCGCGAAAAGTTGTTTCGCCTGCTCGGGGACGAGTTGCCCTACGGCGCCAGCACGGCCATCGAAAAGTTCGAAACCGAGGGCAAGCTGCGCCGCATTCATGTGGCGATTATCGTGGACAAGCCGGGGCACAAGGCGATGGTCATAGGCAAAGGCGGCGCAAAGCTCAAACTCATCGGGACCGAAGCGCGGCGCGACATGGAAAAGCTGTTCGGCGGCAAGGTGTTCTTGCAGATCTGGGTCAAGGTCAAGCGGGGCTGGGCCGACGACGAACGCACGCTGAAGAACCTCGGGTTCGCACCATGAGTGCGCGCGCGCGGCAGGACAACCAGCAGGCCTACGTCCTGCATACCTATGCCTTTCGCGAGACCAGTCTGGTGGTGGAAGCGTTCACCCGCGCGCACGGCCGCATCGCCATGGTGGCGCGTGGCGCCAAGCGCCCGCGCTCAGCCATGCGCGGAAGCCTGATGGCATTTCAGCCTCTGTCCCTGTCCTGGTCAGGGCGCGGCGAAATGCGCCTTCTGCTGCGCGCCGAATGGCAAGGCGGCCAGCCGCGGCTGCAGGGAACGGCGCTGCTATGCGGCTTTTATCTGAACGAGCTGCTGTTGAAGCTGCTGCCGCGCGAAGACGCGCACGAACAGCTGTTTCTCGATTACCAAGCGGCGCTCGCACGCCTCGCTCCGGACGTGGAGCCGGGCGCGGTGCTGCGCCGTTTCGAAAAAGCACTGCTGCGTGAACTGGGCTACGCGCTCGTGCTCGACCGGGACAGCGCGAGCGGCGCGCCGATCGATCCGCAGCGATCCTATGCCTACGAGCTTGAGCGCGGGCCGGTGGCGCTGAACGGCGCATCGCACGCCGGATTGGTGCTGTCCGGGCAGACGCTGCTCGACATCGCGCGCGATGACTACAGCAACCCGCAGACCCTGCAGCAGACGAAAGCGCTGATGCGCCTGCTGATCAGTCACCGTCTGGAGCAAAAGCCGCTCAACAGCCGGCGCATATTCGAGGAGCTACAGCAATTGTGATTGAACTTGGTGTCAACATCGACCACGTAGCCACCCTGCGCCAGGCACGTGGCACGAGCTATCCGGACCCGCTGCGCGCCGCTATGCTTGCCGAGGCGGCCGGCGCGGATGCCATCACCCTGCATCTGCGTGAAGACCGCCGTCATATCCAGGACCGCGATGTCGAAGCGTTGCGCGCGCAACTCACGAAGCGCATGAATCTGGAGGCTGCGGTCACGCCCGAAATGCTCGCGTTTGCGCGGCGCATTCGCCCGCAGGATGTATGCCTGGTGCCGGAGCGGCGCTTGGAACTTACCACCGAGGGCGGGCTCGATGTCGTCGGTCAGTTCGAGCGCATGCGCGAGGCTTGCCAGTTGCTGGCGCAGTCGGGAATACGCGTGTCGCTGTTCATAAACGCCGATCCCGCGCAGATCGACGCCGCCAAAGCAGCCGGCGCCCCAGTGGTGGAACTGCACACCGGCCGCTATGCCGACACGAGCGGAAGCGAGCAGCGATCCGAATTCGACCACCTGTGCCAGGCGGTCGAGTACGGTAATCGCATCGGCCTGAAGGTGAATGCCGGCCACGGTCTGAACTACGACAACGTTGCGGAGATCGCCGCCGTACCGGGCATCGCCGAACTCAACATCGGCCACGCGATCGTTGCGGAAGCCGTGTTCATCGGCTGGGAAGCGGCGGTGCGTCTGATGAAGCGGTTGATGACCGAAGCGCGGCGCGCGTGATACTCGGCATCGGCACCGATCTGGTCGACATCCACCGCATCGAGCACGCGCTCGCGCGTTTTGGCGACCGCTTCGCCCAAAGGGTCCTGGTCGGGCACGAATATCAGCGTTTTTGCGCGCATGTGAAACCCGCCCACTATCTGGCCAAGCGCTTTGCGGCCAAGGAAGCGTTCTCCAAAGCCATGGGCACGGGCATACATTTTCCCGTCAACTGGCACAATGTCAGCGTCGCCAACGAGCGCTCGGGCAAGCCCTACCTGAAATTCTCCGGGCCGCTCACAACACTGCTCGAGCGCCGCGGCGTGAAGCGGGTGCATCTAAGCCTGAGCGATGAGGTCGGCATGGCCTGCGCGTTTGTGGTACTGGAAGGGTCCGAGAGTGAGTGATGCTCTTGGCCCGGTAATCCTGGACCTGGCGGGCCCGGAATTGAGCGCGAACGAGCGCGATCTGTTGCGCCATCCGCTGGTGGGCGGACTGATCCTGTTCGCGCGCAATTACCGCTCGCCAGAACAATTACGCACATTGACGGCAGCAGTCCGCGCGCTGCGCACGCCGCAGTTGCTGATCGCGGTCGATCACGAAGGCGGACGGGTGCAGCGCTTCCAGCGGGGATTTACCCGAATACCGGCGATGCGGCACTTGGGCCATGCCTGGGATCGCGATCGCAATGCAGCGTGTGCGGTGACGCGCAGTATCGGATACGTGCTCGCGAGCGAACTCCTCGCCTGCGGCGTGGACTTCAGCTTCACCCCGGTGCTGGATGTGGATTCCGGCGCGAGCAGCGTGATTGGCGATCGCGCCTTCCACTCGCTCCCCGCGGCGATCGCTGAACTCGCGCGGAGCCTGATCGCGGGCATGCGCGAGGCCGGCATGGCAAGTGTCGGCAAGCATTTCCCCGGACACGGCTACGTGCGCGCCGATTCGCATTTCGCCGTGCCAGTGGATGAGCGCAGCTACGCCGAAATCGAGGCTGCGGATATGTTGCCTTACCGGAGGTTGATCAATAACGGGCTGTCCGCGGTCATGCCGGCGCACGTGATCTACCCCAAAATCGATGCGCGCCCGGCGGGCTTTTCTTCACTATGGCTAAAGCAGATATTGCGCGCAGAGCTGAAATTCGAAGGCATGATTTTCAGCGACGATTTATCGATGGAAGGCGCAAGCGTGGCCGGTGGCGTGGTCGAGCGCGCACAGGCCGCGCTCGCCGCAGGTTGCGACATGGTGTTGCTGTGCAACGCGCCTGGCTCAGCGTCCGAGCTGCTGGAGCGGCTCCCAGCCGTAGCGATGCACCAGCGCCGCGCCGAGGCGATGCGCGGCGCGCCCTTAAGCGCGGATTTCGCAGCGCTCGCGCGCAACACGCGCTTTGCGGAAGCTAAAGCAGATCTCGATCGTTTCACCGCCTCCTTGGCCTGAGAGCGAGAGGCGGCGTGCGGCACCGATTCCTGCCTCATTGCACTATGCCGCATGTCCGATAGTTTCAACCTCGCGTGCCGCGACTGTCCGCGCCTTGCACAATTTCTCGACCAGGTCCGGCGCGATCATCCCGGCTACCACGCGCGACCCGTGCCCGCGTTTGGCGATGCGCGCGCGCAATTTCTGATCGTCGGCCTCGCCCCCGGCATGCACGGCGCCAACCGCACGGGGCGACCGTTTACCGGCGATCACGCCGGCATACTGCTCTATAGCACGCTGCACCTGTTCGGCTTTGCCACCCAGGCGGAATCGATACGCGCCGGCGATGCGCTGCTGCTGAAAAATTGTCGCATCAGCAATGCGGTGAAATGCCTGCCGCCGCAGAATAAGCCGCTGCCCGATGAAATCCGTTGCTGCAACCGCTACCTGGCGGCCGAATTGCGCCAGAGTCCGCCGCGCGTAATCCTGGCGCTCGGTGCCATCGCGCACCAGGCGGTGCTCATGGCCTGCGGACTCAAGCGCGCGAACTTCAAATTCGGCCATCACGCCGTGCATGACCTGCCGCCGCTGCCGGGGGCGCGCAGAGGCTTCCGCCTTTACGATAGCTATCACTGCAGCCGCTATAATACGCAAACGAAACGGCTCACCGAGCCCATGTTCCATGCGCTGATTGGCGACATCGTCGCCGAATTGGCTTTGATGCACGGCCGATGATCCCGCTGCCGACCGCGAAGATGCAGCTTCCCGTCTTTGGCGTCGGCTGACTGGAATTCTGCAATGTTCGATGCGCACGCACTGATCAACAGCCTACCGCACCTTCCCGGCGTATACCGCATGCTTGGCGGCAAGAGCGAAGTGCTGTATGTGGGCAAAGCGCGCGACCTGAAGAAGCGCGTCAGTTCTTATTTCCAAAAGACGGCGCAGAGTCCGCGCATCGAGCTGATGCTGTCACAGGTGGCCGCCGTCGAAACCACGGTAACGCGTTCGGAAGCCGAGGCGCTGATCCTGGAAAACAACCTGATCAAGTCGCTCGTACCGCGCTACAACATCCTTTTCCGCGACGACAAATCCTATCCTTATCTGATGCTGAGCGGCCACGCTTATGCGCGCCTGGGCTTTCATCGCGGAGCGCTCGACGGCCGTCACCGCTACTTCGGTCCGTTCCCGCACACCGGTGCCGTGCGCGAGAGCATAGCCCTACTGCAGAAGATATTTCGCTTGCGCACCTGCGAGGATTCGGTGTTCCAGAATCGTTCGCGCCCCTGCCTGCTGCACCAGATCCGGCGCTGTTCCGCACCCTGCGTGGGATTGATCGACGCCGACAGCTATGGTGCCGATGTAAGAAACGCCGAGCTGTTCCTGCAGGGTAGGGAAGACGATGTGCTGCAGGCCCTGGGCAAGAAGATGCAGCAGGCTGCGGATCTGCAGCACTACGAGCAGGCCGCTTTCTATCGCGACCAAATCCAGGCGCTTTCGACCACGCAGCAAAAGCAGTATGCCGAGAGCAGCACGGGCGGCGATGCCGACGTGATCGCCTGCGCCCGGGCAAACGGCGCCGCCTGCGTCAATCTGGTGATGGTGCGCGCGGGACGTCAACTCGGCGATAAGAGTTTTTTCCCGCAAAACGCGGAGAACAGCACCACTGCCGAAGTGCTGCAGGCCTTTCTCGCGCAGCACTACGTCAGCCGGCAGGTTCCTCTGAACGTGGTCGTTGGCGCGGAGGTCGAAGCCGGGGAGACGGAGGCCGCACTCACCGAGCAAGCCGGGCATGCTGTGCATCTGGTCACCCGCGCGCAGGGCCAGCGCCGCGCCTGGCTCGAGATGGCCGAAAAGAACGCCGAGCTCGCGCTGGCGCAGCGCCTGTCCCACGCGAGCAACCAGGAGGCGCGGCTCGCCGCACTGCGCGAAGCTCTCGAACTGCCGGATACGGTGCAGCGCATCGAGTGCTTCGATATCAGTCATACCCAGGGCGAGGCAACCGTGGCCTCATGCGTGGTTTATGAGCGGTTCGACCTGCGCAATTCCGAATACCGCCGCTACAACATCAACGGCATCCAGGGCGGGGACGATTACGCCGCCATGCGTTCGGTGCTGCAGCGGCGCTACGAAAAGCTAACACGAGGCGAAGGCGTCGTGCCCGACCTAATCCTTATCGACGGCGGCAAGGGGCAGGTGAACGCGGCGCGCGAACTGCTGGCGGAACTGGGACTGAACGACATCTACCTTTTCGGCGTGGCCAAGGGCGAGGAGCGCAAGCCGGGGCTGGAACAGTTGATTTGCGCCGATGGCAAGACGAGCTTGCGCCTCGCGCGCGACAATCCCGGTTTGCATTTGATCCAGGCCATCCGCGACGAGGCGCACCGTTTTGCCATCACCGGCCACCGGGCGCGCCGCGGCAAAGCGCGTGTCACTTCGTCGCTCGAGGGCATCAGCGGCATAGGCGGCAAACGGCGCAAAGAGCTCCTTGCGCGCTTTGGCGGGTTGAAAGGCGTGATTGGCGCAAGCGTGGACGACCTGGCGCAGGTACAGGGCATCAGCCGCAAGTTGGCGGAAAAGATTTACCAGGAATTGCACTAATTTCGGCCGATTAAGGTATCTTAGCGGCCATATTTGCGTTTTCCCCATGCGAATCAATCTTCCCAACGCGCTCACCTGGATGCGTATCGTGATGATCCCGCTGTTCGTGGGCGTGTATTACTTTCCGAGCAGCTGGGTTGATTTGTCGAACCCGAACAAGAACCTGATCGCAACCGTCCTATTCACGGTCGCCGCAATCACCGACCTGCTTGACGGCTACCTTGCGCGCAAGCTCAACCAGACTTCCGCTTTCGGCGCCTTCCTCGATCCGGTTGCCGATAAGCTGATGGTTGCGGCGGCGCTGATCGTATTGGTCGACTTGCAGCGGCTGGACGCGGTCATCGCGGTGATCATCATCGGGCGGGAAATCACGATTTCGGCTTTGCGCGAATGGATGGCCCAACTTGGCGCCGCGAAGGGTGTCGCTGTGTCCTTCATCGGCAAGATCAAGACCGTATCGCAGATGGTCGCGATCCCGATGCTGCTCTACCACGATGCGCTTGGCGCGTTCCAGCCGCAGCGCTGGGGCACCTTTCTGATCTTGCTTGCTGCGGTATTGACCCTGTGGTCGATGTTCTACTACCTCAAGATGGCCATGCCCACAGTGCTAAAGCAAGGTTGATCGCCAGGCCCAAACCCCGGTATAATTCGCATCCTCCTGCGGGAGTAGCTCAGTTGGTAGAGCGCAACCTTGCCAAGGTTGAGGTCGCGAGTTCGAGACTCGTCTCCCGCTCCAAGATTCCAAGGGAAAGCGCTTGATTCCTGCGGCGTGCGCCGCAATCCAGGCGCGTGCCTTTGATTGTTTGCCGTTGCGCTCGGCTCGTGCACGTTCAAGACGGCGGGGTGGCAGAGTGGTTATGCAGCGGCCTGCAAAGATAGCAGTCGCTGTGAGCATCGTAATTTAAGCTGGCGCGATGGCCGAGTGGTTAGGCAGAGGTCTGCAAAACCTCGTACGTGGGTTCGATTCCCGCTCGCGCCTCCAATCTTCACCGGATGAGACCGTCTTAGTTTGATTTTCCCCACGATCTCTATCTATCGCAGCTTCGAGTAATTGCGCGACGACTGGGCATCGCGCCCGGTGACATCTTGCGGGAGGCAGACCCGTTCGCTGAACGGCTTCGGATGCAAGGTGTAGAGGTCAGTGATGAAAATGGCATGCGTCCTGCGGCTATCACGATTGGTCTGGTCATACTTGCAGCGATTTTGGCCGCCTCGAATTAGATTTGTAATCGCATCGGGCACCTGGCGCCTCGCCGCTCATCTAAACGAACCCACTTCTGCTCATAAGAACGAACCCGGTAAGTGCGCGCGTTATGGCGAGCGAAGGCAGAGTTTCGTTCTTGTTGGCGTTAATTTAACGGGGTTG
>Ga0082335_1001981_pt1 | contig 40192 bp, 31 predicted proteins | sample Subgrocontami58m_FD_72375 | JGI IMG/M metagenome (GOLD analysis project Ga0082335, IMG submission 72375) | Subsurface groundwater microbial communities from S. Glens Falls, New York, USA - GMW37 contaminated, 5.8 m (SPADES assembly) (version 2) ...
CTCTGCAGAATGTTATCCAGGAAGTTCTTGGTCTCGGCGAACTCGCCCATGACGCGCTTGGATTCGGTGACATCCCGGGCCGCGGCAAAGACCCCAAGAACTATTCCGGCTACGTCCTTGTAGACCGAGGCGTTGTAGAGCACGTCAGTGAGCTTGCCGTCGCGGTGCCGGATGGTGAGCGGGTAGTCGGTGACAAAGCCCTTGGCGAAGACCTGCTGGTAGCCCTCGCGGGCCTTGTCCGGCTCGGTGAAGTAATTGGAGAAGTCCGTGCCGATCAGCTCCTCGCGGCGCACCCCCGTCACCTTGATGCTGCCCTCGTTCACGTCGGTGATCTTGCCTTCCGGGCTGATGGTCACCAGCGGGTCCAGACTCGCCTCGATCAGACTGCGGGCGTATTGGGAGGCGAAACGCAGTTGTTCTTCCGCCAGTTTCTTTTCCGAGATGTCGTTGCTCATGAGCAGATAACCGATGGGCCGTCCCGAAGCGTCGTTGCGCCGCGTGACCACAACGCTTGCCGTAAAACGGGAACCATCCTTGCGGACGCGCTGGAACTCACCTTCGGCAAATCCTTTCTCACGGGCGGTCGCCAGCATTTCTTCGACGGCCCCCGACTTTATGTCCTCTGGCGTATGAAGAATGACCGAATCCTGGCCGATTATCTGTTCGGCTCGATAGCCGTAGTTTCGCAGCGCCCCCTCGTTCCAGGAGAGGATGTGGTGGTTGAGATCTTTTCCGATGATGGAGTACTTGGTCGAGCTCTGCAGAATGTTGTCCAGGAAGTTCTTCGTCTCGGTGAACTCGCGCATGACGCGCTTGGATTCGGTGACGTCGCGCGCCGCGGCAAAGACCCCGAGAACGTTTCCGGTCACGTCCTTGTACACCGAGGCGTTGTACAAGACATCGGTCAATCTGCCGTCCTTGTGCCGGATCGTGAGCGGATAGTCGGTGACGAAGCCCTTGGCGAAGACCTGCTGGTAGCCCACACGGGCCTTGTCCGGCTCGGTGAAGTAATTGGAGAAGTCCGTGCCGATCAGTTCCTCGCGGCGCACCCCCGTCACCTTGATGCTGCCCTCGTTCACGTCGGTGATCTTGCCTTCCGCGCTGATGGTCACCAGCGGGTCCAGACTCGCCTCGATCAGGCTGCGGGCGTATTGGGAAGCCTGCTTTAACCCGGTGATGTCGCGCGCCGCGGCGAACACCCCGAGCACGGTCCCCTGCGGGTTCTTGTAGACCGAGGCGTTGTAGAGCACGTCGATCAACCGGCCGTCGCGGTGCCGGAGCGTGAGGGGATAGTCGGTGACGAAGCCCTTGGCGAAGACCTGCTGGTAGCCCTCGCGAGCCTTGTCCGGTTCGGTGAAGTAATTGGAGAAATCGGTGCCGACCAATTTTTCCGGTTCGATGCCGGTGACCTTGACCGTAGCCGCGTTGACGTCGGTGATCTTGCCGTCGGGGCTGATGGTCACCAGCGGGTCCAGACTCGCCTCGATCAGGCTGCGGGAATATTGGGAAGCCTGCTTCAGCGCGGTGATGTCCCGCGCCGCGGCGAACACCCCGAGCACGGTCCCCTCCGGGTCCTTGTAGACCGAGGCGTTGTAGAGCACGTCGATCAAGCGGCCGTCCCGGTGCCGGATCGTGAGGGGATAGTCGGTGACGAAGCTCTTGGCGAAGACCCGTTGATAGCCCTCGCGAGCCTTGTCCGGTTCGACAAAGTAATTGGAGAAGTCGGTGCCGATCAATTCGTCCCGGCCGACGCCGGTGATCTTGATGGTAGCCTCGTTGACGTCGGTGATCTTGCCGTCGGGGCTGATGGTCACCAACGGGTCCAGACTCGCCTCGATCAGGCTGCGGGCATAGAACTGGGTGGATTTTAGCTCGTCGGTAAGGCGGATCTCGTCCGAGATGTTCTTGGAAATGAGCAGAAATCCGACTGGCGTCCCGGAGGCGTCGCGGCGTGGCGTGATGACGAGGCGCGCGGTAAAGCGCTCGCCGTTCTTGCGCCGCCGTGTGATCGTTCCTTCCCATTTCCCTTCGTTGAGCGCAGCCTGCAGGATCTCTTTGGGCTTGCCGGCTTTCACGTCCTCCGGCGTATGCAGAATGATCGAGTTGGCTTTGCCCACGACCTCCTCTGCTTCATAACCGTACACGCGTCTTGCGCCTTCGTTCCAGAGCCGGATCTTCCCATCAAGGTCCTTGCCTATGATCGAATACTCGGTGGATGACTCGAGCACGCTGCCGATGAAGGCAAGCGCCTCCTTCTCAGACTTTGCGATAGTACTGTCGAAAAGTTTGGTTTTGGATTTGGCTTCCATGATGGCCTCCCGATCGCCTATATCTGTATGAAATACCTCTTGTCAGCCTGGTGCGACGCGCTGCGGATCTATTTGCGACCTCTTTTGTCAGCGTCGCGGCGACGTAGTGTACAAGGCTCCCATTGTAGTAACAGGGGGCCTACGGATACATTGAACTCCCTGTTGTGATGATCCTACTCGCTTAGGAAGCGGCTTGATACTGAGAATTTGACCCTGACCCTGACCCAGAAGCAAGCAGCTGAGTAGCGAGGCGTTAACCCCTGGACGGTCCTGAACTGGGAGAAAGAGCGCACCGAGCCGCCGTTTGAGTCCATGCCCGCCACTCTACGGTTCTTGGCCTACGACCGCGTCCCGGAGCCAAAGAGCATTCCTGAACGCCTTCACCCCGAACGGCGAGCGATGGGCTGCTCAATCAAGGAAGCCGCGCGGCAGCCCTGCGCCAATTGTGGCCTGGCACGCTGGCGCCTGCCCTTGGCCTGCGACGAGGCAGTTGCCGAATATCACTTCCTGCACCTGTACGGGTCGAATGCCGGCGCGCTCCACTGCAGCGCGAATCGCTGCGGCGCCAAGCTGCGACGCGCTGAAATCCTTCAACTCGCCTTGAAAAGCGCCCATCGGTGTGCGTGCGGCCGAAACGATGACGATTGGATCATTGCTTATGGCCTTCTCCAATGAGGCTGTCGAAAAATTATGGCCGTCTCGTTCTTCGCAGCGCGGCTCCGTGCACTGAGGTCTGCTTGCGACATTTTTCCACGGCCTGTTAGGCCACTACGCGTAACCGGCGCTGTGTCGATAAATAGAATAAGAATGTGAGGAAGAATCATGGGAACGTTCCGTGTTCGCGAACTTGCCAAGCGGACATTCATGACAATGTGGCTGACCATCTGAAGTGGGTCAATCCAAGTCATGTGGGTCTTACGCGCGATCGAATCTGCGGTACTGAATCGCTTCGGCTACATGCGCGTCGGAGACGCACTCCACGCGCGCAAGATCCGCAATCGTGCGCGCAACTTTGAGTATGCGATGATAGGCGCGCGCCGATAATCCTAACCTGCTGATCGCTTGTGTCAGCAAGGTCGCGCCTCTGGCGTCGGGCGCGCAGTGGCGGTCGATTTCGCGCGGCGCAAGGCGCGCGTTTTCTTTTCCTTGACGCGCGATCATCCCGGCGCGCGCCTGTGCCACGCGCTCGCGCACTACGCCGGATGATTCGCCGCTAGCCACGCGCGAAAGATCTTGCGCCAGTACGGCAGGCACTTCGATGTGAATATCGATGCGATCCAGTAGCGGTCCGGAAATCTTCGCGCGGTAACGCAGCACCTGATCGGGCGTACAGTGACAGCGTCCGTTGTGGTGCCCGAGGTAGCCGCACATGCAGGGATTCATGGCGGCAATCAGTTGGAAACGCGCCGGGAACTCCGCTTGGCGCGCGGCGCGTGAAATCGACACACGACCGGACTCGAGCGGCTCGCGCAGCATCTCCAGCACCTTGCGCTCGAACTCCGGCAATTCATCGAGGAACAGCACGCCATGGTGTGCGAGTGAAATCTCGCCGGGGCGCGGATCGCTGCCCCCGCCCACCAGCGCGACACTGGAAGCAGAATGGTGCGGCGCGCGAAATGGCCGGCAGCCGAAGCGCTCGACGCCAAATCCGCCCGAACCCAGCGATTGCAGCGCCGCCGATTCCAATGCCTCGGTGTCGTTCATGGGCGGGAGGATGCCGGGAAAGCGTGCCGCCAGCATGGATTTTCCGGTGCCGGGCGGGCCGAACATGAGCACGCTATGGCCGCCGGCGGCGGCAATTTCCAGCGCGCGTTTGCAGTGCATCTGGCCTTTGACATCGGCAAGATCGAGGTAATCGGGCGTCGTTCTGCGCGCATCCTGATCGACGTAGGGCCGCAGATGCTCCCGGTTCGCCAGGTGGGCGCACACCTCGAGCAGGGTTCTTGCCGGCAGGACTTGCGCGTCGCGCACCAGGCTCGCTTCCGGCGCGCTTGCATAGGGCAACACGAAAGACCGCCGGCAGCGGTGCGCCTTGTAAGTCATGGCGAGGGCGCCGCGGATTGGGCGTAGATCGCCCGTGAGCGAGAGCTCGCCCGCGAACTCGTATTCATCCAGCCGATCAGCGGGCAGTTGGCCGGACGCCGCAAGTATGCCTAGCGCAATAGGTAAGTCGAAGCGCCCGCTTTCCTTGGGAAGATCGGCCGGCGCCAGGTTGACTGTGAGCCGGCGCGCGGGAAATTCGAAGCGCGCATTGACCAGCGCGGCGCGCACCCGGTCGCGGCTCTCCTTCACCTCTGCTTCGGGCAGCCCGACGATGGTAAAGCTTGGAAGTCCTCCGGAAAGATGAACTTCGACCGTGACTTCGGGGGCATCCATGCCGGCAAGTGCGCGGCTATGGAGCACGGCAACGGACATGCCGGTCAGGAATTCGGTTTATTGACCTTGGCTTCCAGCTCGGCAACGCGCGTCTCGAGGTCGCTGATCATTTCGCGAGAACGCGCAAGCAACCGTGCCTGGACGTCGAATTCCTCGCGCGTGACCAAGTCTAGCCTGGAAAAGAAGCTCGCGAGCAACGCGCGCAGGTTCTTTTCGATGTCCTTCGCCGGGCTATGCGCCAAGAGCTCGCTGATCTTGGCACTCAATTCCTCGAACAAGCGGTTCTGTTGCATCGATATCTCCTTATTGCCTTTTGAGTCTATCACGATGACTACAACGCACGACCGGACGAATCAGCTGATCGCTCCCCTACAGTGCAATCGGATTTATATATGCACCAAAAAAATGCGCCGTCACCGTCCAGAGCCTAAGCGTGCGACTCAACATATTGAATTAAAACAAATAAAAAACTGGCACAGACCGTGCTAATACTCGATTGTCACACAATTCCTAAACTTCAAGAGAGGACAATACCATGCGCAAACAATTGCTTGCTTCAGCGGTCTCCGCCGTACTTTCCCTGCCGGTGATTGCGTTTGCTCAAACTGCACCCGCCGCAGGGCCGGCTTCGCCGCATACGTTCACGGGGAACGCCGGCCTCACCAGCCAATACATTTTCCGCGGGCTCAGCCAGACCAATGGCATTCCTGCGATACAGGGGGGCGCCGATTATTCCCATAAGAGCGGCCTTTACGCCGGCACTTGGCTGTCCAATATTTCCTGGTACACGGACCAAAACGCCAACACCAAATCGGCGCCGATTTCGCTTGCCTCGCCCGGCGCTACCGGCGTCCCCTATACGCCCAATAACAGCAACCAGGCTAGCCTGGAATGGGATTTCTACGGCGGCTACAAGAACACTTTCGCCGGTGGCGACGGGAACTACGATGTGGGCGCCATTCAATACTATTACCCCGGCAAGTACGACAATCTTGGCGCCTACCGCAAACCCGACACGACCGAGGTCTACGGCGCGATCGGCTACAAGTGGGTGTCCCTTAAGTATTCCAAGGGGGTCAGCACCAACACCTTCGGCGTCAACGAATCCAAGGGCGCTAGCTACCTAGACCTTTCCGCGACGGTTCCGCTGGGCGCGAGCGGCTTCAACCTGTTGGCCCATGTCGGCAAATACGATTTTCCGGGCAACGCCAACACCGGGTACTGGGGAGCCTCAGGCTGCAACAACAATTGCTTCGACTATACGGACTACAAGCTGGGTTTGACCAAAGATTACTTTGGCTACACCTTTGGCATCGCTTGGACCCGTGCCAATACGAAGGACGCCGCCCCGGATGGCCAGACGACGGCGTACATGAACGCGTTCGGCAAGAACATCGGCGGCGACCGCGTCGCGGTGTCGGTCACTAAGACGTTCTGATCCACAAATACTAGGAGCTATCCATGAAAATGGTTACTGCAATTATCAAGCCGTTCAAGCTTGATGAGGTGCGGGAGGCTTTGTCCATGATCGGCGTACAAGGCATCACCGTTACCGAAGTCAAGGGATTCGGCCGGCAGAAAGGTCACACCGAGTTGTACCGCGGTGCCGAATATGTGGTCGACTTCCTGCCCAAGGTGAAGATTGAGGCGGCCATCAAGGACGAGATGCTTGACCAGGCCATCGAAGCCATCGAGAAGTCAGCCAGCACCGGCAAGATCGGCGACGGCAAGATCTTCGTATACGATTTGGAGCAGGTCGTCCGCATACGCACCGGCGAGACCGGCGCGGACGCACTATAGGGAGATGCATGATGAAAAGACTGATAGCTCTAATCGCCTTGTTCGGTGCATGCAGTCTAGCCGCGCCGGTCATCGCGCAGGACAAACCCACCGCCCCGGCGGCCGAGGCAAAGCCTGCGGAAGTCAAGCCGGCCGTTGCCAAACCCGCTGAACCAGCGCCGGCCGCAGGTGCCGTAGCCGCCGCCGCGCCCGCGGCGACGGCGACGCCGGCGCCAGTACCGAACAAGGGCGATACCGCGTGGATGATCGTTGCCACGGTACTGGTCATTCTGATGACCATCCCTGGGCTGGCGCTCTTTTACGGCGGTCTGGTGCGCGCAAAGAACATGCTGTCGGTGCTGATGCAGGTGTTCGTCACCTTCTGCCTGATCAGCGTGCTGTGGGTGTTCTACGGTTACAGCATCGCCTTCACCGAGGGTAACGCATTTTTCGGCGGTTTTTCGCGCCTGTTTCTCTCCGGCGTGAACGCCGACTCCACCGCAGCAACCTTCAGCAAGGGCGTGGTGATTCCGGAATACATCTATGTCGTGTTCCAGTTGACCTTCGCCGCCATCACGCCCTGCCTGATCGTGGGCGCGTTCGCCGAGCGGGTGAAGTTCTCCGCAGTGCTGCTGTTCCTCGCCCTGTGGTTCACCTTCGCTTATTTGCCGATAGCGCACATGGTATGGTACTGGCCCGGTCCGGATGCATTCACCGATGCGGCAGCGGCGGAAAAAGCATCGGCGACCGCGGGCTGGCTGTTCCAGAAAGGTGCGCTCGATTTCGCCGGCGGCACGGTAGTGCATATCAATGCAGGCATTGCGGCCTTGGTCGGCGCCTACGCGGTCGGCAAGCGTATCGGCTACAACAAGGAAGCCATGACGCCGCATAGCCTGACCCTGACGATGGTGGGTGCATCACTCTTGTGGGTGGGCTGGTTCGGTTTCAATGTCGGCTCCAACCTCGAGGCCACGGGTACGGCCGCCCTCGTGTTCGTCAACACCCTGGTCGCCACCGCCGCTGCGGCATTGTCGTGGCTGTTTTTCGAGAACATGTTCAAGGGCAGGCCGTCGATGCTGGGGGCCGCTTCGGGTGCCGTTGCCGGCCTGGTGGCCATTACTCCCGCTTGCGGCTTCGTCGGACCGATGGGCGCCGTCGCGTTGGGCCTCATCGCCGGTGCGCTGTGCCTGTGGGGGGTAAGCGGCCTGAAGCGCATGCTGGGTGCGGACGATTCGCTCGACGTGTTCGGCGTACACGGCGTGGGCGGGATCATCGGCGCCCTGGGTACAGGCGTGTTTGCCGCACCATCGCTTGGAGGCGTGGGCATATACGACTATGTAGCCAACAAGACCGCTCCCGACTACTCGATCATGGGTCAGGTCATGATCCAGGCGACGGGCGTAATCACCACCCTCGTCTGGTCGGGCGTGGTGGCGTTCATCGCCTACAAGATCGTCGACATCGTCGTCGGCCTGCGGGTGCCCGAGGAAGAGGAACGCGAAGGCCTGGATGTGACGTCACACGGCGAGACCGCGTATCACGCATAGCGTGCTTGCCAACCGCTTCGGCGGGAGCCGAACCGTAGCTAACGGGCATCTTGTAGGGGTGCCCGTTTTTTTTGCACCCGGCGCCAGCGTAGCCGCGTGGACAAAGGCGGTTGCGGCGCGTTAGAATCCGCCACAGCGCCGATTTGATGTCAGATTGCGGGCGCCGCCGGTTCCATCCAGGCGAAAAATAAATGCTGCTAAAGCGAGGAAACCCGTTCCTGGCTTATAGAGCGGGTTTTTTTATTTGAGGCCTTACAGAAAAACGCTGATTCGCATCAATGAAACAGCCTCTGACTTAAGTGAGTATGAGGGGATACATCCCCTCGTTTTATAAAGACGGACATGCATAAAGCAGCACTTCTTGAACGCCTGCTCGGAGAGCGCATCCTGATTCTGGATGGCGCCATGGGCACCATGATCCAGAGCTACAAGCTCGCCGAGGCCGACTTTCGCGGCGAACGCTTTGCCGGTTTTGCGCGCGACTTGAAGGGCAACAACGACCTGCTGTCGCTGACGCGTCCGGACATCGTGCGCGAGATCCACGATGCGTATCTGGATGCGGGCGCCGACATCATTTCGACCAACACGTTCAACTCCAACGCGCCGTCCATGGCCGACTATGGCATGGAGGATCTGGTATTCGAACTCAATCGCGAGGCGGCGCTTCTCGCGCGCGCCGCCGTTGACGCGTGCGTGCGCAAGACGCCCGAGCGGCCGCGCTTCGTCGCCGGGGTAATCGGACCCACGAGCAAGACCGCCTCGATTTCGCCCGACGTCAACGATCCCGCGTTTCGCAATATCACGTTCGATGCCCTGGTCGCCGCGTACAGCGAGTCGCTGCGGGGCTTGCTTGATGGCGGCGTCGACCTGATCCTGGTCGAAACCATTTTCGACACGCTCAATGCCAAGGCGGCGCTGTTCGCCATCGATTGCGCGTTCGAAGCGCGCGGCCGGCGCTGGCCCATCATCATCTCGGGGACCATCACCGACGCCTCCGGCCGCACGCTCACCGGACAGACGCCCGAGGCGTTCTGGAACTCGGTGCGTCACGCGCGTCCGCTTGCGGTAGGCCTGAACTGCGCGCTTGGCGCCAGACTCATGCGGCCGTACATCGAGGAACTGTCCGGCGTCGCCGACACCTATCTCAGCTGCTATCCGAATGCGGGCCTGCCCAATCCGCTGGCGGAAACCGGTTACGACGAGACGCCCGACTATACGTCCGGCCAGCTGCAGGAATTCGCTCGAAGCGGTTTTCTCAATATTGTCGGCGGCTGTTGCGGCACCACGCCGGCGCACATCCGGGCGATTGCACGCGCGGTGGAGAATTTGCCGCCGCGGCAAGTGCCGCAAATCGAGCCGAAGCTGCGTCTCGCCGGTCTGGAGCCGCTCAACATCGGCGACGAGTCGCTGTTTGTCAACGTCGGCGAGCGCACCAACGTAACCGGCTCCAAGGCTTTCGCGCGCATGATCCTCGCGGGCGATTACAGCGCCGCCCTGGCGGTGGCGCGCCAGCAGGTGGAGGCCGGCGCGCAAATAGTGGACGTGAACATGGACGAGGCGATGCTCGACTCGGAAAAGGCCATGGTCACCTTCCTCAACCTCGTCGCCTCGGAGCCCGACATCGCGCGCGTTCCGCTGATGCTCGATTCGTCCAAGTGGACGGTGATCGAGGCCGGCCTGAAATGCGTGCAGGGCAAGGCGGTGGTGAACTCGATCTCGCTCAAGGAAGGCAAGGACGAATTCGTGCGCCAGGCGAAGCTCGCACGCCGCTATGGCGCGGCGGCGATCGTCATGGCGTTCGACGAGCAAGGCCAGGCCGACAGCCTCGCGCGGCGCAAGGCCATCTGCCGGCGCTGTTACGACATCCTGACCCAAGAGGTCGGATTCCCGGCGGAAGACATCATTTTCGACCCGAATATTTTCGCCATCGCCACCGGCATCGAAGAGCACAGCAACTATGGCCTCGACTATATAGAGGCGACACGCTGGATCCGCGCCAATCTACCCTGCGCCAGGGTGTCGGGCGGCGTGTCCAATGTGTCGTTTTCGTTTCGCGGCAACGATCCGGTGCGCGAGGCCATACACACCGCGTTCCTGTACCACGCCGTCCGCGCCGGTATGTCCATGGGCATCGTCAATGCGGGCCAGCTCGGCGTGTACGAGGAGATCCCCAAAGACCTGCTCGAGCACGTCGAGGACATCATACTCAACCGCAGGCCCGATGCCGCCGAGCGCATGGTGGCGTTCGCCAATACAGTCAAGGGCAGCGGCAAGGTCCAGGTCGAGGACCTGGCGTGGCGTAAGCAAAGCGTCGAAGCGCGCCTGGCGCACGCGCTGGTGAAAGGCATTACCGACTGGATCGTCGAGGACACGGAGGAAGCGCGCGCGCAAGCCGAGGTGAGTGGCGGGCGCCCGATCCATGTGATCGAAGGTCCGCTGATGGACGGCATGAATGTGGTCGGCGATCTGTTCGGTGCGGGCAAGATGTTCCTGCCGCAGGTGGTGAAGTCGGCGCGCGTGATGAAACAGGCGGTGGCGCATCTCGTGCCTTATATCGAGGCGGAAAAGCAGAAGCTCGCGCTCGAATCCGGGGAAGCGGCCAAGCCCAAGGGCAAGATCGTCCTCGCCACGGTCAAAGGCGACGTGCACGACATCGGCAAGAACATCGTCGGCGTGGTGCTTCAGTGCAACAATTACGAAGTCATCAACCTCGGCGTGATGGTGCCGGCCGCCAAGATCCTGCAGGTGGCGCGCGAGGAAAAGTGCGACATCGTCGGCCTGTCGGGGCTGATCACGCCGTCGCTGGAAGAGATGGCGCATGTGGCGCGCGAAATGCAGCGCTTGGGCTTCAGCCTGCCGCTGCTGATCGGCGGCGCTACGACTTCGCGCGTGCATACGGCGGTGAAAATCGCGCCCAATTACAGCGGCGTGACGGTATACGTGCCCGATGCTTCGCGCTCGGTGGGCGTGTGTTCGAGCCTGCTGTCGGAGGACTTGCGCGAAGAGTACGTGCGCTCGGTGCGCGCCGACTACGACAAGATCCGCGCCCAGCACCGCTCGAAGCAGCCGCGCGCGGCGCTGCTTACGCTTACGCAGGCACGCGCCAATGCCTGCAGCACCAATTGGTCGAGGTACACGCCGCCTGCGCCCGGATTCATCGGCGTGAAAGAGTTTCGCGATTACGATCTGGCTGCGATCGCGCGTCACATCGACTGGTCGCCTTTCTTTCAGACCTGGGAGCTCTCCGGCGCCTACCCGAAGATACTGCACGATGCGGTGGTCGGCGAAGCCGCGCGCAACGTGCTCGCCGAAGGCCAGGCGATGCTCGAGAGCATCATCGCCGAAAAATGGCTCGCCGCAAATGCGGTGATCGGATTGTTTCCCGCAAACAGCGTGGGCGACGACATCGAATTCTACAGCGACGAATCGCGTAGCCGGGTGGCGATGCGTTTTCACAATCTGCGCCAGCAGGCGCAGAAACCCGCGGGCAAGCCGAATTACTGTCTGGCCGACTTCGTCGCGCCCAAAACTTCGGGCGTGAAGGACTACATCGGCGCTTTCGCCGTCACGAGCGGCATCGGCATCGACGCGCGCGTGCGCGAATTTGAAGCCCGGCACGACGACTACAACGCGATCATGCTGAAGGCACTGGCCGATCGCCTGGCCGAGGCGTTCACGGAGCATTTGCACCAGCGCGTGCGGCGCGAATTCTGGGGCTACGCCGCGGACGAAACGCTCGATAACGACGCCCTGATCCGCGAAGAGTATCGCGGCATCCGCCCGGCGCCCGGCTATCCTGCCTGTCCCGACCACACCGAGAAGGCCGATTTGTTCCAGCTGCTCGACGCTTCAGCGGTCGGCATCACGCTGACCGAGAGCTATGCGATGTGGCCGGCGGCGGCGGTGAGCGGGTTCTACTTCTCGCATCCGGAGTCGCAATACTTCGCCGTCGGCAGAATCGGACCCGATCAGGCCGAGGATTACGCGCGGCGCAAACAGCTGCCGCTCGCCGAAATCGAAAAATGGCTGGCGCCGGTGCTGGCATACGACGCCGTCCGATCCACCACCACCTGAGATGAGGAACTTCATATGAGTATTGTCCGCCACCAACCTGCAAAGATTCTTTCCGGCGCCGTCGAAGCAAACGGCATGGTCTATGTCGCCGGCACCGGCGCGAACAAGCGCCCCGCGTCGGTCAAAGCGCAGACCGAGGAAATCCTCGGCAAGATCGATGCGCTGCTGGCGCAGGCCGGCAGTCACAAGTCCAAGATCGTTTCGGCACAGATCTGGCTTGCCGACATCCGCACGCGCGACGAGATGAACCAAGCCTGGCTCGCCTGGGTCGATCCGGACAACCTGCCGGCGCGCGCGTGTGTAGAGGCCAAGCTTGCGGCAGCCGATATGCTGGTCGAAATCGCGGTGATCGCGGCGAAGTGAAGCCGCGTTGAAATTCCGCGCTGGCGCAAAGCCAGCTCGTGAACAGCTAGGCCCGGATCGCGCCCTCGGCTGATCGTCTACTTGCGCCAGAATCCGGGCGTGAACACCACCAGCAGAGTGAACAATTCCAGCCGTCCGAGCAACATCGCGATGGTGCAGATCCAGATCTGGAAATCGTTCAGCGACGCATAAGTCGTTGCCGGCCCGACTTGATTTAATCCGGGGCCGGTGTTGTTGATGCAGGCGATCACCGCAGAGAACGCAGTGATGATGTCCAGGCCCGATGCGGCGAGCAACATGGTCATGGCAACGAATGACGCCACGTAAATCAGCACGAAGGCGAGGACGGCAAAAATGATGTTGTTCTCGACCGTCGCGCCGCCCAGCTTCACCGGCACTATCGCGCGCGGATGGATGATGCGCGTCAATTCGCGCACCGCCTGGCGCGCCATCAATTCGGCACGGATCATTTTTATACCGCCCCCGGTCGAGCCGGAGCAGGTGCAAAAGCCGCACAAGAACAGCATCCACACCGGCGCGAAAATCGGCCACAGATTGAAGTCGGTGTTGGCATAACCGGTGGTGGTGGCGATGGAAACCACGTTGAAGGCGGCAAAGCGCAGCGCCGTCCAGAAGCCGGGGTAGGTCTGGTTGGCTAGCAGGAAATAGGCGATGCCGAACACGCTGCCGAGCACCACCAGCAGATATAACCAGACCTCGGGATCGCGCACGTATGGGGTGAAGCTCCAGCCCCGCCAGGCGAGGAAATGGGTGCCGAAGTTGATTCCCGCAACCAGCATGAAATAAATTGATACTGCCTCGATTGTCGGCGAGTTCCAGTAGGCGAAGCTCGCGTCGTGGGAGGAGAAACCGCCGAGGCTCATGGTAGTGAACGCGTGCATCACGGCGTCGAGCCAGGTCATGCCGGCGATCCGGTAGGCAAGGACGCAGGCAACGGTGATCATCAGATACACCAGCCACAAGCCCTTGGCGGTTTCGGCAATGCGCGGGGTGAGCTTGGTGTCTTTCATCGGGCCGGGCGTCTCCGCCTTGTAGATCTGGCTGCCGCCCACGCCCAGGAGGGGCAGGATGGCCACCGCCAGCACGATCACGCCCATGCCGCCTATCCATTCTAGAAAGGTGCGCCACATGTTGATCGAGGGCGGCAGCGCGTCCAGACCGGAGAATACCGTTGCCCCGGTGGTAGTGAGGCCGGAGACGGTCTCGAAATAGGCGCCGGTGAAGGACAGTTCGGGCAGGTAGAGCAGCAGCGGCAGGGTGGCGAAGGCCGGCAGCACGGTCCACACTAGCGCTACCAGGAGGAAGCCGTCGCGCGGGTGCAGTTCGCGCCGGTGCTTGCGCGTCATCGCCCATAGCAACGCGCCGGCTAGCGCGGTGAAAACGACAGCTTCGTCGTAGGCAGTCTGCGCGCCATCGCCGAGGAGGAAGGAGCAGGCGAGGGGAAACAGCAGGCACAAAGCGAAGATCAAGATGACCACGCTCAGCACATTCAAGACGGCAAGAAGTCGGACCATGAGCGGGGCTCAGAGAAAGCCTGCGCTGACCTGGAACAGTTTTTCCACCTTGGGCACCATTTTCTTATTGGTGACAAAGACGATGGCGTGATCCCCGGCCTGGATCACGAGGTCATGGTGGGCCATCAGTACCTCGGCGCCGCGCACAAGAGCCGCGATGGTTGTGCCCTTGGGCAGCTCTATTTCCTCGACGCGCCGACCCACCACGTGGCAGGATGCCGCATCGCCGTGCACCACCGCTTCGAGGGCCTCGGCCGCGCCACGGCGCAGCGAGTGCACCTCGGTGATGTCGCCGCGGCGCACGTGCGCCAGCAGCGAGCCTATGGTGGCCTGGGCCGGTGAGATGGCGATGTCGATCTGCCCCGATTGCAGCAGGTCCACGTACGAGCGCCGGTTGATCAGCGCCACCACGCGGCGTGCGCCCATGCGTTTGGCGAGCAGGCAGCTCATGATGTTGTTCTCGTCGTCGTTGGTGACGGCGACGAACAGGTCCATCTCCTCTACGTTCTCGGCTTCGAGCAGCGACTCGTCGGTGACATCTCCCTGTAGCACCAGCGCTTTCTCGAGCCGCGTCGACAGTTCTTCGCAGCGGCGCTTGTTGTGCTCGACGATCTTGACCGTGTAGTCGCGCTCCAGCGCATGCCCCAGCCGCAAACCGATGTTGCCGCCGCCGGCGATCATGACGCGGCGCACCGGCTTGTCCTGGCGGCGCAACTCCTGCATCACCTTGCGGATATTCTGGCTGGCGGCGAGGCAGAATACCTCGTCGCCAGCCTCGACCACGGTGGTGCCTTCGGGCACGATAGGCCGGTCGCCGCGGAAGATGGCGGCAAGGCGCACGTCGATGTTGGGTATGTGCTTGCGGATGTCCTGCAGCTGGTGGCCCACCAGCGGCCCGCCCACGAAGGCGCGCACTGCAACCAGGCTCACCTTGCCGTGAGCGAATTCGAGCACCTGCAGCGCCTCCGGAAACTGCACCAGCTTGACCAGGTATTCGGTAATCAGTTGTTCCGGGCAGATGGCGAAGTCCACGGCAAAACAGTCGGGCGCAAACAGTTGTGCGTTGGCGAGGTATTCCGGGGCGCGCACGCGCGCGATGCGGGTGGGAACGTTGTACTGGTGCGCCGCGATCTTGCAGGCGACCAGGTTGGTTTCGTCGCTTTGCGTTACTGCGATCAGCATATCCGCGTCCTCGATGCCGGCGCTTTGCAGCACCGAGGGATGAGCCGCACTGCCGGCGACGGTGCGCAGATCCAGCCGGTCCTGCAGCAAGCGCAGGCGCGCGCCATCGATGTCTACAACGGTGATGTCGTTGGCTTCCGAAACCAGGCTTTCGGCCACGTTAGTGCCAACCTGGCCCGCACCGAGGATGATGATCTTCAAAGTTGCCCCTCTGAGCTTATTTTTAATCTGCGGGGATCAGGGTGCGAAAGGAAAGGTCCCGCCTCTGCCTTGGCTCCTCATGCTCCCCAAAATTAGACGCCGCATCATCAAATCTGAAATGGCCTGCCGCAGCCCAGTCAGCGGCAAACTCGGTCGGCCGCGTGATGCGGAGCCGGGCGATTTGCAGCGACTGGAGCGCATTTTATGCTTATTTGCTGCAACGCAATACCAATGCTTATTCTTCCTTCCTGCCGGGCGTGATCCCCAGCGCCTTGAGTTTGCGATACAGGTGGGTGCGCTCCAAGCCGCTCTTTTCCGCCACGCGCGCGATGGACCCGCGCTCGCGTGCGAGCAGCTGTTCGAAATAGGCGCGCTCGAACGCGTCACGCGCCTCGCGTAGCGGCAGATCATGCGGCAATGCTACCTGCACGCTGGTAGCCGGATGGTACTGTGCCGCGACGCGCTCGACCTCGACCACGCCGATTTCCTCTTCCAGCGCAGTGAGTGCAAGGTTCGTGACTGCGTTCTGCAGATCTTCCAGGTTGCGCGGCCAGCGGAACTGGCGCAGCGCATTGAGCGCGGCGGTGGAAAAATGCCGCTGCGGGCAACGTTTAGCCTCGACCAGCTGTGCCAGCAGGATACTGGCGATGTCGGGAATATCCTCGGCATGCTCGCGCAGCGGCGGCAGCACCAGCAACAGCTCGGACAGACGCGCGAGCAGGCCTGCGTCGAAGTCGAATACCGAGCCCAGGCGGGCCGGCTCCTCCGCGCTGAAGGAGACGACGCGCGTCTTGGCTTTTTCCTGCCTGGCAATGACATAAGCCAGATTCTTCTGCTGCAGCCGATTGAGGGCGGCCAACTCCTCCACGAATATCAGACCGCCAGCGGCCTGTGCCAGCAATTCCTGCGGCGCGCCGGCGAGCGCCGCCTGCGCCGCGACCCAGGGGGTATTGGGCTGGTGCAGGTAGCGCGCGAACAGTTCCGGCATGACGCCCGCCTCGCCGCGCAGCAGCACCGGCACCGGAAGCGCCGCGATCTGGGCAAGGCGCTTGCGCAGGTCGGCGATCGCGCCGGAGCGTCCCAAGCTGAGGAGTGTAAGCCCAGCCTGCGCCTGCCCGCCTTCGCTCCTGAGCGCGCGCTTTACCGTGGCGAGCAGCTTCTGCAGCGCAATCGGTTTTTCCAGAAAATCTATGGCGCCGATGCGTGTCGCCTCTACCGCAGTTTCAATGGTGCCGTGTCCGGACATCATCACCACCGGCATGGTGAGCTGGCCATTCGCCGCCCATTCCTTGAGCAGCGTGATGCCGTCGGTATCGGGCATCCAGATGTCGAGCAGCACCAGATCCGGGCGTTCCGAATCGCGCAGCGCACGCGCACACATGGCGTTTTCCGCCAGTTGCACCGTGTGACCTTCGTCGGCGAGAATCTCCGACAGCAGTTCGCGGATGCCGATTTCGTCGTCGACGACCAATATCTGGGACATTATGTCACCTTCGCGGGTTCACGCTGGAGCGGCAGCGTGATGCTGACGCTGGCGCCACGCACAGGCAGGTTCTCCACCTTGACCGCGCCGTTATGTTCGTCGATGATTTTCTTCACGATCGCCAGGCCGAGTCCGGTGCCCCCGGGCTTGGTCGTCACATAGGGCTCGAACACGCGCAGCATGATGGCTTCGGGGAAACCGCAGCCATTGTCGCTGATTCTGAGGCAAACCTGATTGCCGGCGCGCTCGGTCTGTACCTCGATGCGCGGGACGGAACTCGTGGCAAGGGCATCCTGCGCGTTTTGCAGCAGATTGTGCATTACCTGGCGCAGTTGCGTCGGGTCGCCCATCACTCGCGGCAGTTCGGGCTGCAATAGCGGTCGCACCAGCGCGCCGGTATGTTCGTATAGACCGAGCACCTCGCTTACCAGCTGGTTCAGGTCGAGCGGCTGCAGGCTCGGCGCGGGCGTGCGCGCATACTCGCCGAAATCGTCCACCATTCCTTTCATCGCCGCCACCTGCTTGATGATGGTCTCGGTGGCGCGGTTGAGCGCAGCTTCGTCCGCGGGCGCGAGCTTGTTCGCGAGCTTGGCCTGCAGGCGTTCGGCCGAGAGCTGGATCGGCGTGAGCGGGTTCTTGATCTCGTGCGCCAAGCGCCGCGCAACCTCGCCCCAGGCGCTCGCGCGTTGCGCCTGCACCAGCTTGGTGACATCGTCAAACACGACGATGTAGCCGCCGCCGCTTGCGCGCGGCAGCACGGAGCCGCGCACCAGCAGCATGCGCTCCGCAAGCGCCAGTTGTTGCTGCCAGGTGTCGGCGTCGTTCTGCTTGAAGCCTTCGATGATGGCTTGCGCCAGCGGCCGCAGGCGCGGCCAATCGGTAAGAGACCGGCCTCTAAGGCCGCTGAACGTTTCCTGCAGGATCGCGCTGGCGCCGTGATTCACTGTGCCCAGATGCATCTGCTGGTCGAACACCAGCACGCCGGCGGACAGGTTGGCGAGAATGTTCTCCAGATACGCCTTGGCCGTTTCGAGTTCGGCGCGGCGCGATTCGGCCACGCCGCGCGCGTCGTCCAACTGCTCGGTCATGCTGTTGAACGACTGCGTGAGAATGCCGAGTTCGTCGCTGCTGGTCACCTGCGCACGGCGGCTGTAGTCTCCGCGCGCCACGGCGAGCGTGCCCGCGGCCAGCAGCGCCAAGGGCTCGGACAGGCGCGCCGAGAGCAAGAACGCGAGCGCGGTTGCCGAGAACAGCGTCAATAGCAGCGTGAGGGTCAGCGTCAGGATGTAGATCTCCTTCAGCCCCTGGCGCGACAGCGACAGCTCCTTGTAGTCGCGGTAGACCTCCTGCACTGCCTCGGCGTCGCGCGTCAGCGTCGGCGGCACCGGCTGGATCAGCTGCAGCAGGCGCTCGTCTTCGGCGATGCTGAGCGAGCCCACCGGCACCAGCACGCGCAGGCTCAAGCCTTTGTCGGGCGCGCCCTCGAGCGCGGTGTAAGCGCGGCTCAGCCGCGCCTGGCGCAGGAGGGTTGCGCTGGGCAGGTCGGGCACGAGCTTGACCATGCTTTTGTTCGAACTGGCGATTACCTGGCCGCTCGAGGACAATAGCAGCGCATCGGCGACGCCCGCCTGTTCGCGCAGGCGGTTGAGCAGCACGATCTGCTGTGCCTGCGGCTTGTCCGTGAGGTCGAGCGCCATGCGCTGTGCCTTGTCGGTGAGGTCGGTGAGCAACAAATCGAGCGCTGTTCGGCCGAGATTGAGGCCGCCCTCGAGCGCGTTGTCGACGCGCACGTCGAACCAGGATTCGATGCTCTTCGCCATGAATTGCACCGAGACGACATAGACGAGCCCCCCGGGTACGATCACCATGGGCAGGAACATGAGCAGGAATCGCAGAGTCAAACGCGAGCCGAATACGCGCGCGCGCAGCTTGGTCGTGAGCACCCACAACTGATAGCCGACGAGGGCCAACACCGCCAGGGCCAGCGCCGCATTCAGACCCAGGAGCAGCGCGTAGTGGCGCGAGAATAACGCGGTGTTGCCGCTCGCGGCCGCAAGCAGGAACAGCAGGATCGCTCCGAGCACCACGCTGAAAATGAGGGCGTACTTCATTTCGGCACTTTCTCCGTCACCGGCGCCTTGATGTAGAACGGCCAGCGCCGCCATTCAGAGTAAAGGCTCCATTCGCGGTTGGTGAGCGCATTGAGCTGAAACGGTTTGGGCAATTGGGTCAGGTCCAGGCGCATGCGCAGCGCGGCTTGGTATTCGGTACCGGCGTTGATCTCTCCGCGCTCCAGTATCTGCCAGGAGCGCACGCGCGAGAGCACCCGCAGCGCCTCGGCCAGGCTGGAAAAGCTCTGGTGCAGCGCGCCGCGCGCGAGCCGATATTGACGCGTGAGCGCATGGTAGGAGAGGCGCAGTGTCATTTGACGGCTGGCGGGACGCTGGTCGAACCAGTACCAGCGGCTACGCGTAATTTCGAAATCGATGTCGAAGTACAGCGGCAAGCCCTTGTTGATCGCGTCCTCCAGCCGCGGCTGCAGGACGATTTCGAAATCGGCATCGAGGGCGTAGCCGTCGTCGTTGGCCTCGAGTGCAATATGTCTTATCTCGATGTTGTCGGCACGCGCGGCGGCCGACCAGTCGAGCGTCAGCGCCAGCAGCAGCGTGGCGATCAACCGCAGCGTCATTTATTGATTCTTTTCCAGCAGCGCATAGAAGAAGCCGTCGTGATGCGCATCGGGCAGCAACTGTCCTCCTTCGAGTCGCGCCAGCGGCACGCGGCGGGCGCTATCGCTGCGCGCCAGGAAAGACTTGATGACCTGTGCGTTTTCCTGCGAGAACACCGAGCACGTCGCATACAGCAATTTACCACCCCGCGCCAACAGTTGCCACAGCGTGTCCAGCATCCGGCCCTGGATCGCGGCGAGCTTGGCGATATCGCTTCTGCGGCGCAGCCACTTGATGTCCGGGTGGCGCTTGACTACGCCCGAGGCGGTGCAAGGCGCATCGAGCAGGATGCGGTCAAACAGTGCGCCGTCCCACCACTTTTCCGGGAACAAGCAATCGGCACAGACGACGCGTGCGGACAAACCGAGCCGCGCAAGGTTGTCGCTGATGCGGCGCGCGCGCGCGGGGTCGTTGTCGAGCGCGGTGAGCGCACAATCAGCGAGTTCCAGGATATGGCCGGTCTTGCCCCCCGGCGCGGCGCAGGCGTCGAGCACGCGCATGCCTTGACGCAGTTCGAGCAACGGGGCGGCGAACTGAGCCGCGGCGTCCTGCACCGACACCTCGCCCGCGGCGAAGCCGGGTAACGCTTCTACACTTACTGGCCGCCTCAGCGTGATCGCCTGCGGCCCGACAATTTCGCCCGCAAGGCCGCGCTCCACGAGCTTGGCCATATATTGCGCGACCGTCAGCCTGCGCGCGTTGACGCGCAAGGTCATGGGCGGGCGCAGGTTTCCGGCGTTTAGAATCGACTGCCAGCTTTGCGGCCAGCTTGCGCGCACACAGTCTATCCACCACGGCGCATAGGAATACTGCGCGGCAGCGGAATCGCAGCGCGCTAAGAGCGCCTCGGCCTGGCGCAGGTAATTGCGCAGAACAGCGTTGACCAGGCCCTTGGCGGCAGGTTCCAACCGAGACGCCGCGCATACTGCTTGATCCACCGTGGTATGGCTCGCGCGCGGTCGCGCACGCAACTGATACAGCGCGGCAAGCAGCAGGGCATGCACCGCCGGTTTGGCGGGCTTACGCAGCAGCAAGCCCAACAAGGCGTCGAGTAGCCCAAGATTACGAAGCGTGCCGTAGGCCAGATCCTGTACGGCAGCGTGCAGGATAGCGTCAGCATCCAGATGCGCGAGCGCCTCGGACAGACTGCGACCGGCGCGCACCTGTGCGACAACTGCGCCGGCGGCGTAAAGCGCGAGCTCGAGATTGGCTGATCTGGACAAGGGAGGAAGCTAACACCGCCGCGGCGCCGCGGCGGTGCCTATTGACAAGCCCCGCATCCTACACCGGGTCCGACGCAGGGGGAACCCACCCGCGTCTCCAAGGACTCGACTGCAGAGGAAATCGGTAATGCGCCTGGAGTGCGTTTCCCGCTTCTTCGAAGCCGCAGCGCCGCAGAAACGGGGGATCAATCGATTGCAGCAGGCGGGCGGTTAAGTTCCCGCTCGCCCGGTTCAAGCAATCAGGCCATCGCGCGCAGACGGGCGATGCGCATCTCGGTGGCGGGGTGAGTGCTGAACAAATTCTGGATGCCGCTGCCTGTGAGCGGGTTGATGATCATCATCTGCGCCGTCGCCGGATGCGCTTCGGCCGCCTCGAGGGGCAGTCCTTTCGCGTAGCGTTCCATTTTAGCCAGCGCATCGGCAAGCGCGTTCGGGTCGCCTGAGATTTCGGCGCCGCCGCGGTCGGCTTCGAATTCGCGCGCGCGCGAGATCGCCATTTGGATCAGCATCGCCGCGATCGGCGCAAGTATCATCACGATCAATCCGACCACCGGGTTGGGGCGCTCGCCGTCGCCGCGTCCGCCAAACAGAAATCCGAACTGGGCTATTGCCGAGATCGCTCCGGCGACGGTGGCGGCGATAGTCGAAAGCAGTATGTCGCGATGCTTCACATGCGCGAGCTCGTGCGCCATCACACCGCGCAGTTCGCGCGCCGACAATAGCTGGAGTATGCCGGCGGTCGCCGCCACCGCGGCATGTTCGGGATTGCGACCGGTTGCGAACGCGTTGGGTTGGGCTTCGTCGATGAGATAGACGCGCGGCATGGGCAACCCGGCGCGCTGCGATAGCTCCTGCACCACTCTGTACAACTGGGGCGCGCTCGCGGCGTCGACCTCCTGCGCGTTGTACATGGAAAGTACCATCTTGTCGGAGAACCAGTAGGCGAAGATATTTATCGCGCCGCCGAATAGCAGTGCGAGCAGCATGCCGTCGGCGCCGCCCAACGCGGCACCGACGACGCCAAACAGCGCCACGATGCCCGCCATCAGAATGCTGGTCTTGAGCCAATTTCCGAACATCCGAATTTCCTCTAAAGGGTGGTTATGGTCAGGCGCTAAATGGTGGTCTTCGCCGAAAATTCAAGTCGCTCGCCCGCGGCAAGCGCAAAGCCGGCGAGAAATTGCGCCGCGGTCAGTTTCTTGCCGCCGGCGCGCTGCAGTTCCAGGACGCACAGCGCATCCCGGCCACACGCAACAATAATGCCCGTCGCGCCCGCCTCGAGTATCGTCCCGGGCGCGCCTCTTCCCGCGACCACGCGAGCGCGCCAGATCTTCAATCGGCAGCCTCTTGCCGCCGCGGACGCCCCGGGCGCCGGATTGAACGCGCGCACCTTGCGCTCGATCGCGGCAGCCGCTTCGTTCCAGTCGATTTCGGCTTCGTCCTTGGCGATCTTGGCCGCATAGGTGGCCGCTGTGGCATCTTGCGCTTGCACGCCAAGCTGGCCGCGCTCAAGCTGCTCGAGCGCGGCCACGATCAGGCGCGCACCGATCTGCGCCAGCTTATCGTGCAAGCTCGCCGCGGTGTCCTCGGCCGCGATGGGCAAGGCTGCGGCAGTCAGCACCGGGCCCGTGTCCATTCCCGGATCCATCTGCATGATCGATATTCCGGTGCACGCATCGCCGGCGAGGATCGCGCGTTGTATCGGCGCCGCGCCGCGCCAGCGCGGTAACAATGATGCGTGGATGTTGATCGCGCCCAGACGCGGCAGGGCGAGCACGGCCGCGGGCAGAATCAGGCCGTAGGCCGCGACCACCATGGCGTCGGCCGCGGCAGCGCGCAGGCGCGCCTGCGCTTCGGGATCTTTCAGGCTCAGCGGTTGGTATACGCTCAAGCCGCGCGCCTGCGCCAGCGCCTTGACTGCGCTCGGCGCTGGCCTGAGCCCCCGACCTGCAGGCCTGTCGGGTTGAGTAAGTACCAACACCACCTCATGGCCGGCCGCCAATAGCGAGGCGAGTGAGCGCGCGGCGAACACGGGGGTGCCGGCGAAGATGAGGCGCATGGGCGAGGGCGAACGCTGGGCTAGGCGCCCTGGCGCAACTGCTTTTGCAGCTTGGCGCGAATTCGGGTCTGCTTCAGACGCGATAGGTATTCGATGAAGACTCTGCCCTTCAGGTGATCGATCTCGTGCTGTATGCACACGGCGAGCAGACCCTGCGCTTCCATGGTGAAGATATAGCCGTCTCGCCCGAGGGCTCGCACGGTAACGCGCTCGGCGCGCGCGATCTTCTCGTAGATGCCGGGTAGCGACAGGCAACCTTCTTCACAATCGGCCACTCCCGATGCGGCGAGGATTTCCGGGTTGATCAGCGTAAGCAGCTGGTCGCGCGTATCGGAGGCGTCGATCACGATCACCTGCTTATGCACATTGACCTGTGTCGCGGCGAGGCCAACGCCGGGGGCGGCGTACATGGTCTCAGCCATATCGCTGACCAGGGTGCGGACGCTATCGTCTACGACTTCCACCGGCGCAGCGATTTTGTGCAGGCGCTCGTCGGGATAGCGCAAAATGCTCAGAACGGCCATAAAAACACTTGCTAATTGAACGGATTAGATGCTAGATTTAATGAAGTCCCTAAAAAGCATGCTAGACTCTATATCGATCCAGCCCTCAATTTAGATAGGTTCGAGGCTCCTATGCACAAGTCTATCATACCTGCGGTGCTCGCTCTGGCACTGGCGAGTACTTCGCTTCTCGCGCAACAGCGATCGGACATCGCCTTGCAGGACAATGCGCCCGACCGCCATGTCGTCGTGAAGGGCGACACCCTGTGGAGCATCGCCGGCAAGTTTCTCAAGGATCCGTGGCGCTGGCCGGAAGTGTGGAAACTGAACCAAGAGCAGGTCAAGAATCCACATTGGATTTATCCCGGCGATATCATCGTGCTCGAGCGCGGCGGAGCGCGCCCGGAACTTAGGCTGGGGGACGCGGTCAAGCTCTCGCCGCGCATACGCTCCCAAGACACGAGCCGCGAGGCCATACCCAGCATCCCGCCCAAGGTCATTGAGCCTTTCCTGTCGCGACCGTTGGTGATCGAGCCCGACGGCCTGGACAATGCGCCGCGCATCATCGCCGCGCAAGCCGACCGAGTCTACCTGGGGGCGGGCGACGTGGCCTATGTCGCCGGCATCCGCGATGCGAAACCCGATAGCTTGTGGCAAATCTATCGCCCGGGGAATCCGTTGGTCGACCCGGAAAGCCAAAAGACGCTAGGCTACGAAGCGGTTTTTCTCGGTGACGCCAGGGTAACCCGAGCCGGGGATCCGGCAACCGTGAGTATCTTCGCTGCGCAGCGCGAGATCGGAAAGGGCGACCGATTGGTCGCCACCGGACCGCTGACGCTCAAGAGCTACGCGCCGCACGCCCCCACTTCAATGGTTCAGGGCCGCATCATGGGCACCCAGGGGGGATTGCGTGAAACCGGGCCGCAGCATGTCGTTACGCTAAACCGCGGCAAGACGGACGGACTCGAGCCGGGTCACGTGCTCGCTTTACTGCGCCTTGGCCGCATCAATGTCGAGCGTACGCGCGATCCCAGATGGTTTCGACCGGACAACGTCGAGTCGACCAAGCTTCCGGATGAGCGCTATGGCCTGGTCTTCGTATTCCGTGTATTCGACCGGGTTTCCTACGCGCTGGTGATGTCGGCCAGTCGTCCGGTGCTGCTCGATGACGTGGTGACCACTCCTTGATGCGAGTCTGAAGGGCAAAGCGCATTTCATTCCGCGTTCTGGCCTTGATTGCGATACGCTAATGCAGCGTGACGCCGAACTCGCTGCCTGGATCAAGCTCAGTCTCGTTCCTGGGCTGGGCGGCCAAAGCTTAAGGAAACTCCTCGCCGCGTTCGGACTGCCGCAGCAGGTCCTTGCCGCAGGCCGTGGCGCGCTTGCAGGTGTCGTCTCGACCGAGGTTGCAGAACGCATAGTCGCGGACCTCGATGCGCGCGCGGTCGATGCTGCGCTGGACTGGGCCGCGCTCGAGGGACATGCCGTACTCACGCTTGCCGACGCTGATTATCCGCGGCAGCTACTCGAAACGCCGGATCCGCCCGCCCTCTTGTATTTGCGCGGCCGGCGCGAATTGCTCGCGCGCCCCAGCCTTGCCGTGGTCGGCAGCCGCAATGCCACGCCGCAGGGCATGAGCAACGCGGAACAGTTTGCGCGTGCTTTCAGTAGCGCCGGTCTCACCATCGTCAGCGGGCTGGCTCTGGGCATAGACGCCGCGGCGCACCGCGGCGGGCTCGAGGGGGCGAGTTCCACCATTGCCGTGCTTGGCACCGGCGCCGATATACTCTATCCACAGCGCAATCAAGCCCTGGGAGAGCGCATCGCGCGCGAGGGACTGATCGTCAGTGAATTTGCGCTCGGCACGCCGCCGCACGGCAGGAATTTTCCGCGGCGCAATCGCGTCATCGCGGGGCTTGCGCGCGGCTGCCTCGTGGTGGAGGCGGCGCTCGCCTCGGGCTCGCTCATCACCGCGCGTCTGGCCGCCGATCAGGGGCGCGATGTGTTCGCCATCCCTGGATCGATACACTCGCCGCACGCGAAGGGTTGCCATGCGCTCATCAAACAAGGCGCGAAGCTTGTGGAGAACGCGCAGGACCTGCTGCAGGAGTTGGGAATGCACGGGGTCGATGCGCCGGTCGCGGCCACTGCGACGGCCGCGACCGGCATGCTTGCGCACTTGGGTTACGATCCGTGCGACATCGATACGCTATGCGCAAGAAGTGGCTTGACGGCGCAGGCGGTATCGGCCATGCTGTTGCAGCTCGAGCTCGACGGCAAGGTCGCGAGCCTGCCCGGCGGGCTATATCAGAGAACCGCTTAAGAGGCCGCCCAGAAGAATGTTCGACATACTCGTATATCTGTTCGAAAACTACTACCACACGGACCTCCGTCCAGATCAAGATGTGCTCGCGCGCAAGCTCACCGCCGCCGGCTTCGAACACGACGACATTACCGACGCACTCGGCTGGCTACAGGGCCTGTCCGCCGCCGACGCGAGTACCCTCCCCGCGTCCCTGGCCGAAAGCACGGGGTTTCGCGTCTGCGCCGAGAGCGAGACGACCAAACTGGGGGTCGAGGGGCGCGGCTTCCTCGCCTTCTTCGAGGGCGCGAAGGTGCTTACGCCGCTGCTGCGCGAAATCATCATCGAACGCGCGATGGCTCTGTCGGAAGACCGCGTCAGCGTCGAGAAATTGAAGGTGATCGTGCTGATGGTTCTGTGGAACCAGCAGCATTCGATCGATTCGCTCATTCTGGAAGAGTTGCTCTCCGATCGCGCGCAGCTGCTGATGCACTAGTGTCTCAGAGTTGATTCAGAGTTAATTAAGTCTCTGTTTCGCGGAAGTTTGTCACGGCGCATTGCCGTGTCTTGTTGATTCGCCATCCCGTTTGCACTTATCATGCTGCGGCTTGCTGCGCGCTGAAGGCCAATGGTTGGCCTGCGCGCGCGAGTCCAAACACACCATGACTCGAGAACCGATCATCGCCGAAATTGTCCCGGTCGCAAGCGACCATGCGCGCAACCGAACCCACGAGCGCGCGCTTACGCGCTGACGGAACCGCATGGCCAAGAAACTCATCATTGCAGAGAAGCCGTCGGTTGCGAACGACATTGCGCGCGACCGAGCATACGAGCGCGCGCTCGCACACTGACCGAAACCTATGGCCAAGAAACTCATCATTGCAGAGAAGCCGTCGGTTGCGAACGACATTGCGCGCGCATTGGGCGGCTTCACGCGGCACGGCGATTATTTCGAGAGCGGCGAATACGTGCTGTCTTCGGCGATCGGCCATTTGCTCGAGCTGGTGCCACCCGAGGGCGTCGAGGTCAAACGCGGCAAGTGGTCGTTCGCAAACTTGCCGGTGATACCGCCGCATTTCGACTTGAAGCCGATCGAGCGCACCGAAGACCGGCTCAAGCTGCTGCTAAAACTGCTTAAACGCAAAGATGTCACCGGCGTCATCAACGCCTGCGACGCGGGGCGCGAAGGCGAGTTGATCTTCCGCTACATCGTGCAGCACGCCGGCAACAAGAAGCCGATCCAGCGCTTGTGGCTGCAATCGATGACCCAAGGCGCTATCCGCGAAGGGTTTGAAGGACTGCGCTCCGACAAGTCGATGTTGCCGCTTGCCGACGCCGCCGTGTGCCGCTCAGAATCCGACTGGCTCGTCGGCATCAACGGCACGCGCGCCATGACCGCGTTCAACTCGAAGGAAGGCGGCTTCTACAAGACCACAGTCGGCCGCGTGCAGACACCCACGCTAGCGATATTGGTCGAACGCGAGGACCGCATCAAGAAGTTTGTCCCGCGCGATTACTGGGAAGTGCATGCGAGTTTCGCCGCCGCCGCAGGCAGCTACAACGGGCGCTGGTTCGACGAGAAGTTCGCGAAAGCGGACAGGGAAGAGGATGCCGAGGCCAAGCCCGAGCGCTTGTGGGATGCGGCGCGTGCGGAAAGCCTGCGCGCAAAGTGCGAAGGCAAGCCTGGCATCGCCACCGAGGAGGCGAAGCCCACCAGCCAGATTTCGCCGCTGCTCTACGATCTCACCGGTCTGCAGCGCGAAGCCAACGGACGCTTCGGCTTTTCCGCGCGTGCCACGTTGTCGCTGGCGCAGGCGCTGTACGAAAAGCACAAGGTACTGACCTATCCGCGTACCGATGCGCGCGCGTTGCCGGAGGACTACTTGCCGACCGTCAAGTCGACCATGGAAATGCTGGCTGGCAAGGGCAAGGGCGAAGGCGTCGCAGCCTATGCGCCGTTCGCGCGCCAGGTGTTGAAGGAAGGCTGGGTCAGGCCGAGCAAGCGTATTTTCGACAACACCAAGATTTCAGACCATTTCGCCATCATCCCCACGTTGCAGGCCCCGGGCAATCTGTCCGATGCCGAGGCCAAGCTCTACGACATGGTGGTGAAACGCTTCCTCGCGGTGTTCTTTCCCGCGGCCGAGTTCCTCGTGACGACGCGCATCACGCGCGTCGAGGGCGAGCCGTTCAAGAGCGAGGGCCGCGTGATGGTGAAGCCGGGCTGGCTCGCCATCTACGGGCGCGAGACCGAAGACGCGCTGATGGTCGCGATCAAGGACGGCGAGAAGGTCAAAACGACTGCCATCGAAGTCAAAGCGAACCAGACCAGGCCGCCGGCGCGCTTCACCGAGGCGACGCTGCTCTCGGCCATGGAGGGCGCGGGCAAGCTGGTTGAGGACGAGGACTTGCGCGAGGCGATGGGGGCGAAGGGCTTGGGTACGCCCGCGACCCGCGCCGCCATCATCGAGGGCCTCATTTTCGAGGACTACGTGCACCGCAACGGCCGTGAACTCGTGCCCACGCCCAAGGCCTTCTCGCTCATGTTCGCGCTGCGCCATTTCGGCATCACCGAGCTCACTTCGCCCGAGCTTACCGGCAATTGGGAGTTCAAGTTAAAGCAGATGGAACACGGCGAACTCGGCCGCGCCGAGTTCATGGACCACATCGTCGAGACCACGCGCGACATGGTGGCCGCGGTCAAGAAAGGCGAGATTCCGGATACCGCGTTTCTTACACTCAAGGCCCCGTGCCCGAAGTGCGCCGGCACGGTGCAGGAGAACTATCGCAAGTTTCAGTGCCAGGCTTGCGATTTCTCCATCTGGAAGGTCGTCTCCAGCCGCGAGTTCGCGCCGGAGGAAATCGAGGAATTGATCGCCCATCACAGCGTCGGTCCGCTGCAGGGCTTTCGCAGCCGCATGGGCAAGCCCTTCGCTGCGGTAGTGCGCTTGTCGCCGGAATTCAAGGCGGAATTCGACTTCGGCCAGGGCGGCGGCGGCGAAGAGGCGCCGGATTTCTCCGACCTGGAACCGCTGGGACCATGCCCGAAGTGCAAATCTCGGGTATTCGAGCAACCCATGGCTTACGTGTGCGAGAAGAGCCTGGGGCCGGGCAAAAGCTGCGATTTCCGTTCCGGGCGCATCATCCTGCAACGGCCGATCGAGCGCGAGCAGATGCAAAAGCTGCTGGCTAGCGGGAGGACCGATCTCTTGCACCGTTTCATCTCCAAGAAAGGCCGGCCGTTCTCGGCGTTCCTGGTGCGCGGCGCAGAGGGCAAGGTCGGCTTCGAGTTCGCGCCGCGGGCGGCCAAGCCTGCCAAGGCCGAAGCAGCGCCAGCCGAAGCCAGGCCAAGCGCCGTCAGGCCCGCTGTCAAGGCGGTCGCCAAGAGAGCTGTGAAGGCTGCGGCGATAGTCGCGGCGAAAACGCCGGCCAAAACCGCAGCCAAGGCCCCCACGAAGACGGCCAAGGTGCGCAAGCGCGCGGCCGGCTAAGCCGGATTGCGTCGCTCACGAAGGTGCGTCCGAGGTCGATGAATCACGCAACACGCCTTCCAGCCAGGCTCATCGGTCGCGCATGCCACCCGCAACGATGTTATATTCGAACAGGCGGCATTCGAGCGCCCCGTTGTACAGCGGCGTGCGCTTGGAAACCTGCAGCCTGATCAGCTTGGGCAGATTCATGTCGGCGCTGAGTATGTAGCAGGTCCAGCCTGCGAATTTCTGTTTCAGCGCATCGCCGAATTTGGGGTAGAACGCGGCCAGTTCCTGCTGCTCGCCCATGCGCTCGCCGTAAGGCGGGTTGGTGATGAGCACGCCGCTCGCGGCGGGCGCCGAGATCTCGAGCGCGTTCGCTTGCTTCAATTGCACCGCCGGCGCAAGACCCGCCGCCTGCAAATTGGCGCGCGCGAGCTTGAGCGTATCCCCGTAGAGATCGCTGCCGTAGATCGGCAACGCCACAAGCGGCCTCTGCCGCGCCCTCGCCCCCGCGCGCAGCTCCTGCCACAGCGCAGCGTCGAAGCACTTGAGCTTCTCGAAGCCGAAACTGCGCACGCTGCCGGGCGCGATATCGAGCGCCATGCGCGCGGCTTCGATGAGGAAGGTGCCGCCACCGCACATGGGGTCGAGGAGCGCCCCCCCCGCTTGCCATCGTGTGAGCTTGAGGATGCCCGCGGCGAGGTTTTCCTTGATCGGCGCGGCGCCCGCGACCACGCGCGCGCCGCGTTTGAATAGCGGCTCGCCCGAGGTATCGAGATAGAGCGTGAACTGCTTCGCATCGAGGAAAGCGTGGATGCGCACGTCGGGCGCGCGCGTATCGACGTTGGGTCTGCTGCCGACAGCGGCGCGGAAACGGTCGCAGACCGCATCCTTGATGCGCAGCGTGAGGAAGTCGAGGCTCTTGAGCGGGCAGCGCTGCGCCGTGAGATAGACGCGGATGCTGTGCGCGACGGCGAATTGCCGCGGCCAGTCGAGCGCATAGGCAGCGCGGTAGATGTCCTCCTCGTTGCGATAGGGCACATGGGCGAGGCGCAGCAGGATGCGCGTGGCGATGCGGCTCTCCAAGTTTGCGCGATAGACGACGCGCGTGTCGCCCTCGAAGGCGACGCCACCCGCGAGCGTTTGCACGGCGCTTGCGCCGAGCGCAGCCAGCTCGTTCGCAAGCTCGCCCTCGAGGCCGCGCGGGCAGGATGCGTACAGATGCGTGTTGGCTTCCACGCTCATGCGCCGTGAATGCGAGCGGCGAAACCGGCTTGGCGCAGCAGCCGGATGATTTCGTCGACATGCGCGCGGTTTCTGGTCTGCAGCACGAATTCCACTTCCGCGGTCTGCAGCGGCAGGTTGGTGAACGCCCGCTGATGGTGGACTTCCTCGATATTGGCATTGGCTTCGGCGAGGCACGCGGTCACGGTGGCAAGCGCCCCGGGCAGGTCGCGCAGTTCAACCGCGAGCCGCGTGAGGCGGCCGGCCCGCACCATGCCGCGCTCGATGATGACCGCAAGCATCAGCGGATCGATATTGCCGCCGGAGAGCACGATGCCGACGCGCTTGCCGCGAAAGCGCGCGGGATGCGCGAGCAGCGCGGCGAGTCCGGCCGCGCCCGCGCCTTCGACCACCGTCTTCTCGATTTCGAGGAGCAGCACGATCGCATGCTCGATTTCGCCTTCGCCGACCACGAGCACGTCGCGCGCGAGTTCGCGCACGATGGGTAGCGTGAGCGCCCCCGGCTCTTTTACGGCTATGCCCTCGGCTATGGTGTTGGCGGCGAAACTGGGCGTCATCGCGCGCAGTGCGCAATGCATGGAGGGAAAGTTCTCGCTCTGCACGCCATAGAGCTCGATGCCGGGCTTGACTGCTTTGGCCGCGACCGCCATGCCGGCGAGCAACCCGCCGCCGCCGACGGGTACGACCAGGACTTCGAGCAGCGGCTGCTGCGCGAGCATTTCGAGGGCCACCGTGCCTTGGCCGCTGATCACCTGCTCGTCGTCATAGGGATGAATAAGCGTGAGTCCGCGTTCGTGCGCGAGCGCAAGGCCGTGCGCCTTGGCGTCGTCGAAACTCTCGCCCGCGAGTATCACTTCGGCGCCGAAGGCGCGCGTGTGCTCGACTTTCACATGCGGTGTATGGCGCGGCATGACGATCACGGCGCGGATGCCCAGGCGCCGCGCGTGATAGGCCACACCCTGGGCGTGGTTGCCTGCCGACACCGCGAGCACGCCAGCCGCGCGCTCAACCGCGCCAAGCGACGCGAGCTTGACCAGCGCGCCGCGCTCCTTGAACGAGGCCGTGAATTGCAGGTTCTCGAACTTGAAATAGACTTCGGCCCCGGTGATAGCGGACAGCGTGCGCGAATGCAGGCAGGGCGTGTCGATCACCTCGCCCGCGAGCAAGACGGCTGCGGCATGCACCGATTGGGGCGTGACGGCCATCGTCAGAACGGAACCGGCACGGCGCGCAGAAGCGTGGGCGAATGCGCCCGCGCCTCGTGTTTCATCGTGTGCGCGGGCTTGCTCAATGCCATGCGCCCTTGACGATGTTCTTGATGATATGCAGCCGCCGGTGAAAAAAATGATCCGCGCCGGGAACGACGATGACAGGCAGCTCCTGCGGCCGCGCCCAGGCAAGCACATTCGCGAGCGGCACGGTCTCGTCCAGTTCGCCGTGGATCACGATGCTGTCCGCGGGCACCGCCTGCGCCGTGTAGCTGCGTGCGCCGCTGACGAAACCCGCTGCCACGCCCACCAGCGCCATGCGCAGCGGCTTAACGCGCCGCGCTACCAGGGTCTGCACGTAAGCGCCGAAGGAATAGCCGCAGAGCACCGGCGATTGCGCGTGAAAGCGCGTGCGCGCGTAATCGAGGACCGCCACAAGGTCGTCTGTTTCGCCGCGGCCTTCGTCATAGGCGCCCGCGCTCGCCCCGACGCCGCGAAAATTCGGGCGCAGCGCGACATAGCCCAGCTCGGCGAAGGTCTGCGCCAGCGTCTGAGCCACCTTGTTGTCGAGGCTGCCGCCGAAAAGCGGATGCGGGTGCGCCACCAGCGCCATGCCCCTGTGCTCGCCCGCGGCGGGCAGGTCGATCACGCACTCGATTCTACCCACCGGCCCGTCGAGGAGCGCGTGCTCGCGCGCGGCTCGCGTCATAGCTTCAGGCGTTCGACCACGCGCCCGTTCTGCAGATGCTCTTCGATGATCTCGTCGATGTCCTGCGCATCGACGTAGGTGTACCAAGTCTCTTCCGGATACACCACGATGCACGGGCCTTCTTCGCAGCGGTCGAGGCAACCCGCCTGATTGATGCGCACTTTGCCTTTGCCGTCGAGCCCAAGCTCCTTGATGCGCTGCTTGGCGTAGTCGCGCAGTTTGCTCGCGCCCTTGTCGTTGCAGCAGACGCGCCCGCCGTCACGCTGGTTGCAGCAGAAGAAGACGTGGTGTTGGTAGTGGCTCATCGAAGACTCGATCGCAGGGACGGTGGTGAAATGCCGTGGCGCGACATCGGGCGCCGGGCGCCGATGACGACCTGCAAATTATAACCTGTTGGGCGTCGCTCCTTGCGCACGCGCCAGACGCGGCGCGAGCAGCATCAGATAGAACAGCGCGGCAAACGGCCAGACGAGCGACACCAGGTGCGTCACGCCGTTGAAATTCAGAAAGTAGCCCTGCGGCCACTGCTGCAAAGCGTCGACGAGATAGGGGTTCTTCGGCGCGAGGTTCACGAGAACCGTGGCGGCCATCAGCAACAGGCCCGCGAGCGACAGGCGCGCGGCGCGCGGCAGGGCCAGCGCGAACATCAGGACCGCGGCCCCGCAGGCCAGGCCGGCGAGTGCGCCGGGGGTGAGCCAGGCGAACACGTTCTGCGCCTTGAGCAACACGCCTACTGCGAGCGTTTTCAGCGCCAGCGCGCCCACCAGCAGGAAGAGCCACAGCCGGCGCAAGGGCTGGCCGTTTTGCGCGAGGCTCGAGAGGAACAGGCCGACTGCGACCAGATTGCAGGCGGCGACTGCGGCTTCCATCTGGATGAAGACTTTGGCAGGATGCAGAACCGTGGGCGGATCCTCGAGCAGATCGCGCAGGTCGCCGTTGCCGAACAGCAGCGTCTCCGGATTGAGTTGGGTGAACAGCCACAGCGCAAGCAGCACGAGACCCGCGTCGTAACGGTGGCCCGCGAGAAATGTCCGGTCGCGCAGCGCTTGCATCCTGCCGCTATCGAGCAAGCCGACGCCGAAGCGCAGGCCGAGCCCGGCGCCGACGCATACCGCCAGGGCATTGGTGGCGAGATCGACGACGGACGGAATGCGGCTAGGCAGGTAGGTTTGCAGGCCTTCCAAAACCAGGCTCAGCGCACAGCCGGCCACACCCGTCACGGCGAACACGTTCGCGCCGCGCAGCAACGGGTGCAGCGCGAGGACAGCGAGAAAACCCAGCGGCAGGTAGGCCGCGAAGTTGGTCACGAGGTCGAAGACGGTGAGGTAGCGCGGCAACGCGCCGCTGAGATAGGCGAACACACCCACGCCCTGATCGCGCCAGCCCGAAAACGGGTGCAGGCTCGCGTAGACGACGAGCAGCGCGTACGCAGCGAGCAGGTAACGCGCGAGCGGGGAAGTTCGAGTGTCCATGACGGTCGCAGTGACCGTCATCTTACAGCCGGTCGAGTTCCGCCCGATACAGCGCCAGCATGTCGGTGCCGAAGCAGGCGAACAGGATCTTTTCGATCCCCGCTTCGGCCGCTGCGAATTGGGCGCATTCGCGCACCGCGATATGCGTCGCCTGCGCCAAGGGGTAACCGTAGACGCCGCAGCTGATCGCCGGGAACGCGATGCTCGCCGCACCGTGCGCGAGCGCCAGCGCGAGGCTCTCGCGGTAGCAGGAGGCGAGCAGTTCGGCTTCGCCCTGCGCGCCGCCTTGCCATACCGGTCCGACGGTGTGGATCACGTATTTCGCCGGCAAACGAAAGCCGCGCGTGATCTTGGCGCGCCCGGTGGCGCAGCCGCCCAGGGTACGGCATTCCGCCAGCAAGTCCGGCCCGGCAGCGCGGTGGATCGCGCCGTCGACGCCGCCGCCACCCAGAAGCGAATCGTTGGCGGCGTTGACGATGGCGTCCACCGCCAGGGTGGTGATGTCGGCTTTTACCGCGCTGAGCTTGGCGTGCATATTACAATTTTACCGTGCCCCGTGGCAGGCCGGTCGGGTTCCGAGTCTTCCCGCTCGGGTCCAGTAGCGGGCGCGAACCCTTTGCGGCTCGCGCGATTCTTGCACCCAGCAAGCATGGCGCCGCGTTTCCCGCTGCTGCTACGCGGTGTTGCCTGAAGCGTTCTAAAGGCCCGCAATACGCATACGGGGCCCGCGGGCCCCGTATGCCATTCAATCCGCCCGATGCCGGGCGGGTCCGTTTCTACGCCTATTCCTCGCTCCGGTTATCCTCCTCAAGACTATGACTTGCATCGGCGGGGCTCTCGTTCGTCATGCCCTCGGCTCTGCGGCCCGCCACACCGGGCGCGCTCTCCGAATCGCCTTCGGCCATCGCCGGCTCATTCGCTGGCGCTTCCCGGTCCTGTTGCGCCTGCGCATCCGTCGGGTTGGTTATTGCGTCCGCTGCGTGCGACGACTCGGAATAACTTGGTGCACTAAGAGTTAACAATGCGGCGCCGCTCACCGCAAACAAAGCAGTCAATACCTGTTTCAACGACATGGCTTTCTCCTTCAATGACGTGTGGCAAATGGAAAACGCCCCGGGAAATTATCCCGCGGGGAGTCCGTCTTGGCTGCAAGTCCCAATTCCGGTTACTCGCCGCCTTCAGGCCCCTAGGCGTTTGAATAGGGGTCGCGGGTGGAAGTTCCAGAACGTACGCCGGTGCGTACCCGGCTTGTGGGACTTCCAAACCTCCAGCAAATACCGGACACATTACCTGCTACAGAACCGGATAAGTACTTTGCTACCGGCATGCGGCGGTTCGCTTGTCGCAAAATTTCCGGGAACAGGGCATACTTTCATAATTGATACGCCAGAAATGTCTTTGCGGGCAAAACGCAGATGCGCCTTCTTGCTTCGACGACTTGTATGCTGTTCGCGTTTGCGAACCTGGTCGTCCCTGCCTGCGCTGCGGATAAACCGGCGGCGCCGCAGCGCGCCGCTGCCGTATCCGGGAACGAACAGCGCGCGAGATCTGCCATTCGTGTGATCGGAGGCGGCTGGGGCGATGCGCGCAACGAGGACATTGAAACGGTCCTGAACTCGGTCGCGTCGGTCTTGCTCGATAATTTTCCGGGATGGCGTCTGGACCCGATCGTCGTTACACATACCGACAGGCCCCCGGTAACGCTGTTCAAACGCGGCGCGAACAACGAATATCGTGTCCGGCTTTCCGTCAAGGACCGGTACTGGGCGCGATACGCCTATGAATTCGCGCATGAGCTGAGTCACATCCTGACGCATTACGAACACCATGCCTACCCCGTAGGCACGACCTACAACCAATGGTTTGAGGAATCCCTGTGCGAAGTGGCATCCTTGTTCGCGCTGAGGCAGCTCTCCGCCGTTTGGGAATCTTCTCCTCCTTATCGGCATTGGGTGGCCTATGCGCCCAACTTTGAACGCTATGCGCAACATCTATTGAGCGAGCGTCATCGCCGCTTGCCGCCGGAAGTTTCTCTAGCTGCATGGTTCGAACGCAACGCCGCGGATTTGACTCAGACACCATACTTGCGCAGCCACAACGAGATCGTCGCAAATGTGCTATTGCCGCTGTTCGAGGAGAATCCGCAGATCTGGGAGGCCATCGGCTACTTGAACCTCGAAGCAGACAGCGGCAATTTCCGCGACTACCTGCGGGCGTGGCATGCAAACGCGCCGGACGATTACAAGGACATCATCGAATACATCACTACGCTGTTTGGACTCGCAGGCAAGAACCAGGCGAGCCGGGCCGGCGCCTCAATGCCCGCGGCCGCCGCCGCGATCCGGACTCCATCGCCTGCAGCCAGCCCGGGGCCTACCGGGCCCGTCGCGCGTGGCGCGCGCTGAGGCCTGCGGCGCCAGGGAACGATTCTGGCTTCGAACGCATCGGTCGCGGCGGCTCGGCAAGGTGCTACGGTGCGCGCGAGCACGATCGAGCAGGGGTGCTGCGCGCACGCGAACGCGTCCGCTGTGCGCAGGGGTATCGCTTTATGCGCCATGACGCTCTTTCTGATTTGCGCCGCCGTGGATCAACCCTGCGCGCAAGACCGCTATCCCGCGCAGGCGATTGAAATGGTGGTCACCTTCGGCCCGGGTGGGGGGCTGGACACGATGGCGCGAAGACTGGCGCAGCTGCTGGAACCGCTGCTGAATGGGTCGCTTTTTGTGACGAATGTCGTCGGCGCGTCCGGCAATTCCGGATTGACCAAGCTGCTTAACAATCCTGCGGACGGCTATACCATCGCGACCCTGAGCTCGTTCACCATTTCGGCCTGGGCTTCTGGGATCGGGTATGCGCGGCCAGAAGATTTCATCGTGCTTGGCACGCCGCAGGAGTCCCCGTCAATGCTGTTCGTGCCGTTCGACAGCCAGTTCAAGACGTTCCTGCAACTGCTGGAGTTCGCGCGTGCAAACCCGGGCAGGCTGAAAGTGGCGACCGCCGGTAGCGGCACCAATGACGATATTACTCTGAGATATTTCACCGGCCTGGGCTACAGGATGGCAAACGTCCCCTATGCAAAACCCGCGGACCGGTACGCATCGCCCTTTCGCAAGCGCACGCACGCGATTTACGAAGAGCCCGGGGACGTCGCGGACCTGCTCGCAAAGAGCCGTTTGCGCCCGCTGGTCGTGTTTGACCGCAGACGGCATCCTGCTTTTCCGGACATTCCTGCATCCACCGAACTTGGGTTCGACCTCATCGGCCTGACGAATACGCGCATGCTGGTCGCGCGCTCTGGCACTCCTGCGGAAGTGGTCGCGATCCTGGCGGCTGCGATCGAGCGGGCGCTTGCCACGCCCGAATGGCGAAAGCACTGCGACGAGACATTTAGCTGCACCACGAATTACGCGCTGGACGAGGCAAAGGAGCGTATCAAAGAGGTATTCGAAGCGCGGCAGGAGTATCTGAAGCATTTGGGGTCCGGGGCGAATTAACCATCGTCCACACCAGCGGTGACGCGGCGGCTCGCTGACCGCCTGGCGCGAAACCGCGTCCCGAGCCGAAATCCCGCTCTAACTAGCCGGGCTGCCGAGCGTGTCGGGTTGTTGATCCGCGCGCTCGGTGTCGAGATCTGCGCGGCCGGCATCGAAAATGGCCGGGCCAATGTGCGTTGGCGTACAGTGATGCGTTGCAGCTTCACGTAGCGTCGCTGGGTGCGGTTCTCTGATTCGATTCAAGCAGCCGGGGCGAGGCATCCTCAGAACCTCTCGCTGTGCCGCCCCACGCGCCTCGGCGCTGCCTTCAGCCTCCGCGCCTCGGCAGCGTCGATTGGCGCTGAGCGCAGCTTGAGCGCAAGCGCAGGCATATGGCTTTACGATGCGGCGGGAGCGGCGTTATCACTTATTGGCACACAGGGGGCGTTCTGTTCACCATGACGGCAACTAAACTGCATAAACCCTTCTCCATGATGCGCGAGTTCCATCTTGCCGACTGGTTCACCCTGGCAAACGCGGTGTGCGGCACGGGCGCATTGTTTTCCATGCTGACCTATCTGCAAACGACCGACGTCAGGCACATCTACTATGCGTGCGGGATGGTCGTCGCCGCTTTAGTCTTCGATGTCCTCGATGGACGGATCGCTCGGTGGCGCCAGCAGACTTCTGCAATGGGTCGTGAGCTGGACTCTCTCGCCGATGTCATTTCCTTCGGTGTAGCCCCAGCCGTGATTGGGTACGGTTGCGGCATGCAGGGCTTTTTCGATCGCATCGTCTTGGCCTATTTTGTCGCATGCGGCGTATCGCGTTTGGCGCGTTACAACATTACGGCCGAGGCGCTGTCCGGAGCAGAAGGCAAACTGAAGTATTTCGAGGGAACGCCGATCCCAACGTCGCTGCTGCTGGTCATGCTGATGTTCGCCGCGGCCTCACAGGGTGCATTGGGCGAATCGCTCTGGTTCGGCCAACTCGTGTTTGCCGGCTACACGCTGCATCCGATAGTGCTGTTTTTCGCGGTTTCCGGTTCGCTCATGGTCAGTCGCATACGGTTTCCCAAGCTCTGAGTAAGCGCAACCGCTAGCCTTCGGCCAGGTTCTTCCGGGGAGCGAAAATCGCGGTAGAGTAACTGATCGTGCGGACGGCGCCCTTGCAAGCGGTCAGGACGGGGCAGCGTTGGGCGTCGTAGATGCGGCAGCCCCGGTACGCGCTTGATTGCGACTGGAGCATGGACAAAGAGATTTTGAGATTTTGGTTTGAAGAAATCGCTCCTTCGAAATGGTGGGCGAAGGACGATGATTTCGACCAATTGGTGCGCGGGAGATTTTCAGAGATTCATGCGCAGGCAGCGCGATGCGAGTTGTTTGAGTGGAGGGCGGACCCCAGGGGCAGATTGGCGGAAATCATCGTATTGGATCAATTCTCGCGAAACATGTTCAGGGGCTCGCCTTTGTCCTTCGCCAACGATGCATTGGCGCTGGCCCTGGCGCAGGAAGCCATTTCCGCCAGGGCCGATGCCGCATTGAGTCCGACAGAACGCAGTTTTCTCTATCTGCCTTTCATGCACAGCGAGTGTCTGAAAATACATGCGGTAGCCATCGAGTTGTACCGCAACAACGGAATCCAGGGCAATCTTGATTTCGAGATAAAACACAAGAACATCATAGAAAGGTTTGGCCGCTATCCGCATCGCAACGTGATCTTGGGCAGGAAGTCTACGGCAGCGGAAATCGAGTTCCTGCAACAGCCCGGGTCCCGCTTCTGACTGCAGTGCCTGTGCGCATGCGCCCAAACGGACAAGCGCACGCAATGGGTAAGGACCGGCCCGACGCGGCGCACAAGGTGTGAAGTGCGCAGAAGGCAGGAGATCAATGCCGGCATGGCATGACTGGCGCCGCCTGAATTAAACCGCGGCCTGGCGTGCTGCCTGGAGCGGCGCTTCTTGCGCGGACCTCTCCGAATTTCACGACCCCGCACTTTCCCCAAAAGTGGGGTGAGAGAAAGCGCCTACAAATTTTCTTTGTTTTTTCGCTAGGCGCGCGGAGTATTTTGCTTTGTATCCGGTCTAATAGTCAGATATCCCCGACGCCAGGGAGGGCGAGCAACATGCACACCGGCTCCGCTTGGAACGTTCGGCGCGTGAAGCGCCGGCGCGAAGGGGTGCTTGCACGTCTGCGGCCGGGCACCGTGCGCATGTTGGCGTTCCTGCTGCCAGTGGCCGTTGCGTGGTTGTGCGCGGAAACCTACTTTTCCGATCTGCAGGCGCGGCTATTCTCCACCGTCGCCGAGCGCCTCTCGTTTCGCGTCCAACCCGGGACCAGTGAACGCCTATGGCTGCCGCAGTCGGGCCCGTACGATATTCGCCTGGGCTACAGCCGGATGAAAGAAACCCTGCCGCGCCTGCTTTCCGCGGGTTACGCCATCGATGCGCAATCGCGCCAGTCGGACCTGTTCCGCACGCTTGCGAATCTCGGCCTGTACCCGATCTACCGCGAGAAGGCGCAAGCTGGCCTCGCCATACTCGATCGCCGCGCCAGACCGCTTTATGTCAGCCTGCACCCTGAACGGCAGTACCCGGAATTCAGTTCTATTCCACCGCTGCTGGTGGCGACGTTGCTCTATGTCGAGAATCGTGATTTGCTCGATGACACGCGCTCGGCGTACAACCCGGCGCTGGAGTGGGACCGGCTGACGCTGGCGTTGTTCACCCAGGCGGCGCGCAGCATTGATGCCGACATAGGCCGTATCGGCGGCAGCACGCTTGCAACCCAGCTCGAGAAATTCCGGCACTCGCCGGGCGGGCGTACGCGCGATGCCGGGGACAAATTGCGGCAGGGGCTGTCGGCGTCGCTGCGCGCCTACCGCGGTGGCGAGGGCACCCTGGGGGCGCGGCGGCGCCTCGTGGGCGACTTCCTCCACTCGGGGGCAC
>Ga0082335_1001982_pt1 | contig 40178 bp, 44 predicted proteins | sample Subgrocontami58m_FD_72375 | JGI IMG/M metagenome (GOLD analysis project Ga0082335, IMG submission 72375) | Subsurface groundwater microbial communities from S. Glens Falls, New York, USA - GMW37 contaminated, 5.8 m (SPADES assembly) (version 2) ...
CAAACAGCATATTTATATAGCTCTATCGAGTGAATTATATGGGAATGATTCGCGTACTGACATTGCAAGGTGATAGGGTAGCTGAGGTCGATGTAAAATTAGTGAACGTTGGAAAGGCCAACACGTGGGTAGACTGTATAGATCCTAATGTGCAGGAGCTTCGCATGTTGCACGAGCGATTTGATATACCACTATCGGAATTGCAGCATTGTTTGGATCCTGATGAACGCCCTCGTGTTAAAGCTGAAGATGGTATGATCTATGTGTACTACCGTGCTCTCATTTCTCAGGAAAACAAAGGAACAACTCCTCTGACAATCATCTTAAATAAGCGATTTGTTATTTCTATCCATAAACAGAAGATCTCAGCGATGAGTGAACTCGACTTGAATACAGATGTGATGAAAACCTTGTTCAAGGAAAGCACGGAATTTTTACTCTATAAAATCTTGCATACATTAGGTAAGGAGACAGCAAAAGTAGTCGATGAATTTGAGAGTGAGCTCGATCATGTGGAAAGTGAAGTTATGAAGAGGTGTAATGATCATACCCTGACTCATGTGTTCAATCTCAAGAAGAAGATTGTTTATTTCAGACGGGCCTGTATAGGAGATCGTGATGTGCTCTCTGTGCTGATAAATGACATTCCATCCGTTAAAGAAAAGGGGTTGTTTGCAGAGGTTGAAGTAGAGTTAATGCAGGAAATAGACTCCATCGAGTTGCTTCGGGAACGTCTGACATCCATAGTTGAAATCTACGTGACAAACACATCAAATCGGATTAATAATGTCATGAAGTCCATTACTTTGCTGGCAACGTTATTGTCATTTCCTATATTAGTCACAGGACTATATGGCATGAATGTGGCTCTGCCATTGGAAGGGCATCCTCAAGCGTTCTGGATAATCACAGGATTAATTATCTTGTCAGTGTTGACAACAATCATTTTCTTTGCAAGAAAAAAATGGCTATAAAAAAAGTGGTGTATGTTGGAGAGATTATATGTTTAGTTATAGTGCTAAGCATGACAGTCTCTGCAATCAATCAGAAGATAATCATTGATATCCCAGGAAGTTTTATTCTGAATGGAAAAAATATTACCGTTATTGGAATGGGCCCTAAAAGTATTAATGTTGACGTTGATGGAGTGGTTGAGGATGTACAAGAGGATGTTGTTAATAATATCGCAAAGAATGTGAATGGTGTGATTATTCATATCCTGGCATTGTCGCGAGATCCTACAAGGGCAATTTTGAATGTCACAATTTATATTACATGCGGCAATAATGTGTGTGAGAACGGAGAAGACTTTACAGTATGTTGCGCTGATTGTGGTTGCGGGCTAGCGAGCCAGATCTGTGCAAATAATCGATGCATAGAGAATGTTACAGGCATAGGTGCAAAAAATCAATGTTATATTGACGCTGATTGCAACGACGGGAATACATGTACAACAGAGCGATGTGATACTTCTGAATTCCCAAACCGTTGTATGCGCACAGAAACTACCACTTGCGTAGCAGGCGATCAATGTTGCCCAAAATCCTGTGATACGAACAACGATGCTGATTGTGCGCAAATAGATAAGTGCGAAATTGATGCTGATTGCGCAGATAATGAAATGTGTACGCAGGAAGTATGTACAGGATCACCAAAACGATGCCAATTTACACATCAAGAAGGATGTACTTATGAAAGTGCCTGTATCATAAAGGGGACAGTAAGAGAAGGGAAGTATTGTGAGGGGAAGTCACATGAATGGCTATCGCAAAAAGTAGATCAACAAGAATGTACTGAAGATTTTGAGTGCATTACTGCAATATGTGATAGCAAAGTATGTGGAAGAAGTAAATCAAAAACACTTGCCTACGCTTTTTATACCATAGGGTTAGTTGCCGTTATTATGATAATATGGTATGTTTCACTCACAAGAAAAGCTAAACCATCACAACAATCTTAGGGTCTATTTTGACGCCATGATCATCAATTAAGAGTCTGACAGTTTTTTCAGTGATGCGTGTTCCTCGCATTTTTAAGATTTCTAAAGCACGTTGACGTATACCTTGTTTCTTGAAGTGATACAAAAGAATGATACTGTCAACTTCAAACTCCAGTTGTGATGTCAAGTCATCTGGGCTGATTTGTGTTGCCTGAGACGTCAAGAGAGCAGTGCATCCCCAATTATTAATCATTTCAAAAAGAGCTAGAGCAGATTCTTTCTGGCTTAATTGATCCTGAAAAAGCAGAGCAAAAGAAGTAATACTGTCAATAACTAATCGCTTCACTTGCATCTGAGTGATAATAGCATCAATGGTACCACCACCTTCTACTAAAACTCGTTTAATCTGTTCCGGACTATATTCCATAAATTTAAACAAGCCCATTTCCTCATATTTCTGCAAGTCCCAGCCAAACTCAAGCATATCATCAAACAGTTTTTCACGCTTTTCTTCAAATGTGATGTAGACACCAGCTTCGCCTCTCTTGATGCCTTCAACTAAGAATTGAATAGAAAAGGTAGTCTTGCCAGAACCAGCGCTGCCTGCAAGAAGATTAATGCTGCCAACCTTGAAACCACCTTCAATGAGTTCATCAAATCCAGCAATGCCTGAGGGAATACGTTCTAGTCGTTGTGGCGGCATTAAATATCACCTTTTTCAATGAGTGAGAAGGGAAGCTGATTAGCATACACTTGTACACCTTGTTCATCAATTGCAAAGGGATAGATGCCTAATTGATGACTTTGTCCTCGCATTTTGGAGATAGAGATACATCGCTCAAATGATGCTCCCTTTCTGACTTTAGTTAATAAAATTAATCCTTGAAAGAGAAAATCTTGTGATCCATATTCAATGACGTCAATATTAGCAACCTTCTTTTCTGAAGAAGCAACTAAAGTAACTCCCAATTCACGCATAATTTTGATAAATTCAATAATTTCTCTGCGGAAGCTCATAGCACTCATACTATCAACAAATTCAAAGAGGGTAATGGAATCCAAAAAAACACGCTGAATTTTATTTTTTCTGATCATATCGATAATAGGTGCAAAAGTAACAATTTTACCAATGAGAGGAATGCTCAAGACAGTAATTAATCCTTTTTGTGCATATTCTCGAAAGTTAAAACCAAAGCTGTCTGCATATTCATAGATAGATTCTTCTGCCTCCTCATAACTGATAAATAATCCAGGTTCTCCATGTTTTGCACCTTCTAAGATGTAATGCATGCCAAAGACTGTCTTGCCTGATCCAGGAACACCTGCTATAAGAACAGAGTTAGTCTTCCGAAAGCCTCCTTTGAGAAGTTCATCGAGACCGCTAATACCTGTGCTTAATATCTCTAACACCATAGGAAAGAAAAAGGAGCTCGACTATAAAAAGGTTACTCACTGCAGCATAACCCCGAAACCTTTATATCTCTAGAAATTGGTTGTTGTAGCATGCCGGTTGGGGATATTATTGAAAAGAGTCTGGATGGTGTAGACCAATACGTTGCTCTAGCTACAGTTGATGCAGAGCATTATCAAGAGACCAACATCGCGTTGGTGCACTATCTCACAGCTGTTGATGGTACTCCAGGTGTATATGTCACCTTAAATAAGCCCTTTAACACTATGGAAGCGATATTCAGGCGTAATACAATTAATACAGATATGATCATTTTCATTGACGCAGTCACGAAAACAACAGGAGGTAATATCGAAAAGACGAATAAATGTCTCTTCATAGGAAGTCCGGAAAATCTCAGTGATATTTCTTTGGCTATGGATCAGGCAGTTCGTGCTATTCCCGGCGAGAAGAAATTTCTTTTTTTCGATTCACTAAGCACATTATTGATTTATAACAAACCAGCGACAGTCGCAAAGTTCATTCATTTCTTATCAGGAAAGATGAGGATGTGGCATGTCAAAGGTATTATCATATCCCTAGAAAAAGAATCAGACAAGGAGTTGTTGAGCGAATTAAGCCAATTTTGTGATATTCGGCTCGACTTGTAAACAACAATGAAAAAAAGAGACAGAAAATACATGTTAAGTTTGATCATAACAGGGTTATTATTGTTCTTAATCGGATTAATCTTGGGAAGGAGCATCACAGGTGCTTTCTCCACTGCTTTCCAAAGTCCAGAAACAGCATTTTCAACAATCATGATCGGTGCAGTAGCTCTTGCCATTCTCTTGTTCTTTATTTATATTAATCGTTCAAATATCATGCAATTAGGGAAAAACTTAATCAGCACGATTGCAATCTTAAGCGGTCTCTATGCGTTGTTCAGATATGTGAGCGATATAGAGCTCATTAGTGCCATGTTGACGTTGACCTTTGGTGTTTGGGCAATCATATGGACAATAAATGCCTACAGTGTCTTGTCAAGAGGTTCTACCATCAGAAAGTACACAGGAAGCTTCTTGCTCTGTCTCATCTTTGTGTTAATATACTCGTTATGGGATATTTCTATTGCTTTGTTTAACCTCAGCGAGTGGTTAACGTACATCAAGTATATTATCCTCATCTTTGTCTATACGACCTTTGTCTTTGCAGCATATCGCATTTACAAGATAGGCAAGGAATTTGGGTTTGCTGAGGAGTCTTCCAGAATTAAAAAATTGTTATCCATGAGAAAAAATAAACTTCGCTAGTTAAAACTGGAATAATCCTCCCAGAATAGCCTTAATCGATATTTTGACCAAAAAGAAGAGGGAGATAGTAATAATGACCAAGATAGGTAAATATTTGAGTCCTTCTTTTTCTTTCCCCTTGGCTATAAGTCCGAGAATTAAGGAGCCCATCACAGACGTGAACAACATAGAGACGATAGTATAGGCATTGATGAAAGAAGGTTTAACAGACACTTTCGTGAAAGAGAGGGGAAGATTCGCTGCTGATTCTTGTGGTGGTAGTTGCACTTTAGAGAAGATATCACTGATAACTTCAACAAGGAAAGAACTCAATCCAAAGAGCATAGGTGCTCCAAAAGCTATGGCAGAGAAGATGAAAATGACATAAACGAGAACGCTCGAGCGGACACGTTGTTCCACAAGACGTTGTTGACGGAGATTGGTGGCAGTCTGTACAAGTAATTCAGCTAGCTCTCCACCAGAAGACATGGCAGAAACAATGATTTGAAAGGTTTTTTTGAGCTTGTCAGAACGAATGCGGCTGCTTAACTCCATTAAAGCTGCTCCCAATTCTTTGCCTGTTGCTAATTGCTTGCCCACATAATTGAGTTCATCCTTAAAATGACCAAATTCAGGGCGTGCAGATAACAATAAAGCGCGGTCAACAGTCAGTCCAGCACGTAAGTTTGATGCCATCAGTTGTAAAGCATCGGGCAACAGTTCTTCAACAAAACGTGCTCGACTATCAGCAGTCAAGACTAACCAGGCATACAGAATACCCTGAAGAAGAATAAACCATGCAACAAACAAGATAAAGAAATTGACATCGAAGAAAATAAGCGTGAAAAGGGCGAGAACAATAGTACCAATAAATATGGAGATGGCACTAATAGTTAAAAAGCGATTGACTTCAACTTCAATGTTGCAATAGTTCAGAAGCTGCTGATAACCATTCTTGAGTTTTACAGGATAGAGACGTTGGACAAAGTCGTACATGGTTAGCTAATAAGCGTCGGTCTCCTTGTTTTAATCATACCTAAGAACATAATCTGGAAAAATAAGGTGATAATAAGGAGTGCATAGAAAATCGCCTTTGTCGCGCCTTCACCAAGTGCTACGAACGAGGATAAAATGATGATGAAGGTAATGCCTAAGGAAGGCGCAATGATAGCAATCAGCATATAGAAGAGTGCTAAGGGGCTTAACTGTCCACCATAACGTTGAATCTGGGTGAGTTGTTCATCTGAAACTGCTTGCATAACTTCCTTGATCAAAGAAGAAATATCAGATCCTTCTTTCATGCCGCTGACCAGTTGCCACAAAGCTCTTCTGAAGAGCATGCTCGGGTTTCTGACTGCCATCTCCTCCAGCACATCGACTTGGGATCGTCCTGCACCAATCTCTCGAACTCCTTTAGAGAATTCTTCAGAAACTCCTCCATAGTCTGCATGGGCAATATTGACTAGAATATTAAAAAGAGGTACACCAGAATTTAATTGAATGTACATATCCTGGAGTGCAGGTAACAGATTGATTTCCACACCTCGGATACGTCGGGAAGCTACCAGCTTTGGGTAAGCCATCTGCTGCATGAAAACGAAAAGACTGACAAACAGAACAATAGGGATGCTTATAAATAAGGGAACACCAAGTCCTATGACAATAAAGCAGATAATCAAACTAAAGAAGAAAAAAACTGTGACTGATGCTAAGCACATGCTGATGTATTCAATAGGTCGTATTCTCGCTTCAGTCTGCTCGAGATTAAGTGCCAAGAAGTGAAAACGCGGTTCTAACTTCTCAGAAAATCCAAGGAAGAGTCGTGAATATTTGTACAAAAGCTGTGGCGGTAAAAAAGCAAAAGGAATCTTAATCATTAGACTCCTCCAACTTTCGCGATCACCGATTCAGAATCAATATAGTAATTTTTAATCAATTCGCCGACAGCGTCAACGTGACGTATATTGTTAGCCACCATCCATTCAAGAATCTTCTGTTTTTGCAGCATGTCCTTTTCAATTTGAGGCAACGTCAGCCCAGTATGTCTGCTTAACTCTTCAAAGATACGCACAGAACTCGAATGTTCCACAACTTCATCCGTACCAGGTTTCCATCGATAAAGAATATTAGGTTTAACTGTTGGTGTTCCTTCTTCCATAGTCGGCAAGAATTCACCCACTTGGAAGACTCTTCTAATACCTCGTCGTCTGTCTCTGAACATGACAACGTTCAAGTGTACTCCCGTTAACAAGTTTCTTGGAACTTCAATCGGTGGATTAATCAAACGATCAATAGTCTCAGCAATCGAATCAGCGTGGACTGTAGCGTATACAGAGTGACCGGTGTGCATCGCTTCAAATAATACGGAAGCTTGATCTTTCTTACGCATTTCTCCGAGGATAATTCTATCAGGCCTCATACGCAAGGAGTTGACCAGTAAGTCCAACATCGTGACTTCTCCTTTGCCTTCAGGATTCGGTTGTCTGATGGTTAAAGGGCACCAGTACAAATACTTAGGAAGTTGCAACTCACGAGTATCCTCAATAGAAACAATGCGATGGTTAGGAGGTATAAAGGGCATAACGATGTTCAAGAAAGAAGTTTTTCCGCTACCAGTACCACCACTCACAAGAATGTTCATCTCATATTGGATGGCCAGCCAAATCAAGGCTAACACTTTAGGCGTAACTGTTCTGTTTTTGATGAAGTCTGTTAAAGTCCAAGGGTCTCTAGCGAATTTACGGATGGTGATGGTGTGTCCTTTTGTGCAGATAGGGAAGAGGACGGCATTAGCACGATCTCCAGTGATCAGGTGAGCATCTAACAAGGGATTTAAAGTAGTAATTTGTCTGCCAACACGACGAGCGATGATATTGGAGTAGTTCAAAATCTTCTCTTCACTGTCCATTTTAATGTTAGTCTCTAACCATCCAAAGTGTTTATGGAAGACACGAACAGGTTCATTAGAAGAGTTAATGACAATTTCTTCGAGAGCTTCATCATTGAGGAGATATTCGACATCACCGAGTCCCAACATTTCCTGCATGAGAATATTGATTAAGAGTGTTGAGGTCTCTGCAGTGATATTCGGAAGCTTATCTTTCAGCAAGATAACCGCACGTTTGCTGAATTTCTCTTTGAGTTGGACGATTGATTTAGGATCTAGCATCTCTCCAGTACTGACTGATACTTCGCTAATGAGTCCATGTTTGATATAATTCATCAAGGCACGCGTAGCAGGAGCAACAGTGGGTACAGCTACAGAATATGTTTTCATGACTCCTTTTCCACCAAGAATAGTGACAGTAACGACTAAGTCATCAACTTTGATAGTATATTCATCTATTTTTTCCATCGCAATTCAAGATCTCCCACAGTTGGATAATGCAGTTCAATTAATCCTTGTTCTTTTAAGATTTTTCCCCATTCTTCTGCCTCTTTTCTGGAGACATTAAAACCTTGTGCCACTTCTGTAAGGGTCAGCACTTTCTTTTCAGAGATGAGATGGTAAAGTCGATCAAAGTCAGTCTCATAGGTTCCACGAATAAGGGTCAGAGGTTGTTTTTCAAGTTCCTGTTTGATTTCAGCGACATGTTGTTCCTCTTCAACCCTATATTTGATTCTTTTTGCTTTGTATATTTTTCGTACTTTATTGACAAAGAGGAAAATAGTTACGAGAAATACGCCTATCATGATAAAGTAGAACTGTGGTGATCCATCGCTCAAGAGGTCAAACCAATAGGGAAGTAAGAACATATCGCTGCTATTAAGAACAATGAGTGAAATAAGCAGAAGAACTACGAGACCAAGAAGAATAAATGCTTTTTTCTTCTTTGAAGTATGTTTCTGGGTAAGAGCTAATGCTTGGGTGACTAAAGCGTCTGGCCAACCTGACTTCTTAGCTGCTGCACGAATGGCATCGGCAGGATACTGTTGCTTCAAAGATTCTTGCACATACGTAATGAGGGTTGTTATCTGTTCAGTCTCTTTTGGTTGAGAGACAGGTGTTTGCTTCTGTTGAGAGGGAGTAATAGGTGGTCTTTGTTGTGAAAGTATTGGCTTGACAGGCGTTGGTTGCTGTACTGGTAAAGCAGGTTGCTGTTGCTGTGATGTTGGTAAGGGAAGAGCATGGTGTCGTAAATGAATCAGTTCAGCAACAGAAGCGCTGAGGAGTAAGAGTCCTAAAAAGAGAAGTGTGACAACAAAAGTCACATATTCTTGGAAAGGAAGAATAAGACTTACAATAACAAGGATGATGCTTAAAACAAGCAAGCTGCTGAAGAGAATGGTTTCATATTTTCTGTCTTTATAATGCAGGTAGTGCAGCAGAGAAAGATGGTGTGGTGGTTGTTGTAATGATGGTATTCTCTGCTGCTGACTGACCTGTTGGTACCGCTGGTCTGAAGGCTGTGAAATGTTTTCACGATCTTCTTCGTAGCGATTGTGATGGTCGTGGGGCAATTGTTCTGCTCCAGAGGGGATATAATGTTCTAAACCTTCCTCAAAAGTGAAAGGAGATGCTTTAAGTTGAGAAGGTAAAGGCTGTAAGAAAGGACGTTGTACTGGTGGTGATGGCGACACAGATTGTGGACGAGGTGGAAGTACTGGGGTAATAGGTCGTTGAAACATACTTCCTAGTTGTTGCTGTTGAAGATGGAGATCTTCATGGAAGAGTTGTTTGACATTGTTTAAAGAAGCTATAGAGACTGATGGTTTTGCAACTGGTTGTTTTTTTCGCAGATGGAAATGAGAAAAGAAACGAGTGAAAAAAGATGTTTTCGGGGCTTGGGATGATACGGGAAAAGATGGTTTCTGAAGTTCTTTCAGAGGAACTAATCGTTTTGCGATGATAGTGGATTGTGTTGGTTGTTGTATCTGCTGTGGTTGAGCTTGTGGTGTAACTAATTGCGATTTCTTCAAAAGATACTGTTCAAAAAGAGAGTAGATTATAAAAAGAACGCCTACACCAAAAGCTAAAACGAAATAGCTGGTATATGTATAAAAGTCAATGAAGAGTGATATAATAACAGAAACGATTCCTATCCAGAATACACTACGATAAATCTGCTCCATCACCATCTCTGGTGTTTCAGTTATCCTAGGGCTTTATTAATTGTTGCTGTACTTCAAGAATGGTTACAACTGCCCCTTACAAAACTCATTTAAAGCGTACAAGGCGCTGTCTTCTCGAAACATTAAGTGCATCCAAGGTTGCAGTCACAGTCTCTGTAGTATAGACTTCTACCGGACCAAAATTATATTTGAGAGTGACTTCCCAGCGGATAGGATTATCATACTGAAAGAGATAGAGAATATTGGATGCTACAGATACTTCTGTTCCTGTTTGTGCCTTACTATCATAGATCATGATGAATGGTCGTTCTTTCGATGCACTTGCAGGTGGAGTTTCGCCATAAATGAAATTATAACCAGAAACTGAAGGATCATTCGTCAGATTGTCTAAAAAGATAATGTGTGATATAGTGACACCTGTTCGATTGAGGATAGCATCATTTTGTACTTCATAGTAGGGGGAGAGAGTTGCTGGGAGACAAGATCCTTGTTCACTTTCTGCTTGAATGCTAATCTTGAGTTTAACATCACCATTTGCAGGGACATATCCATGTTGTGCCTCATTCAAACGGCGAGTGCCGCTATTCGACCAATTAATATAAGGACAACGTGTAGGGTGTTGCACTTTAATCTTGATTTCTGTAAGATTATTTATATAAGATCCAAGAAGGTAGAGTTGGGAGGTAGAGTTGATAGGATAGAGGTTGCTCATATTTCCTATCTCGAAACAGCAGTATTGTGATGTCTGTAGAGAATGGCGAAAATTATAATCTTTTGTTAAGTTAACATTATCATCTGAATAGGCATACAGAAGTACAGTTTTGAAAACATCAGGAACTAAGAAGTTGTTAAAAACAAGAGTAGGATAGTAAAAAGTAAGAGTGAGATAGTGAGAAAGAGTATAACCTATTGCATTGGCAACGGAGACAGTTCCATAAGTGAGACTTCTCGCAAGAAGGTCGACATAAATATCTCCCGCTTTTATACCGAGAATAGATTGATCAGTCGTGTCAGGCGGTTGATAATAATTTGGTACTCCTGAGCGTTTAGTATCTTTCACGATGGTGATAGCATCCTTAGTGAGTGTCAGATTGATGCCTGTTAAGGAATAATAGCTTCGGAAGATGCTTCTCTCCATGGAACTTGAAAGAGTATAAAGGCGATCTACTGAGGAAAGTTCAGTTAAGCGAAGATCTGAATTTTCTGCATTGCGAAGAATTAAAGTTGCAAAAGAAAGAACAATGAGAGAGATAAAGGTGATACCTAAAGTCAAGAGTACTCCTCTGGAAGTAGCTTTGGAAGTCATGTGGTGCTCACCGTCTTTAACCAAATCCAATAACGAACAAGATGATATCCTTCAAAATCACCATCTGGTTCAACAATACTAATAAAACGTTCGCCAGTTCCGATAAAACGATCGAGAGGTACAGTTAGTCCAGGCTCAGAGTTGGCAGTGCGAGTATAAGACTCATCACCAACAACGCGTACCCATTTCACAGTAATAGGCTGAGTTTCAAAATTGGTTAGGTTTATCCAATTATTTTGACCATTGCCTGCTTCAAAGTAAGGAAAGACAACAGTCGTACTCCAGATGTAAATGCCAGTATCAGAATCAAATGTAGTTAATCCTGTGGTAGAGTTATCATCGACATTAATAGAAAGCGATATCCCCGCATCAGTTCTCGTAGTGCCTACAGTGACAAAGTGTTTCCCAGGATTCAAGATGTTCTGTTGATAGGCACCGCTTGTTCCCTGTCGTGTAACAGGAAGAACCTTTATCCATTCACCTGGATCAAGAAGACAATCCGTAGCAGTACAAGTTGTCCCAGGACCAAGTTGACAATCAGAATCACTTCCACTTGAAGGGCAGATAGCAAGAGATGTTGGAGTTTCTTTCATGTCAGTCATAGTAAACTTCAAGGCATAATTCTTGGGAAGGTAAGTGGAGACATTTAAGCATTTGTCAGAGATCAGATCATAATTAGTGGGAGTTATCTCACAGGGCTGCCCAGAGCCTATCTGATCTTTGTAGGTAAAGGCATAATCAAAAGCATTCCCAAAGTCAAGCAATGCTATGACATCACTGCCTATGCGAACAGGTTGTAATTGAGATAAAGATTCTTTTGATGCAGTGCTAAAATAGTAAGAGCTATTGATAAGAATAATAATAACGACTGCTACGGCAAGTGCGGCATCCAAGGCAAAAATAATACCTTTTCGTTTTATTTCCATATGGCAAACTCCATGATGACTGGCTGACCATTATAAAGAACTATGCGCGCGAGATTGACTGCATATTTTCCAGAAGGGAAAAATCCTGTGTTGAGCAGTGGAGTTCCAGTCTGATTGCGAATAACAAAATAGTAGTTATATTGGTTGATCTTAAGAGCATCCTTAATAATTTGTGGATGAGCATCACTAATATCTTTAAAGGCGTCAATGCGTTCAGGAGAAAGAACTCGTTCATTGTCAGCCAAACCAATAATAGTAGGAGCACGAATATCTGCAGCATTAAACGGTGGCCCAGGTCGCGGAGTAGTCACATTATAATTGGTATGCCAGTCCGCAGGAATTCCTTTGCTTTTGACCAGTAAGTCTGTTACTTGAAATCCTTTCAACATCATTTCGTCATAGTCAAATCTGCTGGTCAAACGGATGTTATAGAGGTTCCAGGTCAAAGTAGTAATAGTAATCAGAATGATAAAAACAGAGATAGCAATAAATAAATCAGTAACTGCTGCCTGACCTCGTCGATGATGAGTCATAGTTCATTAATCAGTGCCGATCTGACCCTTACATGTGCATTGTTGTGCATTGCAATTATCGAGTGTGCCACAGATACCTGGGTAAGGAGCATCGCATTCTTCACCAGACTCAAGCACACCATTGCCACACCCTAAGACGGGTGAAGTCACTACATTCATAGAGACACAAGCACTCTTCGCTCCACCAGGATTTGCTATAGCAATATCATAAGTACCTACTCCAGTCTGTGCAGTACTAATATCCGCAATCAAGCCACCTTGACTGACAGTCATAGGAGGACTTAAATCAGAGCAAATACCATTCTTGCATGCTTGTCCAACATCACAATCAGCATCTTGTGCACAGTCAATCATGGTCTTACAACCACCATTGGAACCTTGAATCTTGCTCATAATAACTTCGCTATTGGGATCAAAGTTTGCGCCTAAAAGACGAAAGCCCTCAGAAGGTGCAGTAGTTGTGGTAGTCGAACAACTAGAAGAATAAGGATCTCCTCCTTCAGGACAAATGCCAACGACTTGGGGTTGTTGACCAATAACCACAGTTTCAAGATACGTATAAATGAGAGGGACATTCATGAAACCATCGCCAATAAGTGCTTCACTGCCGACAAGAGTTCTTGGAAAAACAGACGATGAATATTGTTGTCCATTAGCTGTTTGAACAGACAGTCGACTATTCTGAAGAGAGTTCTGGGCAACTCGCGAGATACGTACAGGTACATCAAACTTACTGCCTACCCCTCCCAGATTTGCTAAAGTCTCCGTAGCATGGCTGACACGCGTAACCATATCTGCATTCATCTGAGTATTAAAACCGCCAACAAGATAGCGAAAGAAACTATAGAAGAAAGGAATGGCGAGGAGAAGAATCATACCTACCACTACAATATATTCATAGCTCAATTGTCCGCGTTTGTTCATGAGATGGTGCATAGGATAAAGGAAGGGTTTGTAGTTGGATAAATACTGACTTGTTCATTCGTGTTATAAAAACAATAAGCCTGACCATTGCCAGTCAGTTCTATATAATTATTAGTAGCATTCAATATAGCTGGATCAATGTGACCGACATAAGTGCAAGGAGTTTCTTTGGCAGCTAAAGGGTCAACAGCAATGCGGCTATTATTAAAAATCCACATTTTATTATAGAGGGTGAGAACAGCGCGTGTATTAAATCCTGCTGCTGTTAAACTGGATATAGTGTTTGCGACTTTCAAGCATTCATTCCTCTTTTGTAGATAATCGTCCATCTTTCGTAGCTCGCTGCGACGATTGAAGGAAACTCCTGTCAACAACAGGAAAATCATGATCATGACACCAACGGCATACATAATCTCTGTGCTAATTTGCCCCTTCCGTGACTTATATAGTTTTCGTCTCATCGTTGAGTAATATTAACAATGCCTCCAGGTAATGCTTCCACTTTGATGTAATAAGTACCTTTCTCAATCGGCAAAGAACCAGTGACATTTGCGCGAGTGGTGACATGCACATCAGAAACGCTGCCATAACCAGTCACATTGAGAAATATTTCACGTTCTGTGGAACCGCCAATAACAGTGTTGAGGATACCATCAGGAATAGTAATGGGAATTATTTCCATAGATCCAGGACCTAATGCATAGACTGCATCAACTGCCTTTCCAAGACGATTGATAATATTTTCCACCTGGCTATATTTAACACTTTGCGTAGCTTGTGTCAGAGAGTAATAGACAATAGGGATGAAAAAGAAGAGTAAAACGCCTATAAGGACAATGTATTCAACACCTGCTTGACCTGAACGAGACATAAACACCTCTGCTGGAAAGAAGCGCGAAAAGAACTATAAAAAGGTTTCTCCAAGGGGCTCTGGTGCGATCCTCTGATGAACACCAGCAGGTAATTGACCGTACGGTCAATATTATAGGCGATTAACTTGCTCATCACTTCGACTTTCTGTGTTGCGAAGCTTCTGGCTCTGATCACAGAGCCATATTTTCTCTTGATCACAGAGAAAATAGTTTCCACTTTGCTGCGCTGATGGTAGTTGCTACCATCAATTTTCTTGCAGCCACGAAGATAACCATAGAAATGTGTATGCCTACGAACCGGAATCACAGGAATAGCATGCAGTTTGTTGATCACAAACCTCCGATTCTTCCAGCTATCATATCCTTTGTCAGCAACGACATAATCAATCTCCAAATCTTCAAGCAGCTGCTTGAAGTCTATCGTATCATGCCGTAATTTCTTTCTGATCTTGCAGGTCAAGATCAGTTGCTTTTGTGTATCAACAGCAATGCTCAATTTGAGATAGCGCCTTGTTTTCCACAAGCGCTCGCTATCTTGCCTTTTTCTGAAGTAAAAGCTTTTGCTTTCTAATTCAAAACCAGTTGCGTCAACTGCCGCGATGCGCGCTTGGCGGATGCCAAGCATGCGCAGCATAATCTTTTCAACACGAGCGGCAAAGCGCACTAAGGTAGTATGCACAGGAATGGAGGAAAGGCCAAGCAGCTGGCATACCAAAGGATTAATCCGCAGCCATGAAACAATGCCTCGAAAGGTTGTCTTCAGTTTCTGCTTGAAGACAAGCAGAACAGTTTTCTGCTGATTGTCATATTTCTTCTTGCTAAATGTCGAGAAATACCGAGGGAGCTGCTGCGCAAGCTGTAATCCCTCTTCAATAAATTTTAAGTAGTCATCATACTCTTGTTTTGCCAAGAGGCATCACCTCTCCTTTTGTTCCAAAAGGAGGCTATGCCTCTTTCTACTTAAAACTTAGGTTCGCACCAGAGCCCTTTAACGCAACCTTTAAAAGAAGCCTTTCTCTTGCATTTCTGACGGACTAGGCTGGCGTGCTAGTTCCACGCTGTCACCACAAGCGAACTTCAGGTGGGGCCGAAGCTGGAGAAGCGGTATAATCCGCTATTGCCAGTCCTGCATCGTACAACGATCCTTTGTCCTGATTGGTTGAATATATAAGGAACCGGATCAGGTCAGGAATGAAGCAGTCCTAACTTATATGTTTGGCGCTTTCAGGGAAATGAAGGGGAGGAAAGTGCAGGGTTACACTGCCAATGGTCTTTTGTGCCCATTCTCTGGCATGTCTGTCTTTTCTCCATTACATGCTGCAATGATGCGTTCCACCTCTCCTATCCAGTTTCTTTTGGTGGTATGGAATGGAACTACGAGATCACCATTCTCTACAAATCGATACATATTGGATTCTCTGACGGTCAACTTCTTCAGTTGCTCTTTGGGCACTACATAGACTACTACAGGTCTTTGATACTTTTCTCCATTCAAATTATTAAATAACAATCCTATTAATTCTCTTTTTCTTTCGATTCTTGCTGGTTGCAGCATATTTCTTACAGAAGTATGATATCCTTTATATCTGGCTAGATGTGTCTCTATTATTATAGGTGTCTGTGTCCCTTTTATTTCATCTTCTACTATTATTACTAGATCTATCTCCCCAATACGTCTTGCATCCAATCTTCTTTGAACACGAATATTTGGTCGTTCTCTTCTCCCAAGAAATACATAGTGATTTGTTATTACTGGTCTAGCCATCCAGAAGATGCTTACATCTTGATGACTTTGTGCAAGCTCTTCGGCTTTCATCCTTGTATAGAATTCGCCAAGGAAACCGGCAGCGACATACGGATTTTTCGGTAGCACACCGTATTCTAGCCTTATGCGAGCCAAAACTTTTTCTTCGTCCTGCTCGATTCTCCCTAGTTCCAAGCACCTATTCATTACAAGACGCGTCAACACTCTTTTTCTTTTATTACTGCCTTCTTTTAAATTTGTTGCGGTCTTTTTTTCCTACTGATCCTAGGTAAAATTATACTTCTTTCAGCACAGTTTTTGCTTCTTTGACAATGTCACCCAATTGACTGACCACTAAGGAATACATACGTTGAATAATGACCTCATACAACCCCTCTTTTAGAGGACCGTGGCAATACTGCAAGAGATTATCAAAATTGTCAAAATTTGTTGCTGCCAATTCTTCTTTTGGAACCTTACAAGACATTTCTTTACCTTCTAAATTTTTGAATTCTGGAGGAGCACCAGCATCTACCCTTAATGACTTAATCTTTATCTCACAGGTTTTTCCTAGTTGCCAGCCAACCCAATAAAGATAGGCATTATTGTTTCTGATAACTGCTACTTGCGCAGGCTTGCACTTCTGTACATACTCCTGAAAACATTTCTTGTCTTGTTCACAATCTTTCCTAAAGTATCCTGTATAGTATCCAGCTACAAACAACGCAAGCAAGATGCCGCCGACTACGGCTACCTTTGCTAGAAAACTCCACCTTTGTGGTGTGTACTCCATAGCTCACCTCTTTTCTTTTGCTTATTGGAGCTCTTTGCTTGTTACTATATTCACGCGTGTGCTGCCTGGCCGCACTTGTGACTCATTTGCAACTAGGAATTTTACCTGCGCTTCTTGAGCACTGTTCACAATATCCTGGGTAATTGCACCATCCATGACCACTGCATAGATACTTCCTGTTAAAGATTCCATAGTTGTTGTCAATTCTGTGGTCGGCACTTTTCCTAAGATATTTGCATTTTCATCAACAATGTATGCACCACGTGTACCGACTAAATCCTCAAGCATTTTCTTGAAATTGTCCGTGTCTTTCTTTTCTAGACGGCTGGATGTTGGACGACGAGGAACTCTTTCTTCACGGTCTCCCCTAGGAGCATTGCGATCCATAGGTCTTTCTCTGCTTTCAGGACGACGTCCTTCTCGACTATCACGCGGACGACCAAAGTCACGACGCTCTTGTGTTGGGCGACGATCTTCGAATCGGGGTCTGTCACTTGTTTCTCTTTGCTGACGATCACGACCAAGATCTAATCTGGAATCAGCCATTCTGTTGCCATTTAATTCCATCTTGACCTGCTCTATAGCAACTCGAGAACGTAAAGCCTTGTGGATTTCTTTCTTGGCTAGCTCTTCCACTTCTTTGCCGTCTGGCGCTTTGGTGACGAAGTCAATTTCTGTGACTAGACTTAATTCCTTGATAATCAAATCACCGCCACGATCTCCATCAACAAAGACTGTTACTGTTTTTCTATGACATAACTCTGCAATGCTTGGTGGCACTGAAGTACCGTTGAGAGCAATAACATTTTTGAAATCTGCCTTTAGCAAATTCAAGACGTCTGCTCTTCCTTCTACAATGATGAGCTCTTCTGATTCGTCAATGCCTGGACCTGCAGGTAAGCGATCTGGGCCATATTCTATAATTCCCATAGTTCTTACTGCATGCTCCACTTCTTCACGAATGTCTTTTGAATCTGGTAATGTTCCATGCGTTAACTGACTGAGCAATGCCTTAGCACGTTCAATGACTTGTGCACGTTTGGATGTACGAACATCTTCCACTTTGTCCACTTTGACACGAGCATTACAAGGACCTATTCTTTGGATTGTTTCTAGTGCTGCTGCTATCAAAGCAGTTTCTGTTTTATCTAAAGAAGAAGGAATAATGATGTATCCTACAGATTTTCCTGTTTTCGTGTCTAGGTCTACTTCAATACGACCAATTCTTCCTGATCGTTGCAATTCTCGTAATTCCAAATCAGAACCGAGTAATCCTTCAGTCTGACCAAAGACTGATCCTATAACATCTGGTCTGTCTACAACGCCCTCAATTTGAATCTGGGCGTGAATCATATATTTTGCTGCGACTGGGCTAATCTTTCCCATGGTACTTGCCTCCACTTGTTTCGACTGTGTGTCTTTCTTCGAATAAAGACCTCTTTCTACCTCGAAACACAAGGGGCATCAGAACAAGCTTATATTTTCATTCGTATTTTCTTATATTATGACTACTTTAGTCTTCTTTGCTTACTTTCTCTTTTTTGTATGGAATGAATATAAACTTAATCTTGATTTTGCCTTGTTTTTGCGAATATGAGGTATTTTGCCCGGCATTAACTCCCAAACTCATTGCTTGGCGTTTGCCGTACTCTGTTGAGTATTCTCATGACGGGCTTAGATTTAAAATAGTAGTGCTCCTATATATAGTTTATGTTTATGCTTAGAACCTTGTTTTTCTGAGTTTAGGAGGCTATTCCTCTTCTTCTGCCTTCAATTTCTGGACTTCCAAGAAGGCTCGAATTTCTGCTATGAGCTTATCACGTTCCTTGGTTATCTCTCTTTCCAGGCCTTTCATCTTCCCCTCAGAGACATACTTGTCGAAGACCTCGCGAGTGAACTTAATCAGAGGGTTTTTTCCATAAACATCTTCATAATCCTTATCGAAATATGCAGAAAATGAGAACGCAATCTCGCCTTTGTAGTATTTTTTCTTCCCGTTTTTAGTTTTAACTTCCCTGAGATTTTTTGCTTTTATTTCCACATCAATCTTGTATTTTATATAATCTGTTGCTTTTCGTTCTAGCATCCATGTAGACACATTGTCTCTCTTTTCTCCACTGAGGGCAGCCTTATTCTCTTTCTCAATAACCTTATAATCATATATTTTTGCCCATTTATACAGGGCTTTATAGAGGTCATCCAGAGGGATAATGCCTGAAAAACTATATTTTATGATATCCCCAATAAAATCCTTTTCTGCCATAGGAAACGTCAGCCGCTTATTCTTAATAAAACTTACTATTTACGAGGAACGTTTAAAGATGTTTAAAGACGTTTTAATTTCATCAATAAGCATGAGTGTTTCTGTCTCTAATTTCTTTTTCAAATTATCCAAGTGTGTCTTCCCAATGAAGCGCTCATATACCTGACGGAAGAACTCTTGTATTTTTGATTTTTCTTTTTTCTTAAATGTTCCTTTATAATTTTTGACCATCCAAGACTTTACCCCTATCTCGACCTCGCCTTGCTGTTTTTTCTCCTTTCCTTCTGGAGTGTCTATTAGAACATCAATCAATCTTAAAATGTATATTCTCACATTAATCTTGAATCTTACATACTCTGTTATTTTCCTGTCCGCTTCAAACTCAATGGTGATCTCTTTTCCTGCTGATTTCACTAACTCACTATGCTCTTTTTCTGCAACATCATAATAGCGTTTTCCAAACCAATTCTTAATAAATCTCAATAATTCTAGCATGTCTAAAACGCCTGAGTACTTAATGAATGCAGTGGCTCTTTTATTTCCTATTGCATACACCTCTAAATCTTTCTCGTCACCCATAGAATTTCACCTCTTTTTGTTTCTTATAAGTGTTTTGTTGCTCTTTTTTTCTTTCGAGGAGGCTCAAAAGTTTTAAATACGCCGAGACTTCTTCTCTTTCCATGACGGTGTTAGTAGATCCCTGGGGGTCAAGCCTCATTGAGGATTATGAGCGACTTATCACTGAGTTCGGACTGGAGCTTTTTAGCCAGTCTCTCTTCCCTGAACCTAATCGCATCATGCGCAGAGGTGTTGTGTTTGCTGGCAAAGATTTAGGTATTATCAGCGAGTGTATCAAGAAGAAAAAACCATTTTATGCCTTGTCTGGTATCATGCCTTCCGGTGAAAAATTACATTTAGGCAATAAGATGGTTGTTGAACAACTTCGTTACTTCCAAGATCATGGTGCTGAAACGTATCTCTTAGTTGCTGATTTGGAATCTGCTGCAGCTCGAGGTGTCACTATTGAAGAAGCGAGGAAGCGTGCTTTAGATTTTCATGTGCCTGCTTATATTGCTCTAGGACTCGATCCTGAGAAAACAAAATTCTATTTCCAATCGGAGAATATGGATGTCATTAAAATTGCCTTTGAAGCTTCACAAAAGATCACCTTGAATGAATTTCGAGCAACCTATGGCTCTGCAGATCCTGGGCGCATTCTTTCTTCGATAACGCAGATAGGCGATATGCTTTATCCACAATTAAAAAAACGTATGCCTGGTGTTATCCCCGTAGGCATTGACCAAGCTCCACATTTACGGTTGGCGAGAGATTATATCAGAAGAGCTAAAGACAAACAATATTTCTTGCTGAGTTCTATTCATCACAAATTCACCCCTGCACTTAATGGTGACTTTAAAATGTCCAAATCGAAACCTGAATCTTGTATTGAACTACCAGAAGATATTGCTTCCATCAAACGCAAGATCCAGAAAGCAAAAACTGGCGGCAGAAAGACTTTGGAAGAACACAGACGACTAGGCGGAGTACCTGAGGATGACATGGTCTTTGAACTCTTAAAACAGCACTTGATTGAGGATGACGCGGAACTCATGAAGATCTATACTGATTATAAATCTGGCAAGATGACGAGCGGAGAGCTCAAAACGTTAGCTATCAAAGCAATGACTACCTTTATGACTCAGTTCCAGAAAAACCTGGAAAAGGCCAGGAAACAGGTCAAATCGTTACATTTTCTTCATTAACCACAGCATTTAAATATATAGAATCTTTCTTCTGTTTGGTGATTTATCATGAAAAAAACCTTAGGGGTCTTTATACTCTGTGTGTTTTTGTTGAGTTCTCTATCTGTGGTTTATGCTGCACGAGATGGCAGTAAAACGACTGATGTTGCTCGACTGCAACAGAGAGAACAAAAAACAGTTCTCAAACTGGAAGATAGTACAGAGCGAGAGCAAAAACGAATAGAACTACGCGAAAAAATGCAAAAACGCGTAGATGCTGCAAAGGAAAGAAAAACTGCTATGGAAGATGCAGCAAAAACTTTACGTGAACAATGCAGAGCAAAACAAACGCTTGAAGGCAACTGCGGAGAAGCTTTTACCAAAATCAAAGAACACTTGACGAAAGTTGTCGATAGAATGATTGAAGCTTTTACCAACCTCAAGACCAAGCTCGCAGCAGCTTCTAACGCTGACCAGCAAACTGAAGCACTCACAAAGATTGATACTTACCTCGAGAAGCTTAAGACAGCCAAAGCAGACATTACAGCAGCAAAGACTCGAGCTGAGCTTAAGAAGGTCATGACAGATGTTCGTACTTTATGGGTAGATTACAAGCAATTCTTGCAGAAGAAAAGCGATGAGCTTCATTTTGGCAGAGCAAAGGCTTTACTTACCAAAGTAGAGCGCATCACTACTCGCTTGGAACAGGCTTTAGCTGCTCTGAAGACCGCAGACACTGCTAATCCTAAGATTAGTGCGATTGAAACAGCTTTAGCTGCAGTGAAGGCTCAGGTAGTTGTTGTCAGAACTAAGATGGCTGAGCAAAATAAGGATGCACTTAAAGATGCCTTGAACAAACTTCATGATCTCTTGAAAGCAGCAGTCTCTTCCTTCAAAGACGCTGGCAAGGCAGATACAGTTGCTCCTATCCTTACTGCAGAAGCTGCTCCAGTAACAGTTGCTTCAGTAGCTTCAGATGATGATGAAAATGATGAAGACGATGAGGAGGATGACGAATGAAAACACTCTCTCTAGTCTTTCTCTTTTTGGCACTGCTTTTCTTAGTAGGATGTGCTAGCCAACAACCTGTACCATCCCCAGACCCGGGTTCTGCTCCTGTTACTGATGTCAGCAACCTAGGACAGGATCTTTCTACCTTAGATTCTGAGGATACAGCTTTGGATACTAGCGACTTAGAAGGCATGGAAGATGACTTAAATGTCGACTTCTAATTTTTTCTTTTTTTACTACTTTTGAATACTCACAAACCGAAAGCTTTATAAAGAAATACAGGCGATTTTTAGACATTAACTAGGGGTGATAGAAGGTACCCTAATGATTGTCAAAGAAGACTTGTTAAAGAAGTTACGTGCTGCATTTGACCTTAATATTTACGAAGTGAAGATTTGGACTGCTTTATTGGCTAGGGGCATGGCTACAGCAGGCGAATTAAGCGATATTTCTCAAGTTCCTCGTTCTCGAAGTTATGACGTCTTAGAAAGCCTAGAAAAGAAGAGTTTTGTCATTATGAAGTTAGGCAGACCTATCCGCTATCTAGCAGTCAAACCTGAGGAAATTGTCAGGAGAATGAAGGATGAGATTCAAGTGAAAGCAGATTCTCATGTTGGCTTCTTAGAAGATGTGAAACAAGATCCTGTGTTCCATGAAATTGAACTCCTCTATAAGCAAGGGATACAGAAAGTTGATCCTTACTCTTTAGCAGGCTCTTTCAAAGGCAGAGACACTGTGTACAATCATTTACGCAGCATGTTAGACAAAGCAGAGAAATCTGTTGTCATTGTAACTAGCGCTGCTGGCTTACAACGCAAAGTTAAGCGTTACAAAGGATTATTCCAGAAACTAGCAGATCAAGGTGTTAAAATTAGAATTGCAGCTCCTTTACCTGAAGGCAACTCTAAAGTGCTTCATGAAATCAAAGATGCTATTCAGTTCAAACCTTTGGAAGGCTTCAAGGGCAGATTTATCATTGTTGATGACCGAGAAGTCATGTTCATGGTCTCTGATGATGTTGACGTGCATGAAAGCTATGATACTGGAGTCTGGGTGAACACACCTTTCTTCACGAAGGCTTTTAGCAATATGTTCAACTCCTACTGGAATGATTTACAAACCGTTAAGGTTATGAATAAGAAGTAATGAGGAGAAACTAACTATGAGTGAACAGCAAACCACAACACCTCTCCACGCATTTCCTTTGTGCTATGATGCATTTGGAAAGGAACTCGTTGCTAAAGTGAATGAGCGTTTCTCACGTACAGCAGCAGAGATTATTCCTCACGTAGACTCTCCACAAACACAAATTCATATCCTTCGGCGACTAGCGATGGTGACGGTTTTGTCTCAGGATCCGACTTTACAGTCTCATCACGCTTGGCCTATAACTCCCGCACAATTTGAGACTCTTTTTCACCAGGCATACTTCCAACACGAAACTCCTCAGGAGGAACATCTCGCTCTTTTGCGGTATGACCGCAACTTTACTTCTGATGGTCTTTACCTTGGCAGCAATCCTTATGAGGGAGCTCAATTTTCAGCATCTCTTCGTAACAATCTAAGAGAGTTAGGTCTCTCTCAAGACGCTTTAGAACAACGACTTCTTGTTATCCACGCCGGCCTAGAGAAGGATACTAATAGTCATGTTTATGGCGTCGTTCCCGTCGTTCTTCCAGGCGTAACACAAGTGATTCCTCTGGCATGCCTTCAAGAAACCGCAAGAAAATTTTTTCGTGGACAAGAGAGGACCGTTGGTTATTTTACTTCCGCATCTGACCATGGGCTTCCGACATTACAAGAGCTTATTAAAGATGCTCGAGGAGCGTGGCCTCTTCGCTCTCTGGATATTCCCCATAAACAAAAAAATCTAGGACTTCGTGTGCTCAAAAGCAATCGTTTCAGTGGCGGCATTATTGCTTGGGACGACTCTCTCGTTCAGTACCCCCACTATGATTTGCCTGTCACCTTTCTTAAACGTCCTTAGCTTTCTCCTATAACGGCAATACTTTCTCTTAGATTTTTCACATGATCTTCAATTTTCATTGTTTCACTTGAAACTATGGTTTAGTTTCACCTGTACCTCTACTTTCTCTGTTATTATTCCTTCTTCTAGACTGAGGTATTTTCTGAAGCAAAGCTTTTAAACAAAGCTATTCTCTCTGTTTTATGGGTGATCACGAGAAACTTATTGCTACTTTACATCCTCTAGAGAGACAAGTCTTACCTTTTTTGACAGATGGGATAACTGTTGAGGAATTGAAGGCTAAGACAGGGATGCAAGATGTTGAGATTATCAGAGCTTTACAATGGCTGAGTAATAAACAAGTTCTAACCCTAGGAAAAACGTCACGCTTTATCGTTGCTTTGGGCACCAATGGCCAATATTACTTATCGCAAGGATTACCAGAACGAAGATTCTTGGATGCGTTATCAGAAGGTCCTTTATCATTGAACGCTGTTCGAGAACAAGCCTCGTTGAATGCTGATGAACTGAATGTCTGTGTTGGGAAATTAAAAAAACTAGGGGCAATCCTCTTTGGACAACACTTAAGCTTGACACCGAAAGGCAGACAACTGTTACAATCTACATTTCCTGAAGAGCAATTTTTAAGTTCTTTACCGAGAGATACGACAAGCTTGAACCCAGAAGAAACCAAAATCTATCAGGACTTGAAAGAACGACGAGACTTTCTCCAAACAAAAGAAGAAAAAACATTTACTGTCACATTGACTGACTTGGGAAGACACTTAACTACCGCTGAACTTCCTACTGATTTTATTGATACCATTACCCCTGATGTACTGAGAACTGGCGTGTGGAAAACTGGAACCTTTAGACGCTATGATACAGAAATTAATGTGCCTAAAATTGCTGGTGGACGGATACATCCTCTAGAATTTGTTATTAGAAAGATAAGACACATCTTCATGAATATGGGTTTCAAAGAAATGGAAGGACCCTGGGTGGAAAGCGCGTTTTGGTGTATGGACAGCATGTGGATACCGCAAGATCATCCTTCGAGAGATATTCAAGATACATTCTATCTACCCTATAAAGGAACTATTCCTGAATCTTTAGCAAAGAGAGTAGCACAAGTGCATGAAACTGGTGGCAAGACTGGGTCAAAGGGTTACAAATATACTTGGAATCCTGAACTAGCTAAACAACTCTTGCTACGAACGCATACTACAGCAACGACGTTCCGTTACTTTGGCGAGAAAGACATCAAACCACCAGCAAAACATTTCTATATAGGAAGGATTTTCAGAAATGAAGCTTTGGATGCAACACATCTCAATGAATTTCATCAAGTGGAAGGCTTTGTCATGGATGAAGGACTTACATTGAGAGATTTAATGGGATATGTCAAGGAGTTCTATAACAAACTAGGTATTACAAAAATCAAATTTAAACCTACCTATAATCCCTATACGGAACCTTCTATGGAGTGCTTAGGCTATCATGAACAACTAGGCAAATGGATTGAATTGATTAACTCTGGCATCTTCAGACCTGAGTCTTTGGAACCTTATGGCATTACAACACCTGTGATTGCCTGGGGATTTGGTGTTGAACGACTAGCCATGATGCTGCATGGACAGCAAGATATTCGACAAGTATTTGGGTCTATGGTAGATCTAGATGTGATCAAACATTATCCCCTGCCGAGGACTTGACTATGGTGAAAGTAGAGGTTAGTCATCAATCGCTGAACAAATTTGTTGGCAAGTCTTTGTCGCACAAGGAACTCGAAGACTTGTTATTTTCTTTAGGCTATGAATTAGAATCTGTGGAAGGAGATTTGCTCTCTATAGACATTACTGCGGAACGACCCGATTTGGTCAGCACTGCAGGCTTAGCGAGATTGTTGAAAGCTTACCTAGGCATTCAGAAGGGACTTCCCCAATATGTTGTGAAGAAAAGCGACTATAGTATTCTTGTCAATCCGAATGTGAAGCATGTCCGACCATATACTGTCGCCGCTGTGGTGAAGGGATTACAGTTTGATGATGCTCGCATAAAAGAACTCATTAGGATTCAAGAGAAGTTACATGCTACATATGGACGTGGCAGGAAGAAAGCTGCTATTGGTGTTTATCCTTTGGAACAGATTAGTTGGCCTATTAGTTATTTTGCTGAAGACCCGAAGAAAGTGAAATTTATTCCTTTAGACTTTGCTGAACCCATGACTGGACAAGAGATTTTAGAGAAACATCCAACTGGGATAACATACAAACACTTATTACAAGACATGAGCCACTTTGCTTTTTTCATGGATGCCAGGAAACATATTTTGTCCATGCCACCTATCATCAATGCACAACGACTTGGGAAAGTGACGGAGAAAACGAAAGACGTGTTTATTGAATGTAGTGGTCATGATTTTCAAGCATTAAACCACTTGTTAAACATTTTAGTAACTATTTTAGCAGATATGGGGGGCAGTATCTCTGCTGTGACGTTGCAGTATGGTACTAAAAAGATTGTTACGCCTCATCTTGTTGCAGAGAGACTGGCAGTTCCTTTGTCTTTGATTAAACGATTGTTAGGCATTGAACTCCGTCAGAATGATCTTCGACTCCTTTTGGAACGCATGCAATATGGTGTTGAAAAGTTTGACACTGAACATGTACATGTCTTGATTCCAGCCTTTAGGACTGATATCTGGCATCCTGTTGATGTCGTTGATGATGCAGCTCGAGCTTATGGCTTCAACAAGTTGGAACCTTCCTTTACACATGTGGAAACTATTGGAGAGACTACTCAACATGTGCATTTACAAGAACAGATTACTGAATTCCTTGTTGGATTAGGCATGCAACAGACGTATAGTTTTGCGTTGACCAATAGAGACTATCAATTTACGAAGATGTTGTTACCACAGCAAGAGCATATCTCTCTTGGTAAGACCACGGAGGAAAGCGTTAATATGATTCGACTTTGGATGCTACCAGAACTCATGAAATGTTTAGCATTCAACAGAAGTCATGGCTATCCACAGAAATTGTTTGAAGTCAATTACGTTGTTGAACCTAACTCTAACAAGGATGTTCAATGCAAGAATGTGTTGAAGTTTTCTGGTGTCTTGTGTGATGAAAAAGTGACGTTTACTGATGCACGACAGACTGTAGAATATGTCTTGGATAAGTATCATATTGAGTACCAGTGGAAAGAGATGGAACATGCTTCGTTTATCCCTGGACGTGTCGCTAGACTTGTTGTTCATGGCAAGGATGTTGGTTTTTGTGGAGAATTACACCCGCAGGTACTTGAGAACTTTGGATTACAGATGCCTGTCGTTGGGTTTGAGGTTAATTTAGATACATTATTTAGTTTCTAAACTAGAATTATCTTCATACGCCTCAAAACCACCCTCTAAATGACAAGCTTTCTTGTAGCCTTTTGCTCTGAGAAATTTGAGAATTCTTTGACTTCTGATGCCATGTAAACAATAGACAATGACTGGTTTATCTTTTGGAATGGTTCCTTCTTTCTCTGCCCATTCGAATGTGCTGAACGGAATATTTTCTGCTCCGTCAATATGTCCTTCACGGTATTCCCACTCTTCACGAACATCAATAAGCTTGTATTTTTTCTTGTCTTTCTTGAGTTCTTGCGCAGAAATTTCTTCTTTCATCGCTTCTTTTCTGAGAAATTTATTTTACATGCGTCTCCATCAGCAATGCGAGATGCTAGTGATCCTGTTGATCCCACTAATAACACAACACTGAGTGCTGCAATTTCCAAACCTTTGAATGGTAGATAGGTTAAAGCACTGGTTAATCCTATTGCGGATAATACTCCAACACCACAAGAAGCACAACCAGGTGCTGCTATTCCCAATAATGCACCTATGGTTGTTGCTTTACCATCATGCATAGCAAACATCTTTGTCATCTTCACTTGGTAGGTTATCAAACTGACCATGACACCTACTAGTGTTGCAATGGTGATTAACATGGTCAGAGAAGTTGCAGTGATATTATCTATGCCACCTTGGATCAAGGCTATGACAAAATATATATATCTCTTCCCCCCCAATGTACTAGCTACTTCTCCTAGTGTTTTTATGTTCGGCAGAAGCATATTGAGTATAAAGAAGAGACTTGCTGTGCTTATTGTGATTACCCAATATGTTGGTTTTTTGAATACTTTTTGCAGTCCCTTTTGTATTTTTTCTCTCTTTTTCTGCATATTCTTGTCTTGATGTCTTTCCCTTTAAATACTTCACTATGCCTATTTAAACGCAAATTATATATAGTTCAAGAACTGAATACTTTCATGCCTAAGGCTGCTAGTTCCCAACATACTGTCCCTATTCAGAACAGACGTGAGACGCATTATTTTGGCATTTTTGTAGCACTTCTTCTTGCACTTTTCTTATTTGGTGTTTATTCACCTGTTAGTTTTACTAGTGATCTTACTGGTGGACCTGTGCTTAATATTTTGTCAACAAATTCACCATCATCTGCATTATTATTGTTTGCATTGTTGTTTGGTATTTTACTTTTGTTTTTCTTTACACACCGCATGATGTCGCGTGTCATGTAGTTATTTCTCATAATTTATTATTATTTTCTGAAAATTTCTTCAATTAGCTTCTTTTGTGCATTTCGTAACATTTAAATAGGAAAACAGCCCCATAATTCCATCAAAAAAGAGTGTTTACTCAACATTTAGGAGGAAAAAACATGGCACGAAGAAGACGCGCAACTGCTGAACGTTCTACTCGACGTAGAAGAAGTACTGCACGACGCACTACTGCACGACGCACGACAAGAACAACCAGACGACGTAGACGATAAGTCGTCAACGAGGAGTATATTCATGCTCCTCACTTTTTCTTTTTTAGAAATTATTTGTTAAAGAAAATCTTGTTCATCATTTTTTTAGGAATTGATGATTTAAAAGATAATAATTCTATGAATCCTGGCTGTAATTTAATAATATCTTTGTAAGAAATAATACCTATTAATCTCTCATTTTCTATGACTGGCAAATGTTTTATCTTTTGTTTACCCATCATGACTACTGCTTCATATAAATCGTTGTCTGGGCCTATAGTGTGCACTTTCTGAACCATTAATTTACTCACTTTCGTTGTTTTAGGGTCTAGGCCTTTGGCAAGGGCCTTTCTGGCTAAATCCTGCTCTGTGATGATGCCAATCACTTTCTTCTGTTGTTCAATGACCAAACTTCCTACTTCCTCTCTGGCCATCTTTTTTGCACAATCCATGATGCTTGCAGTTTCATCAATAGCATGCACTTTATTTCTCATGACTTCCCGAACACGAATACCTGTCAACATCTTACTTTCTTACATATTTGCTGTTATAAATAGTTTATGGCAGTAGAACTCTTATGTTGTATTATGACCATTGATGACCAAACTTTTTGAGATTTATTTTGTTGTTTATGATTATAATTCCTTCATGCTGCAATATTCTTATTTTCTTTTTTAGTCCTGAAGCAAAACCACCTAATCTTCCATCACTGTTGATGACTCGATGACAAGGTACTCTTGGAGCATAGGGATTTTTGTTCAAAGCTGATCCGACTGCACGATATGCTCTACAGTTGAGTAGATGAGCAATGTCTCTATAGGTTGCAACTTTTCCTTTTGGGATCTGTGCTGTTATCTTATATACTCTCTCCGCGAAAGATTCCTTGTTCATGCTCTCTTTCCTACCTCAACCCTTAAATATAAGTTTTTCCTTATTTTTCCTATGAGAGGTTTCCTATTATTAGTAGGGATGTTGTTTTTTGCCGCTAGTATGTATCTCTTTTATCATCCTGAATTACTTCAAATGGAAAGTGATGAACTTACTGGACAAGTCGTTGCAGACACTCGACCGCTTATTGAGAAGATTGGTGACAGTATTCATACACCTGTTAATATAGAAGAAGCTGTGCAGATGGCACCTGTTGTATTCCTGTTTTTGAGCTTTGTTTTTGCGTTCGCGAGCGTTTTAATGCCTTATGGAGAGCGATAAGTAGAATCCTATTTAGACCATTGACATTGGCCCTCTCTACATCCACAACGAATATTATAGGCTTCATCGTCGTAACATTCTCTCCACTCACAGGTTGTTGCCATTCTTTCTTCTTTCTTGCTTTGACAAACCTGCCCAGAACAACCACCTGTTTCACAATCATTATTGGTCTTGCAAGAACCATAAGTTGAGCGACCACAGAAACCCCCCAAATCATTCTTGGTTTCTTCCTTTCTTTTTGTTGAAAAGTCTACTTCAGCGGAATTCTCTCTTTCTTCTCTTATTTTTGTTGAAAAGTCTGGGTCATCTTTGTATTTTTGTGCCTTTTCGTTGATCTTGTATTTTTCCCGAGTTTCTTCGAAGGAAAGATTTGTCTTGATTAACCCTAATTTGTACACTACTTCATCTGAATAGCCTGGAGCAAGCACTTTCCATGTGAATGGAAGACGATCCGGACTTATGGTATTAACATGCTTCATGAGGTTGGTGGTACATGTGTTTTTTATTGTATTATAAAATTCTGGCTTTTCTTTAAGCTTATTTGTTCTTTCCATCATGTTTAAGAATAATGCCTGAATCTTCTCCTTTCTTGTTTCTATTGGATAAACATAGACAGTATCATTCCTATAGACTGCTCGTAATTTGACTAGATCTTGTTCATCACCGATGACATACATGAGCTCATATCTCTTGAATACTCCTTTGAGTGCTGAGAATGATTCTCCTTTTTCTTTTCTGATTTCTATAGATATGGCAATGAATTCATTGTCTTCAAACTCAAAACTTAAGAACGTGTGCGCTGCGCCTGACCATTCTCCAAACGGTTCAACAATATAGTAAAGCGCTTTTATCTTGTTCAGATCTACGGTTTTGTCGTAATACTGAGGTGTATATTCTTCTGTTGTGACATAGGTGAAATTACGAATGTTGTGAAGAGTGATTAAATTCTCTTGTATATCTGCATAGGATAAGACTTGTTGATCTACAGTCCAATCTCTCTCGTTGGATGGCTGGATGAGGAACCAGAAGGCAAGGATAATGACTATGATAATGCCTATGATCTTTTTTATCATAGTTTTAGGAGACTTTTCTGATTTAAGAGGCTTTGTTTTTATATGTCTCTACCCCAAACTCTTATAAATCAATCGATAACATCCCTTTTATGCCTAGATTAGAAAATATTGCGTTATTTGATATGGACGGAACTCTCTGTGACTATGCGAAGGGTCTATCTGAAGCATTGGAACGATTGCGATCACCTGAAGAACCTCCCTGTACATTTCCTTTAGGAGATGATACTCCGGGCTACATCAGAAGTCGTGCTGATTTAATACGGGCTTCAGAATATTGGTGGGAGCATTTACCAAAATTCCCCTTGGGATGGGATGTCTTAACTGTTGCTCAACGGCTCGACTATAGGATTATGATTCTTACGCAAGGTCCAAGGAAAAATCCAGCATCTTGGTCAGGCAAAAAGAAGTGGATAGATGAGCATCTTGGTTCAGACTTTGATATCACTATCACTCGGGATAAGGGACTGGTCTATGGGAAGGTACTTGTTGATGATCATCCACCATATATAGAACGATGGCTTCAATGGAGAAAACGTGGACTAGTGATCATGCCTGCTAATGAACTTAACACATCTTTTACTCATAAACAAGTCATATGCTATGACGGCACCAATCTCGAAGAAGTTACATCTGCTATGGGAAGAGCGAAATTACGCTAGATATTTCTATACTAAACTTAGAACGCCGCGACCCGGATTTGAACCGGGACACCCTTGCGGGTCAAGCTCACTTGACTGGTATTCCAGGCCTACACATTAAAAACGTGTTGTTTTCAATTTTGTGCAATACCAGGTTATGCGATCGCGGCATTAGAAAAATAGTTCTGCCTAATACTTTATAAGCATTGTTGTAAGTTCTCTGAGAATTCCTTATTCAAACATCTCAATTTCAATATTCACGTCTTCTGGAATAGGCACTCTCATGACCAAACGAAGAGCACGCTCGTCAATACCTAGTTCAATCAAACGCTTGTGAATACGCATCTCGAAGTTGTCAAACGAAGCTTTCCCGTTACCACAAGGGGTTTTTCGAGTAGTGTGCTTTAATCGTTTTGTAGGTAGAGCAATAGGACCAGACATCTTGGTCTTGGTTTTATCAGCAATATCCTTAATGCTGTGACAGACCTGATTAATCTTGTCTACGTCAATGCTTGATAAGCTAATACGCGCCTTTGCCATATGAAAAAGAAAAGAAAGAAGACGATTTATAAAGGTTTTGTTATGCTTCCTCTTGAAGACGTCTTTCTAAGCCTGTAGCAACATGTCTTACGACTCGTTCATTTTTCAACATGAAAGTACTAACCTTACCAAATTCCCCTAGTTTCCTTAGTAATGCATCGTAATTCTCTAAATCTTTTCCTCTAAAGTATTTTCTCCCTAGCAACACTGTAGTTGTTGAGCTTCGGTCATGTATAGGTTGTTGATGTACTAAAATGGCGTACTCTGGTTCAGCTACTAATTCGGATACTCTTGTTTGGGCTGATTCAAATGGTCTTTCCATATTTTGTCTATTTAACTGATTTCCAGTATGATAATCTCTATTCCTTAAACTAGCATTATAATGTAGCAATGCTTTAGTTAATTCTACTTTCACATCTTCCATGTTCATTGTTTTCACCCTCGTCATCTGTTGTAGTTTTCTTAATAGGTGTGCTCAAAAAATGAAAACAAAAAGAATGAGAAAAAAAGAAGAGAAAATCTTCTTATAATGCTTTAGCCACTAAGTCAATGCACATACCCGCGGCGACTGTAGAACCAGCGTCACGAACCGCGAAACGAGCCATGTGCGGAATCTCCTTCTGACGTTCAATGACTAAAGGTTTCATAGGCTTGATCTTAACAATGGCAGCATCACCATTCTTGATGAAGTCTGGGTGCTCTTGGAGTACTTGACCAGTAGCAGGATCCAATTTTTTCACGATTTCCACAATCTGACAAGCTACTTGCGCAGTGTGAATGTGGAAGACTGGTGTGTAGCCTTTCGTGATCACAGTTGGGTGATTCAAGACCACGATCTGCGCTGTGAATTCAGTACAGACTGTAGGCGGATGTGCTTCATGACCTAAGACGTCACCACGTGCAATATCTTTCTTGGTGATACCACGAACGTTGAATCCGATGTTGTCACCTGGAATAGCTTCAGCAATGACTTCGTGGTGCATCTCGATGGATTTGACTTCACCCTTGATGCCTTTACCATCTCTCGCTGGAACCACGATGATCTTATCGTTAGTCTTCATCTTACCAGTCTCGATTCTACCAACTGGAACTACACCGATACCTGGGATGTTATAGACGTCCTGGATTGGCATACGCAATGGTAGGTTGACTGGCTTTTCAGGTTCCTTGAACAAATCTAATTGCTCTCTGACAGTTGGACCTGTGTACCAAGCCATGTTTGTTGATTTCTTGACTACATTGTCCCCATTGTAGGAACTTGTAGGAATGAATTGAATCTGATCAGCTTTGAAACCTACTGTGGAAGCTAATTTCTTCAAGTCAGAGACGACTGCTTCGAATTTCTGCTTGTCATATTTAACTACATCCATCTTGTTGACTATGACTGAGATTTGCTGAACACCTAATGTTTTGAGTAACCAAATATGTTCTTTTGTTTGTGCCATGATACCATCTGGAGCCGCGCAGACTAAGAATGCGCAATCAGCCTGGGAAGCACCTGTAATCATGTTCTTGACGAAGTCCTTGTGTCCAGGAGCATCGATGATAGTTACTTCAAATTTGTCTGTCAAGAACTTTTGGTAGGATAAATCAATAGTGACACCACGTTCCTGCTCTTCTTTTAAATTATCCATAACGAAAGCGAATTCGAAACCAGCTTTACCTAATTGCTGGGCTTTTTCCTTTAATTTTCTCATAGCTTGCTCGTCAATGTTCCCAGAATCATACATGAGACGTCCAACTGTAGTAGACTTTCCGTGGTCAACGTGACCTACGAAGATAACGTTAATGTGTGGTTTTTGCTTTGCCATTGTGTATGTATCTCCTTTAGCTTATTTAGCCATTATAGCATATAGAAACCATTAGAGGCGCTTTATAAAGCTTACGGTGTTTTTATCCCCTTGTCAAGCTTTCCAAGCAATTTTTTCTTCTGTTTTCAAACCATTCTCTTCTTTTCTCTGGAAGCTCTTCTTTTGCCAAGACTTTCGTTATCCAACCTGCTTTTTGCAGCCTTATCAACTGATGATACTTGTTCAGTCGCATTACTTCATCCGGCGTTAATCCTTCAGGTGCATAGCCTCTCAACACATCAGCCATATCTTTTCTTTCTGGATCATAGGTGCATATTGCAAGATCAAACATAGGATCACCTACTATGCCATTTGGATCGATAACTGCTACAATTCTATTCTCTTTTACCAAGATGTTGTTTCTCGTGAAGTCCCCATGCACTAATGTCTGCAGTGTAGGCAGCTCATGAGTACCTGCCAGATATCTTTCTGGATCTACTCCTATCAGTTGATACTCTGCCGTCCAATGTCCTACATATTCTTGTAGAAATTCTTGCCAAGACTTATTTCTGCCTCTTCCCTCTTTTAGCTTTCCACTACCGCTCAGATGGATTTCATGCATCCTGCGCAATACTGAGCCCATTTCTTGCTCATCTAGACTTGCATCTGGATCATGATCAATATATTTCATCACCAGTATTGCTTTTTTAAAGCCAGGAGGTTGTAGATTACAATGCACTATTGGTGCAACAGGTATACCTGCCTTCTGATAGAACTGCACTGCTTCATATTGCGCTTGTGGATCATCGCTTTGCGTTTTTACTACATATTGCGGAGGGTTTCCTAACACATAGCAATGATTAGTTCCTCGAAGAAGTCTCCTTATCGGCAGATTACCAAATAGAGCATGGACATACTCTTGCACTTTAACTAGCATTTCTGCTTCTCTTTGAGCAGTTTTCATATATCACTTTGGATATTATTAGTAATAACTACTATTCTGTAGTTGCAGGTTCTTCAGTCTTCAAGCCTTTTCTTTCCCTGATTCTTTGCGCTACTTTCGGCTGCAATTCATTAGGCACTTTTTCATACATCTGATCGACTAAGAAATACGATCCACGACCACTTGTAGCACTCCGTAATTCAGATGCGAGACCCAAGGATTCAGCGACCGGTAGTTTAGCTCTGATACTCATAAAGTTGCCCTCTTGCTTAACGTTGAGCAGTTGACCACGCTTGTTTTGGACGAGCTTGCTGATTTCACTCATGTAATCTGCAGGAATATCAATTTGCAATACTTGCAAGGGTTCATAGATTACCGCGTTTCCAGACATCATGGAACCACGAATTGCTTCACGAATTGCTGGAACTACTTGCGCTGGACCACGGTGAATAGAATCTTCGTGGAGTTTACAATCTTTCACCATGACTTTGACCTTAATAACAGGCTCACGAGCGATTGGACCTTGCTTCATGACCTGCTCATAAGCGTCGTTGATTAATTCCTGAACTTCACCAATGTAGACAATACCGCGAGTATCATCGATTAAGAGATTACCATTGAACACGTCACGAACTTTCTTGGCTTCTTTCGCTGACCAGCCTAACTTTTCCAGGACTTCATAGAGACGAGTATCTTTCTTGGACACACGACCTTCAGGAATGTTACCTTTTTTAATAGCTTGATAGACATTGTCCTCTAATGGTTCACAAACAATATAGAATTTATTATGTTTGTTTGGAGATTTTCCTTCCATCTCTTGGCCAGGCTTGAGCTGAGATTCACGATAGACCACGATAGGAGGGGAGGTTTTGATGTCCAATCCTTTTTCTGTCTTAATTCTGTTTTCAATAATTTCCAGATGCAATTCTCCCATACCATGAATCAAGTTTTCACCAGTCTCCTGGTTGATATCAATCTTGATGGAGGGATCTTCTTTCAAAACTTTTTTGAGCACTTCAACGAGCTTTGGCAAGTCCTGCGGTTTTTTTGGCTCGATAGCCTTGGTGATGACTGGCTCGAAGATATGCTTGAGTTCTTCAAAAGGTTGTTCAGGTTCCTCAGTAATGGTTTCTCCAGCCATACCAGAAATACCACCTAAGGCTAACACATTACCAGCAGGAACACTATCTATGGATTCTGGCTTGATGCCTTTGTACATGAAGACTTGAGCAATTCTCTGTGTCGCTTTCGCGTTGTTCAAGTAGACTGTTTGCCCTTCTCTAGCTGTTCCTGAAAATAAGCGACCAGCGCATAACTCACGACCAAATCGTGGATCAATGGTAATACGCGTGATGACGAAAGCTAGTTTTCCCTTGGGGTTTGTAGACAATAAGTCTTTCCCCAGCTGCGAATCCAGCTCACCATGCCAAATGTGCGGGATACGATACTTCTGCGCTTCCACTGGGTTTGGCAGGTGCTTGATAACTATGTCCAATAATACCTCGAAGACTGGAGCTTTTTCCCAAATCCATTTTTGACGCACTTCCTCTGTCATATTTTCGTCTGTATACAGATTGAAGATGTCTTTGAAGGACACGTTTTTTTTCTTCATGTAAGGAATGGATAGAGCCCAATTTTCGCGGGCGGAGCCAAAGGCAACAGAACCGTTATTGATATCTACTTTCCATTTGTTCTTATATTCATCTTCAGCTGTGTTCTCGATGAGCTCATTAAACTCTTTGATTAATTTTAGAAAGCGCTCCTGCATCTGTTCAGGCGTGAATTTTAATTCATTAATGAGGCGATCTACTTTGTTGATAAACAATACAGGTTTCACGCGTTCACGAAGCGCTTGACGGAGGACAGTTTCTGTCTGTGGCATGATGCCTTCGACCGCGCAGATTAAGACGACAGTGCCATCGATAGCGCGCATAGCACGAGTAACATTACCACCAAAGTCCACGTGACCGGGAGTATCGATCAAGTTAATGAGATATTTTTGACCTTCAAACGTGTGAATCATGGAGACGTTCGCTGCGTCAACGGTTAGCAAACGTTCTTGCTCATCTGCATGCTGCCAGGTCGCCATACCTGCGTCCAAATCGCCAGCTGCCTTAGAACTTATGTGACCGGATGCTGCAAGTAGATTGTCTGTGAGTGCAGTGTTATGCATAACAATTCCTTCAGCGACGAATGTGTGATTATCTGGAACTGTAAAATCGTAGACTGTTTCTTCATAGCCTTCACTAATTTTCTCAACTTCTACAAACGCTAAATCTTGGAATGTGTTCTTTTGCAAAATAATAGTATTCTGTCTTCCTTGTTTCATTACTACTTTGATAACATTATAGTCTTCTTTGTTTGCTTTCTTCTCATTCCAAAAGAAATCTAAATTTTTAGCACAAACAATTTGATCTTCCAGCCTTAACTCTCTAGCAGGCTTTTCTACAAACTGCATATTTTCAAATACTATGTACTTGTGCTCTGGAGTGCTTGTGATATCAAAACCATTTCTTAATTTAATTTTGATAACTTGACCACCCTTCAGTTTCCATGCCAAGCTTACATCTCTCTTTTCTAATTGACCTGTGGCTTGATTTAACGAAAAAACAGTGATATTTTCTTTTGAAACGTCGTAAATTGTATGTTCTTCTTTTTCTTCAAATTTCTGGCCTTTTTGTTCAGCTAGTTGATAGATCTGTTCGGCAGTTTTAATCTCTCCATTCGCTAGAATAAGTCTACTTTTACCATCTATGCATTTACCATGATGAATGTGAGCAGAAGTACAGATGTTTCTAATGTTTGCTGGTACTTTAGCCAGTTCTTTCATTTCAGATGGTGCTTCTGGATTAGCCATAGTATAAATCCTCTTTAGAGAAGATACTTAATTTTCCTTAAAAATGCTTTATAAACGTTTCGCCGTTGTTTTATCTTTTCCTTTATAAGACTCAAAAGAAGCTAGAGAATAAGTTGACGATTTTTTGTAGAATGATTTGTTTATTATTATTTACTCAATTGCCTTTTGATACCATCTTTAATTGTCTTGAATAATTCTTCTTCAGAATTAATAGTTACTTGTTGCTGATTTATATAGTCTTCTCGCTGGTTTTCTGTCGGCTGTTCTTGCTTTATTTCTTCTGTTTGATTTGCACTTTGTGCACAACCACTTACTATAACCATGCCAAGAATAAGTAAATATGCTAAGATTATTTTTTTGTCCATCATTTTACTCCACAATTGCTTTTTGATCAGGGTTTCTTCTGTCAGCATCTTGATCTCTTATAGGCTCCACTGGTTTTATTGGTTCTACTTTCACAATCACAGTGTCTGGTATTTTTGGAGGGATATAAGGGAGTACACGATCATCAGGTAAAGGTTTTGGTTGTGTTATTTTTGTTGTCTTCATCACCATGTACAATATTTCATCATATCTTTTTCCAAGCCTAAATTTTTCTGTTTCTTTTTCACGATCTAGGATAGCAAATTTAAAAGCGTCTACTGTTTTCATGGCTTCTCTAGCGCCCGCGTCATTGTATACTTCATAGAGTGCTTGCATTTTTGGTTCCTGAATATTCTTGCCATTTATTGTACCAGATTCCTTGACCAGCGTTATTTGTTCACCATTCATCGAGGATGCTTGATCATTTATTGTTCCATCTTTGTTAAAAAAGATTATAAAAGAAAGTTCTTTGTTTTTATTTTGCGTAAATTCTAACTCTACTTTACGTAATGCAGCTATGCCTTTTTCGTTTATTTCAGGAGTTTCACAATAGTCTTCATTGTTAGGGCAATAGTACGAAAATGAGGCAGTATTCGCTAAATATTCATTTCCTTGGTAGTTTACATAAAAATGCGCGCTTATTGGGCCATTAACAGACGTTTCTTTTCTATAATGTTGCTCTACTGTCTGCTCATTGACCAGTATTTCATAAAAATCTTTGAGCTGCGCTTCCTTTACATAATCAAATGGACTTAATCCTTTGATCCAATCTGTTTGTTTTATATTAGCAAGATATTCGCTAAAGGTGTAGAATTCTTTTTCTTCATAGGAAATATAAAATGGCTTGGTTCTTATATTAATCAATCCGAAAAGTATTTCTTCACCGCTCGCAGCCTTAAATTCTGCAGCATATGTATATTTAATTACTCGGACGTCAGTAGGGTTTATTTTTTCTGCAAATAATGACGCTTGTACAGCACCTATTCCTAATATTCCTAGTAAGAGCAAAAAGATTGAAAGCATAGACCGATTGAAAGCATAGACCATTTTATTTTTCAGTATGCGAAGATATATATATCTTTCTTCTCTATTTCTCCCATGCAAAAAAGAGCATTTCGGTCTATTTTTTTTGTTTTTTTAGTGTTTTTACTTATAGGTATTACTTTCTACGCTTCTTTATTCTCTGAAGGAACAGGTCATGTGGTACGGGCATCTCGATCTCAATCATTACTTCTATCTGGAGAAAATAACGACGACAAAACTCAAACTTCCTTAGACGGAGCTAGTTCATCTGTTCAGAACACAAATCCTCTTCTTCTGGAAAAAAAGAGTGATACTCTTTTTGAAAAGGGTTTAGAATTATTGAAGCAAGTTATTTCTAGTTCTCCACCATCTTATATGCCTTCGTCAGATACTTCTTTTCCTACGAAAGAAGAAAAAGATATTTATTTCACTGAAATTCGTGAAGCACTACAAAAATCACCTAATGCAAAGACTTCAATCATTGTCTGGCTTAAGACCAAAGAATCTTTTCAACAAGATCAAACGCAATTTCTTAGTGACTTGTCTGCAGAGGAATTTACTCCTCGCTTTGTCGGAAAGGCTACCTCTTTCATTGCTGGTGAGATATCTTCATCAGGGATTGTCGCTCTAGAGCAACATCTATTGGTTGATTTTGCTGTTTTGGATAAACCAGTATACCCCTTACTTGCTGAAAGCAGACCTCAGGTGAGAGCAGATAAAGTTGAACAAACTTTAGGCATTACAGGTCAAAATGTAGGCGTTTGTGTTATTGACACCGGGGTAGACTATACTCATCCCTCTTTAGGTGCCTGTACACGGCAACAATTTCTCTCTGGTCAATGTAGCAAAGTTGTAGGTGGTTACGACTTTCATGATAATGATCCAGATCCTATGGATGATAATGGTCATGGAACACATATTGCTGGCATAGTGGCTTCTTCAAATTCTCAATATCGCGGCATAGCATCGGGTGCAAAAATTCTTGCTCTTCGTGCACTTGGACTTCAAGGTACAGATGCAGTTATTCTAGCAAGCATTGACTGGTGCATTCAAAATGCCGCTCTTTACAACATTAAGGTTATTACGATGAGTATAGGCGATGGCTACGTTTATACTGATCTTAATTGCCCTCCTACGTATAATCC
>Ga0082335_1001983_pt1 | contig 40153 bp, 32 predicted proteins | sample Subgrocontami58m_FD_72375 | JGI IMG/M metagenome (GOLD analysis project Ga0082335, IMG submission 72375) | Subsurface groundwater microbial communities from S. Glens Falls, New York, USA - GMW37 contaminated, 5.8 m (SPADES assembly) (version 2) ...
TCCCATCGATTCCTCCGACCTTGGTCGACGAATCGAATCACGCCTCCCCAATCTTGGGAATCCCTGCCGACTCTCTTTTCGGGGAAAATGCTCTAGCGCCAGAGCGGCGGCAGCGGCGGCAGGCGCACGTTGCCAGGGCGCGCCACGATGCCCAGCCGCGCCAGGGCTTCCCGGACTTCGCGTGGGGCGCGGACCGTCCTGCCGGCATCGACGCCGGTCAGCCGGAACAGCCGATCGAGTATGCGCTGCCAGCGGTTATACTCATCCGGATAGCGGCGGATCTCGACCTGATGGGTCTCGTCGATTCCGGCTTTCGCCTTGGCGATGCTCAACGCCAGCTGGAGCCCGCCCAGCTCGTCGACCAGGCCAGCCCGCTTGGCATCGATGCCACTGAAGACGCGGCCGCGCGCGGCGGCATCGAGCCTGACGCCCTCGAGCTTGCGCGCCTCGCTGACCTGGCGCGTGAATTCACGATAAACGACGTCCAGCTCGCGGGCGACGATCGCGCGCTGGGTCGCCGTCGGCGGCTGGAAGGTGGAGTACATGCCGGCGTTGGCGCCCACCGCGACCCGCTCGACCTTGACGCCGAGCGACGCCAGCAGCTCGGACGCGACCGGCCATATGGTGAATACGCCAATCGACGCGGTGATAGTGGTCGGCTGGGCCACGACCACGTCGGCGCGAACTGCGGCGAGATAGCCGCCGGACGCTGCGACATCGCCCATCGAGGCGATGACCGGCTTGCCGGCGGCCCGGGCGCGGCCGACGGCGTCGGCGATGGCGTCGGCGGCGGGATAGGTGCCGCCCGGTGAATCGATGCGCAGCACGATGGCCCGCACCTCCTTCGACAGCGCCGCGTGTTCGAGGGCGTCGACCACGTCTTCGGCGTTGGCGACGATGTCGTCTTCGAGGAGCCCGCCGTCGCTGCTGGGGCCCGAGATGATCGGGCCGTTCACCCTCACCAGGGCGATGACATCGCCGTGCGGCTTCGGCCGCGCGTCGTCGCCGGCGTAGTCCGAGAGCGAGACCAGGTCGCGGACGGTGCCGGCGCGCTGCCAGACATCCTCCAGGGCATCGCCGCGATAGCCGATCCGGTCGACCAGCCCGCCCTCGCGCGCCCGTTCCGAATCGAACGGCGCCGCATCGATGAGACGACGGACCTGCGCGGCTTCCAGGCGGCGATCGCGTGCCACGTCGGCGACGAACTGGCCGAAGAGGCTGTCGAGCAGCTGCTGCAGGTTTTCGCGGGCGGGACCGGTGTAACCCGTCTCCAGGAAGCTGTCGGGCGCACTCTTGTATTCGTAGCGCTTGCCGCCCTCGACCTGCACCCCGAGCTTGTCCAGCCCGCTCTTCAGGAAAGGCGTCTCGACGGCGATCCCGGTCACGGCAAAGCCGCCGCTCGGCTGCAGCCAGATCTGTTCGAGCGCGGAGGCGAGGTAGTAGTCGCCAAGGTGGCTGCCGGCGCCGCCCAGCGATTCGGCGAAGCCGACCGCGAACTTGCCCTTGCCACGGAAGTTGGCAATCGCCTGGCGCAACTCCTGGACGCGCGCGAGCCCGGCCCGCTCGTCGCCGATTTCGACGAACAGGCCGATGACACGTGGATCATCGGCCGCCTGCCAGAGGAGCTGGACGACGTCGACGAGGTCGCGCGAACCGCGGAACAGGCCGCCTAGCAGGTCGGAGGACGTGGCTTCGGGGGGCACGTTGCGCAAGTCGAGGGACAGCACCATCGAACGCGGCAACGGCTTGGCCGAGAACGGGCCGGAGGCGATCAGGGCGACACCGCCGACTGCGAGAAGCAGCACCAGCGCGCCGACGGTCGCGAGGAGGCCAACGAGGTATCGTCGCATGGCTGCGTCTCCGGTCGGGTTCTAGGATTTCACCAGATTCGGCCGAAATGTCCGCACAGCGTCAAGCATAGCGGACGCCGACACGTCGAGCCCATTGTCGCGGACGAGAACCGCGGCCGGCATGCCGCGGATCGGGCGCAGGCTGTCGTCGAGGTGCCACTGCGACAGCCTTAGATCGGCGGCGACGAAGGCCTCGGGGACGAGTCCGATCTGGAGCTGCGGCCGCATGGCCAGCCGGCGCAGCCTCACCCACTGGATGTCTTCCCACGCGAGGCGTCGATTGCGGCCGAAGCCCAGCACGATGCCGTCGCGGTCGATGACGACCTGGGGCTGGCGGTTCCTGAAGCGGCTGACGCCGAGGAACGCGTAGTAGGCCATGGCCAGGGCCAGCACCGAGAACAACACGAAACGCGGATCGTTGAGCGACAATGTCGGCGCGTTGGCGGAATTGGTGGCGAAGTGCACGATCGCGCCAACGATCATGGCAGCAGCCACGACGGCCATGCCGATGTTGTGCAAGGCCCCGTAGCGGGCCTCGACGGGCTTCAGGGCCGCCACGCTGCCGGGCTCAGCCGCACTGGGCGCGGTGGCGCAGCAGATGGTCTGCCAGAACGCACGCCACCATCGCCTCGGCCACCGGCGTGGCGCGAATCCCGACACAAGGGTCGTGGCGGCCCTTGGTCCGCAATTCGACCTCCTTGCCGAAACGGTCGATGCTGCGCACGGTCGAGAGGATGGAGCTGGTGGGCTTGACGGCCAGCCGGCAGACCACGTCCTGGCCGGTGGAGATGCCGCCCAGGATGCCGCCGGCGTGGTTGCTGAGGAAGGCGGGAGCGCCGCCGGCCATGCGCATTTCGTCGGCGTTTTCCTCGCCGCTCATGGCCGCGGTCGCGAAACCGTCGCCGATCTCGACGCCCTTCACGGCGTTGATGCTCATCAGTGCCTTGGCGAGATCGGCATCGAGCTTGTCGTAGACCGGATCGCCGAGGCCCGCGGGCAGGCCGGAGGCAACGACCTCGATCACCGCGCCGCACGAGCTGCCGCGTTTGCGCACGTCGTCGAGGTAGCCCTCCCAGCCCTGTGCCGCCTGCCGGTCGGGACACCAGAAGGGATTGTCGCCGGTCGCGGCCCAGTCCCAGTTCGCCCGGTCGATCCTGTGGCTGCCGATCTGTATCACCGCGCCGCGGACGGAAACGGCGTCACCCAGGATCTTGCGGGCGACGGCACCGGCGGCGACTCTCACCGCCGTCTCGCGGGCCGACTGCCGGCCGCCGCCGCGGTAGTCGCGCACGCCGTATTTCTTGAAATAGGTGTAGTCGGCGTGGGAGGGCCGGAACTGGTCCTTGATCTCACCGTAATCGCGCGAGCGCTGGTCGACATTGTCGATGTGCAACGCGATCGGGGTGCCCGTGGTGACTCCCTCGAACACGCCGGACAGGATCCTCACCGTGTCGGGTTCCTGGCGCTGGGTAACGAAACGCGACTGGCCCGGCCGGCGCTTTTCCATCCAGACCTGGATGTCGGCCTCGACAAGCGGAATGCGCGGCGGCGTGCCGTCGACGACGCAACCAATCGCCGGCCCGTGACTTTCACCCCAGCTCGTGAATCGGAAGAGGGTGCCGAAGCTGTTGCCGGCCATGGCCGCCGGCCTACTCGCCCTCGAAGTTGCCGAGCAGCTCGGCGATCTGCTTGGCCGACGAGGTATTGATCATGCCGACGACATGGTAGCCAGCATCGACATGCATCACTTCGCCCGTCACCGCGGTGCCCAGGTCCGACAGCAGATAGAGGCCGGCGTTGCCGACTTCCTCCGTCGTGACGTTGCGTTTCAGCGGCGAGTTGAGTTCGTTCCACTTCAGTATGTAGCGGCCGTCGTTGATGCCGGCGAAGGCCAGGGTCTTGATCGGGCCGGCGGAGATCGCGTTGACGCGGATCTTCTGTTCGCCGAGATCGGCGGCCAGGTAGCGCACGCTCGCCTCCAGGGCCGCCTTGGCCACGCCCATGACGTTGTAGTGGGGAATGACGCGTTCGGCGCCATAGTAGGTGAGCGTGAGCAGGCTGCCGCCGTTCTTCATCAGCGGCACGGCCCGTTGCGCCACCGAAGTGAAGGAATAGCAGCTCACGTTCATGGTGAGCTGGAAGTTCTCGGGCGAGGTGTCGAGGTAGCGACCCTTCAGCTCATCCTTGTTCGAAAAGGCGATGGCGTGGACCAGGAAATCCAGTCCGCCCCAGCGTTTGTCGATCTCGGCGAAGGTGGCATCGATGCTGGCGGCGTTGGTGACGTCACAAGGCAGGATGATGTCGCTGCCGATCGAACTGGCCAGTGGCCGGACGCGTTTCTCCAGGGCCTCGCCCTGGAAAGTGAAGGCGATCTTGGCGCCATTGTCGTGGCAGGCCTTGGCGATACCCCAAGCGATCGAGCGCTCGTTGGCGACGCCCATGATCAGGCCTTTTTTTCCGGCCATCAATTGTGCAGCAACAGTCATCCCTTGTCTTTAGCGGGGGATGGCCATTGGGACAAGATGCCGGTGGTGGAAGGCTTTGGCGCCCCCTTATATTGTAGGTCATGATCCCGAAGAAATCAGACCCCCTGGCGCTGTTCGGCGACTGGTACGCCGAGGCCGCCAAGAGCGAGCCCAACGATCCCAATGCCGTGGCTCTGGCCACGGTGGGGCCCGACGGCACGCCCTCGGTGCGAATGGTACTGCTCAAAGACTACGATCCAGCGGGTTTCGTCTTCTATACCAACTACGAGAGCCGCAAGGGCCAGCATTTGCTGGCTCATACCAAGGCCGCGCTGCTGTTCCACTGGAAGTCGCTCCGCCGTCAGGTCCGTCTGGAAGGGCCGGTATCGCAGACGACTCCGGAAGAGGCCGATGCCTATTTCGCGACCCGTGCCCGTGGCAGCCAGATTGGGGCCTGGGCTTCCGACCAGTCCCGCCCCCTCGAGGGCCGGTTCGCACTGGAGAAGCGCGTGGCCGAATACACGGCCAAGCACATGGTCGGCACTGTGCCGCGGCCGGCGCATTGGTCCGGGTTCCGCCTTCAGCCTGTTCTGATTGAATTCTGGCAGGATGCTGCGTTTCGCCTGCATGACCGCCTCGAGTATCGCCGTGGGGCGCCGGGCGAGCCCTGGACGACACGGGCTCTCTTTCCCTGAGGCGATGATGGCACCCGATCTTCCGCGCCTGATGCGGATCGCGACCGTCGCTTCGATGGCGGTAGCGGTGGTCCTGATCGGCGCCAAGACCGCGGCTTGGCTGGTTACCGAATCGGTCAGCATGCTGTCGTCGCTGGTCGACTCCTCGCTCGATTTCCTGGCCTCCCTGATCACGTTCCTCGCCGTCCGCCAAGCCCTGACGCCGGCCGACGCCGACCACCGCTTCGGCCATGGCAAGGCGGAGGCCCTGGCGGGCCTTACCCAAGCGGGCTTCATCGCCGCCTCCGGCGGCGGTCTGCTGTTGACGGTCGGCGATCGCCTCCTGCACCCGCACGAGGTTCAGCGCGAGGCGGTTGGCGTCGCGGTCAGCTTGCTCGCCATCGTGCTCACGCTTGGCCTGGTGATATTTCAGAATTATGTCGTGCGGCAGACGGGCTCGATCGCCATCGGCGCCGACAAGGCGCACTACAAGACCGACCTCGTGAGCAACATCGCGGTCGGGGCCGCGCTGTTCCTCTCGGCCCGCTTCGACCAGCCGCTGATCGACGCCGGCATGGCGGGTCTGGTGGCGCTCTACCTGCTGCACGGCGCCTGGCAGGTCGGCCGCGGCTCGCTCGACGTGTTGATGGACCGCGAACTGCCGGATATCGACCGGCGGCGCATCGTTGACATCGCCAAGCGCCATCCCGAGGTGCTGGACATCCACGACCTGCGCACCCGTTCCTCGGGTCTCACGAAGTTCATACAGCTTCACATCGAGCTGGATCCCATGCTTCCGCTGACGCGGGCGCACGAGATCGGCGACCAGGTCGAGGCCGATATTCAGGCGGCGTTCCCGGATGCCGAGATCATCCTCCACGTCGATCCCTTCGGCGTCGAGGAACGGCGCGTCGGCTTCGCTTGAGGCCGTGAGCACCCGGCCTTCCTTCGTCGTCGAGGATCAGTCGGAGGTCATCGCCTTTCTCGGCACCCGGCTGGCGCCGGCGCGCCGCGTCGACACCCATGGCGCCGTGGTGTTCCTGTCGGGTGAGCGTGCCTACAAGCTGAAGCGGGCGGTGAAATTCCCATACATGGACTTCTCGACGACAGGCCGGCGTGCGGCCATGTGCGCGGCCGAGATCGACATCAACCGCCAGCTCGCGCCCGAGGTCTATCTGGGCGTTGCGCCGATCCGGCGCGATCGCGACGGCAGACTCGTGCTGGGCGAACCGGGCGAGATGTGCGCCGACGCCGTCGACTGGCTGGTCGTCATGCGGCGCTTCGACGAGGAGGGGCTGCTCGACCGCATGGCCGCGCGCGGCGCGCTGACGCCGGAGCTGATGACGGCCCTGGGCGCGCGCATCGCCCGCTTCCACGACGGACTGCCAGCCATCGCTGCGGGTTTCAGCGGGCCCGACGACTACCGCCATTCGGTCGCGGCCGACGTGCGGCAGATGCGCGAGGCGGGCGACCGTCTGGATCCGCCGGTCAGCGAGGCTCTGGCGGAGGCGATGCCGCGGGCGCTCGAACCGTTCGTGGACCTGGTCGCGCGGCGGCTCGCGGCCGGCGCGGTACGGCGCTGCCACGGCGACCTCCACCTGCGCAATATCGTGCTGCTGGCTGGCGAGCCGGTACCGTTCGATGCCATCGAATTCTCCGACAAGATCGCCAACATCGACGTGCTCTATGACCTCGCCTTCACTCTGATGGACCTGTCGCGGCAGGGGTTGGGCGCACTCGCCAACCGACTGCTGAACGAATGGTTGTGGCGGATCGCCGACCTGCCGGCGGCGCCGCACGATGAAGCCCTGGCGTTGCTGCCGCTCTTCCTGTCGCGGCGGGCTGCCATTCGCGCCTATGTCGATTCGGCGGCGACCGCCGTCAGCGGCGCCGACAATGCTCCCGCGCGGGCCTACCAGCATGCCGCCCTTGGCTTCCTGCAACCGGCGCTGCCGCGTCTGCTGGCCGTGGGCGGCCTGTCGGGCAGCGGAAAGACGACCCTGGCGCTGAAGCTCGCACCCGCGATCGGCCGGGCGCCCGGCGCCGCGGTGGTGCGCAGCGACGTCGAGCGCAAGCGACAGGCCGGCGTGGCACTCGAGGAACGCATGCCGGCCGGCAGCTATTCGCCCGAGGCCTCGGCCAGGGTCTATGCGGCTTTCATGGCGCGCGCCGAGCGGATCTTGCGCGCGGGCCACAGCGTCGTGCTCGACGCGGTCTTCTCCCGCGAGGACGAGCGCAAAGCCGCCGAAGCGCTGGCCGCGAAGGTGGGGTTGCCGTTCGAGGGCATCTGGCTCGATGTGCCCAAGGACGTGGCCCAGGCCCGCGTCGCGGCTCGCAAGGGCGATGCGTCCGACGCCACACCCGAGGTCGTCGAACGCCAGTTTGGCTACGACCTCGGCCTCATCGGGTGGCAGCGACGACCCGCCGGGAGCTAAGCCCGCTTCTTGGCTGTCGCGCTGCGCGGCAGGTGGCGGGCGAGATATTGGCCGGTGTAGCTCTCGGCCACTTTTACGATCGCCTCGGGCGGACCTTCGGCGACGAGACGGCCGCCGCCGGCGCCGCCATCGGGGCCGAGATCGAGGACCCAGTCGGCGGTCTTGATGACCTCGAGATTGTGTTCGATCACCAGCACGGTGTTGCCGGTCTCGACCAGCCGGTGGAGGACTTCCAGGAGCTTGCGCACGTCCTCGAAGTGCAGGCCTGTCGTCGGTTCGTCGAGAATGTAGAGCGTCCGGCCGGTCGCGCGCCGCGACAGCTCCTTGGCGAGTTTGACGCGCTGCGCCTCGCCGCCGGACAGCGTCGTCGCCTGCTGGCCGATGTGGATGTAGCCGAGGCCGACCTGCTGCAGGGTCAAGAGCTTGTCGCGGATGACCGGCACGGCCTTGAAGAACTCACAACCTTCGTCGACCGTCATGTCGAGCACGTCGGCGATGGACTTGCCGCGGAAGACGATCTCGAGCGTCTCGCGGTTGTAGCGTTTGCCCTTGCAGACGTCGCACTGGACGTAGACGTCGGGCAGGAAGTGCATCTCGATTTTTATGACGCCGTCGCCCTGGCAGGCTTCGCAGCGCCCGCCCTTGACGTTGAACGAGAAGCGCCCGGGCTTGTAGCCGCGCTCCGTCGAGTCCGGCAGCTGCGAGAACCAGTCGCGGATCGGCGAGAAGGCGCCGGTGTAGGTGGCGGGATTGGAGCGCGGCGTGCGGCCGATCGGCGACTGGTCGATGTCGACGATCTTGTCGAGGTGGCCCACGCCGTCGAGGCCGCCGTGCGCGCCGGGATGCTCGCGCGCATTGTTGAGCCGCTTGGCCAACGCCTTGTAGAGTGTCTCCACGATCAGTGTGCTCTTGCCGCTGCCCGACACGCCGGTGACGCAGGTGAAGGTGCCGAGCGGGATGCTGGCGGTGACGTTCTGGAGATTGTTCTCCCTGGCGCCCTTCACCGTCAGCCAGCGTCCCCCTTTGGTGGGGGGCTCGCGGCGGACCTTCGGCACCGGAATTTGGCGGAAGCCGGAGAGGTACTGCCCGGTGAGGCTGGCACTGTTGCGCATCACCTCCTCGGGCGTGCCCTGGGCGATCACGTGGCCGCCATGCGCTCCGGCGCCCGGGCCCATGTCGACCAGGTGGTCGGCCGATCGGATCGCGTCCTCGTCGTGCTCGACCACCAGCACCGTGTTGCCGAGGTCGCGCAGGCGCGTGAGCGTCTTAAGCAGCCGGTCGTTGTCGCGCTGGTGCAGGCCGATCGACGGCTCGTCCAGCACGTAGAGCACGCCGGTGAGGCCCGAGCCGATCTGGGAGGCGAGGCGGATGCGCTGGCTTTCGCCGCCCGACAGCGTCCCCGAGGTGCGGTTCAGCGTGAGGTAGCTCAGGCCGACGTTGTCGAGGAAGCCCAGCCGCTCGTTGATCTCCTTCAGGATGCGCTCGGCGATCTCGCGCTGCTTGGCCGTGAGCTTGGGCGGCAGGTCGAGAAACCACCTGACGGCGTCGCCGATCGAGAATTCGGTGACCTGGCTGACGTGGAGGCCGCCGATCTTGACGGCGAGCGCCTCGGGCTTCAGCCGCGCCCCGCCGCAGACCTCGCATTTGCTCTCGTGCTGGAAGCGCTCGAGTTCCTCGCGCACCCAGGAGGAATCGGTTTCCTTCCAGCGGCGGTCGAGATTGGGAATCACGCCCTCGAACGGCTTGGTGGTCTGGTACTGGCGAATGCCGTCGTCGTAGCGCATGGCGATGGATTCGCCGCCGCTGCCCTGGAGGATGACGTCGCGCACTTTCTTGGGAAGGTCGCGCCACGGCGTCGACATCTTGACCTTGAAGTGCCTGGCGATGCTCTCGAGCGTCTGCATGTAATACTGGCCCGAGGAATCGGCCCACGGCGCGATTGCCCCTTCGGCCAGCGACAGACGGTCGTCCGGCGCCACCATCTCGGGATCGAAGAACATTTTTACGCCGAGACCGTCGCACGCCGGGCAGGCGCCTTGCGGGGCGTTGAAGGAGAACAGCCTGGGCTCGATCTCCTCGATGGTGAAGCCTGAGACCGGGCAGGCGAAGCGGGCGGAGAACACCGTGCGCTCGCCCGAGTCGGCGTCCTCGGCGATGGCGAGGCCTTCGGCGAGGGTGAGGGCGGTCTCGATCGAGTCGGCGAGCCGGTTGCCGAGATCGGGCTTCACCACGATGCGGTCCACGACCACGTCGATGTCGTGCTTGTATTTCTTGTCGAGCGTCGGTGCCTCGGCGATCTCGTAGAGCTTGCCGTCGACCTTGATGCGCTGAAAGCCCTTGCGCTGCAGCTCCTGCAGTTCCTTGCGGTACTCACCCTTGCGGCCGCGCACGATGGGCGCCATCAGATAGAGCCGCGTGCCGTCGGCCATCGCCTTGATGCGGTCGACCATCTGCGAGACGGTCTGGCTCTCGATCGGCAGGCCCGTCGCCGGTGAGTAGGGCACGCCGACTCTCGCGAAGAGCAGGCGAAGATAGTCATAGATCTCGGTGACCGTGCCGACCGTCGAGCGCGGGTTGCGTGAGGTCGTCTTCTGCTCGATCGAGATCGCCGGCGACAGACCCTCGATGGAATCGACGTCGGGCTTCTGCATCAGCTCCAGGAACTGGCGCGCATAGGACGACAGGCTCTCGACATAGCGACGCTGGCCTTCGGCGTAGACGGTGTCGAAGGCGAGCGAGGACTTTCCGGAACCGCTCAAACCGGTGATCACCACCAGTCGGTCGCGCGGCAGGTCGAGGTCGACATTCTTGAGGTTGTGTTCGCGCGCACCGCGGATCGAAATGAAGCGGTGCGGCTCGGCGACGGGTAAGCGGGACTTTGCCATGAGGACCGGGAGAATAGGCGATGAGCGGGATCACCGCATATGGCGATTAACCCCCAGCCCCGCCAGCCCCGGCATCGAGCCCCGGCCGTCAGGCCATCGATGCTTGCGCTGCTAGCACCCGGTCGGTGGGCCGGTCGTTCATCAGCAGCTGCATGGTGCCGGCGGCCAGCCCGACCAGAACGCCGATCTTCCAGGCGAGGTCGTAGGAGCCCATCAGGTCGAAGAGATAGCCGCCGCCCCAGGCGCCGAGGAACGAGCCGGCCTGGTGGCTCAGGAAGGCGATGCCGGTCAGGGTCGACAGGAAACGCAGGCCGAAGATCTGCACCACCAGGCCGTTGACCAGCGGGATGACCCCCAGCCACAGCGTGCCCATGGCGGCGCCGAACAGGATCACGCTGAGCGGAGTCGGCGGGAACATGAAGAACAGCACCAGGGCAAGCGAACGCAGGAGGTAGATCGCGCCCAGGAGCAGGCGCTTGGGATAGCGGTCGCCCAGCCAGCCGAACAGCCATGAACTCAGGATGTTGAAGCCGCCGATCAGCATCAAGGCGACGGCGCTGTAGCCCGCATCCATGCCGCATTGGGCGAGGTAGGTCGGCAGGTGGGTGGTGAGGAACACGAGCTGCAGCCCGCACACGAAGAAGGCGATTGCCATCACGACATAGCCGCTGTGGCGGCGCGCCTCGTCGAGAGCGCCCAGCAGCGTCAGGTCGCGGTCGGTTGGCAGGCTGTTCGGCAGCGTGTCGGCACGGCTGCCGATCCAGGCGGCCGGCAGCATGGCGAAGGCGAGGATGACGAACGCCCAGACCGCGGCCCGCCAGCCATCCGTATTCAGAAGGTAGGCGGCGATGGGGGCGGTCAGCATGGTGCCGACGGATCCCGCTGCCGAGACGATGCCGAAGGCAAGCGTCCGCCGGTTCGGCTGGACCACTCGGGCGGCGATGTTGGCGGTGATGCCCGATGTCGTGCAGGCGAGCGCTACGCCGATAAACACGCCGGCACCCAGCATGATCGCGAGGGCGCCCTGCGCAGTGGCCGTGAGCCAAATTCCCAGGATGAACAGGGCACTGCCGGCCAGCGCGACCCAGCGCGTGCCGTACTTGTCGGCGAACACGCCGGCAATCGGCTGGCTCAGGCCCCAGGCGACCTGCTGCACGGAGATTGCGAGCGCGAAGTCGGAAATGGCGATGCCCAGTTCCTTGGACGCCGGCGCCTGGAAAAGGCCGAGGTTCTGCCGGATGCCCATGGCGAGAGTCATCATCAGCGCAGCCCCGCCCAACATGGCGTAGGCCTGGCCCCGGGAGACCTCGGAGACATGGAAGGATTTGCTCATGGCGGCGGAGGATAGGGGAGGGGCGGTTCGCACGGCCAATGAATTGTCGGAGGGCTGGCATGAGCCAGCCTCACGTCATGACCTTTCGGCACAACCCAAAATTGGTGGCTGCCCACAGGCGGCTGGGGCTACCTTGCGCGCCGTGTGGTAGGTGCCGCGACCCGCGGCACCGGGAAAGCGAAGGAGGCCCCCATGGCGGGCAGCGTCAACAAAGTCATTCTCGTCGGCAACCTGGGTCGAGACCCGGAAGTGAAGTCCATGCAGGACGGCCGAACCATGGTGAACATGTCGGTGGCCACGTCGGATACGTGGCGGGATCGCCAGAGCGGCGAGCGCAAGGAGCGTACCGAATGGCACCGCGTCGTCATCTTCAATGAGAAGCTGGCCGAGGTCGCGCAGAAGTTCGTGCGCAAGGGTTCCAAGATCTACGTCGAAGGCCAGCTCTCGACGCGTAAGTGGACCGACCAGAGCGGCCAGGAGCGCTACACCACGGAGGTCGTGATCCCGAGATTCGGTGGGGCGCTTACGATGCTCGATGGTCGTGGCGGCGGCGAAGGCGGCGGCCCGGCCGGTGGCATGGACGACGACGCGGGCGGCAGCGCGCCGCCTTCGAGCGGCGGCGGCCGGCCGGCGGCGCGTGGCAGCAAGGCCGAATTGGACGACGACATTCCGTTCTAGGAACGCGTGCTCTTTAGATCGGCAGCCCCATCGCGCGCAGCGCGCGGGCGGTTTCATCGGCCGAACGATGGTGCACGGCGTGCATGCCGAACGCCTTCGCCCCGTCGACGTTCGCCAGAACATCGTCCACGAACACGGCGTTGCCCGGCTGGAAGCCGCCGGCGCGACAGACGAAGTCGTAGATTTCCGGCGCGGGCTTGGCGCATCCGACTTTGCCGGACACCACATAGTCTCGGAAATGGCGGAGGAAGGGATGGCGCTCGTAGGCCGGCCCCCGCAACCAGTCGTCGAGGAAGGCTGGCGCGTTGGACAGGAGATAGAGCGGCGTTCCGGCGCAATGGAGCCGCTCGACGAGGTCAGCCATCTCCGGGAACGCGTGGTCGAGCATCTCGTCGAATCGGCTGTAGAAGGCAGCGATCAGATGGCCGTGAGCCGGAAATTCGGCCTGAAGGCGCAGTGTCGCGTCAGCCGGGTCGCCCCCGTGGTCCTGGACGGTGTGCCATTGGGGCGTGGTCACGGATGCCAGGAATCGCTCCATTTCCACGGAATCCGGGATCAGCTTCCGGTAGAGGTGGCGCGGGTTCCAGTCGAGCAGAACGCCGCCCATATCGAAGACTGCGATCGAAGGGGGCAGGGAGCCTGATTCTGTGGGCAATTCGCAGCCTTTCCAGGGGCTATTTGGGATGACAAATTAGCCAATAAAATCAAATAGTTGAATACCTGTCCGGAATACGTTTTTTGTTGGTGTTCCGGAGCTAGTTTGGTAGGGTATTGTGTTGTTCCGCCGGGCCCTCTGGCAGGGCCAAAATAACGAGTAAAATCCAGGTTTCCGTGAGCGACGAAACGACCCTTCCGCCGCCGCCGCCCTCCGACGCGCCTCCGCCGCAGCAGCCTTCGCACGATATCGAGCCCATCACGATCGAAGAGGAGATGCGTCGCTCCTACCTCGATTACGCGATGAGCGTGATCGTAGCGCGCGCACTGCCCGATGCCCGCGACGGCCTGAAGCCGGTGCAGCGCCGCATCCTGCACGCGATGAAGGAAAGCGGCTACGACTCGACGCACGCCTTCCGCAAGTCGGCCCGCATCGTCGGCGACGTGATGGGCAAGTACCACCCGCACGGTGACCAATCGATCTACGACGCGCTGGTGCGCATGGCGCAGGATTTCTCCATGCGCCTGCCGCTGATCGCGGGGCAGGGCAATTTCGGCTCGATGGATGCCGATCCGCCGGCGGCGATGCGTTACACCGAGGCCCGCCTTGCCCGTGTTGCCGAGGCCCTGTTGGCCGATATCGACAAGGATACTGTCGACTTCCAGCCGAACTACGACGAGACCACGCTGGAGCCTACCGTCCTGCCGGCGGCCTTTCCCAACCTGCTGGCCAACGGCGCCGGCGGTATCGCCGTCGGGATGGCCACCAACATCCCGCCGCACAATCTCGGCGAGTTGCTCGATGCCTGCTGTGCGCTGATCGACAATCCGGAGTTGACGATCGCGCAGCTCATGGAACACGTGCCGGGCCCGGATTTCCCGACCGGAGCAGCCATTCTTGGCCGCAACGGCATTCGCGCCGCCTACGAACTCGGCCGTGGTTCGCTCATCATGCGCGCCAAGACTCGGATCGAGGAGGGGCGTGGCGGCCGCGAGTCGATCATCGTCTCCGAGATTCCCTACCAGGAGAACAAGGCGCGCCTGCACGAGCGCATCGCCGAGGTGGTGCGCGACAAGCGGGTCGAGGGTATCGCCGAAGTACGCGACGAGAGCGACCGCGACGGCGTGCGCCTGGTGATCGAGCTCAAGCGCGACGCCATGTCCGATGTCGTGCTGAACCAGCTCTACCGCTTTACCCCGTTGCAGACCTCGTTCGGCGTCAATGCGCTGGCGCTGGACGGCGGCCGGCCGAAGCTGATGACGCTGAAGGAGCTGCTCGAGGCGTTCATCCGCTTCCGCGCCGAGGTCATCACGCGGCGCACGAAGTACGAACTCAAGCACGCCCGCGACCGCGCCCATGTGCTGGTTGGCCTCGCCATCGCCGTCGCCAACATCGACGAAGTGATCGAGATGATCCGCCGGGCGCCCGACCCGGCGGTGGCTCGAGAGCGGCTGATGGCCAAGGCGTGGCCGGCGTCCGACGTGGCGCCGCTGATCGCGCTGATCGCCGAACCGGGCCGCGAGGTGGCGGCCGACGGGACCTACCGGCTGTCCGAAGCCCAGGCCCGGGCAATCCTCGAACTGCGCCTGCAGCGCCTGACCGGGCTGGAGCGCGACAAGATCGCCGAGGAACTGGGCGACGTCGCCAAGCTGATCGAGGGCTACCTCGAACTGCTGGGCGATCGCGACAAGCTCTTCGCGCTGATGCGCAGGGAGCTCCTCGAGATTAAGGAGCAATTCGCGACGCCGCGTCGCACCGAGATTCTCGATAACGAGTTCGAACAGGACATCGAGGACCTGATCCAGCGCGAGGATATGGTGGTGACCGTCACGCATGGTGGCTACGTCAAGCGCGTGCCGGTGTCGGCCTATCGCGCCCAGCGCCGTGGCGGCAAGGGTCGCTCGGGCATGGCCACGCGTGAGGACGATTTCGTCTCCAGTCTTTTCATCGCCAACACCCATACGCCGGTCCTGTTCTTCTCCAGTCGGGGTATCGTCTACAAGCTCAAGGTCTGGAGATTGCCGCTCGGTGCGCCGCAGGCGCGGGGCAAGGCCTTCGTCAATCTGCTGCCGCTGGGCGAGGGCGAAACGATCAGTGCCGTGATGCCGATGCCGGAGGACGAGGCGAGCTGGTCGACGCTGCACGTCATGTTCGCCACGGCGCGGGGTGGCGTGCGGCGTAACGAACTCAGCGATTTTGTCAGCGTCAACCAAAGCGGCAAGATCGCCATGAAGTTCGAGGGCGAGGATGCCGGCGACCGGCTGATCGGCGTCAGCGTCTGTGGCGAGGACCAGGATGTGCTGCTGGCAACACGTCAGGGGCGGTCGATGCGCTTCCCCGTCGCGACGGTGCGCGTGTTCCAGAGCCGGGCCTCGACCGGGGTGCGCGGAATTGCGCTGGCCGAAGGCGATGAGGTGATCTCGATGTCGCTGTTCGACAGCGGCAAGGGTATCCCGACCGAGGATCGCGACGCCTATCTCCGCCAGTCGCGGGCGCTGCGTCAGGCCGAGAATGCCGCGGAGAGCGCAGCCGAGAACGCCGAAGAGGAAACCGTGGGCACCGAGGAAGCGACGGCACCTGCGACGACGCTGTCGCCGGAGCGCTTTGCGGAGCTGCGGGCCAAGGAAGAATTCGTGCTCACCGTCGCCTCGTCAGGTTTCGGCAAACGCACGTCAGCCTACGAGTATCGGGTGACCGGCCGAGGCGGCAAGGGCGTCGAGCTGATGAACCTCGCCAAGGGCGGAGAGATCGTGGCCGCTTTCCCGGTGCTCGGCAGCGACCAGGTCATGCTGGTCACCGACGGCGGCACCCTGATCCGTTGTCCGGTCGACGGAATTCGCATTGCGGGACGGGCCACGCGCGGCGTCCGTATCGTCAATGTGAGCGACGGCGAGCGCGTCGTATCGGCGGTTCGCATCGGCGAGGATGATGACGGCAATGGCGAGAGCCATTCCGAAACAAACGGTGGATAAGGATCACCTGTGTCGCTAAGACTCCGCCGCTGCATCTGGCGTACAAGGGGGGGACATGGCCTCAGGACGCACCGGGGTCTATCCGGGCACGTTCGATCCCGTTACCAGCGGGCACATGGAAGTCATGCGCCGCTCGTTGCGGCTCGTCGACGAGCTGGTGATCGGGTGTGCCATCAACATCGGCAAGGGGCCGCTGTTTTCGCTCGACGAGCGGATGGACATCATCAGCGAGGATATCGCCGAATTCCCGCAGGCCGACAGACAGCGCATCAAGGTCGTGCCGTTCGAGGGCTTGCTGATCCACTTTGCGCGCGAGGTCGGCGCTTCGGTGATCATCCGTGGGCTGCGGGCGGTTTCGGACTTCGAGTACGAGATCCAGATGGCCAACATGAACGCCCGCATGGAGCCCGATATCGAGACAATCTTCCTGATGGCGTCCGATCGGCACCAGTTCATCGCCTCGTCCCTGGTCAAGGATATTGCGCGGCTGGGCGGAGACACGTCGCAATTCGTCTCAAAAAAGGTGTTCCAGCGCCTGAAGGCGAAGTTCGCCAAGGACTGACACCACCCCCGGCGACCGCGTTGACCGTGGGGCCGGCGCACTTTATACGAGCGCCGCGCGAGGTTTCGGCCTGCAGCGCGACGCCGGAGCGAGCCCGTAGCTCAGCGGTAGAGCATCTGACTTTTAATCAGAGGGTCGTGGGATCGTACCCCACCGGGCTCACCACTGGAATCGAGAAGGAGAGACGCGGCTCATGCCGTCGGTGAAAGTCGTCAACGGCAAGCAGATCGTGGTCGAGAATCTCGGCCCGTTGCAGCGCGTTTCCCGTTTCGTCACGAGACCCTTCGAGCAGATGGTGCAGCATCAGGATCTGATCGCCGCCATCCTGCGGCGCGAGATCCGCGAGCGCTTCAAGGGATCGGTGGCTGGCTGGATCTGGGCAGTGATCGCGCCGCTTCTGGCGATTACCGTCTATACCTTTGCATTCACCACCAATCTGCAGCTGCCTGTCGCCGAGAGTGGCGATGGCGCGCGAGTCTCGTACTCGTTGTTCATCTTCAGCGGCATCATCGTCTTCAACTTTTTTTCGGAGATGGCGTTCCGGGCGCCGATGCTGCTTCACGAATACACGCACTTCATCAAGCAGACGATCTTTCCCAGCGATATGCTGGCGGTGATCTCGACCCTGCGTGCGACGGCCTACACCCTGATCTCGATCGGCGTCATGCTGCTCTTCCAGTTGGCGATCACCGGCACCCTGCCATGGACGGTGTTGCTGATGCCGCTGGTCTTCATTCCCTTCATGGCCTTCCTGGTCGGCATGGCGTGGTTCTTGTGCGCCATCGGCGCCTTCACCCGCGACGCCGGCTACTTCATGATCAACGTGGTGCCGCTGTTCATGTTCGCCACGCCGGTCTTCTATCCCCATACCTCGCTGCCGCCGCCGTTCGATTTCTGGATCTATGCCAACGCACTGACGGGCTATGTCGAGGTCATGCGCGACATCGTGCTGCTCGGGAAGGTGCCGAACATGGTCGTGTACGGGTGGACCCTGATCACGTCGGTCGTGACCTTCTATTTCGGCTATTGGTTCTTCGACAGGTATCGGAATGTCATCGTCGACGTCATCTGAGATCGTCGTCGAGGCGAAGCACCTCGGCAAGGCCTACCAGCTCTACGCTCATCGCAACGACTGGCTGAAGCAGGTCCTGTTCGGGTGGTGGAAGGCCTACTTCAAGCCGTTCTGGGTGCTGCGCGACATCGATATCAGCGTCAAGCGCGGCGAAAGCATCGGTGTCCTCGGCCGCAACGGCTGCGGCAAATCCACCCTTCTGCAGGTGATCTGCGGCATGACTCTTCCCAGCCACGGAGAACTCAGGGTGTCGGGGCGTATCGCGCCGGTGCTGGCGCTCGGCTCGACCTTCGACCAGGAACTGACGGGCCGCGAGAATGTCCTGATCGGCGGCGCCGTGCTCGGCCTCCGGCGCGCCGAAGTGCTGAGGAAGTTCGACTCGATCGCCGAGTTTGCCGGCATCGGCGACTACATGGACCAGCCGGTGAAGCACTATTCGATGGGCATGCGCACTCGTCTGGCCTTCTCGATCTGCGCCCATGTCGAAGCTGAAATCCTGGTCGTCGACGAAGCGCTGTCGGTCGGCGATGCCGCCTTCCAGCGCAAATGCCTCGACTGGATCGACAACTTCCGCAAGACGGGCACCCTCCTGTTCGTTTCGCATTCGATGGCCGAGGTGAGGCGTCTGTGCACGCGCGCCATCTGGATCGAGGATGGTCGGATCCGGGAGCAGGGCGATCCCAACGAGGTCATTCGATCGTATCACCGCGCGCTGCTGGTGGAGAAAGACGACGTGCATCGTTTCTCGGCAGGCGGCGAGAGATGACGCATGGACGCCGGTGCCCCCATCTGGCTCGGGCTCGGTTGGTGGGCGTTGAGTTCGACTGTGCATTGGTTGAGCGCGGCACTCGGCCGACATCCTAGGCAAAATGCGACCGTGCGGCATCGACCGGCCGATTTCAGCATTGTCGCGCCGATGAAAGGCGCGGACGACGCCTCGACGGCCTATGTCCAGGCGCTCGCCGAGTTTGCACGGGCGGGAGCCGAGGTTCTGATATGCGTTGCGCACGGCGACGACGGTGCCGTGGCGCCGACGCGTGCCCTGTGGCCGGATGCGCCGATCCTGGTCGGCAACGACGACACCTTCAATCCCAAGATGAACAACGTGCGCAAGGGCCTCGAGGCGGCCAGCCGGGAGATCGTGGCATTGTGCGACGCCGGTATCGTGTTCGGCGCCGACGAACTCTGCCGCGCCGCCGCGCCGCTTTCTGAGAGGGTGGGGCTCGTGCTGGCCCTCAAGGCCGCCGACGCACCGGAGAATTTCGCTGCTGAGATGGAACGGGCCTATATCGACGGACACCAGGCAAGGTTCCTGTTCGCCGCCGACCGGCTGGGCCTAGCGGTCGCATCTGGAGGTGTGACCTTGCTATCGCGGGATACGCTGCAGCGGATCGGCAACTGGCGCGGCTTCAACCGCTGGATCGCCGACGATTACTCCGTCGTCCGCTCGGTGCGCGAGCTCGGCCTCACCACTTGCTTGGGAGACGTGATGCTGCGGCTGCCGCTGGGGCATCGGGACTGGCGGACGGTGTGGAGGCGGCAGGTCCGCTGGGCACGCACCCGGCTCCGCCTTCCTGTGTGGCCCTTGGTGCTGTGGGAGCCCCTGATCGGTTGGGCGGCTTCGGGGGCGGCCGGTGCGGCCGCTCTTGCTTGCGCCGGAGTGGGAGCGGGTATGATCGCCGCCGGTTTGGTCGTCCATACGGCGGCGTGGCTGGCTGGCGAGAAATGGTTCATGACGACCCGCGGACTCGAATTCGGCCCAAGGGCGGCAATCGCCGCGATGGCGCGCGAAGCCCTGGCGCCGGCGTTGATGGCCGGTGCGCTGGGTGGTCGTGCCATCTATTGGCGCGGGACCGATCTCGGGGGCCACTGGAGTTCCCGCGGGGATGACACGGCGGAGAAGTCCGTATGAAAGGATCGGATGCGGAGAGGGCGATCGCCACGATCATGCTGCCGGAGCGGGTCGATTCTGCCACCTCGGCGTCTGTCGAGGCGCTGATGGTCGGCGCGTTGCGCCCGAACGCCCGGGTCATCGTCGATGGCAGCGCGGTGGTCTACATGAGCGCCGCGGGCGTGCGTGCCCTTGCGATTGTACTTCACAGGGCCGCCGAGCAGTCGGCTAGGATCGTATTTTGTTCTTTTAGCGGCCCGGCAGCGGATTGCCTGTTGGTCAGCGGGTTTTCGCAGCTGTTCGACGTGGCCGATTCGACGGAGCAGGCTCTGGCGAGGCTGCGCCCGAAGGTCGGAGGAGGCCCTGCGGATCGCTTGCACCGACATGGCGCCACAGGCTAATTACTGGACGGGCTGAGGCTGGACCATGGCAAGGGACGAGGCGCGGCACGCTTTGGTGCGACCGTTCCGGACGGAGATCGGAATTTGACAATTTGGAGCTGGCTGCGCGCTACTGCGCGACCTACCGGCATTGTCCTCGGCTTGGGTATCGGCATCGCCGGGTGCACAGCGTTGCCCGGCGATGGGCCGTGGATGGGCGGTGCCCAGCAGACCAGCACCGAAGCACTGCCCTTCGACGTGATCGACCTCACGCCGACCACCATTGCCGCCTATCGCCAGGCGACCAGCATCGATCGCCCATCGATCACGAGTTCGCTGTCGGCTGGCGGCCAGGTCGCGGTCGCGCCCGGCGATGCGCTCAAGGTGCGTATTTTCGAGCCATATGAAGGCAGTATCTTTCCGACGATCCAGAAGCCCGGTGCCGATTTCGGCGTCCAACGCGTCCTCGACGACGGCACGATCAACATCCCCTTCGTGGGCACGGTCCGGGTCGCCGGCCTCAACCTCCTGCAGATCGAACAACGCATCGCCAAGCAACTGGAAGGCAAGGCGCAGGATCCGCAGGTCATCGTCGAATTCGTGGCCGATCGAACCCATACCGTGATGGTTTCGGGCGAAGTCAAGAACCCTGGACGTGTTTCCATTCTCGAGGGCGTCAGGTCGGTGGTCGATGCGATCAACCGGGCTGGCGGTCCGACCGCGGGAGGCGGGGGAGGACCCGGGGGCAGCGGAGGCGCATCTCAGCTCGAGGTCGTGGTGCGGCGGAAGGGCCAGGTCATCCTGACCGCGCAATATTCCGAGGTTCTTGCCGGCGGCGATATCGGAATCCAGAAGGGCGACGAGATCGTCATCCGGCCCAATTCCCGGGTGTTCACGGTCCTCGGCGCAGTCGTCAAATCGGGCAATGTCGAGATGACCAAGCACGATTTGTCGCTCATCGAAGCGCTGGGCCAAGTTGGCGGCCTGAACGATATGCGGGCCAACAAAACAGGCGTTTATATCTTCCGGATGGGCGATTTGCGGAACAATCCTTCGGCTCGGGCCCGTGTCTTCCGGCTTGATCTGATGCAGCCTGTCTCCATGTTCGTTGGTCAGCAATTCGGCCTTCAGCCCCGCGACGTCGTCTATGTCACGAACGCGCCCCTTTACGAGTACGACAAAATCTTGACGTCAATTTACCGTACTTTCTCTATCTATGGGGTCGTTCGGAGCAGTTCTTCAGTGTCGCTGCCGGCGTTCTGATGAACAGAACGGGCGGCTAGGGCAAAATCTGGTATAAATATACATGGCGCGCGCAAGAAAATTCACATGGAGTGCAGCAGGCGTCGCAGTGCTGGCCGTTGCCGCCGTCCTGGCCATGTGGATTGGTCCCAGCCGTCAGACCAGCAGCGCCCAGGACGGCATTCGTCCGGTCGGGCCCCTGATCTCGCGGGGCTATACGGATGCTCCGGCCGGCACAGCGGTGATCGCCGGCGACCCCTTGGGGGGCGCCGTCCTTCTCGAGCTTCGCATCACCGACGGCCAGAAGGTCAAGAGCAACGACATCATCGCCGTCCTGTCCAACTATCCCAAGGCCGACGTTGCCGTCCGCTCGGCCGAGGCCGAGCTGGTCAAGGCCAAGCAACAGCGTGAGGCGATGGTCTCCGGGTTCCGCACCGCCGAAATTGCCATGCAGGAAGTGGTGGTCAAGTCAGAGATCGAGTCGAACAAGCTCAAGGCTCTCCAGATGCAGCGTTCCGGCCTGCCGCCGGACCAGAAGCAGCTGGAGTTGAGCATCGCCCAGCAGAATCTCGAGCGGGAGCAGGCCAAGCTTCGTGTCCAGAAGGAAACGCTGGCGACGGATATTGCCCAGATCGGGACGGAAATCGGCATCATCTCCGCCAAGCTCGACAATGCGCGGACCACCCGCGAGCAGGCGCTGGTCCGTACGCCGCTCGATGGCGTCGTGGTTCAAATCTACTCCCGTCAGGGCGAGCGGGTGTCCCACAGCGGCATTGCCAAGATTGTCGACCTGAGCAAGTTGCGCATCCTGGCCGACGTCGACGAACTCCATGTCGGGCGCGTCGTTCCGGGCGGCAAGGTCGAGGTCACGTTCCGCGGCAGCCCGACCGTCTACAAGGGAAGGATCTCGCGGGTCGCGCCGACGGTGAAGCGCATGCAGCGCGTCGAGCCGGACGGAGGCTCCTCGACGGATGGCCGCGTGGTCCAGGTCGAGATCGAACTCGATGATCCGTCCAGCATGCCGCAGGTGCTGGGGCGCGAGACCCGCGTCACTTTCCCCTGATGGCACTGGTTCTGCCCGCCATTCCGTCGCTGCGGCTGCGTGGCTGGCGGCCGAAACTCTCGCTGGCGCGCCTGCGCGCGGCGGCAAAGACGGCGACGACGATGCCGCTCGGCGCCCAGCAGCTCAAACGCCAGCGCACCAGCACCTTGCTGTCTCTGGCCGGTGTCACTGCAAGCCTGCTCGTCATCTTCGCCCAGCTTGGTATCGAGCGTGCAGTCTACGATTCGGCCGTCCGTCTCCATCGTGCGGTGGCCGCCGACCTGGTACTGGTCCCGTACGGCTTCAAGTCCTTGCAGCTCCACGCCGAAGTCCCTGTCGCCATGACCGACATCGTGTCGGCCAACCCATCGGTGGCCGGCACCATGCCGCTGTGGTTCGGTGTCATGTCGATGAGCCATACCGGCATGCCGACCGCCCGCCGCATCGCCTGGTATGCCATCGATGTGGAGCGTCCTGCGATCGATGTGCCGGGCTTGCGCGAAAATCTCTACAAACTGCGTGAGGCGCGCCGTCTCCTGTACGATCGGGAATCGCGACCCTATTTCGGCGATCTCGGCGAAGTTGCGGAACGAGGGCCGGAAGTGCCGATTCTCGGCCCTCCCGACAATCGCGGCCTTCTGCGCCAGCTTTTCGTCGTCGGCACGTTCGCGGTCGGTCCGAATGTCCTGAACGACGGTGCCGTCATGATGTCCGAAGGGACCATGGCCGAAGTATTCGGCGCCTGGTGGTCGGATCGGCCGGCCTTCATCGCCATTCGGCTCCTTCCGGGCGCCGATCCAGTCGCCGTGCGGCAGGAACTCAACCAGGCACTGGGGGGCCGCGGCGAGGTGATCACCACGGCGGAACTGGAGGCACGCGAGAGGACCTACTGGTCGCGCGAAACGCCGGTCGGCTACATCACCGATCTTGGCTTCGTGATGGGCGTGATGATCGGCATGGTGTTCATCTACTACGCCCAATACCAGATCATCCGCTTCTACCTGCCGGAATACGCCATCCTGAAGAGCCTGGGCTACGACTGGTGGTTCTTCCTGTTCATGATCGGCCAGATCGGCGCCGCCATCATCACGCCGGCGTTCCTGGTGGCGTTTACACTGGGGCGCTTTGTCTACGGGGCGACGGAAGCAGCGATGCACCTCGGAATGTCGATGGGGCTGCGTGAAATGGGCGTGGCACTCCTGGCCTGCGTGGTCATGACGGTGGTGTCGAGTCTGTTCGCGATCCGACGCCTGTGGAAGGTCGACCCGATCATGTTGTTCGAGTAGCCATGCCCGCCAATCTCCATGGTTTCGGGCCGCCGGTCGTCGAGGCGGTCGACGTTCACCATCACTACGGCGAAGGCCCGCAGCGCGTCGATGTGCTGTTCGATATCAACATGCAGGTCCGCGAAGGCGAGCTGGTGATCGTCACCGGGCCGTCCGGTTCGGGCAAAACGACATTGCTGACCATCCTGGGCACGATGCGCCGCCCTTCCGAGGGCAAGCTTCGTCTGCTCGGAACCGACGTCGTCGGAATCGGTGGAGCGGAACTGGACGTTCTGCGCAACCGGGTCCGCTTCCTGTTTCAGAAACGCAATCTCCTGTCGTCGCTGACGGCATTGCAGAACGTGATTGCCGGCGTCTCGACCACGCCCCTGTCCGACGCCGCCTGGGATGAGCCGCGGGCGCGCCATTTGCTGGGCTTGCTGGGGCTCGCCGACAAGGCCGATGCCTGGCCCGACGAGCTGTCGGGTGGCCAGCAGCAGCGTGTCGCCATTGCCCGCGTCATGATCGGCCTGCCGGATCTCATCATCGCCGACGAGCCGACCTCTGCGCTCGACCGGGTGGCTGGCCGATTGGTCGTCGATCAGCTCAAGGATCTCGCCATGCGCGCCAAATGCGCCGTGGTGCTGTCGACGCACGACGAGCGCATCTTTGACGTGGCGTCGCGTCGCCTCCATATCGAGGATGGTCGCTGCTTCGACGTGCCCATCCACTACCATTGATCGGCAAGGCGGCGTGCTGCTCTCGGCCTTCGATCTCGTCGTCGTTGTCTGCCTGGCCTTGCAGTTCGCCATCGCCGGCTATTTCCTCTATTTGCTCTACTGGTCGGCCGTGCTTCCCCCGGCGCCCGAGCAGGGATCGCTTCCGCCCTCGGATCTGCCCCGGGTGCTGGTGCAGATCCCGGTGTACAACGAGCCGCTCGTGGTCGAACGCGCCGTGTCTGCGGCGGCGGCTCTTGATTGGCCGCCCGACCGTCTGACGGTCCAGCTTCTCGACGACAGCACCGATATCACCTCCGACATTGCCGTTCATGCGATCACCCGTCTTCGCCGCGAGGGTCTGGATGTCGTCCATGTGCGCCGCGCCGATCGCAGCGGCTTCAAGGCCGGCGCGTTGGCTGCCGGCATGGCGCTCTGCGATGCGCCGTATGTGGCGGTGTTCGACGCCGATTTCGTTCCGGCCTCCGATTGGCTGCGCCGCGCCATGGCGGCGATGCTCGCCAACCCGCGGGCAGCCTTCGTGCAGACGCGCATCGAATGGGGCAATGGCGAGCGCAACTGGCTGACCCGCGCGCAGCGTCTGATGCAGGACGCGCATTTCGCCGTCGAGCAGGACGTTCGGGCACGGCGGGGCGTGCCCTTCCAGTTCAACGGCACCGGCGGCATCTGGCGTCGCGCTGCTGTTGAGGAGGCCGGTGGCTGGTCGCACGACACCCTGTCGGAGGATCTCGACCTCGTGCTGCGCACCCACCTCAGGGGCTGGACCGGCGTCTTCCTGATGGAACCGCACGTAGTCGGCGAACTGCCGCAGAAAATCGACGATTTCAGCGCCCAGCAGAGCCGCTGGTCGAAGGGATTCGTGCAGGTCGCCCGCAAGCTCCTCGGGCCGATCTGGAGGTCGGACTGGTCGACCGAGGCCAAGCTCACGACGACGATAGCGCTCGGACAGCAGCTGATCTTTCCCGTTCTTGTGGTTGGCGTGGTCGCGCTCGGCCTGTCGATCCTGGGTCACGGCCGCCTGCTGGGCGGGTTCCGATTCTGTCTGTGGCTGTGGCTGGCCGTGATGCTGGCCGTCCTGATCGGCATGACCTGGGGCGCCTATCGGCGGCTGCAGCGCGGCGACGTGGCGCGCTACGTGGTTACCGCTGCCAGCGTGCCGGCTCTGATTGTATATCTCGCCGTCGCCAACGCGGCGTCCATTGTCGGCGCCGGCTTCGGCAAGAAGACCGAATTCAACCGCACGCCCAAGACTGGCAGCTGATCGACCGATGGCCATTCTCGCCACCCTGGCTCTTTTCTTCGGCCTCGTGTTCGCGGTCTGCTGCGTGCTGCTGGCGGCCTTCATCGGCAGCCTGCTCTACATGGTGATCCTGCACCATCGCCTGAAGGACGCCGGGTTGCGCCGCGAGGAGACGCTGCTGTCGACGCCCTTGCCGTCCGACGCCGACCTGCCGCATGTCGTCGTGCAGATCCCGTCCTTCAACGAGGGGGCGGTGGTCCGCCGCGGCGCCGAGTCGGCCGCCGCCCTCGACTGGCCGCGCGACAAGCTGCACATCCAGCTCCTCGACGACAGTACCGACGAGACTGCCGACATGGTCCGCGCCGTCGCCGCCGAACTCACGGCCAAGGGCTTCGACGTGGTGGCGCTGCAGCGCACCGACCGCAGTGGCTACAAGGGCGGGGCGCTGCATGAGGCGATGCAAAAGACGCCGCACGACTTCTTCGCGATCTTCGACGTCGACTACGTGCCGCCGCGCGACTTCCTGCGCACCTGCATGCGGCCCTTCTTCGCCGAGCCGCATACCGCTTTCGTGCAAGCCCGGTTCGACTTCCTCAATCCACACGAGAACGCGCTTACCGAGATGCAGATGGTGACGCTCGACGCCCATCTCGGCATCGAGCAGGCGACACGCTGCTGGGCGGGCCATCCGCTGCCCTTCAACGGGACCTGCGGCATCTGGCAGCGCGCCGCCATCGAAGCCGGTGGTGGCTGGAAGGGCGATACGGTCACCGAAGATCTCGATCTCACCTATCGTGGCTGGGTGAAGGGCTGGCGTGCGCTCTTCCTGACGAGCGTGGGCGTCCCGGGCGAGCTGCCCGCCGACACCAGGACGTGGTTGCGCCAGCAGCAGCGCTGGCAGGATGGCTTCCGTCACGTCTCGATGCGGATGGTCCCCGAGATCCTGAAAAGCCGCGACATCACGCCGTCGGCCAAGGTGGCGGCGCTGCTGCATCTCTGCATGGCGTTGAACCAGCCGGTGCTTCTGGTGGGCGTGGTGTCCGGCCTGCTGGCGGCGCTGCTGGCGCCGCAGCTCGTGCCCCTGTTGCTGACGATCTTCGCCATCACGGTGGCCTGGGTGTTGTTCTGCGCGACCACCTTCCTGCGCGCTGGCCATAACTTCATACGCGGCGGCGAAATCCCGCCGCTCGAGTTCGGCGTAGTGCTGTTGCGCTTTGCAAGTGGCCAGATCGCGACCGTCGTTCGATCGCTCGGCGTCCACGTCAGGAAGGCCTTCAGCAAGCCCAAGCCGGTCGTCTTCGACCGTACGCCCAAGAAGGGCACCTAGATCAACACGCTTTCGCGCAGCAGCGGATGGTGAGCGCAGCGCAGGCTGCCGCCGGCGGAGATCGGGCCGTCGAAGGGCAGGGCAATCACGTCGACTTTCCGCTTGCGCAGTTCCCCGACCACGCGCGCGTTGTCGGCGTCGATGATGACGCGACCCTCCTCGAGCACCAGCCCGTTGGTCGCGAGCAGGTTCGCCTCGTCCGTTGAAACGACGATCGCATCCCAGGCGCGCAACGACATCGGCAGGCCGTCGATCAGCTTCTCGGGGCACCAGACGAGCAGGCCGGGCTTGATCAGCGCCAGCGCGTAATCGAGGTGGAGCACGTTCGATCTCATCGCAACGGGAATGACCCTGTAGGCATCGCCAAGTAGCGCCTGCAGCCAGTCCGCGCCGGCGAGGTCGGAGGCACAGCCGGAGATGCCGACATAGACCTCGTGGCCGTTCAGCAGCGTGTCGCCGCCTTCGAGAAACGGGCCGTCGACGCAGCCCGGCGAACCCAGCGGCACGCTCGACCAGCGGGCACCGTGCTTCTGTACCGCCGCCCGGATGATCGGGCGCAGCCCATAGCGCTCGCGCTGACGGCACCTGAGCCGGATCGAGGAGTCGATCACATGGTTGCCGATCACGATCATGCCGTCGCGCGCAAAGAGCTGGGTGCCCTCGCCATTGGGGGCGAGGAAGGTGCGTTCCTCCGCTTGGAGCCGTTCGGGCCGGTGCACGGTAACACCCTCTCGGGCGACCAGCTCGGCCAGGGCGTCGATCTGGCGCTCGATGCGCTTGGCCCAGTCGGCATCGATGTCGATCAGCCGGCGGCCGGCATGCTGGCGGCAGAAAGCATTGCCTTCCGGCGTCAGCCAGTGCTGCGACTCCTCGTGGAAGACCACGAAATCCTCGGCCGGCGAGATTCCGATGACGACTTCGCGCAGCTTGCCCCACTCGTGGTGGGCACCGAAGCGCATGGTCAGACCCGCGCGTAGATGTCTTCGTAGCGGGTGATGTCGTCTTCCTCGAGGTAGTCGCCGGTCTGCACCTCGACGACTTCGAGCGGCTCGGCCCCGGGGTTGGCGAGGCGGTGAATGCCACCCATCGGGATGTAGACCGACTCGTTCTCGTGCAGAGTCATGATCTTGCCGTCGAGCGTCACCTCGGCAATGCCCTTGACCACCACCCAATGCTCGGCCCGCCGCTTGTGGCTCTGCAGGCTGAGCTTGCCCTTGGGATTGACGGTCAGCCGCTTGGCGCGGAAGCGTTCGCCGCGGTCGATGTCCTGGTAGCTGCCCCACGGGCGGTGCATCACGGCGTGCTCCGTCGCGGCCTTGTGCTTGCCGTCCGACATGCGCTGCACGACATCCTTCAGCCGCGGGAGATTGTCGCGATGGCCGACCAGCACGGCGTCGTTCATCGACACGACGACGACGTCCTCGACGCCGATCACCGCGGTCAGTGGGCCATCGGAGCGGACGTAGGAATTGCGTACATGGTCGATCTCGACCGGGCCCTCGGTGACGTTGCCGGCGCTGTCGGCCTGGCCGATATCGCGCAGCGCGTCCCAGGTGCCGAGGTCGGACCAGCGGAACCTGGCGGGAACCACCCAGCACTTGTCGGTGCGCTCCATGACGGCGTAGTCGATCGACTTGGCCGGCGCCTTGGCGAAGGCCTCGGCATCGAGGAACACGGTCGAGCCGGTCTTCTTGGCCTTGGTCACGGCTTCTTCGGCGGCGGCGGCCATGGCGGGCTCGAAGCGAGCCATTTCAGAGAGCAGCAATTCGGGCGGGAACAGGAAGTTGCCGCTGTTCCACAGCAATCCCTCTTGGATGTAGCGGAGTGCCGTCTGGGCATCGGGCTTCTCGACGAAGGCCGCGACCTTTAGCACCGGGCCAATATGCTCGCTGCCCGGCCGGATGTAGCCATAGTCGGTCTTGGGTTCGGTCGGCGGGATGCCGAAGGTGACGATGCCGCCCCGCTCGACGGCGGCAAGGCCCTCGCGGCAGCCGGCGCGGAATTCTTCGGCGCCGATCACCAGGTGATCGGAGGCGAGCGCCAGGACAGCCTTGGCCCCCAGGTTCCGCGTGTAGACCGCTGCGGCGGCCATCGCCGGTCCTGAGTCGCGGCGCGACGGCTCGACCAGAATATCGATTTCCACGCCGATATCCCTGGCCTGTTGCTCGGCCATGAAGCGGTAGGCGTCGTTGGTGGCGATCACGGGCCGTCCGAACAGGTCGCGGTCGGCCACACGCTCGAGGGTCTGCTGGAAAGTCGAGTGCTTGCCGAGCAGCGGCACGAACTGCTTCGGCATGCTCTCGCGCGACAGCGGCCACAGGCGTTTGCCGGAACCTCCGACCAGAATTACGGGCGTGATGAGCGTCATTCCGACAGCTTTCGTTGAGACAGGGCGTTCAGCGGGCGGCCGATGCCGCGTGTCGGGCCGCGATATAGCCGAAGGTGAGGGCCGGGCCAATGGTGATGCCGGCCCCGGGATAGGTGCCGCCCATGACGCTGGTCATGTCGTTGCCGGCTGCATAGAGCCCCAAAATGGGAGTTCCCTGGCCATCCAGCACCCGCGCATGGCCGTCGACCCTCAGGCCCAGGAAGGTGCCGATATCGCCGGGGATCAGCTTCATGGCGTAAAATGGCGCGCGTTCCAGCGGCGCCAGACAGGGGTTGGGCCGGTGCGTGGGATCGCCGTTGAAACGGTGATAGGCATCCGTGCCCTTGCCGAAATCCGGGTCCTCGCCACGCGCGGCGTTGGCGTTGAAGTGCCCGATCGTTGCCTGCAGGGTCCCTGCATCGACTCCCATCTTGGCCGCGAGTTCGGGCCAGCCGGGTGCTGCGATCAGGTAGCCGCTCCTGAGATGCGGCCCGAGCGGCAGCGGGGCCGGCCCGATCGCGCCCATGCCGTAGCGGCGGATGGCGCGGTGATCGCAGACCAGCCAGCAGCTTGTTTCGGTGTGTCCCCGACAGGCCTCGACCATCGCCGGCACGAAGTCGTGGTAGGACGCCGACTCGTTGGTGAAGCGCCGGCCCGCCACGTCGACGGCGATATAGCCGGGTTTGCCGCGCTCGTAGAAATGCGGGAAGGGCAGCGTGGAGCCGTCGGGCTGCGGCACCAGGGACACCGGCGCCCAGGCCGCCGCATAGGCGACATCCTCAGCCAACGCGCCGCCCGCGGTCTGGCCGAGGCGGATGCCGTCGCCGCGGTTGCCCGGCGGCGGCGCCGACCGGTGCCGGCGACCGTCGCGGACATGGCCGTAGTACCGGCGTTTGAGGTCGTCGTTGGCCGGGAAGCCGCCGCACGCCAGAACGACGCCGCGCCTGGCCTTGATCTCTTCGCGCTTGCCGGCGTGCTGCACGACGGCACCGATGACGGTACCGTCATGCTGGATCAGTTCGACGACCGGACTGGAGAGCCAGAGATCGATGCCGCGTTCCTCCGCCGAGAGGGCCAGTGCCGCGATCAGGGCGTTGCCGTTGGCCAGCCGGGTGCCGCGGGAATGATTCATCCGGTCGACGGCGTAACGCGCCGTCATGCCTGCGACGTGCAGCGCCGAGCGCACCGAACGCGTCATGCTGAAGACGTGGGGCAAGTCGCCACGGCCCAGCATCATGCCGCCGAACGCCATCATGGTCTTGAGGGGAGGGCGCAGGTCGGCAAAACGCCGCCCGAGCCGACGCCCGTCGAACGGCAACGGCAGCAGCGAGCGGCCGCCCTGGGCGGCACCGGGCTTGGTCGGATGATAGTCGGCCCAGACCGGTACGGCCTCGTAGCGGACGTAGGTATTGTTCTCGATGAACTCGACCGCGGGATTGCAGTTGTCGAGGAAGGCGTTGGCCAGTTCGAGATTCAGCCGGTTGCCGGCTTCCTGCTGCAGATAGGTGAGCGCGTCCTCCTTGGAGTCCGGGATGCCGAGGGCACGGCCATGCCGGTTGCCGGGGATCCAGATCACGCCGGCCGAGTAGGCCGTCGAGCCTCCGAACTGGGACTCCTTCTCGACCATCAGAACGCTCAGCCCGGCGTGGGACGCGGCAAGTGCGGCTGCAAATCCGGCGGCGCCGGACCCCACCACCAGAAGGTCCGTTTCAGTCATCGCTTGGGTTCACCCGGGGTCCGATCGATGTTCTCGTCGCGTCGGCGCTTCGCCTCGTTCTCGACGGCGTCGGCGAGGGCGGGAATATGAGAGGCGATTTCGTAGAAGTCGCTGGCGTAGAGAACCAGCAGCGTGGTCGGCCGCGTGGTTGCGACCGTGGCGCTGCGCGGCTGGCGCTCCAGCAGCGCCATCTCGCCGAAGAACGCACCTTCGCCCAGGTGCACAGACCCTCCGGTGGGCAGCCGGACTTCGACCTCGCCGCTGGAGATGAAGAACATCGAATCGCCCGGATCGCCACGCCGCACGATGGTGACGCGGGACGGATAGAAGCGGGTTCGCAGCTTTCCCACGATCTCCGACAGCGTGACGACGCCCAGGGAGGTGAAGATCGGCACGCGCGCGACCTGTTCCCACACCCTGAGATACTCGCGCCGCCGCTCTTCCTGGGCAAAACCGGTCGCCAGCACGCCGGTCATGATGGCGAGCACCGTGATGCCGCTGATCATCAGGACGGAGCCGACCAAGCGGCCGCCGGCGGTGAGCGGCACCACGTCGCCGTAGCCTGTCGTGGTCAGCGTCACGACTGCCCACCACAGGGCATTCGGCAAGCTGCCGAAGGCTTCGGGTTGGCGCGCGCGCTCGAGCAGGTGCGCAGCGGTCGCGGCGATCACCAGGAGGATGAAGAACAGGACCAGCACGCCGGCGATCGGCGCGCGCTCGTTCGACACGACGCGGGCCAGCGTGCCGAGCGCGGGCGCGTGCAGGCCGAGCTTCAGGATCCAGAGAACGCAGAAGATCGAGGCGGCGTCGGAGCCGACGATCCGGTAGCCGGCCAGCCACATGAACACCGGCACGGTTGCCAGAAGGCCGACCAGACCCGGCAGCGACACCACCCAGCGCAGCCGGGCCATTGTGGCCGAGATATCCCCGTAGCGCGGCACTTCCGGAGCGGTCCACAGACGCACGGCGTACTCGATGAAGAACAGTACCGCGACCGCCCAGATCGTGTAGCGCAGGGCGTTCCGCATACCGAGCGGCAGGTCCTCGATCGACAGCAGGATTACGGCGAACAGGCCAATACCGAGCACGATCAGGTGCAGCGCCCGCCATCGGCGCCCGGCGTCGCTGGGGTCGGTGAAGTGCAGCAACGCATGAACGCGCGCGCGGAGACTGGAGGCCGGGGCCGTCACGGAGCGACCATAGGCGTCCTGGCCTGCGAATTGCAACGCGGGGAAGGTCGGTCTACGGTCGCGCCCGCGTTGTGGGGAAGGGGTTTGGAGCAAAGGTGGTCAAGGATTTGCGCATCGCCGTCGACATCGGCGGAACGTTTACGGATGTGGTTTTAGAGGAAGGCGAGCGGCGGCTGACACGTAAGCTGCTGACGACGCCACAGCGGCCGGAAGAGGCTGTACTCGACGGCGTGCGGCTGATCCTGGGCGATGCCGGGCGAAGTTTTCGCGATGTCGAGGTGTTCGTGCACGGCACGACGCTTGCCACCAACGCCGTGATCGAACGCAGGGGGGCTCGCACGGCGCTGATCGCCACGGAAGGGTTCCGGGACGTTCTCGATATCGCTAACGAAAGCCGCTACGACCAGTACGACCTCACCATCGAGAAGCCGCGGCCGCTGGTGCCGCGTGCGCTGCGCTTCACCGTGCCCGAGCGCATGGACGTGCACGGCAAGGTGCGGCTGGCGCTCGACGAGGCCGCCGTGCGGGCGGTGGCGGCCGAGCTCGGCCGCCAGGGCATCGAAAGCGTGGCGGTGGCGTTCATGCATGCCTACGTCAACCCGGCCCATGAGCGGCGTACGCGCGAGATCCTGGGCGTCGAGCTGCCCGGCCTCAGGGTGACGCTCTCCAGCGAGGTCTGCCCCGAGGTGCGGGAGTACGAGCGCACGTCGACGGCGGTGGCCAACGCCTACGTGCAGCCCCTCATGGATTCCTACCTCGAGCGCATGCAGGCAGCCCTTGCCGCCGAGAACTTCAAGGGCACGATCTATCTCGTGACCTCCGGCGGCGGCCTCACCGCCATCGAGACGGCGCGGCGCTTTCCCGTCCGCCTGATCGAATCGGGTCCGGCCGGCGGCGCGATCTTTGCTGCGCAGGTAGCGGCCCGCGCCGGCGAAAAACGTGCGCTCAGCTACGACATGGGAGGCACGACGGCGAAGATCTGCCTGATCGACGACTTCACGCCGCACACCGCGCGGCTGTTCGAGGTCGACCGTGCCGCCCGCTTTCTCAAGGGCTCAGGCCTGCCGGTTCGCATCCCGGTGATCGAGATGGTCGAAATCGGGGCAGGCGGCGGCTCGATTGCCCGGCTCGATGTACTGAAACGCGTGACTGTGGGGCCGGAAAGCGCCGGCGCCGAGCCGGGGCCCGCGTGCTATGGCCGCGGCGGGCGCCATCCGGCGGTGACCGACGCCAATGTCGTGCTGGGAACCATCGATCCGGCGCATTTCGCCGGCGGCACGATCGCGCTCGATCTCGACGCCGCCAAGGGCGCGCTCGACCGTGACGTCGCCGAAGGGTTGGGACTGTCTACCGACATGGCGGCTTATGCCGTCTACGAGATGGTGTCCGAGAACATGGCCAGCGCCGCCCGCGTGCATGCCGTCGAGCGCGGCGCCGTGGTCAACCAGTACAATCTGATCGCCTTCGGCGGCGGCGCGCCGCTGCATGCCGCCCGGGTCGCCGAGAAGATCGGCGTCCAGCGTGTGATCGTGCCGCCCAATGCCGGTGTCGGCTCGGCGGTCGGGTTCCTGGCGGCGCCTGTGTCCTACGAGCTGGTGCGCAGCCGCTACATGCGGCTCGATGCATTCGACGCCGCCTCGGCTTCTCAGCTTCTCGCCGAGATGAGCGCCGAGGCGACGGCGCTGGTGGCGCCGGGTGCCCGCGGCATGAAGACCTTCGAGCGCCGCATCGCCTTCATGCGCTACGTCGGCCAGGGCCACGAGATCGTGGTCGTGCTGCCGCAGCGGCCGCTGACCGCCGGCGATGCCGAGGCGCTGCGCACTGCCTACGAGCGCGACTACGCCGTGCTGTTCGAGCGCCACATTCCCAATGCCGCCATCGAGATCCTGAGCTGGTCGGTCCAGGTCTCGACCGAGACCAATCCGCCGGCTCCGCAGGGCGCCGCCCCTGCCGCGCCGCAGCCCGTGCCGGTCGGCCGCCGGCCGGTGTTCGACGGCCGCAGCGGCCGGACGACCGACGTGCCGGTCTATCGTCGCGAGCGGCTGCCGCCGGGCAGCGCCTTTGCCGGGCCCGCGATCGTGGCCGAGGACGAGACGTCGACCTATATTTCGGCCAGTTTTACCGCGCACATCGATGCCTCCGGCTGTATCGTCATGGATCGGAGGGGCGGGTGAGGAGAGGGTTATGAGCCAGTCCAACAGCGTCGGGCTGATCGATCTGCAGATCATGTGGAACCGCCTGATCGCCGTGGTCGAGGAGCAGGCGCAAACGCTGATGCGCACCGCCTTCAGCCCGATCGTGCGCGAATGCGGCGACCTCTCGGCCGGCGTCTTCGATCTCGAGGGCCGCATGCTGGCCCAGGCGGTCACCGGGACGCCGGGCCACGTCAATTCCATGGCCGAGTCGGTGAAGCACTTCCTGCGCTTTTTCCCGGTCGAGGGCATGAAGCCGGGCGACGCCTACATCACCAACGACCCGTGGATGGGCACCGGCCACCTCAACGACTTCGTCATCACCACGCCCTGCTTCAGGAACGGCCGGCTGGTGGCGCTGTTCTCCTGCACCAGCCATCTCATGGACATCGGCGGCATCGGCTTCGGGCCCGATGCGACCGACGTGTTCATGGAAGGCCTCTACATCCCGATGCTGAAGCTGTTCGACCAGGGCAAGGCGAACGAGACGCTGATGGCGATGATCCGCGCCAACACGCGCCAGCCGGTCGACACCGAGGGCGACGTCTACTCGCTCGCCGCCTGCAACGATGTCGGCGCCCGGCGCCTGGTCGAGATGATGGACGAGTTCGGCATCGATACGCTGGATCCGCTCGGCGACCACATCATCGCCCGCTCGCGCGAGGCGGTTCTGGCCGAGATCGCCAAGCTGCCCAAGGGCACCTGGCACAATGCAATGACAGTGGACGGCTACGACGAGCCGGTGACGCTCAAGGCCACCCTCACCATTTCCGACAGCGGAATCCACGTCGACTACGCGGGGACCTCAGGCGTCTCTTCGCGCGGCATCAATGTGCCGCATGCCTATACGACCGCCTACACCGTGTTCGGGCTGGGCTGCGTCGTGGCTACGCATATCCCCAACAACGCGGGTTCGCTCGGGCCGCTCACCGTGTCGGCGTCCGAGGGCTGTATCCTGAATGCGCCCAAGCCCAGCGCGGTGGCCTCGCGCCATGTCATCGGCCAGATGCTGCCGGACGTCGCCTTCGGCTGCCTGCGCCAGGTCATTCCCGACCGCGTGCCGGCCGAAGGCACGTCGTGCCTGTGGAACATCAACGTGCGCGGCCGGGTGAACGGCGGCGAGGGCGGCAACTACGGCTTCGGCATGGCCATCACCTCGAACGGCGGGACGGGCGCGCGGCCCGACAAGGATGGACTGTCGGCCACCGCCTATCCCAGCGGCGTGCGCGGCACGCCGGTCGAGATCGCCGAGACCCAGACGCCGCTGATCTTCTGGCGCAAGGAGTTCCGCCCCGATTCGGGCGGTGCCGGCCGCACGCGTGGCGGGCTGGGCCAGATCATGGAAATCGAAAGCGGCATTGCCGAGCCGTTCGACCTGCTCGCGGCCTTCGATCGCATCGACCATCCGGCGCGCGGCCGCGACGGCGGCGGCGATGGCGAGGCCGGTTTCGTGGCGCTGAAGTCGGGCAGGACGCTCAAGGGCAAGGGCTTCCAACTCATTCCGCCGGGCGACCGTCTCATTGTCATGACGCCGGGCGGCGGCGGCATCGGCGCGCCGATCGAGCGCGACCGCGCGCAGGTGGCCAACGATCTCGCCGACGAGCTGATCTCGTCGGCCAGTGCCGAGAAGCTTTACGCGTACAAGCCGCCGCAGGCGGCCGAGTAGTTCGGGTGTGATCGACCAACAGCGAATGGGGGCTTTTATGAAATTGGGACGCAGGACGGCCTTGATGGCAGGCGTGGGAGCGAGTGCGGCGGCGGTGATCGGTGCACCTTCGATCGTGGGCGCGCAGGCGCCGATGAAGCTTGATCTGGCGACGGTTTGGCCGGACGGCAACTTCCACACCAAGAACGCCAAGCGGTTCGCCGAGGAAGTCGCAAAGGCGACCAACGGCCAGGTGGTGATCACCGTTCACTCCGGCGGATCGCTGGGCTACAAGGGACCGGAGCAGCTGAACGCCGTGCGCGACGGGCTGGTGCCGATGGCCGACATCCTAAATATCCAGCAGGTCGGCGATGCGCCGCTGCTCGGCATCGAGGGCGTGCCGTTCCTGGTCGCCAATCCGGAGGAACTCAAGGTCCTGCAGAAGTATGCGCGGCCGGAGTTCGACAAGATCGCCACCAAGTTCAACCAGACGATCCTCTACACCGTGCCGTGGCCGACCCAGTATCTGCATGCCAAGGTGAAGTCGGACACGCTTGATGGTCTCAAGGGGCTCAAGATCCGAGTGCCGGACCGGCAGGCCGGCGACATGGTGAACGCGCTCGGCATGGCCGCCGTGCAGATCCCCTGGGGTGAGACCGTGCCGGCTTTGGCGTCGGGCGCCGTGGTGGGCGTCACCACCTCGTCGGTGTCGGGCGTCGACGGCAAGTTCTGGGAGTTCCTCAAGTATTTCTACAAAACCAACCACGTCTGGAGCTCGCAGATCGTCACCATCAACAACGACACCTGGAAGAAGATCTCGCCCGCCAACCAGAAGATCATCAAGGACCTGGCGGCCAAACTCGAGCCTGAATTCTGGAAGGTCTCCGTCGAGGCCGACGCGACCAGTTCCAAGCGCCTGACCGAGGGCGGCATGGAAATGATCGTGGTGCCGGCTCCGATGCTCAAGGAAATGCGCGCGAAGACCGTTGGGCTTGAGAAGGCCTTCATCGATCGCGCCGGTCCAGTCGCTGCCGAGATCATCGCGAAGTACAAGAAAGACCTGGGACGGTCCTGATCTTGTCTGTCAAATCCGCTGGACGCCCGCCCGATCCGATCGGGCGGGCACTCGACGCCATTGACCGGCTATCGATGTGGGGAGCGTGGGCATCGGCCGCCTGCATCGCTTCGATTCTCGGCCTGATCGTGGTTGAGGTCGTGTCGCGCAACTTGTTCAACGTCAGCATCTACTTCGCCTGGGAGTTCAGCGCCTACTTCATGGGTGCCGCGTTCCTGATGGGTGCCGCCTATTCTCTGCGCGCCGGCGCACAAATCCGCGTCAATGTACTGCTCGAGAATGTTCCGAGGCCGGTGGCGCGTTTCTTCGATCTGTTCTCGACCGTCTGCGGCATCGCGATAGCGGTCTATCTCACCTGGGCGCTGAGTGAGATGACGTGGTTCTCCTGGGTCCGCGAGTCACGCTCGCCGGAGCGGAGCGAGATACTGCGCTGGATCACGCAATTCCCGCTGGCGCTTGGATCGCTTCTCTTCACCCTTCAGACGATCGCGCGACTGGGCCGGCTGCTGCGCCATGAGCCGGGCGATGACATGAGCCTGCGTATCGGCCAGGACATAGAGTGAGCGCATGACCGGTATTCTGACCTGGCTGATGATCCTGATGACGGCGACGCTGTGCGTCGGCATCTGGATCGGACCGGCATTGATCGCGACGGCGGTCGTCCTGCTGGAGACGTACACCAACCTGCCGACGCACAAGCTGATCGCCAACTGGGCGTTCAACGTGGCGACCTCGTCGGACATCGTCTCGCTGCCGCTGTTCATCCTGATGGGTGAACTGCTGTTCCGCACGCGGCTGTCGCAGTCGCTGTTCTCCGGCATCGCCCCGTGGATGAGCTTTCTGCCGGGGCGCCTGTTCCACACCACGGTGATCGGCTGCTCGATGTTCGCAGCGATCTCGGGCTCGTCGGCGGCGACCACGCAGGTGGTCGGCCGTATCACGCTCACCGAACTGCTGAGCCGTGGCTACGACAAGGGCCTGGCGGTCGGCAGCTTGGCCGGGGCGGGGACGCTGGGCTTCCTCATCCCTCCCTCGATCCCGATGATCATCTATGCCGTGCTGGCCGAGGAATCGCTGTTGCGCCTGTTCACGGCAGGGTTCCTGCCGGGCTTTGCGCTGGCCGGCTGCTTCATGGGCTACATGGGGCTCCGGTCGATCCTGAACCCCAAGCTGGTGCCGAACGACGATCACACTACCTGGACCTGGGTTGATCGTTTCAGGAGCCTGATCGAACTGGGGCCGGTGGCCTTCCTGATCCTGACCGTACTCGGTACCATGTATGCAGGCGTCGCCAGCCCTTCCGAGGCCTCGGCCATCGGCGTCCTGGGCGCGCTTGCCGTGGCGGCCTTCCAGCGGACCTTGAACTGGAAGGGTATTCGCGACGCGCTGCTGGGCTCCGTCCAGACCACCTGCATGATCGGCATGATCGTGATCGGCGCGTTCATGGTCGGCACCGTTCTGGCCAACCTTCGCGTGCCGCAGTTCGTTTCGGCCGCCATCACCTCGTGGCAGCTCTCGCCCTTCGTGCTGATCATGTTCCTGATGCTCTTCTACATCCTGCTCGGCACGGTGCTGGAAGGTTTTTCCATGATCGTGCTCACCCTGCCGATCGTGCTGCCGGTTGTACTCGCCGCCGGCTTCGACAAATTGTGGTTCGGCATCTTCCTGATCCTCACCATCGAGATGGCCCAGATCAGCCCGCCAGTCGCTTTCAACCTCTTCGTGATCCAGAACATCACTGGCGATTCCCAGACTTATGTTGCCTGGAAGGTGATTCCGTTCTTCCTGATCATGATGGTCTTCACCGCCGTCCTGACGGTGTTCCCCAGCCTGGTGACGTGGCCGGTCGATTTCATACTGTCGAGATAGACCGGCCTCTGACAGACTGTCGGAAGTGGAAGTCAATCGGGGGACGGCATGGATCCGCGCCAGGTCAAAACGGCGGCTGATGCCCGCAGGATCGTCAAGGAGCGGGGCCTGACCCACGTCAAGGTCGGCGTGCACGACATCGACGGCATCCTGCGCGGCAAGTATATCCACATCGACAAGTTTCATTCGGCGCTGGAGGGCGGGTTCGGCTTCTGCGACGTGGTGCTGGGTTGGGACATGAACGACCAGCTCTACGACAACGGCACCTATACCGGCTGGCACAGCGGCTATCCCGACGCCAATGTCCGCATCCTGCCCGACACTTGCCGCGAGATCGCGACCGAGCCGGGCAACCTGATGTTTCTCTGCGAGTTCGTGGCCAGGGCGGAGGAGATATGTCCGCGCGGCACGCTGCGCCGCGTGCTGGCCCGCGCGGCCAACCTCGGCTTCGAGGTCAAGGTGGGCTTCGAGTACGAATTCTTCGTCTTCGCCGAGACGCCCGAGTCGATCCGCGAAAAGGGCCACAGGAACCTGAAGGCGATCTCGCCCGGCTTCTTCGGCTATTCGGTGCTGCGCAATTCGGTGCTGTCGGACTGGTACCATGACCTGCTCGCCATGTGCGAGACCATGGATATGGGCATCGAGGGCCTCCATACCGAGACCGGTGCGGGCGTTCTCGAAGCCGCGCTGCGCGTCGACGACGCACTGGCCGCCACCGACAAGGCCGCGCTGTTCAAGCTCTTCACCAAGGTGCTGGCGCAGCGGCGTGGCTGGCTCGCCACCTTCATGGCCAAGTGGTCGAAGGACTGGCCGGGCTGCGGCGGCCACATGCACATGTCGCTGTGGCAGGGGGGCAAGCCGGTCTTCTTCGACGAGAAGGCCCCCCACCGCATGAGCGTGACGATGCGTCATTTCGTCGGCGGACAGCGGGCGCTCATGCCCGAAACGCTGGCCATGGTGGCCTCGAACGTGAACTCCTACCGACGGCTCATTCCGGGCTTCTGGGCGCCGACGGATGCGACCTGGGGCGTGGAGAACCGCACCACGGCGCTGCGGGTCATTCCGGGCTCGGCCAAGTCGACTCGTGTCGAGTACCGGGTCGCGGCAGCCGATGCCAATCCCTATCTGGCGCTCGCTGCGGCGATCGGCGCGGGTCTGTGGGGCATCGAGAACAAGATCGATCCGGGCGAGCCGATCAAGGGCAATTCCTACGCGGCCAAGCACCCGGTGAAGTCGCAATTGCCGCGCACGCTGATGGAGGCGGCCGGTCGGCTGAAGGCTTCCAGGCCGGCACGCGATCTGTTCGGCGATGCCTTCGTCGATCATTATTCTGCAACGCGTGAGTGGGAAGAGCGGGAGTTCCGCAAGGCCATCACGGACTGGGAACTCGAG
>Ga0082335_1001985_pt1 | contig 40080 bp, 41 predicted proteins | sample Subgrocontami58m_FD_72375 | JGI IMG/M metagenome (GOLD analysis project Ga0082335, IMG submission 72375) | Subsurface groundwater microbial communities from S. Glens Falls, New York, USA - GMW37 contaminated, 5.8 m (SPADES assembly) (version 2) ...
TCGGCTATGTCTTCCAGGACTACGCGCTCCTGCCCGAGCTCACAGCGCTTGAAAATGTCGCGCTGCCGCTCTATATGCAGGGCGCCTCGCGCGCCGCTGCCGAGGAGAAGGCGCGGACAGCGCTCGAGCGCGTCGGGCTCGGGAGCCGTCTCGACAACCTCCCGAGCCAGCTCTCGGGCGGCGAGCAGCAGCGGGTCTCCGTCTCGCGCGCCATCGCGCACGCGCCAAGCGTCCTCTTCGCCGACGAACCGACCGCCAATCTCGACCGCGAGTCCTCCGACCGCGTCATCAATATCTTCAAGGAGCTGCACCGGGCCGGGCAGACTATTATCATGGTGACGCACGAGGACGAATATGCGGCCATCGCCGACCGCGTCGTGAAGCTCGACGACGGCCGCGTTGTCCCGCCCGAAAGTGTGTGAGCCAGCATCGGCAGGGTTGTTGATAGCACCCCGTTGGCCCACGGGAACCTTGTAGAATACAGGGGTGACAGAGACCGCAGATACAGCGAAGGAACAACGGAAGGTCGTTCTGGTAGAAGACGACTCGCTTATGTCGGGTATCCTCGCCACGCACCTCATCGACGAGGGATTCGCGGTCGTCACGGTGGTCGACGGCGCCACGGCGTTCGAGCGCATCCAGGCCGAGCAGCCGGATATCGTGCTTCTCGATATCATCCTCCCCGGCGTCGGCGGTTTTGATATCTTAGAGAAGCTGAAGCAGGATGAGTCGACGAAGACAATCCCGGTGCTCATCCTCTCGAATCTAGGGAGCACGGAGGATATGAAACGCGGTATCGACTTGGGCGCGGTTGGGTATCTCGTCAAGGCGAACACCGCGGTCGAGGAGATAGTGACGAATATCAAGAACGTACTCGTTCGGCATAGATAGTCATTACTAAATACCAACTAACCAACATATGAGTTTTACGAAATTTCTTCCGGTAGCGCTTCTGGTCGGCGTGCTCGCGGCGATTTCGGTGCTGGGCTGGCAGTACTTCTCGGACGCATCGCGGTATCCGTGGCTCCAGATATGGCCGGTCTTTATCACCTGGGGGCTCTACTTCGTCGCGGGAGCCAAGGTCGGTCGGTTGCACAAGGAGGTCCTCGGTATCACCGGCGGCATTCTCTTCGGGTATCTGACGCTCGTAGTGGCGTTCGCGCCGTCCGTCCAGAGCATGCTCGGAGGGATGTGGAGTTTGCCGGTGACGGTCTTCGTCGTCGCGACCATCATTGTCCTTCTTGAGTTGACCGACTGGTTCGAGTTCGCGCCCGTCTACTTCATCGCGTATGCCGGGTACTTCGCCTATGTGTTCGGGAAATTCTCGGGCGGCGCGGGAAATGTGACCGACATGTTCTACTTCTGGGTCCCCATGATGGTCGGTCTTGTGTTCGCCGTGGTGACGGCGCTGCTGCGCACGCGCCTCCTGGAAGCCGAGGGTCTCTACGGCTCGGCGCAGACGACCGTGTTCGACAAAGAAGCGGCCTAGGGAGTGCGACTCATCGCTCGTGCCGGCTCCGGCATTTTCTCCGGTGAGCTGGGCAGTTGAATGGTAAAGGTCGACCCGCCGTTCTCGCGGGACTCGAAGCTGACCATGCCGCGATGGTGTTCGACGATGTTCTTCGCGATATAGAGGCCGAGCCCGGAGCCTCCGGTCTCCCGCAGCACGGCGTTCGGCGCGCGGAAGAATTTATTGAAAATGAATACCCGGTCTTTGTCCGCGATGCCGATGCCGGTATCGCGGACCGACAGAGAGAGCGTGTCCGGCCCCGCCGTAAGGGAGACCGCTACCACTCCGCCCTTCGGCGTGTACTTGACGGCATTGTCCACCAGGTTGTCGATGGCCACCTTCATCTTCTCCCGGTCGACGCTGACCGGAGGGAGCGGAGCGTCCGGTTCGGTCATGGTAAGCGTAACGCCGTGCTGGACCGCCTCTTCGGCGAATGCGGCGACGACCTCCCGCGCGAGCGCCCCGAGGTCGGTCATCTCGAAGGTATAGCCGAACTGACCCTCTTCGATGCGTGAGACGTCGAGCAGGTCGTTTGTCAGCGTTATCAGGTGTTCGTTCGTCTCCGACGCCTCCTCTACCATCTTCTTCTGCGCGGGCGTGAGCGCCCCGTCCTTCTCCTTCAGGACCGCCTCGAGCGCCCACTTGATGCCGGCGAGCGGCGTGCGCAGCTGGTGCGAGGCGGTTGTGAGGAAATTCGATTTCAGCTGCTCGACCTCGCGCTCGCGCGTGACGTCGTGGAGCACCTGCACGGTGCCTATCTTCACTCCCGCCTCGTCCCGGACCGGGATGCGGGTCACGAGCAGGACGACCCGGTGGGCTCCCTCGGTACTGTACTCCGCGTTTTCGTAGTCAGGTTGGGGGAGACTGTGTATGGCGTACAGATTTGCACGATAGGTGTCTCCTTGGACGAAAGATTTGGAGGGAACTTTCCCGATGACCTCTTTAGCCTTGAGCCACAGGAGCTCCTCGGCTCGCGGATTGAAGAAGACGATGGACTCGTCGAGGTCGTACATGATGAGGCCGTCGTTCAGGCTCCGCACGATGGCGAGCGTCTTCAGGCGCTCCGCGCCGAGCTCGTCGAAGATACGGCCGTTCTCCACCGCGGTCGCGGCCTGGTTCGCCACGATACCCGCGATGGTCATCTCGAACGGCTCGAACTCGTGCACCTTCGGGTAGTAAATGCACATGCCGCCGATGGTGCGGTCCTGTATCTTCAGCGGCATACAGACAAGTCCGTGGTAGTCCTGTTTCTTGACCGCGGGGAGCCAGGAGCTCGGAAGACGCGGGTCCTTCTGGACGTTCGAGGTCGCCCACACCTTACCGGTCTGCATCGCCCGGCCGATCCAGGCGCTGCCGAGCGGCAAGGGGTCCTTCTTCGAGTGTTCGATATACTGCGGCTGCATGCCGTACGCCGCACGGATATAGACGCCCTTCTTGTCCGGAGTGAAATTCCAGAAGTTCACATATTTGGCTTGAATAGCCTGACCGACGCTCTTCGCGATACCTTCAAGGATGGTATCGATACGCTTCTCGATGGCGAGGAACTGGGAGCTCTTCGCGAGCGCCGCGAGGAGGCGTCGGCGCTTCGCCTGCTCGGCACTCGTGAGAACGCGCGTCGTGTCGGTAAAGACGCCGGGAGTGAGGGAGAAGGTCTGATATTCCCTTTTCTTTTTTTCTGTCGTCACGATTTCATACTAGCATCAGGGGAATCGCGCGTTTTGCACAGGGGGGTCCCCGCAATACAAAAAGGTGGGTCATACTACGGGGAGCGGACCACCACCCCCGCTTTAATCATCTTCAACCCGCATGAAAGGACTACATTGCACAGCGTTCACACTCGTCGTCGTCGGCGGCCTCAACTGGGGCCTCGTGGCGCTCGGGACGTATATGGGCAGCAATTGGAACGTCGTGAATCTCCTCCTCGGCTCCTGGCCGACGGTCGAGACTCTCGTCTACCTGCTGGTCGGTCTCTCGGCGCTCGTCCTCCTCTTCACGCACAAGAGGGACTGCCGCGCCTGCAACGCTTCGGGAATGGGTATGTAATCCAGCGCGCACTGCGCGCACAAGACCCGCCGGCCCCGCGCCGGCGGGTCTTTTTTGGTGCATAACCCTTATTGTGTTCAAGATATCGATTTTGTATTATCGAAGTAGGGTGTGCGATTGCTCCTTGTGCTGTACGGGGTTTTCGCCGCACCCGGCTGCGATTCCTTCACTCTTGGCGGAGGTGGTTATGGCAACCCGGAAGTTCGAATCGGCCGTGGTCGGACGTTCGTCCGGACCCTAGGTCGAGTCGAACGAAGACTGCGAAGAAGAAAGCGGTAAAGTAATGCCCTGGATGGGGCAAAGAATAAGTTCCGCCAACAAAGCGGACAGAAGGGCACCAGCTGGACGGGTGCCCTTTTTAAATTTCTTGAATAATATTTGAATAGAATGCGCTCTGCAACTAAAAATGCTCTGGACGAGTTTCAGAAGGATATGTCAGGAGAAGACCAGATTATTTTAGTCGATGAGGACGATGTGCAGACCGGCGTGATGGGGAAGTTGAAGGCGCATGAGAAGGGACTCCTGCATCGTGCGTTTTCTATTTTTATTACGAACGACAGAGGCGAACTCTTATTGCAGCAGAGAGCTCGGGGTAAATATCATTGTGGCGGGCTCTGGGGTAATACCTGCGACGGCCACCCGCGAGACGGCGAAGCATCACTCGACGCCGCCCACCGGAGACTACGGGAGGAGATGGGGTTCGATTGCCCGCTTCAGGAACTTTTTCTTTTCCATTACCAAGTGCCTTTTGATAACGGCCTGCATGAAAACGAGATGGACCATGTCGTCGTCGGAACATACAATGATGACCCCATTCCGAATCCGGAAGAAGCCGATGATTGGGAATGGGTCAGCATAGACGAAGTGAAGTCCGACATACTCAAACATCCGGACGCGTACACCTATTGGTTTAAAGAAGCGTTGGTCGAGGCAGACAAAAGAGGCCTGACGCTCTAAAAAATTGGCGGAGACGCAGGGATTCGAACCCTGGAGAGGATTTCTCCCCTGCCTCATTAGCAGCGAGGTGCTTTCGACCACTCAGCCACGTCTCCGTGCTTCAAACAGTATCAAATTTAGTGGGCGAGGGCGAGCGGAATGATGTGCTCGACGCCTGCTTCGGCGAGCGCGTCAATGGCGGCTTGGAGCGTCGCGCCGGTGGTGATGACGTCGTCGATGACGATATAAGTGGCGGCCCTACTTCGCTCTTCGAGCTTCGAAGGGCACGCGAACGCTCCTTTCATATTTTCCAGTCGGAGCGTTCGCGGAAGCGAGACCTGCGAGGCTGTTTCGCGCGTGCGCTCGAGCAGCGCTGTGTCGGGGAGCGCGCCGCCAAGCAGCTTGGCGGCGCGTTTCGCTATTTCTTCTACCTGATTGAAGCCGCGCTCTTTACGCCGCGCGCTCCCGAGCGGCACCGGCACGATGTGGGACGTACGACGTCCTACATCGTCGGCATCGCGCAGGTAGTCGGCGAGCGCGGCGGCGAGGAGCTCGAAGGCGTGGATGCTCCCGTGATACTTCGCCTCGTGGATAGCCGCGCGCACAAGCGGGTCGCCGAAGGAGAGCAGGGTGACCGTGCCCGGACGCGTTTCCGGCACGAGCCGCGGTGCGACCTTCGCGAGGAAGTCGTCGGTCGAGACACTGCGCAGCAGAGCCTCGTCGGAGCGGGGAGGGAAGAGGAAGTCGAGCAGGCGCATCATGATACTATATATCCCATATGTCGTTTCTCGATTCTCTTTTTGCAAAGAAGGAGAAGAGCGTGCTCGGCGTCGATATCGGCTCGTCGTCCTTGAAGGTCGTGCAGCTGCGTAAGGAGAAAGGGCAGGCGGTTCTCGAGACCTACGGCGAGCTCGCCCTCGGTCCCTATAGCGGGATGGAGGTGGGACAGGCGACGAACCTCTCCGCCGAACAGATTACCGAGACCCTGAAAGACCTCCTACGCGAGGCGAAGGTGACGACCACGAGTTGCGGCGTCTCGATACCCTACGCGCGCTCTCTTCTCACTCTGGTCTCTCTCCCGTATCGCGCCGACCCGAAGGAACAGAAGACGGTCATCGAGCTCGAGGCGCGCAAGTATGTCCCGGTGCCCATCAATGAGGTACAGCTCGACTGGTTCATCGTGCCGCAGGTCGGCCCGTCGGGGAACGCCGGCGCTCGCGACAAGATCGAGGTGCTCCTTGTCGCCGTCCACAACGATGAGATGTCCCTGCTCCAGCAGGTCGTCGCCGGCGCGGGACTCTCTGCGAGTTTCTACGAAATCGAGATTTTCAGCACGATTCGCGCGGCCGTCGACGACCCGGTAAGGCCGGTCATGGTGCTCGATGTCGGCGCCGCCTCGACGAAGGCGTATATCATCGAGCATGGCGTCGTGGCGCTCTCGCATGCCATCAGCAGCGGGAGCCAGGATATCACGCGCGCCATCGCGGTCTCGGGCAATGTCTCCATCGCCGAAGCCGAGGCGCTGAAGAAGAGGGAAGGCTTCGGGGACGGCGGCGCCTTGGGCAGTCCCGAGCTCGTCTTCTCGCGCATCTTCGCAGAAGTGCGGCGCGTCCTCATCCAGTATGAAACGACGCATAAGAAGTCCGTCACCTCGATCATATTCACCGGCGGCGGCGGTATCACCAAGGAGCTCGACGACTATGCGAAGAGGATATTCTCGATCGACATACGTGTTGCCGACCCCTTCGCGAAGACCGAAGCGCCGGCCTTCATGCGCCCGATACTCCAGGAGATCGGGCCCGAGTTCGCCGTCGCCGTCGGCCTCGCCTTGCGCAAGCTTGACGAGACCTGATGCCGGACGTTTTGCACAGTTAGCGTATACGATACTTGTATAAGTATCGTATACTGAAAGAGAAATGGCTCTTCCCCCCTCGATACCGACCTCGTTCGTCCCGCACTCGGCGTCCGCCGCCGCGCACCGTTTCCGTACCGACCTCACCGGTATCTTCGACCTCTTCGCCTACGCGGTTCTCGGTGTCGTGCTCGTCGGCGCACTCAGCGTCTTCTTCTACGGCCGCATTCTCGCTACGACGCAGGCTTCCAAGGACGCGGCACTGGCGAAGGTCGAGGCGGGGATCGACCTGGCGACGGTTGAGGAATTCGTCCGCCTGCGCGACCGTCTTGCCTCCGCCGCAACACTCCTCGACAAACATACCGCCCTGTCCACCTTCTTCACCACGCTCGGTACGCTGCTTCCCGCGAGCGTCCGTTTCTCTTCCCTCCATCTCTCGGTCGATACGGCAGGGACGGTACGGCTCGACGGTGCGGGTGTCGCGAAGAGCTTCAACGCGCTCGCCGTCGTCTCCACCGCCTTCGCGGAGGACGGCCGCATCAAGGACGCCATCTTCTCGAACATCGTCGTCCGTACGGGCGACAATTCCGTCTCCTTCGCGCTTTCCGCCGTACTTGACCAGAAGCTCGTCGCCTTCACACCATGACCAGCCGCATCCTCTCGGTACTCGCCCTCATCCTCGCCGCCGGCATATTCTTCGTCTATGTGAATCCGACCTGGACCGGCAGCATCGCCGCGACGAAGGCGGCTATCGTCTCCGACGACCAGGCGCTCGCCGCCGCGAGCGAGTATGCCGCTGAGCAGAACCAGCTCGCCGCAGCCCGTAATGCGATAGACCCCGCGGACCTCGCGCGCCTCGACACCTTTTTACCCGACTCGGTCGACAACGTCGGGCTCATCCTCGATCTGAACGCGCTCGCGGCGCGGAGCGGGCTCTCGCTCTCCAATATCGACGTGCTGTCGAACACCAGTGGTCCGAACGCGACCGCTCCGGGCGCGCTGCCGGCCGCCGGTGCGAGCCCGGTCGGTTCAGTCGACCTTTCGCTCTCCGCGGCCGGCTCTTATGGAGCGCTCCAGGCGTTCCTTGCCGGCGTCGAGAGGAGCGAACGTCTCCTCGACATGCGGGACCTGGTCGTGAAGGGCTCCGACACCGGCGTCTACACCTATCACCTGACGCTGCGCCTCTACTGGCTCCGGTAAATCCCACTCTTTTCCTATGAAATCAAACACGATGCTTCTCATCCTCATCACGCTCCTCATCGCCGGGGGCGCGTATTGGTACTTCTTCACCGGGAACGGGGACCAGCCGCCTCTCTCCGTGAGCACGTCGGTGAACCGGGCGCAGACGCAATTTCAGACCCTCGTCAACGAGCTCAAGCCGATCTCATTCGCGACCGACCTTTTCTCGGACCCGCGCTTTAATGCGCTCGTCGACCTCGCGACGCCGGTCACTCCGGAGCCCGCCGGTCGCGTCGACCCCTTCGCTCCGCTCAAATAGATGAATAATGAATTTTCTCGGACTACTCGTCGATAAGGGACTCCTCCCGCCCGACGGCCGCGCGGCGGTCGAAGCCAGCCTCGCCGAGAAGCGTCCGCTCGCCGAGGTCCTCGCCGAACACGGTATCTCGCTCGTTGACGCGCTCGCGGTTGCGGGGGATGCGTACGGGCTCCCGACGCGCGTGCTCGGCGACCCGCCGGCCAACGAAGAAGTGTTCGGCTACATCCCGCTCGACTCCGCCCGCCACTACGGGTTCGTACCTCTTGACCTCAAGGACGGCGCGCTGGAGGTCGGGCTCATCGACCCCGACAACATCGACGCGCTGGACGCATTGCAGTTCATTTCGGGACAAATCGGCATGCCGTATAAACTCTTTCTCATCACGAAAGAGGATTTCGAGCGCGTACTTGAGGCCTACCAGAATCTTTCGGGTGAAGTCGGGAGAGCTCTGTCCGAATATGATACGACCGCGAAATCGCCATCCGCTCCGGGTCCCGCCGACGACGGAAAGGGAACACCGAAAGAAGCGGTAACACTCGGCGAAGAAGCGCTTTCTCTCACCGGCTCTCATGAGTCCTTGAGTGAAGCGGCGCCGGTGACGAAGATCGTCTCGACGATACTGCGGTATGCCATCGAGGGACATTCGTCCGACATCCACATCGAACCGTCACCGACCAAGACCCGGGTCCGCTTCCGTATGGACGGCGACCTGCACACCTCACTCGAGCTGCCGACGAAGGTGCACGACGCGGTTATCGCACGCATCAAGATCCTGGCGAGACTGCGTCTCGACGAGAAGCGGAAGCCCCAGGACGGACGCTTCTCGGCGACCGTCGAGAAGCGCCGCATCGACTTCCGCGTTTCGACCTTCCCTACGGAGTACGGAGAAAAGGTTGAAATGCGCATCCTCGACCGTTCCGATGCGACGGCGACCCTGGAGACGGTGGGGCTCTCCGCCTCGCAGCTCGTCGTCGTCCGCGATATGATGAAGGCCCCCTACGGCATCATCCTCATCGCCGGACCGACCGGGAGCGGTAAGTCGACGACATTGTTCTCGATGCTTTCCGAGACCGACCGCGAGACGGCGAACGTCGTGTCGCTCGAAGACCCGGTCGAGTACGAGATACCCGGCGTCGCGCAGAGCCAGATACGTCCTGAGATAGACTACACGTTCGCCAACGGACTGCGCGCCATCCTGCGTCAGGACCCGGATGTCATCATGGTCGGCGAGATCCGCGACAAGGAGACCGCGGTGCTCGCGGTACAGGCCGCGCTTACCGGCCACCTCGTCTTTTCCACCATCCACACCAATACCGCCGTCGGTGCCATTCCGCGCCTTATCGACATGGGCGTCGACCCGTTCCTTATCGCGCCGACCCTGGTCGCCGTCATCGGCCAAAGGCTCGTCCGGAAACTCTGCGAGGGCGCGGGCAAGCCGTTCCCCATCCGCGACAGCATCAAGGAGTTCCTCGACCGGGACTTTGCCGATCTCCCGGAAGAGTATCGAAAGTCGCTGCCGCCGTTTAAAGAGTTCTATCATGCGGCGCCGACGCCCGGCTGTCCGAACGGCACGAGGGGTCGTATGGGCGTCTTCGAGATACTGAAGATGGATAAGAAGCTCGAGCAGGTCGTGCTCACAGAGCCGATAGAGGAGAAGATCTACGCGGCCGCGCGCGCGGGCGGTATGCTCACGATGCGCGAGGACGCGATTATCAAAGCGCTCGCCGGGCTCATCCCCTTCGAAGAGATCAACACCCTCGGCGGCGAACTTTTCCCCGAAGGGGAGACCGCTTGACCCGCGCGGCGTAGTATACTAAGAGCAATGGCCTACCACGTGTATCTCGTCGATGATGACCGGTTCCTCCTCGACCTCTATGCCGTCAAGTTCAAGAACGTCGGCCATGAGGTGACGGTCTTCGGCAGCGGCGAAGACCTGCTCGCGGCGCTCCGGAAGGGGGACAGCGCGGCGCCGGACGCCATCCTGCTCGACCTCATCATGCCGGGCATGGGCGGTTTCGGGGCTCTCGAGACGATACGAAAGGAAAAGCTCGTGCCAACCTCGAAAATCATCATTCTCTCTAATCAGGGACAGGATTCCGATATCGAGAAAGCGAAACAACTTTCCGCCGATGGCTACATCATCAAAGCGTCCGCTATTCCCTCTGAAGTGCTCGCCGAGACTCTCCGTACCATCGAGGCGGGCGGTGCAGTGAAGTCTCCCTAGGACTATGGCCGTCGACACGCGTCTCGGAGAGCTCCTCGATACCGTCGTCGCCGAAGGCGGCTCGGATATCCACCTTTCCGCCGGCGGCCCGCCGATGTTGCGCGTTTCCGGCGCGCTCATCCCCTTAGCGAAATATCCGGCGCTCACCGCGGAGGAGACCGACGCGATGTTGAAGAGCATCGTACCCGAAGGGCGATGGAGTTCGTTTCAGGAAAACCAGACCATCGACCTCTCCTATGCCCACAAGACGGATGTGCGTTTCCGCATCAACGGTTACCGTGCGCAGGGGGCGACCGCGCTAGCTCTAAGGCTCATACCGCAGGCGGTCAAGACCTTCACCGACCTCAATCTCCCCTCCATACTCGAAGTCTTCACGCAGCGCGAGCAGGGATTCTTTCTCTGTGTGGGACCGGTGGGGCAGGGCAAGTCGACCACGCTCGCCGCGATGATCGACCGCATCAACGACTCGCGCGCCGAACACATTCTCACCATCGAGGACCCGGTCGAGTACCTTTTCACACCGAAGAAATCCCTCATCCATCAGCGCGAGGTACATATCGACGTCACCGATTTCCATACGGCGCTACAGAGTTCTTTTCGTGAAGATATGGACGTCATCATGGTCGGCGAGATGCGCGATTATGAGACCATCTCCTCCGCGGTGACCGCCGCCGAGACCGGTCACCTCGTCTTCTCCACGCTGCATACCAACAACGCCGCGCAGACCATCGACCGCATCATCGATATGTTCCCTGCCGAACAGCAGGCCCAAGTGCGCGTGCAATTGGCCGGGAGCCTCGCCGGCATCTTCTCTCAAAGGCTCATTCCACGCGTCTCGGGCGGGCTCATTCCGGCGTACGAGCTCCTTATCAACAACAACGCGGTCTCCACGCTTATCCGCGACGCACGGACGCACGAGATAAGCGCCGTCGTCCAGACGTCCTCGCAGGAGGGTATGATCGATATGGACCGTTCGCTTGCCGACCTTGTCCATCGCGGAGAAGTGACGGTCGAGCACGCCTACGAGCACGCGACGGACCCCAAGACCTTCGAGCATTATCTGTAATATATGTTGTTCAAGTACCACGCGATCGACCAGGACGGCCACGAGCGGGAAGGGACTATCGAAGCCCCCTCGCAGGAAGTCGCGGTCTCGGCGCTGCAGCGGCGCGACCTCATCATCTCGGCGATCGAGTCTGCCGAGACAATATCGGCGCTTGAATCGTTTCTCTCATTGTTCAGTAGGATCTCCAACAAAGAGGTCGTCATTCTCTCGCGTCAGATAGCGACCCTCTTCGAGGCCCAGGTGTCCACGCTCCGTATCTTCCGTCTCCTGGCCGCCGAGGTCGACAATAAGCACCTTGCGCTGGTGCTCTCCGCGGTCGGGGACGACCTCCAAGGAGGAAGTCCTATTAGCGCCGCGCTCGCGCGTCACCCGAAGGTCTTCTCGACGTTTTATGTGAATATGGTCCGCGCGGGCGAGGAGTCGGGCAAGTTGTCGGAGACATTCGTGTATCTCGCCGATTATCTCGACCGTTCCTACGACATCTTGAGTAAGGCCGAGAATGCGCTCATTTACCCTATCTTCGTTATCGCGGTGTTCTTCGGCGTGATGGCGCTTATGCTCACTATGGTCATTCCGAAGATCAGTTCCGTCCTCTTGGACTCTGGCCAGGCGGTACCGATCTACACCACGATAGTCATCGGTGTCTCGAACTTCTTCGTCCACTACGGCATCTTTGTGCTCATCGCGCTCATCGCGGGCGGATTCTATGTGTGGCAAATGGGGAAGACCGCGCGCGGCGCACTCATCCTCGACAGCCTGAAGCTCCGGGTCCCCTACGTCGGCGACCTCTACCGGAAGTTGTATCTCGCGCGCATCGCTGACAACTTCTCCACCATGCTCCTTTCCGGCGTCTCGGTCGTCGAGGCGCTCGACATCGCGGGTTCGGTCGTCGGGAATGCCGCCTATGCGGATGTGCTCGCGGAGGTCGGGACGGATGTGAAAGGCGGTTCCTCCATATCCGGCGCGTTCGAAAAACATCCGGAAATACCGGGCATCATGGTCGCGATGACGAAGGTCGGCGAAGAAACGGGCGAGCTCGGGAAAATCCTCTCGACGCTCGCCAAGTTCTACAGCCGCGAGGTGTCGAACGCGGTCGACACCCTGGTCGGCCTTATCGAGCCGATTATGATCGTCCTACTGGGCCTCGGCGTCGGCACCCTGCTCGCGGCCGTGTTACTTCCGATTTACAACCTCGCGGGCTCGATCTAAGGCGCTCCTTTCTCTTACCCGCTATCCACACCCCTCTTCCTATACCGGACCCTATGCCGTACAATTTAGGTATTAACCGCACAAAAATCATTATGTACACTAACCGTTCCCGGGGCTTCACCCTCATCGAGTTGCTCGTCGTCATCGCCATTATCGGCATTCTCTCGGCGGTCGTGCTCGCCTCGCTCAACACCGCCCGCTCCAAGGGCAATGATGCGGCTATTCAGTCTGACCTCTCGACCATCCAGACCCAGGCGGAGATCTATTACGGCAGCACTGCGGGCGGGAACTCCTACGGTACGACAGGGTCGACGTGTTCGGCTGCGGGCAGCCTCTTCGTCGAGACGACGATTGCCAAAGCGATTGCCGGGGCCGAGTCTGCGAATGGCGCCGGTAATATGGTCTGCGGTAACTCCTCGACCGCGTACGCGATATCCTCTCCGCTCTCTTCATCCGCTACGACCTATTGGTGTGTCGACTCGACCGGCTTTGCAGGACAGCGGACGACGAATCTTACCGCCGGCGCGACGGTCTGCCCGGCAAGCTAGCTCGTGAGTGCGTGGTTCGTATCTCCTATGGGCGTCCTGAAACGGGGGTTCACCCGTACACCAATTGTGTCGTTGCGCAAAGCGCGGATACATCCGACGACACATTTGGTGTCCGGGTTCACCCTCATCGAATTGCTCGTCGTCATCGCCATTATCGGCATGCTTTCGTCGGTCGTGCTCGCTTCTCTGAACTCCGCCCGCCAGAAAGGGAATGACACCGCCGTGAGAGCGGACCTCGCTACGGTCGCGACGCAAGCGGCGCTCTTCCTCTCGCTTTCGACTGACAATTCATACGGGGCGTTCAACAACGGCACAGCCGGCAGTCCCGCGGCGTGTCCCGCGGCCGGCGCTTCCGGTACGACCGTCTTCCACAATACGACGGTGGGGAGGGCGCTCGCTGCGGCGCTTGCCAACTCCGGCGGCGGCGCGGCGTTCTGCGTCTCGACCGACACGGCTTTTGCGGCCGCCGTGTCACGTCCGGATACGACGAACTCCGCCTACTGGTGCGTTGACAGCAGTGGGAGTCACTGCGGCGTCAATACGCTGAACAGTACGTCGTGCAGCTGCGTGACGTCTGAATAACGGACGCACGGAATGACCGAACAGAAACCCGTTCGCCGGTCGGCGAACGGGTTTCTGTTATGATATGCAGGTATGTTTCTCCTCGCGCCGGCCGCCGTATTTCTCCTTGGCGCGATTACCGCGAGTTTTGTCGGAGTTCTTGTCGCACGCCTTCATACGGGAGAGGGATTTCTTTCTGGTCGTTCTCGCTGCGATGCGTGTAATGAGCCGCTCTCGGCGTCCTCTCTCATTCCGGTCGTCTCCTACTGCATCGCGGGAGGATGCGCGCGCTGCTGCGGCGCCCGCCTTTCCCCTTATGCCCCGCTTACGGAACTCCTCTTGGGAGGGCTCTTCGTGCTCTCGTATCTCGCCATCGGTCCCGTCGGCGCGCTTCCGCTTATGCTGCTTTCGCTTTCGCTACTCCTCGCGCTCGTGCTCTATGACCTGCGGCATCAGATACTGCCTCCACTGCTTCTCGCGGTATTCGTCCTTGTAAGTGCGATGACCGGTTACGTGCTCGCGCCTTCTCTCTCCTCCTTCTCTTCGACGCTTCTCTCCGCCCTCCTCATCGGACTTTCTCTCGCACTCGTGCATCTACTCTCCCGCGGTCGCGCCATGGGACTCTCGGATGCGCCGCTCGCGTTCGGCCTCGCACTCCTCGTCGGCCCTGCGGCGCTCCCCGGGTTCCTGTTCTCGTTCTGGATCGGCGCGGTGATTGGGATAGCGGTGTTGGTACGGAGGCCCCGAGGCTCTAGAATAGGAGTTGAGGTGCCGTTCGCACCATATCTGGCCGCCGGTTTCCTCCTCGCCTACTTCACCCAATGGAACCCCTTTATCTTCGTCGCGGCTTTGCAGTGAGCGCTCGGAGAGCTTTTACCCTGGTAGAGCTTATGGTCGTGCTCGCGATCATGACCGTCATCTCGGGTGTTGTGCTCACGAGCCAGAGTTCCTTTAATCGGACGCTCACGCTCGCGAATACCGCATACGATATCGCGCTCACCCTGCGTTCCGCCGAGACGTACGGTCTCGGTAGTCGCGCGATAGGAAGCGCGACGAATGCGGGATACGGCGTCGACTTCCAGAAGGCGACGCCAGCATCCTTCACACTCTTTATCGACACGTACCCAGCTCCGTCGTCGTCATCTCCCTGTCATCCGAAGGCCGACCCCTCTACTCCCGATGCGCTGCCGGGCGACTGTGTGTATGAAGCGGCTCAAGGCGAGAAAGTCGCGGATTACACGCTCGGGAACGGCATTGTGATAAGCAATTTCTGTGCTTACACGAGCAGTTGGTCGTGTACCAGCGGAGGAAGCCTGACCTCGCTCGATATCGTGTTCGCGCGGCCGAATGCGGACCCGTTCATAAGCGCGAACGGCTCTTATGCGCCGGCTGCGCCGGTGACGAGCGCGTGCATCACTGTTTCTTCTCCGCAGGGCGATTCGCGTTTCGTCTCGATTACGGCGTCGGGAGCGATAACCGCGAACGCCACTTCCTGTCCATGAACCGCCACCGAGGATATACATTGGTCGAACTCATTGTCGCTGTCGGTCTGTTCGCGCTTGTCATGGTGCTTGCCTCGGGCGCCTATTTTATGATGATCAATCTCAACCGGCAGACCCAGGGCATTGCGACCGGCATCAACAATCTCTCCTTCGCGCTTGAAGCCATGACGCGAAGCATTCGTACCGGCACCGCCTACAACTGTGCCGGCCTCGGCGACTGCCCGAACGGAGCGAACAGTTTTTCGTTCACAAATGCACAAGGTGTCACGACCTCCTACACCCTTGTCGGGTCTACGATACAACGGACGGTCGGCGGTGTCGGAAGTGCCGTTACCGACCCTTCGGTGACCATCTCCTCGCTTATGTTCTATGCGTTCGGTACTGCGGCATCACCGGGCGACTACCAACAATCGCGGGTCACCATCATCGTTTCAGGCACCGTCTCTTCCGGCCCCGGGAAGACACAGCCTTTCACGGTTGAGACCGGGGCGACGATGCGCGGCTCTGATCTGGGAGATGCTTCACCGCCGCCTCCACCTCCCCCTCCTCCACCACCGGGCGGCGGGTCATGCGGTACAGGGGGGACGACTACCGAGCGCGACGGCGACTGCATCCATACATTCACTTCAAGCGGCACTTTTACCCCACCAAGCACTGTTTCCTCCGTTGCGGTGATGGTCGTCGGCGGCGGCGGCGGAGGCGGCACATGGTGTGAAGGGAGTGACCCTGGGGCCGGAGGCGGAGGCGGAGGCGGGTTGGTGTACAAGCCCAGTTACACCATCTCAACCCGGTCGTATGCCGTGACGGTCGGCAACGGCGGGGCCGGCGCGAACAATTGTGCGAACGGCGCAAGCGACAGTCGAAACGGCGGCGACAGCGTTTTCGATTCACTCACTGCAAAAGGCGGCGGCGGCGGCGGGACTTGGAGCAATGTCGGCTCGCCGACCGGTAAGAATGGCGGCTCCGGCGGCGGCGGCGCATGGGGATATAACGGCGGCAGTTCGAATCAGGCAGGGTACGGGGGGGATGGATTCGGTACGGGTGGCGCTGCTGCTCCGAGCACTAACCTGGGCGGCGGCGGCGGCGGCGCCGCGACGGCGGGGAATGGCACGGACGGCGGGGACGGTAAGCGATACAGCATTACGGGAGGTTCGTATTATTACGCCGCTGGCGGCGGCGGCGGCGCCAGAACCGGAAGTACTCCCGGCGGCGGCGGCTTGGGCGGCGGCGGCAATGGCGGCACGAGTACGAACGGTACAGATGGTGGCGTCAGTACCGGCGGCGGCGGCGGCGGTTCGTCGTCCGGCAATGGTGGAACGGGTGCTTCCGGCATCGTTGTCATCCGCTATCCGAAACCCTGATATGAAAGGCTTCACCCTCATCGAGACCATGATCGCCGTGACTATCCTCACGCTCGCGGTCGCGGGCCCTCTCTACACGGCGAGCCGCGCCATCGTCGCCGCCGAGACCGCACGTGACCAGCTCACCGCCTCGTATCTCGCGCAGGAGGGTATCGAATATGTGCGCGCGATGCGCGATAACGAGTATCTCGCCGCCTACCAGGCGGGCGGCGCGAGCGTCTCAAGCGTCGCGTGGACCAATTTCCTCACCGGGGGAGATGCCGCGGCGATCACGCAGTGTCGTACCTCGACCTGCACGCTCGACCCGGCACGTGCTATGGGCTCGGGGAGCGGCTTCTCGCTTCAGCCGTGTTCGGGAGAGAGTTGTACGCCGCTGTATCTGGCGAACGGTATCTATACACAACAGAGCGACCTCGGAGGGGCCGTACGGACACCGTTTACTCGTACCATCCAGGCAGTCAATGTCTCGGCGAGCGACGAACGCATCGTGTCGACGGTGTCGTGGAGCTTCCACGGCAATCCGTATTCGGTGACCATCACGAGCCACCTCACGCCATGGCAATAAAAAATACCAAACGGGGTTTCGCGCTTCTTATCGCCGTCATCTTTATGTCGGTGATGCTCACCTTCGGTCTCGCGCTCGGCTCGCTCGCCTATAAGCAGCAGGTGTTGGCCTCGGGAGCCGTCGCTTCGCAATATGCGTTCTATGCCGCCGATGCCGCGCTCGAATGTGCGTTGTATGCCGACCAACAGCAAAACCTTTTTACCTACAACCCGGACCTCGGCGCGCCCGCACCTGTGATGACCTGCGACAGCGGCGCGCCGGTCTCTGCGACCGTGCTCTCGCACACGGCGACCCAGTGGGTCATCTCGACGCGCCTGTCGTTTGACTCGGGCAGACGGTGCGCGGACGTGACGGCGTATAAGCCGGTAACGGGGACGAATTACCTTTTTTCGCAGGGATACGATGTCTCCTGCGCTACCGTCGCTGCCTCCGGCGGAGCACGTTTCGTGTCCCGTGGTCTCAAGGCCAGCTACACTTCTTCGCCGCCGCCGCCTCCACCGCCCGGTGCTTCTGCTATTTTTTCCATCTCACCTTCGGTTGACGGGAAATCGACCTGGGACCTTTCTGTGGACGGCCCTCTCACGTTGAGCTCGGCGGGAACCTGGACCATTACGCCGTCGGACTCGTACACCATAACCGCGAAAGCGTGGGGTGCGGGCGGTGGCGGCGGCGGCTATGCACCCGCAGCTGGGAAATCGGGCGGCGCGGGCGGGTATGCACAAGCCGGTTTTGCACTGGTGTCGGGCTCAAACTATGTCATCAGGGTCGGCGGCGGCGGGATGCGGGGGAACGGGAACGGTGAGGAGAACGGCGGTTCGGGAGGCTCACCCGGCGGCGGTGGGGATGGAGCCGGAGGAACAAGCGGTGACGGAGGAGGAGGCGGCGGCGGCGGGTATACGGGGTTGTTCAGCCCGTCAGTGACATTCGGGAACGCAATGCTTATAGCCGGCGGCGGCGGCGGCGGGGCATACTATCAAAACGGCGATAACGGGGGCTTGGGCGGTGGGGCGAGTGGAACCGCCGGTGGTTCCTCAAGCGGCAAATCCGGCGGCGGAGGTTCTCAATCTTCCGGCGGTTCCGCCGGCTCTCCGAACGGTCGTGAGGGGGCCCGGCTTACCGGGGCGGATGCCGTGCCGGTGCCCGGTAGCGGCAATGGTGCGGGCGGCGGCGGCGGCGGCGGGTACTGGGGCGGCGGTTCGGGCGGTGCAGACGACGGCAGCGTTTCAGGCGGCGGCGGCGGCGGCTCGGGCTACATACGCAACGACGGTACCTCGCCGACTCAAAGCCAAGGAGGAGGAAATGCCGGCGGCGGCTCGCAGCAGAACGGTACGGCGGGCAAGGTTATCATTTCGTATCCGTAACATATGAAAGTACCGGAAGAAGCACGCACGCGCGCGAGACAGCTGCGCGAGGCCATCACGAAGTACCGCACCCTCCAGCACGAGAAGGATGTCTCGCCCATCTCGCCCGAGGCCCTCGACTCGCTCAAGTATGAGCTTGCGGCGCTCGAGGAGCAGTATCCTGAGCTCGTGACGCCGACCTCGCCGACGCAGGTCGTCGCCGGCGCTCCGCTCCCGTTCTTGAAGAAGGTGCGGCATGCGGTCCCGCAGTGGTCGTTCAATGATGCATTCACCGAGGAGGATATTCGCGCGTTCGACGCGCGCGTGCGGAAGGTGAGCGGGAAGGCTCCCACCTACGACCTCGAGTTGAAGATAGACGGACTGAAAATCATTCTCACCTACGAGAAGGGAATGCTCGTGACGGCGGCGACACGCGGCGACGGCATCGTAGGCGAGGATGTCACGCACAACATCCGCACCATCGCGTCCGTGCCGAAGAAGCTCGCGCGTCCCCTCGATATCGTCGTCGAAGGCGAGGTGTACCTCACGCGCTCGGGCCTCGCGCGGCTGAACGCCGCGCGTAAAAAGCAGGGAGAGCCCGAGTTCGCGAATCCGCGTAACGCGGCGGCCGGCTCCATCCGCCAGCTCGACCCGAAAATTGCGGCGGAGCGCCCGCTCGAAGTATTCATTTATGACATCGCACAGACCTCCGAGCCGTTCATACCGATGCAGACCGAAGAACTCAAACATCTCGCCGCACTCGGCTTCCCGGTCAATCCGGAACACCGGCATGCCGATTCGCTCGATGAGGTGTTCGCGTTCTGGAAGAAGTGGAAGGGGAATGCGCGCGAGAAACTCGACTATCAGCTCGACGGCATCGTGCTGAAGGTCGAGAGCCACGAACAACAGGAGACGCTCGGCTATACCGGCAAGGCGCCGCGCTTCGCCATCGCGTATAAGTTCCCGCCGGAGCAGGTAGAGACGGTCGTGGAGGACATCGTGCTCCAGGTGGGGCGGACGGGGAAGCTCACCCCCGTCGCCCACCTGCGTCCGGTCGCGGTCGCGGGTTCAGTCGTCGCCCGCGCTACGCTTCACAACGAAGATTTTATAAAGGAAAAGGATATCCGCATCGGTGATACGGTCATTTTGCAGAAAGCGGGCGACGTCATCCCCGAAGTCGTGTCGGTGATACCGGAGTTGCGGCCAAGGGGGACCAAGCCGTGGAAGTTCCCGACCCACTCACCCCTCTGCGGTGGCGACGGTGCTATCGAGCGCGTACCAGGCGAGGCGGCGCATCGGTGTAAAGTCGCGGGCTCCTTCGAGCAGCAGGCGCGTAAGCTCATCCACTTCGCGGGGAAGCATGCGCTCGACGTAAGCGGTATGGGGCGCGAGACAGTGCGGCTCCTTATGTCTCACGAACTCATTTCGGACTTTGACGATATGTTCGGGCTCACTAAGGATGAATTGCTCACGCTTGAAGGGTTCGAAGAAACGAAGGCGGCCAAACTTATCGCGGCAGTCAAAGCCGCGACAAAGGTCCCGCTCGACCGGCTCCTCATCGGGCTGGGCATCCCGCATGTGGGGGAGGAGAACGCCTATCTGCTCGCAACTCGCTTCGGTACACTCACAAAGTTGAAAGCGGCGAGTGAGGAAACACTCTCGCACATCGAGGGCGTCGGCCCCGTCATCGGCAAGTCGGTCGCGGATTGGTTCCGCGATGCGGGGAACCGCGCACTTCTCGTGCGACTTCTCAAACACGTAAAGGTGCAGAAGGTCATCGCGCCCTCGAAGGGCCCTCTGACCGGGCAGACGATCGTCGTCACCGGCACCCTGCCGACCCTTTCGCGAGAAGAAGCCGAAGCGCGCGTGCGCAGGGCAGGCGGCAAGGCCGCATCAAGTGTTTCCGCGAAGACCTCCTTCGTCCTTGCAGGCGAAAACCCCGGTTCTAAGTTTGATAAAGCTCGTCAACTCGGCATCCGCGTCCTCTCCGAGGCTGAATTTTTAGAATTGACAGGATGAATTGTGCTGCTATAATTGCAGGCGGAGTATGAATTAGACGCGCGCACTCTACGCGCGTTCCGCATCACAATCACTACAGGAGAGAACCGTGAAATTCAAATTAGCTGTCCCCAGGAACGTCCTCAACGCGCATCAGATCGATCTCATCGAAGATCGTCTGGCTGCAGATTTGGTCGCGGCAGTCGTGGAGAATTTCCCAAATTGGGCCGCAAGGGCCGAAGCCGGCGAAATCTCTGGTGGCGAGGTCATCATTCAAGACACGGACCTGACCAAGCCGATCAAGGGCCTGCTCCCTGGGATCCACGTGACAATATCCCTGGTCTCCTACATGGAAGGGAGGAACTTCGACGGGCTTGCCCACAGCGTAATCGGCGTGATCAAGCAGACCCAGGGCGACGATGGCCGCTTCTTCATGAAGGATATCAAGGTTTTCGTTCAGATGTCGCTGGACAGGCCCGTCGTCAAGACGGGCACCAACGAGATGTACTCGGCATCCGGCGACGGCCTCTCCTTGCTCGAATACATCGGCTGAAGTCGCCGGAAACAAGTCCGTCCGCGGAAAGGGCAGAAAGCCCGCCGCGAGACGGGCTTTTTGTTTTTTGGTATAGTGCGAGTGTGGCAACAACTGAAGAAGTAAAGAAACTCGCGGCACTTGCGCGGATAAAGATAAGCGAGGCCGAACTCGGGAAGTTTACGAGCGAGTTCGACGCGATTTTGGCCTACGTGGGCCAGCTCGAGAAGCTCGACCTCCCGAAGAGCGGGAAAGAGAAGCCGCCGCTGCGCAATGTGATGCGGGAAGATGGCGAGCCGCATACGACAGGCGCGTACACACAGAAGCTCGCAGAGCAGTTCCCGACGCGCTCGGGTGACGCGCTCTCGGTGAAGCAGATAATCAGCCACGACTGATACTTCCATATATGGTAGTAAAAAAACCGAACGAGATGACGATAGTCGAGGCGGCGCGGGCACTGCGCGCCCGCGAGCTCACCGTGCGCGAACTCTGGGACGCGTGCGCGGCAGCCGCGCACGCGAAGAATCCGGAGCTGAACGCCTATCTGGAAATTTTTGATATCGATGAAAGAGCGGTAGAAGCGGCACAGGTTCGTATCGACACGGAGAAGGAGTCGGCGCCTCTTCTTTGCGGCATCCCGCTCGCGCTCAAAGACAACATTTTGCTCGAAGGGAAGGTCGCGAGCGCCGCGAGCAGAATGCTCGAGAACTATCGCGCGACGTACGACGCGACGGTGGTGCAGAAGTTGAAGGAGGCGGGGGCACTCTTCATCGGCCGGACCAACATGGACGAGTTCGCGATGGGTTCTTCGACCGAGCACTCCGCCTTTGGCCCGACCAAGAATCCACACGATACCTCTCGTGTACCTGGCGGCTCTTCAGGCGGCTCCGCAGCGGCTGTGGCCGCGCATCTCTGCATCGCCGCTCTGGGGAGCGATACGGGCGGTTCTATCCGTCAGCCAGCGGCGCATACCGGTCTCGTGGGATTGAAACCGACCTATGGCGTCGTGTCGCGCTCGGGGCTCATCGCGATGGGCTCCTCGCTCGATCAGGTAGGTCCCTTGGCAAAGACGGTTGCAGACGCCCGAATTCTGCATGAAGCGATATCCGGCATCGACCCGCTTGACGCGACGACGATCCCCGAGGGATTATATCCAGCAAAGAAAGTCCAAAAGAGTCTGCGTATCGGCGTGCCGTGGCATTTAGTGAAAGAAGAGATAGGGAGAACCGGCAGAAATTTCAGGAAGACGCTCGACACACTTAAAAGTGCCGGGCACAGGATAGTTGACGTGGAGATTCCTACGAGCGAATACGCGCTCGCGGCATACTATGTCGTTATGTTCGCCGAAGTTTCGACGAACCTCGCACGTCTCGACGGTATCCGCTACGGACATGCGGCGCGCGGGAAGACACTCCTTGATGACTATCTCCTCTCACGCACCGAGGGCTTTGGGGAAGAGACGCGCCGCCGCATCCTACTCGGCACCTTCGTGCTCTCCTCGGGCTACATCGATGCGTATTATCGCAAGGCGGATGCGGCGCGTGCGGTACTGCGCCGCGAATACGAGAAAGCTTTTGAATCGTGCGATGTCGTTGCCTTCCCGACAACGCCCTCTCCGGCGTTCAAGTTCGGCGAGAAGAACGACCCTCTTTCTATGTACCTCGAGGATATTTTCACCGTGACCGCGAACCTTACCGGCATGCCGGCTATTTCCGTCCCGATGGGCACGGTTGAGCGGGAAGGGAAGAATCTTCCGGTCGGTATCCACTTCACTGCGCCGCACCAAGCCGAGAATGCACTCTTCACTGTCGGACGGGCTGTCGAGGACTCGCGTTAAAAATCGTTTATACTGGGAGCAATGCAGCAAACAGCACAGGCGAACGTCGAATACTGGTTCCGCCTTCTCTACGAGTGCTTGTGGGGCGGCTGTTACGGCGACGCCGGGTTCAGCGGCGTCTCCGCCTTCCTCGCGCACCTCTGGCTCTGGATCATCGGCATCGGTTACTTCCTCTCGTTCATCGGGCTCTTCGTCGTCATCTACTGCACGATACGGCTCTTCGACCTGCGTCGGCGCGAGGATGAATATTACAGCACGCTTATCCTCCCGCCCGAGGCGCAGGCCGGAGGGCATCCGCGCTGGAAGCATATCGAGTCGCTCATCAACGGCGCCACCCCGAGCGAGTGGAGGAACGCGATTATGGAGGCCGACATTCTTCTCGACGACCTTCTGGCACAACAGGGGTACGTGGGCGACGGCGTCGGCGAGAAGATGAAGAGTGTCGAGCCGCAGGGACTCGAGACGCTCCAGGACGCCTGGGAGGCGCACAAGATACGCAATCAGATCGCGCACCAGGGCTCCACCTTCGACCTCACCGAGGAGCTCGCGCGCCGCACCATCGCGCGCTACGAGAACGTCTTCCGCGAACTCAAAGCAATTTAGAAACAGGGGCGGAGTTGCCCCATATTTTTCCACGTGTATACTTTTGACAGCGGGGTAGAGGAGAGGTACCTCGGGAGGCTCATGTGAAAACGTGACCCTATCCGGTAACGGGTAGTGGAAAAACTCTCTAAATTGCTGGGAACCTGTTAGAGCTTCTTGTGCTACAGCGTGATCCGAAAGGATGAGCGCGAACGCTTGAAAAACGAGAAGATTCGGCAATCAGCAGCCAAGTCTTCCGCCTTAGGTGGAGGAAAGGTTCAGAGACTATAATGGGAGAGTCCCTATGGGATTGTGGTATAGTCCATTCCTACCGGAAACAGTAGGTGTAAAAGAACCTCCAGACGCCGGTTCGATTCCGGCCCCCGCAACAAGCAAGCAAAAAGCGCCTTCGGGCGCTTTTTGCATCACACGGTACACTAGGTGTATGACCCGCGAGGAGTTCGAGAAGTTGGTGGAGGAGGGATTCCTGCTCATCCCGGAGAAGTTCCGCGCGCGGATACGCAATGTCGCGCTCCTGGTCGAGGACGAGCCGCCTGAGGAGATACGGAGGCAGGAGCGTCTCGGAGAAGACGAGACGCTCCTGGGGCTCTACCAGGGCATCTCGAATACTGCGCGCGGCGACACCTACGGCGTCGGGCCGACATTGCCCGATACCATCACGCTCTACCAGTTCTCGATAGAAGAAGCGGCCCGCGAGGACTCTCTTGATGTCCGCACGGTCATCGCCGAGACCATCTGGCACGAATACGCCCACTACTTCGGCATGGAGGAGGACGAGGTGCGCTTCCGCGAAGACAACAGAAAGCGCGGCTAACAGCGCGACTCCCGCGTGATAGCATATAAGTATGTCATACGTCACTAACATCATCAGAGAGACCGAGGAGAATCAGAATTTCCGCAAAGTGCTGTTCACGGGCGCGAAGAGCCAGCTCGTCGTGATGACGATTCCCCCCGGCGGGGAGGTGGGCGAAGAGACCCATCATCACGTCGAACAGACACTCTTCTTCCTAAGCGGGACGGGGGAGGCACAGCTGAATGGGGAAGAGAGTCCCATCAGTGCGGGCTCGGTCGTCGTCGTGACACCCGGCACCACCCATAACTTCATCAACACCGGTTCAAGCGAACTCAAGATCTACACGGTCTATGCGCCGCCAAATCATATCGACGGCCGTATCCAGGCGACCAAAGCCGCCGCCGACGCGGATGTCGAGGACGAGGCCTTCGGCGAGGCGGTACGATAACCCCCTTTATGCGCCGCGGACGATGTTTGTCGGCGTTCCGGCTGCAAAGCCTTTGATATTTTCGATGGTGGTGTCGAGGATGCGCTCGACAGCCTCCTGCGTGTTGAAGGCGACATGCGGCGTCACGATGACGCGCGGGTGCTCGATGAGGTAGTGATTCTCAAGCGTGACCTTCAGCGCCTCTGCGTTCGGGTGTGCCGCGGTGAGGAGCACCGCTTCGTCGTCAAGCTCGCCCTCCTCCTCAAGCACGTCGAGCGCGGCACCGGCGAGCGTTTCACTCTTGAGCGCCTCGACGAGCGCATCGGTCTCGACGACCGCGCCGCGCGCGGTGTTGATGAGATACGCGCCTTTCTTGAGACTCCCAATGTTCTCCCTGTTGATGAGATGGTGCGTGTGTGGATTATAAGGGACGTGGAGCGAGACGATATCGGAGGCCGCGAGCAGCTCGGGGAGCGCCACGTAGGTGAAGTTGAGCGACCGCGAGAGTTCATCGTTCTTGTTCACGTCGAAGCCGAGGACCTTCATGCCGAAGCCGTTCGCCATCTTGATAACATGCTGGCCGATATGACCGCAGCCGACGACGCCGAGTGTCTTCCCGGCGAGGTCGAAGCCGCGCAGCCCCGTTGGGGAGAAGGAGCCGCCCCGTACGAACTCATCGGCATCGATAATGCGGCGCGAGAGGGCCAAGAGGAGCGCGAACGTGAATTCGGCGACCGTGTTCTCCCCGTAGAAGGGCACATTCGCGACCGTGATGCCCCTTGCAGTCGCCGCCGCCAGGTCGATGTGGTCGAATCCGGTCGAGCGGGTCGCGATGAGCTTGACGGCAGGGAAGCGCTTCAACTCCGCCTCACCAATCTTTGATTCGATAAAGGGACAGAGCACCTCGGCCTCCGGGTCGGTCAGGTCGGGGAGTGCGGAGAGGGGGCCGGTATGAAAAAACAACTCCTCACCCGGGAGTCTCGTCTTCACATATGCCTCTTCCCATCCCTCGCCCGAAAAATAATGGATCTTCATATACGTATGTGTATAGTATACTGTATCACTATAGAACGTCATCTAAGAAAATTATCGGAAATGGAAACATACGCGTTTGACGGAAAGATCCTGATAATCGGATTCGGGAGCATCGGGCAGGGCGTGCTGCCGCTTATCCTTCGACATCTCGGCACGCCGCCGGAGAGGATACTCATCGTTACCGCAGACAAGCGGGGAGAGGAGGTCGCGCGAGAGTTCGGCGTCCGCTTCATCGTCAATCCAGTCACTGCCGACAACTATGAGGAGATACTGCGTTCCCACCTCGGTCGGGGCGACTTTCTCCTGAACGTCTCGGTGGACGTGTCCTCGGCCGCGCTCATCGAATACTGTCAGAAGAACGGCATCCTCTATCTCGACACCGTCGTCGAGCCGTGGCAGGGCGGCTATACCGACCAGTCGCGCTCCCTCTCGGAGCGCTCCAACTACGCGCTGCGTGAGGGCGCGCTCGCACTCCGCTCGCTTCCTCTCAAGGGCCCTCGGCCGACCGCCGTGCTCGCGCACGGCGCGAACCCCGGCCTCGTCTCCCACTTCATCAAGGAGGCGCTCCTGCATATCGCGCGGGACACCGGAGAGCCGGTCGAGCCGCCCGTAACGCGCGAGGAATGGGCGCGGCTCGCACGGAAGCTCGGCATCAAGGTCATCCATATCGCCGAGCGCGACACGCAGGCGTCGCCGATACCCAAGTCGATAGGGGAGTTCGTCAACACGTGGTCCATCGACGGGTTCTACGGCGAGGGCAGCCAGCCCACCGAGATGGGGTGGGGCACGCACGAGAAAAAACTCCCGAAGGGAGGGCGGGAACACAACTCCGGCTGCGGCGCGGCCATCTATCTGGAACAGCCGGGCTATATGACCACCGTGCGCAGCTGGACGCCGACCTCGCGGGCCCAGCGCGGCTGGGTCATCACCCATAACGAGTCCATCTCCATCGCCGATTACCTGACGGTGAAGGAAGGGGGGAAGGCGGTCTACCGGCCGACGGCGCATTACGCGTATCACCCCTGCGACGGTGCCGTGCTCTCTCTCGACGAGCTCGGGACGAACAACGGCGTACTGCAGGAGAAGCAGCGTCTCATCAGTGAGGACGTCCTCCCGGGCGGCATCGACGAACTCGGCGTGCTTCTTATGGGCCACGCGAAGGGTGCCTACTGGTACGGCTCGCGCCTCTCCATCGACGAGGCGCGCCGTCTCGCGCCCCACAACAACGCGACCAGTCTCCAGGTGACGGTCGGTATCTTGGGTGCGATGGTCTGGGCGATACAGAATCCCGAGAGCGGCATCGTAGACGCCGACGAGATGGACCACGAACTCGTTTTACGCGTCGCGCGACCATACCTCGGCGAGATGCTTGGTGTGTACACGGACTGGACCCCGATAGAGGGTCGCGGAACATTATTTCCGGAACAGTTCGATGCCGAGGACCCGTGGCAGTTCGAGAACTTCAGGATGTCCTAGGCGGGGGAGTCCTGGCGCGGAGCGCCCGGCGGACTGACGGCAGCGCGAAGTAGTCGAGACCCCAGTAGCCAGCGACGCGCCAGGCGAGCATAAGGCCGAGCGCCAAGACGAGCATAACGGGGTTCGTGCTCACCGTACCGGCGAGCAGGAAGTTGAGGTTCATAAAGAAGCCGAAGAACGCGGCGACACCGGTGAGGAGCCCGACGATGAGCCCGAGCCCGACGAGCACCTCGCCGATGGCGATGGCGTTCGACCAGACGACGAGGTTGGGGAGCACCGCGCTTTTGAGGAACGAGGCATACCAGAGATAGACGTCCGGATGGAGACCCTCGGTCTTACCGAGTGCGCCCTGGACGAAGCCCTGCATAGCGGCGCCGGCGTCGGCACCGAACCAGGCCGGATTCATGACCTTAGCCCAGCCGGCCATAAGCCACTCGTAGCCGAGATAGAGGCGCACGACAAGCCAGAAGGGAGCGCTCGCCCGGCTCCCGGTAAAGAAGTATGCGAAAGCGGATTGTTCAATGGTGTAGTTCATACGTTCATTCTAGAACATCCGAAGCAGGATGGTAGCACCCGATGAGGACAATGGGGAAAAAGGAACTACCGTTGATGCGAGCAAGAAGCGCCCAAACATCAATTTATATAGTAGAGTTGCAGGTATGAATGTGAACGAAGCCGATGATACGTCTGATTTAATACTGGCCCCGCTTGAAGCGATGCGGGAACTTAAGCAGCGCCGGCAGGACCCGGCGCTGCGGGGGAAAGTCGAAGCATATTTGCAAGAAGATATTCCCGACTATTTCCGGGACGGTCCAATTCTCTATCTGGCGCGACATATCGCCACTCCAAACTTCGAGACCCTGCGGTTCAAATATCTGATGGAGCCGCTCGGAATGAAAGCCGTCGTGGGACAGGACACTAAGGACCTGTTCGTCTCGAGCAATCACGCGAAGAAAGCGCTCTGTAAGTTGTCCATTTGTCGTGGCATCTCGCAAAAGGACGGCATATTGAACGAGCGGTTCCAGAACGTCTCTATCGTCGATTTCAACGTCTCGGACGGTAAGCGGTTCGACGCCGTCACGACGCTCTGGGGGGAGCGGCTGGTCGATTTCCACGCCAGATTATTCGCGCGGTTCATGCGGGAAAAGGTCGAGAACCCCGATGATGCGGCGTGGATCGACCGGCACCATCGCGGCGACCTCCTCGAGCACTATAAGGATTTCTTGGCCCTGTTTGTCACCCACGGAATTCTCTTTGAGGACTATGTCATGGAGGATAAGCATGAGGCTCATTTCGTGAAGGATATTTTGCGGCCCGCATGCCGCTTTATAGAACAGCGGTTCGGTCTCCGCCCGCTCATCGTGCCCCTGGTCCCCAAAGTGTTCGAGAGCAACCGCTTCTGGATCAGCTACCCGGAGGAGGTATTGGATATCGTACGCGAGAGCATGCACGCTCAACACATATGAGCTGGTTCTTCATCGCACTTGTCGGGCCCTTCCTGTACGCGCTCACGAACCATATCGATAAAATTCTCCTTGAAAAGTATTTCAAGAAGGGCGGCGTCGGGACGCTCCTGTTGTTCTCTTCGCTCGTTTCCGCGCTTGCCCTGCCGTTTCTCTTCCTCGCCGATACGACCGTACTCGACGTGAGCGGCGCGAGCATCCTCCTGCTCATGCTGGTAGGCATCCTGAACGTGCTGGTGTTGTGGTGCTACTTTCTCGCCCTCAAGAACGAAGAAGCGTCGGTCGCGGTCGTGTTTTATCAGCTGGTGCCGGTATTCGGATACGCACTCGGCTACGTCATTCTCGGCGAAGTGCTCACGCAGATGCAGCTTATCGCCATGGCGACCATTATTTTCGGCACAACGATCGTTTCTTTTGAGATAGATGCGGAAAACAGGTTCACGCTCCGCAGGAATACCGTTCTCCTCATGCTCGGCGCGGCCTTCTTCTGGGCGCTCGAGTCGGTGATATTCAAGGCCGTCGCGCTGGAAGAGCATCTGTGGCGGTCGCTCTTCTGGGAACATCTGATGCTTACGCTCGTCGGTATCGTTATCTTCTCGCTCATTCGTCCATATCGTATGCATTTCCTGTCGGCGATTCGGAGCAATTCCAAGGCCATCCTGTCGCTGAATCTCGGGAATGAGACACTCTATATCCTCGGGAACATCGCTTACTCGATCGCGTATCTGCTCGCTCCCATAGCGCTCGTGCTTCTTGCCGAGTCGTATCAGCCGCTCTTCGTGTTCCTCATCGGCATATTCCTCACGGTCTACTTTCCTCACCTTACCGTCGAGAAGATACAGGCGAAGCACTTGTGGCAGAAGTTCATCGCTATCTGTATAACCGGTATCGGTACCTATTTACTCTTCATATCGTAAGCGGCTTACGCACTCCTCAAGCGAGGACCTCTACGGGCTCTGGTATACTGTGAAGAACTACAACAGATCCGAGACCTATGCATTTCCGCGACCACGTCCTCCTCTACACGCTCGTCCCGCTCATCATTCTGCTGGCCGTTGCATCCGGCTACCGATTTATGGTCAGGTACGATTACAATGTTATGTACGAAGCGGCCTGCGACCCTACCGTACAGAGCTGCTTTATCGGGTGCGGGAACGATGAGTGTACCGAGACGTACTATTATGCCGAAGTGCAGAAGTATGCGGCGGACCTTTACGCACAGTGTGGCGCCGACATAACGGGCTGCGAAGCTGCCGCCGCATGCCTTCCGGGCGAGCGGGACTGTTCGGTGACGTACTGCGACCTTGGGAGGGACGGGAAGTCATGCGAGAGCATCGTCGGAGAGTTCAAGAGTGGAGGCGACAGCGCGCAGGTTCCCGGAGAGGAGGGAACGACGGCAACCTCGACGGCCGCCGACGAATAATGATTGAGCCATGATCTGCTATTTATTTCCGGAGCCCACCTACCTGTTCTTTTCTTCTAATCTTCCGGGCATCTTGTACTACTCGCATATCCCGGCAACGGTGGTTGCACTGCTGACAGGACTGTTCGTCTTCTGGAACGGAAGAAAGTTCCTGCTCAACCAACTTCTCTTGATCATTGCCGTCTGTTTTTCCTTGTGGACGCTCTCGAACCTCATCGCGTGGACGAATATCCATAGTAACTTCATTCTCTTCATCTGGTCTTTCTTCGGACTGCTGTCGAGCCTTATATCCATTTTCTGCATCTATTTTATCTATGTGTTCCTGGATAAGAAGGACATCACGTTCCGGCTCAAGACCGTCTTCTTGGCGCTCTTGGCCCCCGTGCTGGCCCTTGCACCCACTTCATTCAGTTTGCGCGGTTTCAATATAACGAGGTGCGACGCGTTCGGGTTCGAAGTGCTTCCGTTCGAGCTGTATTACACCTCGCTTGGCGTGTTGGCGATGGTCTGGATCCTCGTCTTACTTGTCTACCGCTATAGGCGAGCGGCATCCGAACTCAAGAAACAGATCGTGCTCATGGGGATCGGGATCGAGTTCTTCCTCTTCTCCTTCTTTACAATGGGTTTCTTAGGCTCCTATCTGACCAGCATAGGCATCCTGCCCGACTCGGAGCTCGAGATGTATGGGCTGTTCGGCATGATCGTGTTCATGGTGTACATCGGCATTTTCCTAGTGCGATTCAAGACTTTCAACGTCGGTCTTATCGCCTCACAAGCCTTGGTGGTCGCACTGATGGTCCTCATAGGGTCGCAACTCACGTTCGTGCGGTCGACCACGAATTTTATTCTGACGCTTATCGCACTGGTGCTGACGGCGGCCATCGGCACCATCCTTATCAGGAGCGTGAAGCGCGAGATTGCGCAGCGCGAGCTCCTTGAAGAACTTACCCAGAAACTCGAGGAGACCAACGAGCGGCAGGAAGTGCTCATCCACTTCATCGGGCACGAGGTGAAAGGGTTCCTGACCAAGGACGCGGGCGCCTTCGCCTCGCTCTGTGACGGCGACTTCGGGCCTCTGCCGGACGGGTTGAAGCCGTTCGTCTGCAACGCGCTCGAGCAGTCGCGCAGCGGCGCGCGCTCGGTGACCGACCTCCTCACCGCCTCGAACCAGAAGAAGGGTACCATCACGTACGCGAAGGAACCCTTCGACCTCAAGGCGCTCGCGGCAGAGATAACGGAGAAGGCGAAGTCGATGGCCGAGGAGAAGAAGCTCGCGCTCACCTTCTCGGCAGACGAGGCTGGAGAGCCCTACACCATGAGCGGCGACAAGGAGAAGATAGGCGACCACGTGCTGCGTAACATCATCGAGAACTCCATCCACTACACCCTCGCGGGCTCGGTCGCCGTCTCTCTCAAGAAGGAGGACAATAAGTTCGTCTTCACGGTCAAGGACACCGGCATCGGCATCACGGAGGAAGACAAGAAGAGGCTCTTCACCGAGGGCGGCCACGGGAAGGATTCGCAGAAGGTGAACGTCCACTCCACCGGCTACGGCCTCTACATCGCCAAGAACATCGTCGTGGCGCACGGCGGCACCATCACTGCCGAGTCCGAAGGAGAAGGGAAGGGCGCGACCTTCACCGTCGAGTTTCCTGGTCAAGTGGTAGGATAGATTTCTATGCTTCCAAAGAAGGAGAAACGGGCACGGACCTGGGCCGTGCTCCGCGTGTACGGTAAAGCCGCTTTTGCGTATCCATGGCTGTTGAGCATGGCCATCGTCGCAGGCCTTGTTATAGAAGCGGCGGGAGTGACGGCACCGCTATATATGCGCCAATTTATCGACACCATATCGGGGAGTACACCCTCCTCCGCGATCACGCAAACGCTTTTCTCTATCCTTGTGCTCTTTGCGCTCATCAATCTCATCGGCCGGATCGGGCAGCGGGTGCGTTCAGTGGGGGTCATTCGACTCGAAGCGAAGGTCATAACCGATCTCTATCAGAGAGCATTCGACTATCTGCTCGGCCACTCGCACGAATTCTTCATCTCGAATTTCACCGGCACGCTTACGCGCCGGGTGACGCGTTACGCACGGTCGTTCGAACAGGTGTTCGACAATCTCGTCTTTAACTTCTTCTCGGCGTTCATATTTGCCGCCGGCGTCATCGGCGTACTTTCGTTCCGTAGTCCGTTACTGGGCGCGGGGCTCTTCGCATGGACGGTCTCATTCATGTATGTGCAGTTCCGCATGATGCAGTCACTGCAGAAGCTGCGTGCGGCAAGTACGGCAGAAGACAGCAGAGTAACCGGTTTCCTCTCTGATGAGGTCATTAATCACTCGACGATAACTTCATTTGCCGCTGCCCGTTACGAGGGATTGCGGTTTCAAGAGACGATCGCAGACTGGTACGCCGCGACGAGACGGGCCTGGAACGCCGATGCGTGGATCTATGCGGTGCAGGGGCTCTTTGCGATCGGGATAGAGATCGCCCTGCTCTTCGGTGCCGCACTCCTCTGGCAGAGGGGTCTCGTGACGGTGGGAGATTTCGTACTCATCCAGGTGTACATCATCACGCTTATGGAGCGGCTCTGGGGTATTGGACAGAACATGCGTCAACTCTATAGCTCCTTCGCCGATGCGACCGAGATGCTCGACATACTTGAATTGCCGCACAGCGTTCAGGACGCGTTCGACGCGACGCCGCTCTCCGTGAGAGAAGGAGCGATTACCTTCGAGCATGTGCGCTTCGAGTATCGCGACAGCCACGAGGTGCTCCGGGACTTCGACCTCGCTATCGCCCCGCACGAAAAGGTGGCGCTCATCGGCTCCTCGGGGGCGGGGAAGACGACCATCGCCAAGCTTCTCCTGCGCCTCTACGACGTGAGCGGCGGCAGTATCGCTATCGACGGCCAGGATATCGCGCGCGTGACGCAGGAGAGCCTGCGTCGGGCTATCGCCTTCGTCCCGCAGGACCCAATGCTCTTTCACCGTTCTCTCATGGACAATATCCGCTACGGCCGACAAGAAGCGACCGACGACGAGGTCATCGAGGCGGCGAAGCAGGCGCACTGTCACGAGTTCATCAGCCAGTATCCGGAGGGATTCCAGACGTTGGTGGGCGAACGCGGGGTGAAGCTCTCGGGCGGCGAGCGCCAGCGAGTCGCCATCGCCCGCGCGATACTTAAGGACGCACCGATTCTCGTGCTCGACGAAGCGACCTCAAGCCTCGATTCCGAATCGGAACGGCTCATTCAGGATGCCCTTATGCGGCTTATGAAAGGGAAGACCGTCATCGCCATCGCGCACCGGCTCTCGACCGTCATGCATATGGACCGGCTCGTTGTGATGGAGAAGGGTGCCGTCGCCCTCTCCGGCACGCACGAAGAACTACTCTCGCAGGAGAGCAATCTCTACAAGAAGCTCTGGGAGATACAGGCCGGCGGCTTCATCCGGAAGGATTAGTCCCGCCCCGGTTACTAGGCGAAGAGGCGAATGAACGAGGGGATAAGCGATGACGACTCGGGAGATTCTGTAATAAGGCTTTCGGCGGAAACCCCTTTCGGCAAATACCCCGGCGAGTGTGCGAGCTTCCACCGCACGTCGTGTGCCGTGAGCTCCGGATGGAACTGCGTGGTGTAAATGCGAGGACCGTAACGGAGCGCACTCGTCCGGCAGCGCGCGCCTGTCGCCAGGAGCGTCGCAGAGGACGGGACCGACTCGAGGCTGTCCTTGTGTCCGTACTGCGCCATGAATGTCGGCGGCAGCGTCGAGAAGAGAAGGTCGGCCCGTCCCGCTTCGGTGAGCGTTACCGGATACGTCCCCACCTTGTTTTGTTCCGTATCATGGAATACGCGGGTGCCCTGATATTCGCCGATTATCTGATGCCCGTAGCAGATACCGAGCGTCGGAATATCGTGCGAGAAAAGATGGTCGAGAAGCGGAGAAAGACGTTTGACGAGCGTCTTCGAGAGCAGGCGGACCTCGTGCCCCTCTTCTCTCCCGCCGTCGAAGTCGAACTCTCCGGAGCCGCCGATGATGACCGCCTTCACGCCCGCGAGGAGCGCAATAGGCGAGTCCCAGGGTTCGGTCTCATTGAGTGAGTTCTTGAAGACAAGCGTCGCTGCGCCCGCTGTCGCGCGCTCGTATTCCGCCTGCTCCGCCGCGAGCATTTCGGGTCGCCGTCGTGACTGAATGACGAGGATAGTGTTCATGCGTAGTGACTATACCAAATAGTGAGCGGAAAAAAGAACAGGCAACAGCTTTCGCTATTGCCTGGGTCAGGTGACCGGAAAGAACCCAAGTGAGGGTCGGATGAACCGCTACCGTATCAGTCTTCGCACACCAGCGGCCCGAAGATGGTGTCGGGCGTACCGTGCACGACAAGCCGGTCGAGTGCGTTCCAGGTGCCGCCGAGAGGACTCCATCTCCCGTTCGTCGGGTCGAACCCGAACATCAGGCGGTAGATGGAATTCTTGTTCGGTTGATGAGGCAGACGCATCGGAGGGATAAACCGCTGGACGCACATCTGCTGACCCGGTTGTTTAGCAACGAGCCGTGCAAGCCGATCGGCGTTCTCGATTTCTCCTCCACCAGTGATGATGTCGGTCCGTGGTTTTCTATCCTTGGGGTTTGGGTTCGGGTAGAAAACCTTCACCAACATCGCTCGCGTCCCCCGTACCGGCTTCACGACGCACGGACCGGCCAGGGGCGGGTCGAGGAACCATGCGCCGTCCTCGTCCTGTTTTGCCGTCACGAGTCCCCACCAACCCAATGGAACTCCGTATCGCTTGTTGCCTTCTTCCGATACGGTGCTTATCGAGCGATGTTCGAGCGGATGATACTCCACTTCTCCCGGGCGGCTTCGCACCAGCAGATGCGGGTAGTTCCCGTTCAAGGCCTCGTCGAGCGAGAGCGGCGGTCCGAAGAAAGGCTCATCATCGGTTTGTCGGAACTGGCTCGAGACCCACCGGATCTTGGGCCACTTCCGCCGCATAGCCTCGGCACGTTCGGCAAAGAACGGATTCATCCTCGCCGTGAAGCCGAAGCCGCACGGGCGGTCCTCAACCTCGTAGACCCAGACCTTCCCGTCCCGGATCACGAAGTCGAGTCGGATGAATAGCGACGCGACGCCGAATTCGCGTCCCACCCAGGTGTTGGCGAGCGGGAAGACCTCTTGCCATTGTCGGATGATATCGAGCAGAGTCGAAACGGCGTGTGCCGGCACCACTTCTGTCTCCGTGGAGAAATGCGCCTCCCAGCTGCCTATTGCATCGCGCCGCACGAAAGCGGCACCACTCACCAACTGATTCATCATTCACCTCACTTGTTATGGCCAATGGAAAGAACAACAATTCGGCCCCGCAATTTCTTGCGGGGCCTTTGTGTCAGTACGATTTTTTATTGAATCATGCGGACGCAGAGACCTCGCAAGGCGAGGTATAAAGCATCCACATAAACGACTGTGCGCCGTTCGATGTCGTTCGTCTGTTGGAAGCGCGATTCATAGAGTGATTGCGATAGGATACGGCAAAGAGGGGACATCTGTCAACCGCATGGGCTGTGGATTGGCCCTAGACGGATTGGTCGGATTGTCCGAATTGGGCGATTTTGTTACTGTGTCAACATCGTCCCCCTTCGCACGAGGCTTCGGAGGGACAAGCCGGTATAGTTCAATGGTAGAACGAAGGACTCATAAGCCTTAAACAATGGTTCGATTCCATTTACCGGCACCAAGAGTTATATTCTGTGGATATTGAGTGGTTGTAGTAATGTCCTGTCATATAATTACTAGATGCCGATGCATCGAGAATTGAATCATAATTTCTTCAAGAAATGGTCGCCTGAAATGGCGTATGTGCTCGGCTTCTTTGCGGCGGACGGCTCTATGATTAAAAATAAACGCGGTGCGCATTTCATTGAATTTACTATTACGGACCGTAGCGTTCTTGAACAGATTCAGCAAGTAACGAATTCGACACATCGTATTGCAGAACGTAGACAAAGAGCTAGACATAAAACAGCATACCGTTTACAGGTCGGCAGCAAAAAGTGGTTCGAGGACTTATCTCGTCTCGGCTTTATGCAGAATAAAAGCAAGAGACTGCCTCTACCTAAAATACCAAAGAAATATTTTGGAGACTTTGTGCGGGGATATTTTGATGGGGATGGTTGTGTTTATTTCAATCGTTTGCAGTATGCAGATCGCAAGAGGCCTCGTTTGATATTGCTAACCCTCTTTACGAGCGGTTGTCGTTCGTTTTTGGATTCGCTCTGGGACGAATTAAAAGATAGAGGCGTTCACGGCGGTTCACTAAAAAGAAAGACACGAGGTTTTGAACTCGTTTTCAGTCATAGCGATAGCGTTGCGCTTCATAATGTTATGTATCATACTGGCAAAGACCCCGAATTGTGGCTACCGCGTAAGCGAGTGAAGCTTGAAAATGCAATTCGGGCGTTAACGATGCGGGGGTAGCTCAACTGGTTAGAGCGCCGCCCTGTAGATGTGCAGCTTTCTCGAGAAATTGAGATTGAAACTTTCTGGGATATCGGTGGAGGCTAAGTCCGCCAATTTGGCAGATATGCGAATACCGAGGGAACCCCTCACTCTGAGGGGGCGCCGTAGAGACTAGATACCGGAACCCTAAGGGTGAAAACCTATGGTGAAGATATAGTCCATGCCATCCCGAAAGCGGTGGGTAACGTGCACGGCGGAGGTTGCGGGTTCAAGTCCCGTCCCTCGCGCATCAGCGAAAACCGACCGGCCCGGGGCCGGTCGGTTTTCGATATTCACACTTGACGTCGATACCCCCTGGGGGTATGCTCGGCGGTATGAAAACGCATGGACAAAAAGGGAAGCTTATCCGGCGGCTCAAGATCATCGAGGGGCAGGTGCGCGGGCTGCAGGAGATGCTCGAGAAGGACACGTACTGTATCGACGTCATCATCCAGACCTCGGCGGTGAAGCGGGCCCTCTCCGGCGTCGAGGATGCGCTGATGAAGGAGCACCTCGGCACCTGCGTCGTCCACCAGATGAAGAAGGGGAAGGAGAAGACCGCCATCGGCGAGATACTGAAGGTGTATAACCTCAAGCGCAAATAATATGAACCGAACCGAGACGTACCGGATACGGGGGATGCACTGCGCTTCCTGCGCGAGCATCATCGAGAAATCGTTGGGAAAGGTGGCGGGAGTGCACGCTATCGAAGTGAATCCCGGCACCGAGAATGCCAAAGTCTCGTTCGACGAAACGAAGACGGGCCCGGAACAGTTGTCGAAGGTCATCGAGCCGCTCGGTTACACGCTCGTCGTGCCGACGAATGCGCCGACAGCAAACGAAATGGGGATGTCCGAGAGCGAGCACGCGGCGCATCTCGGCCTCAATCAGACCAAGGCCGAGAAGCTCGCCGAGCTATACGCGATGCGCACCAAGGTTCTTACCGTCATGCCGATGGCGGCGCTCGCCGCCGTCATCATGGCGTGGACCATCCTCATCGAGTTCGGCCGCCTGCCGGCGCTCGCGCCGGTGTGGAGCCAATTGCTGAATGCGGCGCTCGCCGTGATGGCGACCTACGCGCTCTTCGTCGTCGGGAAGCCCTACCTGCTCGGCGTCTACCGATTCCTGCGCTACGGGGCGGCGAATATGGACACGCTTATCGGCATCGGCACCTCGGCCGCGTATCTCTACAGCATCGCCGTCACCTTCTTCAGCGAGGCGCTCCGTCCGTACCTCGACGTCGAGGTCACCTACTTCGATGTGGCTATCGTGGTCATCGCCTTCATCACGCTCGGGAAGTATCTCGAAGCGCGGGCGAAGCTCAAGACCGGCGACGCGATAGAAAAACTGCTCAATCTGCAGGCGAAGACGGCGCTCGTCTTGCGCGAGGGGAAAGAAATAGAAATTCCGGTTGACCAAGTCGCGCACGGCGATCTCATCGTCGTGAAGCCCGCCGGGAAGATTCCCGTGGACGGCGTCCTCACCGAGGGTTCGTCGTACGTGGACGAGTCGATGGTCTCTGGCGAGCCGGTGCCCGTGGAGAAGAATATCGGGGACAGAGTAGTGGCGGGGACGATCAACACCACCGGCGCCTTCACGTTCAGGGCGACGAAGGTCGGCGCCGAGACACTGCTCGCGCACATTATAAAAATGGTCGAAGACGCGCAGGGGAGCCGGGCGCCCATCCAGGCGCTCGCGGACAAGATATCCGGCGTCTTCGTACCCGTCGTGCTCGTCATCGCGTTCGTCTCGCTCGCGTCCTGGCTCTTCTTCGGCGCCTCCTCGCTCGGGTTCGCGCAGGCGCTCTCCTATGGTCTCGTCTCGTTCGTCGGCGTACTCGTCATCGCCTGTCCCTGCGCGCTCGGCCTCGCGACACCGACCGCCATCATCGTCGGCGTGGGTAAGGGCGCGCGCGAGGGCATCCTTATCAAGGACGCGAGCACGCTCGAGACACTGCATACAGTGACGACCGTCGTCGTCGACAAGACCGGCACCATCACCAAGGGGAAGCCGGAGCTGGTCTCGTTCAAGAACTTTTCAGACAAAAGCGATAGCGATATTCTCGCCATTCTCGCGTCGCTCGACAATAAGTCAGACCATCCGATCTCGCACGCCGTCGTCTCGTATGCACGCGAGAAGAATATCCGGTTCCTGCCGGTAGAGGGGTTCGAAGCGCTGAAGGGCAAGGGGCTTGTCGGCACCATCGGCGGCGTGCAGTACCACGTCGGCAGCGCGCGGCTCGCGGCGGAGCGGGGCGCGTCCCTCGACTCTCTGGAGAAGGAGACGTCCGAGGGGAAGACGCCGGTCATCCTTACCGCGGGAGGGACAACGCTCGCCGTCGCGCTGGTCGCCGACGCGGTCAAGCCGGAGGCGAGGGAGGCGGTCGCCGCGCTGCACGCGCTCGGCATACAGGTCGTGATGCTCACGGGCGACGACGCGCGCACGGCCGCCTTCATCGCGAAGGAAGTCGGCATCGACGAGGTGGTGGCCGAGGTGATGCCGGAGGATAAACTCCGCACGATTCAAGAGCTGCAGGCGAAGGGTCGCGTCGTCGCGATGGCGGGCGACGGCATCAACGACGCGCCGGCCTTGGCGCAGGCGGACGTCGGCATCGCGATGGCGACCGGCACCGACGTCGCCATCGAGAGCGCCGGCATCACACTTCTGCACGGCGATATCGGCAAGTTGGTGAAGGCGATACGCCTGTCGAAGTTCACGATGCGCGGCATCAGGCAGAACCTCTTCTGGGCGTTCGCCTATAATATCGTCGGTATCCCGCTCGCGAGCGGCGTCTTCTATCCGGTATTCGGCTGGCTCCTCTCGCCCGTCTTCGCGGGGTTCGCGATGGCGCTCTCGAGCGTCTCGGTGGTGGGGAATTCGCTGCGTCTTAAAACTAAAAAACTCTAACCTATGGAACACAGAGAGCAAGAGACCCATACCTTCCACGTGCGCGGCATGCACTGCCAGGCGTGCGTGCTCCTGACCGAGAGCGAGTTACAGGAGGTCGCTTCCGTCTCGCGCGCGACCTCGAGCCTCGCCACGCGTACGGTAGAAGTGTGCGGCGACTTCGGCGACCGGACGCCCGAGGAGGTCGCGCGCGAGCTCTCGCGCGTGCTTACGAAGCACGGCTACGAACTTTCGGTGGAGAAGCTCGAGCACAGAAAGAACTGGTCGGACTTCGCGGTCGCGGTGCCCGTCGCGCTCGGGTTCGCGCTGCTCTTCGTGCTCCTCCAGAAGCTCGGCATCGTGAATCTGGTGAACGCGAGCGACGTCTCCTACGGCACGGCATTCTTCATCGGCGTCGTCGCCTCCCTCTCGACCTGTATGGCGGTCGTGGGCGGTCTCGTGCTCTCGATGTCCGCGACCTTCGCGCGGGAAGGGGACAAGGTGCGCCCCCAGATTTTATTCCATGTGGGACGCATCGTGTCGTTCTTCATCCTCGGCGGCGTCATCGGCGCGCTCGGCGCGGCGTTCACGCTCGGTACCGCCGGCACATTCATTCTGGGGCTCCTCATCGGTATCGTGATGCTCATCCTCGGCATCAACCTGCTCGACGTGTTCCCCTCGTTCAAGCGGTTCCAGCCGGCCATGCCGAGGTTCCTGGCGCGGCACGCGCTCGGCGTTTCGGAGCTCAACCACTGGCTCACGCCGCTCCTCGTCGGCGTGGCGACCTTCTTCCTGCCGTGCGGCTTCACGCAGGCGATGCAGCTCTACAGCCTCACGACCGGCAGCTTCCTCGCCGGCGGCTTCACGATGCTCGCCTTCGCGCTCGGCACGCTGCCGG